>ERZ1034962.540-NODE-540-length-16837-cov-5.603921_pt1 | contig 16837 bp, 22 predicted proteins | sample MGYA00520696_ERZ1034962 | MGnify/ENA primary metagenome ERZ1034962 (study PRJEB33766, sample SAMN09781770) | gut metagenome | biome: gut microbiome | host: Homo sapiens | place: Madagascar | study: EMG produced TPA metagenomics assembly of the PRJNA485056 data set...
TCATCAAACGGTAAGGTACTGCATACCCATAAACACCCCGGCGACAGCGGCGGCATAACCGGGAGTCCTTTATGACAGCACGTTATCTCGGAATGAATCGCAGTGATGGCCTGACTGTCACTGACCTTGAACATATCAGCCAGAGTATCGGCGATATCCTGCGCACGCCGGTTGGCTCACGGGTGATGCGTCGTGATTACGGCTCGTTGCTGGCATCAATGATTGACCAGCCGCAGACCCCGGCGCTTGAGTTGCAGATTAAGGTCGCCTGTTACATGGCGGTGCTGAAATGGGAACCCCGCGTCACCCTGTCATCCGTCACCACTGAGCGCAGTTTTGACGGGCGAATGACGGTCACGTTAACCGGCCAGCACAACGACACCGGCCAGCCACTTTCGTTAACCATCCCTGTGAGTTGAAACCATGCCGATTATCGACCTGAACCAGCTACCCGCACCGGATGTGGTCGAGGAGCTGGACTTTGAAACCATTCTCGCTGAACGCAAGGCGACACTGATTTCTCTTTACCCGGAAGACCAGCAGGAGGCGGTCGCCCGTACCCTGACACTGGAATCCGAGCCTCTCGTCAAACTGCTGGAGGAAAATGCTTATCGTGAGCTTATCTGGCGTCAGCGTGTGAATGAGGCCGCACGGGCGGTGATGCTGGCCTGTGCCGCCGGTAATGACCTTGATGTGATTGGTGCCAATTACAACACCACGCGCCTGATTATTACTCCGGCAGATGATTCGACCATCCCGCCGACACCGGCAGTGATGGAATCTGACACGGATTATCGTCTGCGTATTCAGCAGGCGTTTGAAGGCTTAAGCGTCGCCGGGTCGGTGGGAGCCTATCAGTATCATGGTCGCAGTGCCGACGGGCGTGTCGCGGATATCTCTGTCACCAGTCCGTCTCCGGCCTGCGTCACCATCTCCGTGCTGTCACGTGAAAATAACGGTGTGGCATCCGAAGACCTGCTGGCGGCGGTGCGTAACGCCCTTAATGGCGAGGACGTCAGGCCGGTGGCCGACCGCGTGACCGTGCAGTCTGCCGCCATTGTTGAATACCAGATAAACGCCACGCTTTACCTTTACCCTGGTCCCGAAAGCGAACCCATCCGCGCTGCTGCCGTGAAAAAACTGGAAGCGTACATCACGGCACAGCACCGGCTGGGGCGCGACATCCGTCTGTCTGCCATTTATGCCGCTTTGCATGTGGAAGGCGTGCAGCGTGTCGAGCTGGCCGCACCACTGGCCGACATTGTGCTCAACAGTACGCAGGCGTCTTTCTGCACCGAATACAGCGTCGTGACCGGAGGCTCGGATGAGTGATTCGCGCCTGCTGCCGACCGGCTCATCACCGCTTGAAGTTGCCGCCGCAAAAGCCTGTGCGGAAATTGAAAAAACGCCGGTCAGTATTCGTGAGCTGTGGAACCCGGACACCTGCCCGGCAAATCTGCTGCCGTGGCTGGCGTGGTCATTTTCGGTTGACCGCTGGGATGATAAGTGGCCGGAAGCGACAAAACGCGCTGTTATCCGCGATGCGTATTTCATTCACTGCCATAAGGGCACTATAGGCGCAATCCGGCGTGTGGTGGAGCCGCTCGGCTATCTGATTGAGGTGAGGGAGTGGTGGCAACTCAATGAGGAGCCGGGGACGTTCCGCATCGTTGTTGGCGTGCTTGAGCAGGGTATTACCGAGGAAATGTATCAGGAGCTGGAGCGTCTCGTTGCTGATGCAAAACCTGCAAGCCGCCATCTGACGGGACTGGCTATCAGTTTAAGTACAACCGGCAACATTTTTGCCGGTGCGGGATGCTATCACGGCGACGCCCTGACGGTTTATCCCTACACCCCGGAGGCCATTATTGTCGGAGGGGATTATTTCCCGGCCTCGGCCATTCATTTAATTGATAACCTGAGAGTAAACGCATGACAGTGAAATACTACGCCATTCTGACTAATCAGGGCGCAGCACGGCTGGCTAACGCGACGATGCTCGGCAGTAAGCTGAATCTGACGCAAATGGCCGTTGGTGATGCGAATGGTGTCTTGCCGACACCAGACCCGGCACAGACAAAACTGATTAACCAGAAACGCATCGCGCCGCTGAATCTTCTGAGTGTTGACCCGAACAACCAGAGCCAGATTATTGCGGAGCAAATCATCCCTGAGAACGAGGGCGGATTCTGGATCCGTGAGATTGGGCTTTATGATGATGAAGGCGTACTCATTGCGGTGGCGAACTGCCCGGAAACGTACAAACCGCAGTTGCAGGAAGGCAGTGGTCGTACCCAGACTATCCGCATGATTCTGGTTGTCACGAATACCGAAGCTATCACGCTGAAAATCGACCCGTCGGTGGTACTGGCGACCCGTAAATACGTGGATGATGAAGTCCTGGAATTAAGGCTGTATGTGGATGACCAGATGAGAAACCACATTGCCGCACAGGATCCTCATACCCAGTATGCGCAGAAACATAATCCGACATTTACCGGAGAACCAAAAGCGCCGACGCCTGCCGCAGGAAATAACACCACGCGGATTGCGACCACTGCGTTTGTTCAGGCCGCTATTACCGCTCTGATTAACGGTGCGCCAGCCACGCTGGACACACTGAAAGAAATTGCCGCAGCCATTAACAATGACCCGAAATTCAGTACCACCATTAACAATGCGCTGTCAGGTAAGCAGCCACTGGATGAGACGCTGACTCATTTGAGTGGAAAGGATGTAGCTGGTCTTCTCGCATACCTTGGTTTGGGAGAAGGCTCTGCATTACCGGTTGGGGTGCCTGTTCCGTGGCCTTCAGCCACTCCGCCAACAGGCTGGCTGAAATGCAATGGTGCGGCTTTTTCTGCTGAAGAATACCCGGAACTGGCAAAGGCTTACCCGACCAATAAATTGCCTGATTTACGCGGTGAATTTATTCGTGGCTGGGATGACGGACGTGGAGTGGATAACGGAAGGGGATTATTAACGCTTCAGGACGGTGCGATTGTCAGTCATAACCACTATTGGGGAATCTGGACTTCACGAACTAACGACCAGACTCTGGAAAGTTTTACAGGCACCACGATTTTAAAACAAATCACGCCCCTGTCTCCGGCCATTGACTTCGATAATTACCCAATTCCCAACCCGGCTATTACAGAGGGTGGTGTTGTTGCGGCAACGACTAAACCTGCTGGTGCGAATGAAACACGCCCACGAAATGTCGCTTTTAACTATATTGTGAGGGCTGCATAATGAATAACGCAGAATTAAACAGTGAATTAATTGCCACTATGGCAGGAGAAATTACTGTTTATAACTTTGATGTCATGAGTCGGGAATATATTTCAGCTTCAACTGAATATCTTGCTATTGGTGTCGGCATTCCGGCATATTCCTGTTTAGATGCCCCAGGCGCATACAAAGCTGGTTATGCAATCTGCCGATCTGCAGATTTTAACTCATGGGAATATGTGCCAGACCATCGCGGTGAAACGGTCTATAGCACCGAAACAGGAGAATCAAAAGAAATCACCGCTCCGGGTGATTACCCTGAAAATACAACCACTATCGCCCCATTAACGCCATATGATAAATGGGATGGTGAGAAATGGGTGACGGATACCGAGGCACAGCATAGCGCCGCAGTAGATGCAGCAGAAGCACAGCGCCAGTCGCTGATTGATACTGCAATGGCTTCCATCAGTCTGATTCAACTGAAATTGCGGGCCGGACGTAAACTGACGCCGGCAGAAACAACCCGGCTTAACGCTGTGCTGGATTACATTGAGGCGGTGACGGCAACAGATACCAGCACCGCGCCGGATGTCATCTGGCCTGAACTGCCGGAGGCGTAGGCCATTCAATATCTGGTGCACTGGAGGTATCAACCAGCTCCAGTGCATCCAGATAATCCAGCCACAAATTATATTGCGCCAGTTCCTCACCTTTCAGACGACCAATAGCGGCTTTACCGGGCCATTGCTTACTGTTCATGTATTCGTTGGCCTGGTTAATTAGTAGCTGTCTTTCTGATTCAGTAATTTCAATAAGCTCTTCATGCGTGGGTGGAGGAATATCTGCCCACGCAGGCAGCCCATCATCTCCGGCAATACGGATTTTTCCTTGTGGCGGTTCAGCCATAAACTCACTGATAATATTCTGATTTACTTCCTTAGCGTCTGATAAATCCCATCCCTCTGATTTATATTTATCAATCATATCCACAGGAAAAAAAGCATTATGCCTTGCGCTATAAACATATTCGTTCATATAAATCACCCTGAATAAAATTACTCACCAACAGCCCACCAACTGTAATTCATCGATACTGTGGAGCTGGTTGATGCAGTTCTGTAAGCGGAATTAAAACCGGTTAGTGTTGGACCTTCTGCAGTCATCACGAATCCCCGTCCAGCGCCTAAAGGCGCACCACCATCACCAGAATGGGTAAGCATGGCGCAGTCCACTTCTTTAGGAAAAGGGATGCTGAATGTAATTCTCATTGTTTGCGTCGATAATGTCGGCTTAATCGCACCACGACCATATTGCAGGATTTTCCCGTTGGGTAATTTCATCCATCCATCACCACTGGCAAAAGAGGTCATGTCCGGTATCTGATTTTCCCCTGTTCCTACATTCCGTTTTGCCGCTTCTCCCAAACCAAGGTATGCGAGAAGACCAGCTACATCCTTTCCACTCAAATTGGTAAGCGTATTGTCCAGCGGTTGTTTACCTGCCAGCGCATTAAGCATTGTCGTGGCAAAGTTCGGATCATTCCCCAGTGCCGCCGCCAGTTCGTTCAGTGTATCCAGTGCAGCAGGTGCAGAACCCACCATTCCTGCAATCGCCGATTTCACAAAAGCCGTAGTGGCAATCTGTGTATTGTTGACCGACTGCGCCGCCGTGGGGGCTGTTGGCGTTCCGGTGAGTGCCGGACTCGACAACGGTGCTTTTAGTGCCAGCGCATTGTTAATGGTGGTACTGAAATTCGGATCATTGTTAATGGCTGCGGCTATTTCTTTCAGCGTGTCCAGCGTGGCTGGCGCACCATTAATAAGGGCCGTCAGTGCCGCCTGTACAAACGCAGTGGTCGCAACCTGCGTGGTATTATTCCCCGCCGCTGGCGTTGGCGCTTTGGGGGTTCCGGTAAATGTCGGGCTGGCTTTTGGCGCGTACTGTGAATGCGGGTCCGGTGCGGCAAGATGTTTTGCCATCTGATCATCCGCGTACACCTTCAGCTCCAGTGCCTTGTCATCCACATACTTGCGGGTTGCCAGCACTACAGCAGGGTCGATTTTCAGGGTGATATTGTCCGTGCTGCTGGTAATCAGCACCATGCGCACGGTCTGAGTGCGCCCGCTACCTTCAGCCAGTTGCGGCTTATAGCTTTCCGGGCAGTTGCCCACGGCAATCAATGCCCCGGACTCATCAAACAAGCCCACTTCACGTATCCACCAACCGCCCTCGTTTTCAGGGATCACCTGTTCGGCAATAATCTGGCTGCTGTTCTGCGGGTCGATATAAAGCATATTCAGCGCAGCCCGGCGTTTCTCATTTACCAGTGCCGTCTGCTTTGCGTCCGGCGTTGGCAATACTCCACCGCCATCGCCCACCGCCATATGGGTAATTTTTAGCGGCACACCGAGCGCGGCGGCGCTGGCAAGTTTCGCCGCGCCAATATCCGTCAGCAGGGTATAAAATTTTGTGCTCATGGATTCACTCTCATTGTGTCAATAACATGGACCGCCCCGCCTTCATGCGCGGTGCCACCGGAAATAATCGTTTCGTTGATATACGGATAGATCGTGATTTCTTCGCCAAGATAGCTGGCGGCTCCCACCCAATGCGGGCCGCTGGTCTGCAGATTGATGGACATGCCGATCATGTGGCGGCTACATGGTTTGGCATCGCTTATCAGTCGCTCAAGTTCCAGATAGGTATCTTCAGTGATGCCCTGGTCCTGCACGCCGATATCCAGGCGAAACGTGCCCGGTGTTTCTCCGGTCTGCCACCACTCAATAATGCGGATCAGGAATCCGAACGGCTCCACCACCCGCCGCACGGCACTGGTGGTCCCTTTATGCTGATGAATATAAAAAGCATCCTTCACCACCTGGCGCTTGACGCTTTCTGTCCAGCCCTCGTCCCAGCGATCCACAGAGAACGCCCAGGCGAGATAAGGCAGGAAACTGACCGGACAGGTAGCTGGATTCCACAAGTCACGTAGCGGCACCTGCAAATCAGAAATCCCGCTGCAGGTTTGTGCCAGTCGGCGCTCCAGTGGTGTTGAACCCGGTGGCAGCAGACTATTCATCCGTTCCTCCGTTGGTTACGCTCCACTGCGTACATGATGCCGCCTGTGTTTTGTTCAGGACCACATCCGCCAGAGGAGAAGCCAGCTCCACACGCTGCACCCCCTCAACATGCAGGGCGGCAAAGATGGCGCTACGGCGAATATCCCGACCAAGACGCGTCTGACTGGCGATGTACTTCTGCAGGCTGGCTTTTGCCGCTGCCATTACCGGCTCTGCTTCCGGTCCAGGATAGAGAAAAATGGTGGCTTCCACGCGATACGGGATGATTTCTGCGCTGCGAACCGTAAGACGGTCAGCCACCGGGCGGACGTTCTCACTGTTCAGAGCTTTTTCCACCACGTCCAGCAGGTCTTTTTCTGCAGTTCCATCGCCTTCGCGGCTAAGGACAGTCAGCACCACCTCTGCAGGTGCCGGGCTGGTTGCACTGGCATCCGCCACCCGACCGTCGGCGCTTCGGGCATGAAATTCATAAGCTGCAGTTGGCCCCGCAACAGAAAGCCCTTCAAAGGCTGCAGGCACACGCAGGCGCAACGCTTCATCGCTTTCCATCACAGCTGCAACGGGCGGCACAGCATCATTATCAGCAGGCGTCACCGTCAGGCGTGTCACGTTGTAGTTGGCAGCGAGCTGGTCAAGATCGCCGCCCATCGCGTAAGCCACCATCACCGCCTGCGCGGCTTCGTTAATGCGCTGGCGCAGAAGCAACTCACGGTAAGCGTTCTCCTGCAACAATTTAGTGGCGGGTTCAGATTCCAGTTCCAGCGTGCGGATCACTGCTTCCTGCTCATCTTTCGGATGAAGCGCCACAAATTCTGCCTTGCGTTCGGCAAGCAGCGTCTCAAAGTCCGGCACATCCACAATCTGCGGTGCAGGCAACTGCGAAAGGTCAATCACTGCCATTCTCTGCTCCTGTTGATACGGAAAGGGACACAGGCACACCGTTATTCCGCCGCCCGGTCAGCTCCACCACCATTGAACCGTCAAAATTGCTGTTGATGGTGATGGAATCCAGCGTCAACCGTGGCTCCCAGCGACTCAGCGCCACATACACTGCCGACATGACCTGCAGGCGTAATGCCGGATTTTGTGGCTGATCTATCAGTGCCGACAGCAGGGAACCATATTCCCGGCGGGCAATACGGCTACCCTGCGGTGTCAGCAGAATGTCCCGCACCGACTGGCGCAGATGATCAATATCAGTAATGACTTTGCCGCTGGTATTGTTCATCCCGCTATAAAGCGTCATACCGGGCCTCCGGTTGTATCGCCGCCTTTCAGGACGCCAGTATGCTGATGCGCATCAACCACGATCCCGTTAGAACTCATCGCTCCGCCGCCCTGGGTAACGCCACCATTGATTACCATTTCGCTGTTAATACGCGTGCGGTCGGCCTCCAGCACAAACTCACTGGTTTTCAGGGTGATGTTGTCGGCAGCTTCAATGACCATGGATTTGATTCCCCTGACATACCAGCGCCCGGTAGCGGGTTCGTATTCAAACCAGCCACCGTCCGGGTACTCAACCACGTTGCCGTCCTCAGAGTCTGAAGGTGGCGGAAACTGATTTGAGTAGACAGCAGGCAGGGCAAACGCGGTTTCCAGATTGCCACCCAGGCTGAACAGCACAACCTGCTCGCCCACAGACGGTTTCCACCAGGTGCGCGATTTGCCCGCGCGCAGTGTCAGCCAGTTAATCCAGTTGGTTTCGAGGTCGCCAGTTTTCACCCGACACAGCCAGTTCTCCCGGTCCACTTCGGTGACTACACCTGTGCGGATCAGGTTGGTGATAAGGCGCATGATTTCGGTTAATTGTGCGTTCATAGGGAAAGGTTGCCATCAGGGGAAGAAAGGCGGCAGTGCTGCAACTTGTATCAGTGCTGATACAAAGATCACCCCGCCAGCCATTGCAGAATCATGTCGCGGGTCATTGCCTCAACATCATCATTTACACCCAGAAGGCGGCGTTCTGCGTAACGGACCTCAGGTCCTTTGCTACTGACGCGATCGCGCAAGCCGTAATGGTGAACACGGGCAATGCGCTGCACCTTACCTTCAAACTGCACGCTGGCAGAGTCGGCGCTGGCGGCAGTTTTCAGGTATTTTGTGGTGCGCAGCTTTGCAAACATCTGACGTTAGATGCGCCCCTTTTTACTGCGTGCTGTTACCCGTCGCGGTTCATAGCTGCTGCCGTCAGGGTTGCGCTGCATCCTGATATTCTGCTGCTGTGTCCGGCGCAGTTCCTGCGCCAGCTGGCGCATCATTCGGCTTCTTGCGGCTGGTTCCAGATTCGCCAGTAAAGCACTCAGCCAGTCGTCCACCTTCTGCAGTTCAGCCACGTTTCACCGTCCACATTTCTTCAGGTTCATCGGGTTCCGCTACCGCTTCAACGCTCGACACACTGCCGTCAGTGCTGACCAGCACACGCTCCGTCAGCTGCAGGTTCAGGCTGATATCACAGACATCGTTGCGCAGAATATCCACCTCAAAGGTGAATAGCTTTTCCCGTAACGCCGGGTTATTGATGGCATCAGGCTGGTTATCCCGCAGCCACAGCAAAACCGGGGCCATCAGCAGATTCTGGTCGCCGCTGAAATCTTCAATCACCACGTTGAGGGTATAACGGTACTCCCATGACATGGAGCTGGCCCCCGTGGCAACCAGCGAACCGTTATCCACAAACAGATGCAGTTTGTCCGGGTTATTGCGGACATAAGGCACTGCTTTATTGAGGGCGTGGCGCAGGGACTGTGGTTTGTTCACTGTTTCGCTCCTGACACGCAATAATCATGTCCACTTTGTCTGCACAGACCGCCCAGGCGGCCTCCGTTTCATCCAGCAACGCATTCAGATCACCGTTAGTGCGCGGTGCTGCCTGCTCCAGCCAACACGGCGTCACTCGCGGACAACCACTGACGGTAAGCTGCACCTCCGGTGAGTGCCGGACGTTCCCGCAGCCGGATAATGTCAGCAGGCAAAGGAGTATCAGCCCAGTGGCGTAAATCCTCGTTCTCACGTTTCAGTTCCTCGATCCGGCGTTGTCGTTGTCTCAGCTGTGCGCTGGTCTGTTCTGCTTCGGCATAGAGCCGCGCCTGCTCCCGGTTATTGGTTTCAGTCAGAATGGACAGGCTGATAAGCTGGCTGTTGCTCTTTGCCAGTGCCTGGCTTTTGCTCTGCAGCTCGTTTGCCTGCGTGCTGATGGTCTGGCTGGCATCAGCCAGCCGCCACGTCTGCCAGCCCAGCGCCGCCAGTAATAACGCCAGCACAACCAGCAGCAACCGGTTCATGCTGCTACCTGTTGCGCCATCTGATTACGGGTGATCCAGAAGGCAATAACGGTCAGTAGATAAAAGACCAGGGTAATAGCCCACCCCGTCCAGGCGAGACTTACAACAATCAGCAATCGCATCACCCAACAGATAAATACGTTTTCTTTTCGGGTAATTGTCTTCAGCAAAGATGCCCTTAACTCCTGCCAGAGCGGGCCATTCTGAATTAACGCAGCCAGTGCTACCGGAATTACCGCCCATGTCAGCAAACAGGCTACCCAAACGCCGGACGCTGCCAGTACCGGAAAGATCCCCTGCGGATACACCATTGCTGCGATTAACAGCGCCATCCATAACATCAGAAACAGTCCGCTGATTAATTTCTTTTTCATTTCAGTTTGCTCCCTGTAAACACCAGGCCATCTCCCGCGCACGGCGGTTATCCAGCCCCTGATTAAACACACCTTTTACATAAACCCAGCGCGGCAACTGTCGGCACGCATCCGCCCAGCGCCGCTGATTGAGCAATTTCACCAGCGTGGAACTACAGGCATTGCCCGTCCCCACGTTGAAGGCAAACGACACCGTAGCGTCATACACCTTCTGTGGTGGCTGTTGCTTCACACACCTTTCCAGTGCCCGCTCCACACGCAGCACGTTGGAGATCAGCCCTTCTGCTGCCTGTCGTTCCGTGATTGTTTTGCCGGGAATGACGCCCGATGTATTACCAATGCCGTCGGTCCAGACACCCGCGCTGCACTGATACGGCTGCAGACGACAGCCTTCGTAATCGGCAATCAGTTTCAGTCCCTCCACGGAGGTGTGAAGCTGCTGAAAACCCGGCAGCGTGGCAGCAATAGCCAGCACGACCCCGACAAGGCAGCGTTTAACGATTGATGGATTCATAGCCCTCCCGCGAGATCTGCCCGTCGCGCAGAAGCTGGTAGGCTTTGTGTTTGTAGTACCAGTTGATAGCCAGCATCAGCACACCAATCATCAGGCCGCCCAGCGTTGAGGCATCCTTGATGGACAAATCGCCCAGCCAGGCCAGCACGACGGCGATGCAATACGTGATAAAGGCGCTGATTCGCTCAAGCGTCATAATTCAGTCCCATAGCTGGACGGTCTGCACGGTGGTGGTTGTCGGAATGTCCGGCAGCTCCACCAGCAGCCCGTGAGGTAAAAAGGGGCCGTATTCGGCAAGCCCCGGATTTGCCTTCAGTACCTGCTCCGTGACACCCTGCGTGCGCCCGTAATGACGCCAGCAAAGCGCGTCCACCGTGTCATACTGATGCGCACGCACTTTCATCAGATAAGCTCCACTGTGCAGTGCGGCGCATCCTGTACCCGGCTGATGGCCCAGCGGGCGTCACGCCACAAATCACCGCTTGCTTCCGCCTGTTCCTCGCCCCGCTTCACACCGGACGCCGTGGCGTCATAGTCCTGATAACGCTCATTGAGCATGGCGCGTGCCCAGCAGTAAACCGCGTTGAAATAGTGATGAATGCGCTCACTTTTGCCGTCCAACTGTTCCGCCGGAACCTCAGCCAGCGACGCATACCCCAGCATCTGCTGACGTCTGCGAAACTCATACAGCTCTGCGTTGACCTCCGAAATTGCCGACAGCGCAACCTGCTTTAAACGCGGCTGCGTCACCGTGCCGTCAGTGCGCATGACACTGCGAAACTCCGACAAGTCCACATCAGGCCAGAACGGCGTATTTCTGATGATTTCCGCCTGTTCCGGTGCCTGTTCTGGCGCAACAAACTTCATGCTGCTTTCTCCTGAAATAAAGGGCGGTGGACGGGGTTTTGATGTGGCTGTGCCTTTCGCCACCCCGTGCCGCCCGTGCGCGGGGGCACGTTCTGTCAGCGGCTGTCATTGCGCAGTCTGCGCTCCAGCTGCTGTTTGTCTTTTTTCACGCCACAGCGGGGATCGAGCTGTAACGCATGGTTGAGATGATTAAGGGCGGAAGCCGGATTGCTTTCACTCAGGACAGCGCCAATCGCTTTATGCAGACGCGCCCGTGACTGGTCCGGCATATCCAGACCGTCTGTCAGCTCCAGCGTCTGCAGCAACAGATCGGCATCAAAGCCGGTGGCGGCAAGCATTGCGCTCTGCGCAGCGTCTGCCATTTCCTCTGCCAGCACGGTCTGCACGTTGCGGTTACCCAGCGGCATCACCCAGCCATGACGCAGGGCATGACGCCCGATCTCCAGCGCCCCGGCATAATCTCCGGCATCAATGCGCCACAGCATCACGTACATCAGCACGTCATCCTGTTGAGCGCCTCCGGCAGCCAGTACACCCTCAGCCCAGGCGGCGTACTTCGGCAGCAGCTCCACCTTGATTTCCGCTTTTTTGACCGTGGACTGAACGCCCTTGAGACGGCGGCGGTCTTCCGCCAGTTGCAGCAGCATCAGGTCATAGCCCGACGCGTGGCGAACGCTGCCGCCCTCGCGGGCGGCCTGTTCAGCCTGAACGCGCAGGCGATGCTGCCGTGCGGGACTCAGGCTCATGGATTACGCTCCGGTTTCTACTGCGACGGCGCTGAAGTCGCCAATCTGGATGTTTTCCACCAGTGCTGCGCAGCGGTAGTCCTCAACCACATAGGCTTCGTTAACGGATTCAAAGTTTTCAATCCGGTCACGTTTCGGGTTGTCGATAACTGAACGGCGGCGGGTGTCTTCCTGCCAGTAGATGGACAGGTTATCCAGACGGGTGATCAGCAGCGCATTCGGCGGGAAAAACGGCGCACGCACGGCCTGCAGGCCCCCCATGCGCTTCTGACTGATGATCATATCGGCAGCCAGTTTTTCACTGTTTTCCTGCTCTTTGTTGACCAGCGGGAAATACTTGTCAGACAGCAGTTCACGGCCGCAAATCACCACCAGATCGTCATCGTCCTGGTAGACCACGTCGATAAGCTCATTGACGGCATCCATCACCACGGCGTCCAGGTTGGCATATTCGCCACCTTTCCCGACTTTCACCGCGCCCGGTGTGGTTTCACCGCCCGTGGTGGTGCTGCCCATGACATGATCCGGTGCATCCTCACGGATTTTCTGCAGCCAGCCTTTGTTCACATCCTGCAGCAGCGGGTTTTCGCTACGGTTGGAGGTTTTCGCACGCTTCACGCCGTTAAAGCCGATCATGATGCGGTCCAGTGCCTGACGTTTCACGATGGCGTCACGGATACGCACCTGGAAATCCTGAAACTTCGCCCACAGGTCCAGCTTCGCGTAGGTCAGTACCGTGTCAAAGTTGGTCTGCTCGCATTTGTATTCCACATCGACCATCAGCGTAGGATCGACAGGTTCACGCTCTTTCGCGGTGGTGTCAGTGGTTCCGGCAATGGTGCTACCAACACCCAACCCCAGCAGCTGACCGGACTGCTCAGTCACTGGCGTGACGTTAATCAGCGTCAGGAAAGCGGCAGACTGCTGGATCTGGTCTTCCAGCGTCTGCTGTACAGACGGCTCCACGGTGAACTTGCTGGACAGTTCTTCAACTGCCACACCGTTCAGACGCGCCAGCTGCTGCAGGTAAGCGTTAAAAGCAAAGCGGGTATTCTTCTTCATCAGGTTTTGTGCTCCATCAGCAATTGGTCAGAGTGTCAGCGGGGGCGTTACCGCCTGTTGCACGCTGGCGGTAGTCCTGGCGGCTGTCTTCATGACTCAACTTATTCACCAGTTCGTTAAAGGCGGTTTGCTGCTCCTGCAGAGCAGTCTCCAGTTCAGACAGGCGTTCTTCCTGCTCAGACAGGGATTTTTCGGTGCGTGCGCTCAGGTTCTGCTGCTCAGTGGCGACCAGCTCCACGGCCTTATGCACATCAGCGAACCGGGCGTCATCGGACTGCTCTTTTTTGGTAAACAACGCCGTGACACGGGCAAACAGGGACGGCTTGTCCTCCTGGATTTCTTCCAGTTCGATCACCGTTTCCTCTGCAGCGGTAAAAAGATTGGCGGGATTCTGCTTGCGGTTTGCCAGCGGGTTATGGGCTGCACTGGCGCTGAATGTCAGCATTTCAGTGCCCAGACTGGCAGGGTCATCAGTGGCCGCCAGGCCGACCAGGTAGGCTTTGCCCGTATCAGCAAACTTCGGGCTGACTTCCATAGATGTGAATAATTTCTGGCCTTTTTTCACCAGCTCCACCAGGGACTCCGTTGGCTCAACGTCGGCATACAGCGCCATCTTGCCCGCCAGCGGACCTTCCGTGATTTCTTCAGCAAACAGCGCCGTCACCTTGCCGTAGCGGTTAAAGGTGCTGTCCGGCAGATAAGACTTGATGTGCTCAAGGTTAATCAGCGCGGTATACACCGCCGGGTTGTAGCTGGCTGCCATCTGTTCCAGCCATTCACGCTGGATTTCACGTCCGTCGGTAGTGGCACCTTCCACCCCGATGCGAAAACGCTTTGCTTTCACTGTCATGAGCCGTGCTCCGTTAGAAAAAACTTACTGGAGCCTTATGGTTGCGGTGATGGGGGCAGTGAAACAATGCGCGGTATTTGTACCGACAACCACACAAACCGCAGGCGGGGAAAGCCTTCATTCAAGGCTGTAGGTTTGTGCCATGAACACCACACTGACACCCGCAGATCTCGATCCCCGTCGGCAGGCCATGCTGCTGTACTTTCAGGGATACCGCGTAGCCCGCATTGCTGAAATGCTGGGCGAGAAAGTTGCAACCGTTCACAGCTGGAAAAAACGCGACAAGTGGGGTGACTATGGGCCGCTGGATCAGATGCAGCTCACCACCGCCGCACGCTACTGCCAGCTCATCATGAAGGAGCACAAAGAAGGGAAAGATTTCAAAGAGATTGACCTGCTGGCGCGCCAGTCTGAGCGCCACGCGCGGATCGGCAAGTTTAACAATGGCGGCAACGAAGCCGACTTAAACCCTAACGTCGCCAACCGCAACAAAGGCCCACGCCGTCAGCCTGAAAAGAATGTTTTCACCGATGAACAAATTGAGAAGCTGGAAGAAATTTTCCATTCCTCCATGTTCAACTACCAGCGCCACTGGTGGGAAGCCGGAAAAACCAACCGCATCCGCAACCTGCTAAAGTCACGCCAGATCGGCGCGACCTTCTATTTTGCCCGTGAGGCCCTGATTGACGCCCTGCTTACCGGACGTAACCAGATTTTCCTTTCTGCCAGTAAGGCACAGGCTCACGTCTTTAAGCAGTACATCATCGATTTCGCCAAAGAAGTCGAGGTGGAGCTGAAAGGTGATCCGATGGTGCTTCCTAACGGGGCCACGCTTTACTTCCTCGGCACCAATGCCCGCACTGCCCAGAGTTATCACGGCAACCTGTATCTGGATGAATATTTCTGGATACCGAAATTTCAGGAGCTACGCAAAGTGGCTTCCGGTATGGCTATTCACAAGAAATGGCGGCAGACCTATTTTTCCACACCATCCAGCCTGACCCACAGTGCTTATCCGTTCTGGTCCGGTGCGCTGTTCAACCGTGGGCGCAACAAAGCTGACAAGGTGGACATCGACCTGTCCCACAGCAATCTGGCCCCCGGCCTGCTATGCGCAGACGGGCAATACCGCCAGATAGTCACCGTGGAAGATGCGGTGCGCGGCGGCTGTAACCTGTTCGACCTCGACCAGCTACGCATGGAGTACAGCCCGGACGAATACCAGAACCTGCTGATGTGCGAGTTTGTGGACGATCTCGCGTCCGTGTTTCCGCTCAGCGAGCTGCAGGCGTGCATGGTGGACAGTTGGGAAGTCTGGACCGACTTTCATGCACTGGCGCTGCGCCCGTTTGGCTGGCGCGAAGTGTGGATCGGTTATGACCCGGCAAAAGGTACGCAAAACGGCGACAGCGCCGGATGCGTGGTGGTGGCACCGCCAGCCGTGCCGGGTGGTAAGTTCCGCATTCTTGAGCGTCACCAGTGGCGCGGGATGGATTTCCGCGCCCAGGCTGACGCCATCAAAAAACTTACCGAACAGTACAACGTGACTTATATCGGTATCGACTCAACCGGCGTTGGTCACGGGGTTTACGAGAACGTGAAAGCGTTCTTTCCTGCCGTCCGGGAGTTTGTCTACAACCCCAACGTTAAAAACGCCCTGGTACTCAAGGCTTACGACATTATCAGTCACCGTCGTCTGGAGTTTGACGCCGGACATACCGACATAGCGCAGTCATTTATGGCAATCCGTCGCGCCACCACCGCCAGCGGCAACCGTCCGACCTATGAAGCCAGCCGCAGCGAAGAAGCCAGCCATGCGGATCTGGCATGGGCAACAATGCACGCACTGTTTAACGAACCACTGCAGGGCGAGTCCGCCAATACCAGTAATATTGTGGAGATTTTTTAATGGGAAAGAGTAAGAAGAAGCGCGCTGCGGCGACGACCCAGATTCAGCATAAAAGCCAGACTACAGCCGAAGCATTCAGCTTCGGCGATCCCGTTCCAGTTCTGGACCGCCGAGAACTGCTGGACTATGTGGAATGCGTTCAGATGGACCGTTGGTATGAGCCACCCGTCAGCTTTGACGGACTGGCGCGCACCTTCCGCGCTGCCGTGCATCACAGTTCCCCGATTGCAGTAAAGTGCAACATTCTGACCAGTACCTATATCCCTCATCCGCTGCTCAGCCAACAGGCTTTTTCGCGTTTTGTGCAGGACTATCTGGTATTTGGTAACGCCTACCTGGAGAAACGCACGAACCGATTCGGTGAAGTTATAGCCCTTGAGCCTGCGCTGGCAAAATACACCCGACGCGGGTTAGACCTGGATACCTACTGGTTTGTGCAATACGGTATGACAACCCAGCCGTATCAGTTCACGAAAGGCAGCATTTTTCATCTGATGGAACCGGATATTAATCAGGAGATCTACGGGCTGCCCGGCTATCTTTCTGCCATCCCATCCGCTTTGCTCAACGAGTCCGCCACGCTGTTCCGCCGGAAGTATTACATTAACGGTAGTCATGCAGGCTTCATCATGTACATGACCGATGCCGCGCAGAACCAGGAGGATGTGAACAACCTCCGCAATGCCATGAAAAGCGCCAAAGGACCAGGTAACTTCCGCAACCTGTTTATGTACTCGCCTAACGGTAAAAAGGACGGGCTTCAGATTATCCCGTTGTCAGAAGTCGCGGCGAAGGATGAGTTTCTGAATATCAAGAACGTGAGCCGGGACGACATGATGGCGGCACACCGTGTGCCGCCGCAAATGATGGGGATTATGCCAAGTAATGTTGGAGGATTTGGAGACGTAGAGAAGGCG
>ERZ1034962.547-NODE-547-length-16697-cov-7.034551_pt1 | contig 16697 bp, 26 predicted proteins | sample MGYA00520696_ERZ1034962 | MGnify/ENA primary metagenome ERZ1034962 (study PRJEB33766, sample SAMN09781770) | gut metagenome | biome: gut microbiome | host: Homo sapiens | place: Madagascar | study: EMG produced TPA metagenomics assembly of the PRJNA485056 data set...
CTTTTGGCCTGCTCATTAAAGATAATTATCCGGAGGCAAAAAGCGAGTTAAACAAACAAAGTACTAACATTTAAAATTTTAGAAAATCATGGCAACAAAAATATATAACAGAAAAATTTTTGAGTTTACAGTTAACGGCGAAAAGATTTATTTTTACTGTAATACCACCTACACGAAAAATGGATTTTGTCATCATGTTTACACTGTAGGCTGCGGCAAAGAAAATGAACACTCTCGTTTGTCATACCTTAACCGTACATGGGAATCTTTTGAGTATGAGACGGCACTTTTACACGCCGTCGATAAATTCCCAAAGAGTATGCGCGCACCTTTGCGCCTGGAGATCCAGGCCGTCGCAAAGAATGAACACGAAAAAGCAGAAGCCTTTTGTGCTGCATTCCGTGCAAACTTTGCGGCGCTTAGTACTGAACAAAAGAAATTTGTTCAGGAACACACTCCAGTTATTACTAGCATGGAACAGGCAAAAGTTGTTAATTCTGCTATGGCTATGATGGCAGCATTATAATATATTTTAAAGATTCCAGGGTGCAAAGGTTTTAGGCCTTAAACGGCGGATCATTCCCGCCGGCACCCTCTATTTATAAACTTTTAAAATTTTTGAGTTATGGCAAAAAAGACTATAAAACAGCAGTATGAAGAATTAGCAAAATATGGAGAATGTTTTGAGCAAGAAGGTTATGGAGGTTGGGCCCTTGTGATCGACGAGAACGGGGAACGCGCCTTATATAAGGTATGTTATAACAATACCGAGGAACTTTGCACACGTTGGCAAAAGATAAAATACACGTGCCCCAAAAAAGAAGACAGTTGGCCGCGCCCTTATATCACGATTAAGGGAACGCGCCACTATCTCGACAACTTCATGAGATGCGCGTAAAATACCCGGTGCCCTGGATTCTTTCAGGGTACCCACAAAATAACCATATTATAGAATCTTTAAAACATTAGAGTTATGAATAATAGCATCAATATTTCACGCCGTACCAGTACGGCGGCGCTAGTAAGCGCTTTATTTGCCGTGTGTGCCATTCTTTTTGCACGCCTGAATAAATGTATCTTTGCAGCTATAAAAGCCGCCTGGAGATGGTTATTTGTGCCTAAAACTTACTTTGCAAGCGACGGCGAAGGGGTGACAGTTAACGGGCTGCAGTTTATAGGCATTAATCTAATTGCCGCGGCCATGTGTGTGTTGTTATCAGTATCTTTATAAGATATTCTTTTTAAAACTTTAAATATCATGGTGTAAAGGTATTCAGGCCAAAACGGCGGATCATTCCCGCCGGCACCTTCTAATAAGTGATAAAAGCCGCTTTTATAGTAGCTGCAAAATATCACCAGGAATTAATAAAATATATTATAGAACATTTAAATTTTTAAGGTTATGGCTACAGGTAATTTTTTTAATGCAAATTGCACCCGTTATTTCGTTTTGGGTATGAATAAGTACTACACCAAGGAGGACGTGGAGGCAAACGAGATGGCCCCGGAACTCGTCGGCGAGTTTGACGAGGTACAAACAGAGTTTGATTATCAGACAGAAAAAGAAAATATAGTTTCAGAGCTTCAAAAGAAGGGCTGGGATGACTTCGACGGGTACGAAGGCGAGGCGCAAGTTATTGCTTACAAGAATAAAACGCTCGTTTATGGAGGCTGTGAAATATCACTGGAGATAAAAGCCCTTGTGCGTTCCGGTTATTATGAAGGCGCTTGCATGGACCTTTCCGGCAAAGTTACTATAGACTCTGCCGGTGATTACTGGACCGGCAGCCCTGAATATGATATGTTTGACGACGGCGAGTTTAGCGAGATTTCTGTAGTAGACGACAACTGGACCGGGAATCCAGGTCTTGATCACCTTCAGGCAAAGAACATCATCAACAAATTAGACTCTATTATAGAAGACCTGAAAATTGAAGCTGAGTATGCTTTTTCCCGCGGCTGTGAACGTGAAATGTTCCAGGCGTACCATTGTAGCAACGGGGAAACAGGGTACTTTAATATCCAGAAGAAGCTCTACCAGGAAATGGACGAAGAAAACCAGGATAAGGCAGCTTAAAATATTTGTAGGTACCCCTGGAGGCTCCAGGGTACCCACTATTATAAAACGTGTAAAATATTACTCTATTATAGAATCTTTAAAATTTTAAGGTTATGAAAGAATTAAAGAAATTAGCTATCATATTACGTGCACTTGGTTTTAAGGTTAACGTGGAAAATGAAACAATTAGTTTTGGCGACGGTGCCGTATATGATAATATCTTTGCCGCTGTCGATTTGGCCAACTGCCACTGGGACATCTGGCACGAAGGCAGAATGTTTGAGGTACACTTTTTCGCAAATAATGAGTGTATTTATGATCAGGTTTACTTTTCGTTTCAGTTCGATGTTATCAAACAGATTTTTATCGATTACGACAAATACGGAAAATAACTCTATTATAGAACATATAAAATTTTAGGCAATATGGAAACAAAGATAAATTATAATAATATTCAGAGTGAAGAGATAGGCAAAATTGCAGACCGTTTGATGGAGCTTGAAAAAGACTCAGGCGACGTTCTGGTATGGACCGAAAACGAGAACGCTGTGACAAGGATGAAGAACTTCAGCAGCGAGGAAAATGCGAAGCAGTACGGCGTATTAAGAAATGAATTTTACATGCGCCGTAGTATCATTGAACGCGATAAGCCTGTAGTCTATTTTATAGGCAGCGAAAAAGATTATCAGAAAGCGAAAAAAGCCTGGTGTTGTCGCGAAAAAGCCGGTGAAGTAAAAAGGTACTCTGAACATGTTGCAAAACTCGTGGAACGTTCACGCGCCGAAATTAAGGCGCTGGAGGCGTTGAAAGACGTTTGCCGTACATTCGACGGCAAAGTAATAAATAAGCGTTTCCTGGACGCGGCAAGGGCTAAAACGGGCTTAGTTTGCCGGTTTACCGATAGCAATTTCGAACTTTCCGGCAGTTATTATTCCGATGATTATACACCATATATTCATTTTTACTCAGATAATTATAATAATAAAACTTGGGACTGGTGGACCGGCGACCGTATGGAGGCAGAAAAAGCCTTGGGGCTTATCGACTGGTATATCTTAGATATTAAGCAACAAATAGCTAAATATAAAGATAGCGTAAAACATTACGCTAAGTATCTGGCGAAGGCAAGAAAAGCCGAACTCCTTATCGAGGAGTTGAGAAAAGAAGACTTCACAATAAGAATCTGGGCACGCGAACATGATTTGAAGCAGTGTTTAATGACTTCTTATATCTGGAGGCACTAAGATTTGCGAACGTGGGCATCCCTGGGCACCAGGGTACCCCTATTATAGAATATCTAAAATATTGAGGATTTATGATAAACAAGAAATTTTATATTGATTATCTGAGCCAGCAGACGAAGGCAGACGGGCGACCATACGAAACGGCGCTAAGTGATTTTTGTGACTATCTGCTTGACCTGTTCAGCGTGAAGGCTTTTGACGGTACCCTGGACGGTTTTAAAAACTGGCAGCAGCACCTTCAGGCTAAACCAAAGTTTGGCGTTTTGGCTATGGCTTGGTTGAATGATGTTAGCCAGGCAATGGACCGCGGCCAGTGGCTCGACGTTTTCGGTATGCTGTATGAGGATATGTATTTAACCGCTGGTAAGGCATCGAAAACGGGGCAATTTTTCACTCCTCAGAGTGTTTCTACCCTGATGAGCTCCATTATAGGCTCTGGCAAAAACGAAGCCACTAGCACGAAAATAGAAGGTACCACGGTGAATGATTGTGCAGCTGGTAGTGGCAGACTCCTTTTGGCTCATTTTATCGAGGCTAGCAAACTGGACCATTCAGCCGGGCGACCATTCCAATATATTGCTCAAGATTCAGATCCGCTGGTATGTAAAATGTGTGCACTCAACATGATGGTGCATGGTATGAATGGACGTGTAATTTGCCAGGATACCCTAGCAATGAGTACACCATCTGTCGAGTACTTCATCAACGAAGTAAGATACCCTTTCAGTACGCCTTATTATAGCGTGCGTATCGTATCAGGGAATCCTCAAAAGTAGGATTCCCTGGGAATAAAGAAAATAACATATTATAGAACATTTAAAATTTTAAGGTTATGGAAAAGAAGAAGAAATTAGATGTATCAAACATCGACCTGGTAAGCTTCCAGGGATTCTATGAGTCAAGATGGAGCCCGGAGGCAGAAATCACAGAATATGAGCTTTACAACGATGTGAAGGAGGACAAAGATTTTATCTTTGATAATGAAGGTTATCAGAAGGCAGTTTGCGAGGCTTACACCCAGCAGTGGGAACGCTGGCTTCAGGAGAATATCTGCAAGGATATAAAATTATCCTTTGTAGGCGTTCAGCATCCGCTTTTTTATAATTATAGTACAGACTCTATCCAGGCAAAAATCGGGCTAACCAGTAAGGCAAAAGATGCTATTATGGCAAAGGTGAAAAATTACCGTGAAAAGATAGCCGTCTGGATCATTTCAAATCATACATCATGCGATGGCTTCTGGTCCTTCCTGAGCAATCACATAAAAGACTGGAATCGCACGGCTTTATTCAATCACAAAAGTGATCACCAGGAGGAGTATTTGGCCTATATGTTATATTATATCATGCTGGCAGAATGCGGCTTCAGTGAAGCCGACGGCGGCAGACTGGATCTCTGGGCTTCCGATTATGTAAACGAACAGGTAAGCGTTACGGATTTTATCACATACCCTGGCAATAATAAGGCAGCCTAAGCACTGCCCTATTATAGCCCATCGGAAAAATTAGAAATCACTCATTATAGAACATTCAAAATATTAGGAATTATGGCAAACAAAGTTACAGATTTATTTAAGAAGTCATCATCATACGATAAGAAACATATTAAGAATCTGAGCGCAAAGAAAGTTCCGGCAGCGCTGCTTCAGGCAGTGGAGAAGGGATGCAGCTTCGAGACCTTGGAGAAACTGGCAAAGGGCTTCCCTATCTGCAAATATCAGACTCAAATCACCGTCCACGGCATCTTTGATGATCCGCACACCCGCTGTGTAGGTTTTTACGTCAACCTGACGAAAAACAAAAACCAGTCTCTGGGCATCAGATGGACCGCCATCGACCACGACAAGAAGGAGCAGCTTTTCCACTACATCAAATTGATGGATAATGAGTGGCAGATTAAGGAGGACAGCAGCAGCTTCTATATGTGTAAGATGGTGCGAGTATCAAGCCAGGAGGTACTCCAGGAGGCACAGGAAAGATACCAGGCAGAAGTGGATAAGATAGACGTTAATCTGTTTACAGGCAGTGCCAACGTCTTCAAACTGGAAGGTCTTTGGGGCGTGGTTTATGTAGGCTTGGCACTGGTCATTCAGTGCTTCCCTGAAGGCAGATTTTGGCAGATTGCCGAGAACATCACGGGCAAGAAGAAAGCCGAGATCCTGGCAGCAGAAGCGGCTAAGATTGCCGAGGAAAAGAAACGGGATGAGGAACGGGAGGCAGAAATGAAGAAAAGACGGGAAGAGACAGACCGCAAACATGCTGCCTACGAGGCGCGCCGTGAAGCCTGGAAAGCTAAAAATCCAGCACCGGCAGGATTTAAGAAGGTACAGAATTACACCTTCCAGCCGGGAGATATTGAGCTGCTGCCACCAGAGGCTATCAGAACACCTGATTTTGAGTACGGGTACCGTATTTATTATAAGAATTTTGGCAGATTATGTCTCTGCCATTGTGATGCAGCCGGAAATCGCCTCTATAAGCAGGGCTGCATGGTAGGGAGGAAGACGGTGGCAGAAGCATACGTCAAGAAGGCATCATAAGTAATCACTCATTATAGAACATTTAGAAAATGAAGAAATCATCAGTTATATATAATTTCGTTATCTCGCAGCTGCAGGGTAAAATCCTGCTGACTGCCAAGGAATACCCCTGGAGCGTACTCCAGGTAGTGACTTTCGAGCCACAATATTTCGACAAGGTAGTGGCACTTTGCAAGCGCCGTGGTATGGTAGCTACCAACGACAAGGATCGCTCCTTCTGCATCATCCATCTTGGCAGTGGAGATCTGAACGGCAAATATCCAGATAGGCACGTTCCGATGAACACGCCTGAAGATACAGACAGATACCTGAAGGCATTGAAAGATGCAATGGCTCAGGCAGCAGTCTGGTATTATAGCAATATTATAGCAACAACGAAAAACTAGAGAATCGTATGAAGCGTATTTATATTCTAAGCACTTGCGACGATTGGAAATCCCGCGGCTCAATGGTTAGATATTACGTCGGATCATCCGACAAGGCGGGAACCCGCCGACTGCTGGCAGCTATCACGAAAGGTATCAGGGAGCATCTTTTCCGCTGGGCTACGAATGGCGAGAAAGTTCCGGTACTGGAGCAGCTAGAAGACTTTCAACACGATGTGAAGTTTGCCGGAGCTACAGTTGCGTATGAAATTCAGAGTAAACTGGAAGGCGGTTCGCTGGAGCTCGTAGAGCTCAATAGTTATCAGTAGTAAAATAGAAAATTCTGGCAAAGTTAACAAAGAAAGATAAGGAGTTTTTAAAGAAAATCGGCTATCTCGAAGAAGATTTCAACCAGATAGAAAAAGCTAATTATAAGTATTATATTGAAGATGATCAGAGAATCAACGAGGAGGACGCTCTTAAAAAGCTAGGTAGAGACCGCTGGCTGTCTGGTATAGGTAGAGCCTGTTTTCATGCTTCTGCTGTAAGGGAATGCAAGCGTGGTTCAGAGATCATATATATTAATAGTGATACTTTCGATAAATAATATCACAACATCATGTTTACAAAACATTTAAAAATTAGAAATTATGGAAGCAAAGAATAATAAAAACAACAGTATGAACGTTATTGAGAATAAGGAGAATGAAGTGCAGGTGACAGAAGAGAGCCGCAAGGCATACGGACGACCATCGGTCAACGAGGAGAAGGGATGGAAGCTGGATCACGTTATCCCTTTCGATTTCTACCACAACGCCTACATCAAGAGCCGCAAGGGTATTGATGAGCTTGTGGGGATGGTGCTGCAGGAGTGTAATATCAGCCCTGACGATACGAGTTCCTGGGCAAAGGATATTCGCACGATGATCAAGTATGCCATCGAGCATTTCGATGAGTTGCTGGAGGATAGCAAGCAGACTCCAGATGAAGAGAATGACAGCTTATCAGAGTGCTGGATAGGCGATGCCATCGAACTGCAACACGAGGCTTTCTGGGTTGCCGATGATTGCGTTCCTCATACCTTCGAGGAGTTTAAGGCGGAGCAAATCCGCGAAGGCTACTTGGAATACGTGCTATTACTGAAAGGTATGACAGAGGAAGAATTTAAGGCAGCGCTTACATTAAACGCTATGCGCAAAGTTATGCGGCATCAAACGAAACGTATCGAGGCTATCTCATAATACCCTATCCCCTATCATATAGGGGAAGCCTGAGAGCCTTCCCCTACCCCGTCCGGCAGACCGGCAGCGTGGAGCGACACCACGGCGGGGTGCATATTCTTTTAAATAACTTTAAAAATTAAATGTTTATGTGCGAAGGCGTTCGCATTTGTTTTAGTTTTACAACGGCTGTCTGCGGTCCGTGAGGATAGCAGCAGCCGAATTTCGCCTACGGTTGGCCGAGGATGATATGCTTCATCCTTCGGGGTCCGATTCCCCGGTAGGCAACGAAAGAAGAAAAGAAGATGAAAAGGTGTTGAGAATTTACTTTGCAAATAAAACAAACGTTAAAAATGCACTTAAAATAGTATTTTAAGTGCATTTTATTTGGTGGTTTCAGAAATTCTTTGTACCTTTGCATCAGAAAATAAAACAAGAAGATAAATAAAAACAATAATAATAACCGGCTGTGCCAGATAGCCAAATAAGTCTCAAGGGCATGAGCAGAGAATATGATTATCACTTTCAAGGAGTTTAAGAACAGAGTTCGTGAAGACGCTGACGTATGCTTTGGTTCGTTCAGATTTGACGAGGCAGACGAGCACAAGGGGCGTGAGGTATCTATCCATCCTTTTGGTATGGATGAGCGGGTCCGCTGGGGCGTTGCTTCCAGCTGTTTCTTTGATCTTCCGCTTGCGGATAGTTATAAGATGAATGTATATACCGAGCGTGAGTTTTATTTCGGACATTACTTCGTAAAAGAGGACGCTTCCGTAGATTTCAATGCTGATGAGTTCTTCATCATCGCCCCAAACTTTCTCGCTGACATCGAGAAGGCTTATAAGCGCAAGAACGATTATAAGCACTGCTGCATCAATAACTACGTGATTTCTTCCGTTTCCGTAGCTTGCGCTACCTGGATGCGTTGTACAGACTACTTGAAGGGCAAAAATGAGGTGGAGTTCCTGGGTGGTTCTATCCGTATCGGTGAGTGCGAGAAGGATGCAATCAAACGTGCAGCCAAGGTTCACAAGTATATCGGTTTCGCTGAGAGGGCATTCAAGAAGTATCTGGAAAAGAACAGTCTTGCCAACGAAAACGAGTATCTGGATATGCTTGCACGTAAAGCAGCAGAGAAGAAGGAGGAAGAGAAGGCAGCGAAGAAGGCAGCGAAAGCGAGAGCCAAGGAGCTGGCTTATATCAATGCTCAGATCTGTATCTGTGATAATTTAGGTCCCGTTAATTTTGATATGGTTATATCTCTGCTGAATACAGGAAAGAATATCGGTACCCTTAATGCTCATATCAGCGATAAGAACGGAGTAGAGTGCAGCGAGTCTTACGATTACGACGGATATAGCAAAAGATGCAAATTCACTATGGTGCGCCGTTCCTTCACCCTGAACCTGAAGAAGGGATATTTCATCTACGAGGTGGGCGGTCTGATTACCTTTGTACGAGGCGAAATCAAGCGCCAGGGCGTGGCTTGCGAATGGATTGAGCAGGGTAAGGCTATCACTGATATTAAGACCGTGAAGGGCTTCCTGGTAAGGGGCGAGCACATCGTAGCTAAATCTTTGAAGGAGGCACAGCGTATCAATGCGGAGAAACGAAACAAGCAGGCTCTTAGTCTGCTGAATGCCAGAAGTAAAGAGCAACTCGTTTATCAGAAGTTAGGAAATCACATGTTTACCTTTGATGAGTCTTTGGCTTCCGGCAACTGCCGCCCTGGTACCCAGAACTTCAAAAACCGCTACGAGGCTGCTATCGGTCACGAGGCCACCGAAATTTCACTTGCCGACCTTCGCAAGTATGGCAAGAAGTTCGGTCTTGAGGAATACACCGAGCGTGTTATCCGCTATGTTATGAACAAATTATAAAATCATATATTACTTATAGAATTATGGAAAAAATGATATTATCACCTTTGCAGCTATCCTCGGCAGCCAAAAGCTACTACGAGGGTAGCATCCCGAAAAATACTTATGGGATGGAGAAGTATGTAGCCACAGACGGCGAGAATGCTATGTTTGTAAAATCAGACTATCAGCCTGCACCTGGCGAAGTGGTCTTCTATATCAAGCGAATGAGAACGGAGCTGTATTGTCAGCTCTACAAAGAATCATAAAATACTTGAGGTTATGGCAAAAAGAGAAATTCCCCTGTTTATTATAGACACGCTGCGAAATCACAAGCGTGGTGAGTGCGACTTCCTCGTCTGCACTGATAAGGATTGCGGTTTCATCGCAAAGGTAGATTATATCGACGAGGAAAAGGAGGAGGTAGGCGATGATTACCGCATCGGTCTTCCTCGCCGTGGGTGCAGCCTGAGAATCAAGATTCATCAGATGATAGGACAGCACCCTGATACGGGCAGAATCAGAACCTTATTGAAGAAAGGTATGGAGTACTTCATGAAGGCTGTTACCTGCGAGGTTCACGTGAACAATCCGAGCCGCGAGGAGTGTGCTGATTTCCTGAACACGCTGGTCCGCATGAATAAGCAGTATGTTGATGATGCCGGCTCAGACTATCACGCAAGACAAGCCACCATCCACACCATTATGATGCTGGAGGCAACGAGAAAGCTCCTTCTGGAACAGCAGGAAGGCATCGAGATTGAGAACGGCGGCGATAATGATCCGCTCAAAGGTGTAGATTTTAAGGAATAATTTTTTTTCAGCCCTCGACATCGCGGTTAAGTCATTTAGAAATGAAGATTTTAGAAACGAATACGAGAACTTTGGTTGTTTCCCAAAACGCAGATGGTTCTTTACTTATTACAGAAAAAGGTTTGCCAATTAAGAATGCAGGTAACTTCATCCTTAATCTCGGTGGCATTGATGCTGTTCTGGCAAAATGCAAGGATATGACTGAAGAGGAACTTCTGGCAGAGAAGAAGAGTAAGTTTGAACAGCAGAAAGCAAAACAAGAAGAACTGCAACGCAGAATCTTTGAGAAGAAAGCTCTGATTGAAGCAGCATACAAGAAAGTGTTTACTGATGGTGCAACTGTTGAGTCTACTCCTCATAATATTTATGTATTGCTTTCTTACCTTAATACGCAAAATTGGGGAACGTGGGAATTGCCAAAAATGACTATTGGCTACAAGTGTAATCAATATGATTGTGATGGCAAACAGGTAACTACCATCATTCTTGATAAGCCAATCCTCTATAAAGCAGAAATGCTTTCACACTTCCAGGTTGGTGCACCACGTGGGCATCTTACGCAATATGCAAGATTATCTTTTAACTAATTATATAGCCCTAGGCGCAGCACGGTTAAGCGAAAAGAATATGGAGAATATATTAGAACAGACGGTGAAGGAAAATGGAAATATCGACTTAAACGAATTAAGTTGGAAGCAGGTCGTTGCACTCCTTGGTGCCTGGGATTCCAGCTTCGCAAGAAATGAGAACACGTCGTTCTCGGAGATGGTGAAGCGATGCTATAAATCACGTCCGTGGCACGAGAATGCGAATATCATCTATTTGCATCGAAATAATCAGAAAACCACCATTCTTCCTCATGCCTGTTATAACCTCGACGAAGCAGAGGAAGATATGATATTTAATTTGCTCAAAAAGCAATTTCTACAGAAGTTGTAGAATAAAAAAAGCCCCGACCTAAGCCGGGGCAACCGCGAGCCTTCTGGCTCGAATCTACTATAGTAGAAATTTGGCTCATTAAGAGCGTTTAAATCCACAGACTTTCTGAGGAGTCTGATCGTCAACGGAAGCTCTATGTTTCTTTCTATTCCATAAAGGTTCGATTAAATCAATATCCATAAAGGTACGATTAAAAGCCTTCCGAAGACGGGTGCAAATTTAAGAAATAAAACGATACGTTGTATCATTTTACCCGAATAATTAATATTAATTAAGATATTACAGCCCTACCGCATCACGGCGAAGCGGATTTTAGTATGAAAGAAAGATACATCATAGGACCAGACGCAACCGATTCTACCTGGTTCCTCGTACAAGATAATAAATCAAAGATAAGCATCTCTTTCCACGAAGGTCTGTTTGGGGATAATAACATGATTATTCCGGACGATTTACAGGGCGAGGAGAAGGCCGCAGAACTTGAAGATGCTGTAAACGGTATTACTGATTGGATAAGAGATAATGCGGTAGATCTTGCCGTATGCTGCATCCCTGCCCGCACGCGTGCCATCTGGCTTTTGAACGATAAAAAATATTGGGTAGCAATAGCGCGCGCGATTGATTTCCGAAAGGAGATAGAGGATATGAATCAGGCAGCAGCGTTCCTTCTTGACCAGGTAAGGGAGTTTATTTTTGATAGTCCAGGCTTAGGTATGTTCAAGTATGATAGGGAGGTTGTTCATTTGCTCGGTGCAGTATCAATGCTCACAGCAAAGGAGGCGATGGAAGTAATTTGCCTGGTGCATAATTATTACCAGTATAAAAAGCCTTCTCATATCAGCCTGGAAGACTGGGCGACAGATGTTCTTTGGTGGCCTGTCCGTTTATCCCGAGAGCAACAAGCCGAGGCGATGGGTAACGATAGCAAGTTTATCGAAGCTGAAGGTTTTGAACTCGAAGAAGAGGAAGAGGAAAAATAGAACATAAAAAGGCTTTGGCCAAACTTCTATTTCGGAAAAACAGAACATTTTATAGTAACTTTTTAAATTCACAAAAGATATGGAGACAATCAAAACAACGAATAAAAGAGGCAGACGTGCAGCAGAAGGCAGCGTTCATAAATACGTGGTGCCTGATGACGTTCACGACTGGATAAGAAAGCACGGAGGTAGCCGATATATCACAGAAACATTCCGCGCTATCAAGGCCACAACCTTGCAGGCGCAGGAGAATCCTTCGTTATAGTATCGGCAAAACTTCACAGATGCAGCGATAAAATTATAAACATCAATTTTAAAATTATCAAGACTATGAATAGAGAAGAAATCAAAGAGCTTGTTTGCAAGAAGCTTGCGAATGATCTGAACTTTAATGAAATGCAGATTCGTCAGGAGACCATCACGGATATTACCAACGAGTGCGGTACCCTGCAGCCTTGCATCCTTGCGATGTAGCCGGTCGTAGATTGGTTTAATTCTCATAAACTCGAAAACAAACCGTTGGAGAAACAAAAGCCTTATGTGGGTGTGCTCATCAATCTGATTTGGCTCCTGGCTGCAAATGATATTGCAGGCTTGACGCAGAACTGGGTACTTAGCGATATGGAATAAGAAACATCAATATTAATACATTTAAAGATTATAGCAATATGAAAAAAGCAATTACTTACTCTCTTGCAGCCATTGCCTTGGTAGGTGTAGCCGTGCTGCTCTTCTCTACCATCGGTGTAGCTGTGTTCTTCCTCCCTTTATTGGCTGGAGCATTCAAATAAGATATATCAATTTTAATACTTTCGTTTTTAAAGATTATAAGGCAATGACAAATAAGGAACTGAATATGGCTATCCTCAACAAGCTATATGAGATAGCTGAAATGATATGGCAGAAGATGGTACGGAACAATCAGGGTTCTTACCGTGCCAGCGAGATAGCGAAGAACCTAGATAAGATTTTCTTCTGGGGTGAGGAGATAAGCATGTATCAACCTATCTGCGTTGAGGTGGATAGTTTCCGCTGCGAGTTTACAGCCGGACATATCTTCCGTTTTGTTTCTAAGTTTGAGAGTCTTGCCGGTATCGGTAAGAATGCGCACATGTTTATTTATCAGGAGGAGGACAGTAAGGAACGTGGCTGCGTATGCTTCCAGGCTACTAAGGAGATGGTAGAACTTTGCGATTTCGTATATAAGGGGAAATATAGAGGTGCGTTTTTGAGTATCTTTATAGATGCTGAGAGAAGCCGCCTGGTGGCTACTGATACCTACAAGCTGCTGGCTATGCCCGTTACCATCACCAACAAGTCGGGAGATACCAGTGATATGCTCATCGATGCGAAGACCTGGAAGAAAATGTGCGCAAAGATGAAGAAGGGCGAGACCTACGACCTGATAGCCGTGAAGCTGGATAACCGCGAAGAAGCTACCGTGATAGAGTTTGAAGGTCTGACATCCTATGAGCCTACCCCTGGCCGTTATTACAACTGGGCATCCTGCTTCGGCAATATCTTTGATGGCTATTGCGTCCGTATCGGTGGCAGCTGGGAGGCTATCAGGAAAATGATCTGGTCTGTAGCTGTCGAGGAATACGCTTATCTTTCCGGCAAGAAGGGCGAAAAGGTCATCACGGTAAAGGTGGGCGAGAACGTGGCTACCTTTGCCACCGATGAGGTATTGAAACATAGCTTCGCCCTCAGTTTCGGCATCGAGCATCTGCTGGCTATCCCTCAGATGGCTATTCTCTATCTTGATACCGATGCGAAGACTCCGAAGATGGCTGAGAGCAAGAACGGGAACGTCTATCTGCTCTGCCCTCATAATGATGGCAATTCGTATATCGGCGAGAAGGTGGCCGATGGCGTATATGATGCAGGCAAGTCGGGTAAAGGCGCGAATCTATTACAGAATGGCTGCGAAATCACAGCTCCTGCGGCAGAAGAGAAAGCAGAAGCAGCCCCCGAAGTCACCCTTTTAGCCACCGTTCCCAGCGATTCCATCGCTGGTCAAGAGAAGAAGACATCTGCACCATCGTTTGCACTATCCACCGATGCCAGCAGATTTGAGCCTATGTGCGCCTGTCTCCCTGCATCGCTTATAATTACCCTATCCGTGTGGGATAAGACCGTAGGCGCAAGGAAAATGCGCCATCTAGTAGGCGTGACAGTAAAAGCTATGCCGCCACCAGGGAATAAGAGATTTTTTCTGCCCTTACAGGGCGAGAGGGGGCGCGCCTATGATTGCCCTGGGCTAGGAGTTTCTGCCCCTTTAAGGCGTGCTGCTTGAGTAGATTTAATAATAAGACGTGAGTGTATATAATAATTCCGGAAACATCTCGTTATTACGTAAGAGTTTTAAAAATTTATAAACATGAAAAATAAGGTAAAGACCAATATCGTTTACGAAGGCCATTCCTTCGATAGCTTCAATGAACTTTCTGAGTTCATAAAAAATGATCCTAATAGTGATGTACTCGTCTGGGATTATCAGGAACGCCAGGATATTGTGTCCGTGAATGGAAAACAGGTTCTGCAGGGTAAGCAAGGACATGGAAAATGTACCTACAAGGGCAAGACCTACGAGGGCGAGGTGGAATATATCGACAATAAGCTCTATGTAGGCGGTAAGTATGTTAAGGATATGTAGGATTTTCTACGTTATAGGCTATCGCGAAAATGAAAGGTGCATTCGTACTTTAGTACTTTTGTACTTCGGTACGTTTGTACTTCGGTACGTTTGCACCTCTTTCTTTTTATTTCTTGGTAAACGGTTTCGTAGATGTTGAAAACAGATTTTACGAAAGCATATTCCCACATTTCCACAAAAACACAAAAGCAGAAACGCATACACAAATACACAAACGCATAAATACATAAACATATAAATGCACATTTCAACAAAGAAACTAATAAACGTACAAACGAATAAAGAAAGTAATCAATGAATACATATACCAAACCACAAATACACCCATAAATGAACTAATAAACAAATAAATGCACTAATGAATGCAGAAAGTGGAAAAAAAATTTGGCGGTACCATTTTAAATTCTTAACTTTGTAGCGCATTTAGGAAATTGAAGAATAAAGCGCAGTATGAATGCACAAAAGCATAACTCTGCATTTAAACATTTACATAAAAGCATAAATACATAAACGCACGTTCATGCGTGAATGGAAACGAATACATTAATATATATAAACGAATTAATACTTTTAAGATTATGGCAGAAACAAGATTAAAAGAAATCCTCGCCTTCGTAAATCACAAGGGGGGAGTTGGCAAGACAACAACTGTACAGAGTTTGGCAACAGGTCTTCGTCGTTATGGCAAAGGTTACTTTGGTAAAGGCGAAGATGGCAAGGAGCGCAAACCTCGCATTCTGCTTATCGACCTCGATCCGCAGTCGAGCCTTTCCTTTCTCTTCGGATGGAGCGAGGCAGAGAATATCGGGAAGCCTACCGTATACGATGCAATGATACAGCAGTCTCCTTTGCCTGTTTACCAGGTAAGAGAGGGCATCTATCTTGCTCCAGCATCTTACCGGCTTATCAATATCGAACCTTTCCTTAATCAGATGCCGGTACCACGCAAGGCTTTGTATAAGTTATTCGGCAAGCCGCTGACGGAAGTACGAGGCGACGAATTGGCTACAGAAGGAGTTTCATCTATCCTGGAGGCTTTCGATTATGTTCTAATAGACTGCCCACCAGCGCTATCTCTGCTTACGCATAACGCCCTGTCGGTGGCAACGGGTGTGGTAATACCTATCCAGCTCGAAATGCTGGCAACGAAAGGTATTGCCGAAATTCTGAATGCGGTGCAGGAAACCCGTGAAGACTTGAATCCTGATATTGATATTCGAGGCTTGTTTATGGTGATGAGTAATGATCAGACGAGAGCCACTAAGCAGTTTAAGGAGTATCTGGGCAATAAGTTTGATGATTACATGTTCGATTCGTACACCCGTCGAGATACGAAGATGGTAGAGGCGCAGGCTATCAATCAGGATATATTCTCTTATTCGCCTTACAGCAGAGTAGGGCAGGACTACGAGAATTTTACGAAGGAAATTTTGGCTAGTATGCCGGAATAATGATGTTTAATTTTTAGTGATTTACGATTATGGCAAGACAAGCAAAAAGTAGCATACATAAGTTTGAAGGTTTGGAAGATTCGCCAGCCATCAAAGGTATAGAAAAGATTTATGAGGCAAATGAGGAAGCTCGCCAGAAGCGCGCTGCCGAGGCATTGGAGAAACAGCAGAACGGGCAGGGTACCGCAGAGCCGGAACCTGCACCCCAGGCTGAAGCACCTTCGCAGTCTCAGGTTCCTCCTGCATCAGCCGCTCCTATTTCTGCTCCCGACCCTGCACCTATGAGAAAGGCTGGCAAGAAGACGCAGAACGGTATCACCATCTACGTACCGATGGAGTACTATATGCAGATATTGCAGATGAAGATGGAGACGGGTACGCCTATCAAGGACATCGCCCTTCAGGCAGTCATCGAGTATCTGGATAGGCATAAGAACGGATAATGCAGGTAAACGAAAAGTCAGATTTGCAGGTAAACCGAAAAGTGGTTTTGAACCTATTTACCTTTCTGAATCTGACTTTTCGTTTACCTAAAAACGAAGTCTTTAAATAGAAAATTATAAGATTATAGA
>ERZ1034962.550-NODE-550-length-16586-cov-25.337548_pt1 | contig 16586 bp, 13 predicted proteins | sample MGYA00520696_ERZ1034962 | MGnify/ENA primary metagenome ERZ1034962 (study PRJEB33766, sample SAMN09781770) | gut metagenome | biome: gut microbiome | host: Homo sapiens | place: Madagascar | study: EMG produced TPA metagenomics assembly of the PRJNA485056 data...
ATTCAATAAATTATTATTTTCTTATTTGAAAATGCTCATATACCTGATGAAAATGGGCTTTTCTGGTATAATATGAAAAGAACTAAAAAGGAGCTGTATACCCACTGATGGAACAAGTAAAAAGAAATAAAATCGGAATTCTAGGCGGTAACTTTAACCCGGTCCACTTCACCCATCTGATGATGGCAGATCAGGTCGCTCAACGCCTTGAATTAGATAAGGTATGGCTCATGCCGGAAGCTCTTCCTCCACATGTTGACGAGAAAAAAACAATCTCAGCTGAGCATCGTGTGAAAATGCTAGAGCTGGCGATTGCAGATAGTCCTCGATTATCACTGGAGCTGGGAGAAGTTGCACGCGGTGGTAAATCTTATACCTATGACACGATGAAGCACCTCACCCAAGCTTATCCGGATACTGATTTTTATTTTATCATTGGAAGTGATATGGTGGAATATCTTCCAAAATGGTACAAGATTGAAGTTTTACTTGACTTGGTTCAGTTTGTTGCTGTTCAACGTTCAACCACGGCTATTGAAAGTCCCTACCCGGTCCAATGGGTAGATCTGCCCCTTTCTTTCGCCTCCAGTACTTCTTTACGTCAGATGTTTAAAGACGGAATCGAACCTGCTTACCTCATGCCTCGACCTGTTATTGATTATATAAAAAAAAATAAGCTCTATCTTGAAGGATAGAACTTTTTTTTATTCTTCGATAATTTCTTCAAAATCAACGGTCCCCTTACGTTTATTGGCAGAAATGACACGAATTTTTAGGACATCACCCATGCGGTAAGTTTTTTCAGATTTTTTACCTTTGAAAATATCTTCTTCTTCATCGAATTCGATAGCTTCTTCAACACCTGTATGAAGATTAACCGTACGAATCAAACCTTGAACAGTATTTTCGAGCTCCATGAAAAGGCCAAATTTTTGAACACCGGTTACGGTAGCTGTATAAACTTCACCGATATGGTCTTGCATGTATTCCGCTTTTTTCATGGCATCCACGATGCGTTCCGTCACAACTGCACGATGTTCCATGTCAGAAGATTGTTTAGCGATTTCAGGTAAACGTTCTTTCCATTCTTCTTTTGTACGGTTTGAGTGATCTTTGGGATAAAGATGAAGTAAACGGTGCACAATCAAGTCAGGATAACGACGAATCGGACTGGTAAAGTGTGTGTAGTCTGTCGCAGCTAATCCATAATGCTGCGTATTTTTTTCTGAATAAAGAGCTGTCGACATCGTGTGGCGCAATTGATACGTCAGCGTTTTTTCAAAAGCTGTTCCTTTAATCTCTTCCGCAAAGTAATTTACGGCTTCGTGAGAATTTGAACTCAAGCTAAAGCCCGCATCAGCAGCTTTTTCCATTAATTTGGCAAATGCTTTTTCTTTCGGTTTGTCATGCACACGATAAAGTGAAGGCAATTTTTTCTTTTGGAAATCAAGGGCAACAGTTTCGTTGGCTGCCAGCATGAAGGATTCAATCATGCGTTCTGCTGTACCACGTTCACGTTTCACCACATCAATCGCATGACCTTTTTCATCCAAAATAACTTTTGCTTCACTTTCGTCAAATTCGATCATGCCACGTTGATGACGCATTTCTTCAAGCAACGCGTGAAGTTCCCCAGCAATAGCGACAGAATCAACAATTTTAGGGAATTGCTCTAAACTTTCACGATGTCCTTCTTGCCCTTTATTGAGCATTTTGTTTACTGTTGAATAAGTCATACGGTAAGTTGTCTTAATCACGGACGGACCAATCTTGTAATTGATAATTTTACCGGCATTATTGATTTCCATCACACAGGACATTGTCAAACGTTCTTGCGCTTCGTTTAGCGAACAGAGGTTATTGGACAGCTTCACGGGTAACATTGGGACGACACGGTCTGTAACGTAGACAGAGGTCGCACGTGCAAAAGCCTCTTCATCCAAAGGCGACCCGTCAGTGACATAGTGAGAAACGTCAGCGATATGAACACCCAGTTCATAATTCCCGTTCTCTAACTTCTTCACATGAATGGCATCATCCAAGTCTTTCGAATCTTCGCCATCAATCGTATAAGTGATTTCTGAGCGGTAGTCGTCACGCCCTGCAAAGTCCTCTTCCGTCAATTCTTCTGGTATTGCTTCGGTTTGAGCCATTGTTTCTGCTGTAAATTCTTGTGGAATTTTCATAGCGCAAAGCACTTCCAAAATGTCGATACCCACATCATCCTTGTGTCCGATAATTTCTAACATTTGTCCTTCAAATGCTTTATTTTCATCAGGATGTTGCGTTACTTTGACACGGACAACGTCACCTTCTTGTACTTCCGGCAGAGGTTGCTTGATGTACAAAGGATCTGTGATTTTATCATTGTAGAGTTGAATCGTGCCTTTATAGCCTGTAAGTTTGCTTTGACGACTGGATAAGCTTTGATAGCTCCCTACAGTTTCCGTCACTGAACGTTTTGTGATTTTGATGATTTGTCCATCTGCACCACGTTTGGCATTTTTTTGATGCAGCACACGAACAAGAACCGTATCTCCATCCATTGCTGATTTGGTAAATTTTGGTGAGATGAAGATGTCATTGCTCTTGTCTATCGCATCGAGTGGGTTCACAAAGCCAAATCCCTTCGGATGCTTATGAAAAACGCCTTCAACTTCGTTTTTTTCTGGTGTATTAATAATTAAATCTGATATTTTTGCCATTATTATCTTTCTGTTTTTTAAATCTATCTTTTCTATTATAACACACCCTACAAGACGTCTTTTGTTTTGAAATGTTTTTTAAGCTCATTCTCCTTTTTTATTCACATAGAGATTCATTTCCTTTTGATAATGGTTCATATCCCATTCTGAATTATCTGCATTTAAATGTTGTGCTAAAAGATAGGCAATGTAAGGTCCTGTAGTTAGTCCTGAGGAACCTAATCCACTCGCAATATTCAAACCTCTCTCTTGCACTATAGAGCCAAAGAAGGGCGCAAAATCAGCAGTGTATGCGCGGGTTCCGACACGGTAGCTATAAGCTGTGTCTGCAAAATAATCTTCCTTTAAGAAGGTCTGGACGCCTTTAGTCAGTTGCTCAAAAGCTTCTTGTGTCGGTTCTAAATCCCAACCTGCTTCATTTTCATGCGTTGCGCCCAAGAGTAGACGGCCATTTTGAAAGGGAATCAGGTCGGCTTCACCTTCTAAGAAAGCAACCGGCCATTTCTCTGTTTCAAAATTGGTCTCAAAAGACAACAGTTGCCCTTTCTGGGGCGAGACCTTGGCTGTATAACCCAGTTGATCCAGTAAAGTTTTCAATGCTGGTCCCGGTGTCAAAACAAGTTCATCTACTTCCACCTCCTCTTGCACTGAAGTCACACGCCATTTTGCCTTCTCCTTCTTGACTTGGGCTTCTTCGCTTATTACACGAACACCGCGTGTTTGGGCACGTTCCCGAAGATGTTGCAAGTAAGCTTTTCCATCAAGTCGTGCGCCTCCAGAGATATATAAGCTTTCGACAGGTTTTAGCAAAGGCAGCATGTCTGTCGTTTCTTCTTTGGTGAGATGGTGCACTTCCCCAATCTCTGGTGCAGTTGCACGTCGCTCTAAAGCAAGCTGTTCGAGGTCTTGAAGCGCTTGTGGACTTCTGACGAAGAGCGTCCCACACTTTTCGTAAATGTTTTCATCTAAACTCAAGTCTTTGACCAGTTGCTCAAAAAAGGCAGCACCATCTTTAGCTAAAGCATACCATTGTTTGTTTCTTCGTTTGGACAGCCAAGGAGAAATAATCCCTGCACTGGCACCTGTCGCCTGATGTTTGCCAGAATCAAAAACTGTAATGTCAAATTTTTCTGTATCTAAGTAATTGGCCAAGGTCATGCCGATGATGCCGCCACCAATAATCGCTATTTTTTTCATAAATTTATTATTCCATATGGAGTATTTTAAGTCAAATCCATATTTTAGCTTTAAAAATTTCCTAAGAGAGAAAATATATTTTAACTAACTTTTCGCTTTCGTTTTGCGCTTATAAGCCAATTCAACAAATTGTCCGTATCTTGTTGTTCCTTGTAACTCTAAGTCTGCCGCATAATTCCCTTGTGGAAAGAGCGGGATGCCTTCTCTCAAAATAACTGGAGCAATTGTTACTTGGTATTCGTCGATAAGATCAGCTTCCATGAAATCCTTAATCAGCTAACCGCCACCAACTAACCAGATTTCTCCTTGAAGTTCTTGGACAAATGATGTTAGATTACTTGGATGCACAAACTTGATATTGGCTTTATCTTCCCAAGTTTGTCTTGAAAATACATAAGTCATTTTATCCTCATAGGGCCATGTTTCTAACTTTTGATCTAAAAGCCATTAGTAAGTTCTGCTGCCCATGATAACAATATCTACAGATGAGAGAAATCGCGATATACCATTGTCTCCTTCTCCTTCAACAGCCATCAGCCAATCCAAATTATCCTGCTTATCAGCGATATACCCGTCTAATGTTTGGGCGATAAAAAGTTTTACTGCCATGTGATCTCCTTTTCGTTTCTTAACTTGCTTCATTTAGCTTAGCAAGACTAAATTATAAATTCAAGCTAATTGCTCTTGTTTTCTCCCATGTTATAAAAATAAAAACCATGAAAAACATGGTCTTCTTTTTATTCATCTTCTTTTTCGTTTGTTTCTTGTGCAGCTTTAGAGAGGCGGAGTTTACCTGAGGGATTATATTTCTTAATCAAAGCATCAATCCGTTCATCTGTCCAAAAATCTGCTGAGGCAATAAATTCACCGTTTTCATCACGGTCAGAAATAATCTTAAAGCCCATCTCAATCCTCCTACGCTATTAATCTACAAATTCAAACTCAAATTTCTCGATACGTACCAAATCACCATCACGTGCACCTGCTGCACGAAGTTGTTCATCAACACCCATTGAACGGAGTTGACGCGCAAATTTCATGACAGATTCGTCACGGTCAAAGTTAGTCATCTTGAAGAGTTTCTCAAGCTTAGTACCAGACAAGCGCCAAGCGGCATCATCGTCACGTGAAATACTGAATGGTTTTTCTTCTTCTTCAAAGCCATAGTATGCTTCTTCATCGATGAAGTCTTCGTCTTCATACAACAAGAATTCTGGTGTTTCAGCTAAGAGTTCACTTGTACGTGCCAACAGACCTTGCAAGCCGGTTTTTGTTAGACCAGAAACTTCAAAGATTTGAGGCATTTCTTGCCCTTCAGGTAGATTTTCAGCTAACTTTTTCTTGAAATCTGCAAGAATCTCTGGTGCATCTGGCATATCCATTTTGTTGGCCACAATCAATTGTGGACGTTCAAGCAAGCGAAGATTGTAGCTTTCCAATTCCTTATTGATGGTTACATAATCTTCGTAAGGGTCACGTTCCTCGATGCCTGACATATCCAAAACATGCAAGAGAACTCGTGTACGCTCGATGTGACGTAAGAACTGAATCCCTAAACCTGCACCTGAGTGTGCGCCTTCAATCAGTCCAGGCATGTCCGCCATAACGAAACTGTCACCGTAGCCGATTTGGACCATACCAATATTTGGTGTGATTGTGGTAAAGTGATAAGCTCCAATCTTTGGTCGTGCATTAGAGACAACACTCAAAAGCGTTGATTTACCTACAGAAGGGAAACCTACTAAGCCAACATCAGCAAGGACGCGCAATTCAAGCATAAGCCATTTTTGCTCCCCTGGCTCACCGTTTTCAGCAACTTCTGGTGCAGGGTTACGTGGTGTTGCAAAGCGAATGTTTCCACGTCCACCACGACCACCTTTAGCAACGACAAACTCTTGACCTTTGTCAATCAAGTCCACAATTACTTGTCCTGTTTCATTGTCTTTGACTGTGGTTCCTTGCGGAACTTTAACAATCAAATCTTCTGCTCCACGTCCGTGCATCCCTTTGTTCATACCTTTTTCACCTGGTTTCGCACGGAAAATACGGTTATATTTAAAGTCCATCAGAGTAGAAAGCCCTTCATCGACACGGAAGATAATATCACCACCGCGTCCGCCATCTCCACCAGCAGGACCACCGTCTGGTACGTATTTTTCACGACGGAAAGCGACTGCTCCGTCTCCACCTTTACCAGCTCTTACTTCAATTCTAGCTGTATCTAAAAACAAGCTCATTTTTATTTTTCCTATTTCTTCCTAAAAGCATGCGCTCTTCTATTTGGTTCGAGTTCGATTTTCCAGCAGGACTAAACTTCATCATTTTTTACTGCTGTTTGCTGGAAAAGCTTTTTCCCATACATCTCACTCCACACTCCTTTGTGAGTAGAGTTTTGAACTCTACTATTTTACCATATTTCATTGTTTTTCTCAAAAGGCTACTTTGGAAAGCAGTCGGAACTTTTTATCTTGATTTCTGACTAAAAGATTTTATTTCGAAAAGAGTTTTACCTGACTTCGTCCGTCTCCGACTTTTTCGACACGTAGTTGCTGTGCGATTGAATCTTTCATTTCTTCTACGTGACTGATAAGGCCAACAAGACGATTTTCTCCTATTTGTTCCAGCGCTGTCATGGCTTTTTGGAGTGTTTCTTGATCAAGTGAGCCAAATCCTTCATCGACGAAAAGTGCTTCTATTTGAACCCCTTGCGCAGAATTCTGGACTACTTCACTCAGTGCTAATGCTATTGACAGAGCAGCAATAAAGGTTTCTCCACCCGACAAAGTATTGGATGAACGTGAGGCGCCTGTCTCATTATCATAGATGCTGATGTCCAAGCCATGATCGCGCCTTTTATTAGCGGATTCTTTGGCCAACTCAAAGCGATAGCGGTTATTGGAAAGTTGATTGATGAAATGCTGGTTAGCATAAATCAAAACTTTTTCCAGATAATGTTGGACAACAAAGGTTTCAAGCTTGAGCTTATCTCCTGTTTTTCCTGCTATCGCATTGTAGAGCTTAGTCATTTCACGCGCCTTATCCGCTGCCTTTCCTTGTGTTTCAAGTATTTGTTCAATCTTAGCAACCGTTGTTTCGAGTTGTTGTCGTGTATTGGATAGCTCAATAAGTGTCTTTTGCGCTTGGCTATAGCGCTCGTTTAGGGCTTGCTTTTCTTCTCTCAACTCAGTAAGATCAGGTCTTTGCTTACCGCTTAATTTTTCCTTATACTTTGCTAAAGCACGATTCAAGCGTTTCTCTTCAAGTTCATAAGTATTAATAAACTTGGAAATTTCAGGAAGTTTATCCTCTGCAAGCCAATTTTTCAGCGTGACTAAATCATTGGTCCAAGCATTTGGGGCTGCCAATGCTTTGTGGATAATGCGCTGTCCTTCTTGAAGCTTCAGTTTTTGCTCTTCAATACGCATCAGACGTTCTTCATGTTTTGCTTTCTGTTCTGCATAACGCTTTTCAAGGGCAATTATCTTCTCACGCACCTCTTGGCACTCTGTATAATAGTTATCGACTTCTTGGCGCAATATAACCTTCTGCTCTTTTAGAGCTTGACTGGATTGCAGTTGCCCAAACTCAGCTAAACTTTGAGCGATTGTTTCGAGCTGTGCCTTGACTTTATCGCTCTCCTGAAACAACCCTTGACGTTCAGCTTCTAAGTTTTCTACTAAAACAGACAGCTTGTCTTTCTCCAGAGAACGTTCTTTTTGTGCAGTGCTTTTCTGCCTATAACTGTCTTCTCGAGCTTGAAAAATGATATTGAGCTCTTGGCGACTAAACACTTTAGGAAAACTGCCTTCATGTGCCTGACAAAACTGACGGTAGGCTTGGTCAAACTTCTGCTCCATTTCTTGCAATGTTTCAGCTTTTTCTGCAGCTTTTTTTTGAGCCATTTCAAGTTCGCTTTGAGCCTTTTCTTGCCTTTCTTCTGCAGCAGCAAAGGCTTCTTGAGCTTTGTCAACTTGTTGCATAGCTGCTTTTAAGTCATCGTCAGAAACATCAAGCTCAACATGTGATAAAGGATGTTCTGTGGCACCACAAACTTTACATGGTAAACCATCTTCGAGTTCCTTTTGCAGTTGAGCTATCATGAGACTTTGACGTAATTTTCGCTTTTCCTGATAACTTTCCTGTTTGAGCATGAAATCTTGCTGCAGTGTCGTAATGTTTTCCTCAGCAAAGTTTAATTCCTTTTGTGCAAGTTGATTTTCTTGTTTTAAGCGCTCCAAATATTCTGCTAAGGGAGAAAGTTGCTGGTGAAAGTCCAACTTTAGACGACTTAAAGCATCTTTTTCCGCCTGCAAGATACTCTCATCAAGGATCTCTTTTTGTAATTGATCAAGTTTGACTTGTGCTTCTTTTAGGGGCACATCTGTCTCACTTTGCTTAAGCTGCAAGTGGACAATCTTTTTCTCCAAATCTTTTTTCTGTCGGATAAGTTTTTCTGCCTGCTCGGCTTGCGTAATCGTGCGAGTCAGCTCTTCAATATCCTTATCTTTTTCTCCAAATTCTGAAGCTTTCTGATCTAAGTCTTGCTCACGTTTTTTCACTTCTCCAAGTATTTTCTGCTCTTGCTCGGCTTTTGAGCGATAATCAGCTTCACGTACTTGGTTAGCTTCTAGTTCTTTTTCAACCTCTTCCAAGTCACGTAAAATATCCTTAAATTGTTGCGCCCAGCTGCGGGCTTCGTGGGCTTCTTTCTGTTGCTCATAGAGCGCTGCCTGCTCTGCTATTTTTTCCTGATATTCTTTTTGAGTCTTTTCTGCTTCAAGGAACTCTTGTTCCAGCAGCAAGGCATCTTCGTAAGCTTTATCGACAGTTTCTACTTGGTGCTGCGCTATTTTTGCTAAGTCACGAGCCTTGCTTTCTTGCATCTGCTTTTGCTCTAGAAATTCTGTCGCTTTTTCAAATTTTTCCTTATCTGGACATTCTTCCAAAGCCTTGGCTTCTTCCTCCGTCCAGACAGAAGAGCTATATTGGCTTTGCAAGATTGAATCAAGAGCTGCGTTTTCTTGATTGTTTTTTGTGTATTGATTCCGCACTTCCTCAGAAAAGACCGTAAAAATTGCCGTACCAAAAATTTTCTTCAGAATTTCTTCTTTTTCATTGGTGGCCGATTTTAAAAAACGTGAGAAATCATTTTGTGGAAGTAAAATGATTTTCTTGAACTGCTCGGCGCTGAGATTTAAAAGACCATATATTTCACTGGCAACATCGACCGGTTTTGTAGCCAAACTGGCTTGCTCTGTGCCAAATACCCTGTCTACAATAGCTAAGCTGGCTTGACTTTTTTCCGTCTTAGTGCCTACTCCTCTTTTCTTAAAGACTTCTTGCTCGGGACAGCGTTGTACCTTATAAAGAAAGTTACCTTGCTCAAAATAGAAAGTCACTTCGGTACGTTGGTCTGGTTGTGCAAACTGGCTGCGCATTTCTCTCGCTTCACGATCTCCTGTCGTCTTGTCAAAAAGAGCATAAGTCATTGCATCAAAAATCGTAGATTTTCCGGCACCCGTATCGCCGCTAATCAAAAATAATGGTGCTTCATCTAAAGCTCTAAAATCAATTTCCGAGTGAGCATGAGGTCCGAAATAATTCATTTCTAAGTAAATTGGTTTCATGTCTACTTCTCCCCTCTCAAGTCAATAAAAGTTTCTTCAATAAAAGTTCGCTGAAATGGACTAAGTACCTCTCCTGCCACCTGTTGGTAGAAATTTTGCACGATTTCTTCCTCACTCATCATTTCCATATTTTGATGGGTTTCGTGCTCTATGATGCGTTCTTTATCTTCATAATCCAGTTCGACAATAGTGCCATAGATTTTCTGAAGTTGAGCACGTAAATTTTGCCCAGCATGAGCAAAGCGGTCAAAGTTTTTAATACATATAGCAAACCAAGCAGATTCTAAAGGTTGTTGCTGGTAAAACTCTGGATCAATAAGCGTTTCCCACTCTTCAGCAAGAGCAACTAAATCCGTCTGCGGTTGAATTTCGAAAAACTCAGTCTCAACCTTATCCGCCATATTTACGATATAATAGCCTTTTTTCGTTTTCGCTTCTTTGATATTAAATTTGACAGGATTTCCTGAATAACGCACTGTCTCACTGGGTGAAGCATGATGTGTATGAATATGCCCCAAAGCAACGTAGTCAAAATCCACAAACTGCTGGACTGTGGCAGTAGCTAGCCCCCCAGCTTTGGACTTGGTTTCACTTGTCAGCTCAATCTCCTGATCTGCAGAAGGGCTCACAGCAAAGTGAGTCACTAAAATTTGTTTTTTCTCAGGGTGAAAGGCTTCTCGCATTTTTTCAAGTACTAGTTCTAATGCCTGAGACAAGGTTTTAATTTCTTTCACTCCCTCTTCCGGCATACCCGCTTGTAAAAAATAAACACGCGCATCAGCTGGATCAAAGTAAGGAAGCAAGAACATTTGGATCTCCGCTGTTTCAATGGGTACAAAAGCTTCTTCTAATAATGTATTCAAATGCAAATGGTTAAATTCCATCCATTCACGCCCATAATTTAGTCGTCGTGCTCCGTCGTGATTTCCCGAAATTGCATAAATAGGAAAATTCTCCTGAATATTCATTTCTCGCAGCATTTCGTTAAAGGTCGTCACAGCTGCTGCGCTCGGAACTGTCCGATCATAAAGATCTCCTGCAATAATGATACCGTCAACCTTTTCTTGCTTGGCTGCGGCCAGCATAATTTTAAAGGCGTGCTTTTGCTCTTCTAAAAGACTCCAACCGTTCAAGGTTCTGCCAATGTGCCAATCTGATGTATGTAAAAATTTCACTAATTTCAGCCCTTTTCTACTTTTTTCGCTTCCTCTATTATACCTCATAAAAGTTAAAGACAAAATAATGGGGAGATTTCCCCATGTGGACAATATTTATACATCACTTCTTTATCTTCGCCTATGGTATAATTTAGGAAAAACTAGGCTCATCCATACCAGATATTTTTTAAATTAAGGAGAAATATGCTAAAACTTATTGAAATGACACAAGAAAGATTTCAACACTACATGCTCTCCGCCGTAGAAACCTTTGCTAAAGAAAAAGTCCTAAACGGTACCTGGACTGAAGAACAGGCTTTTTCAAAGGTTCAGGCGGAATACAATTTACTCCTGCCTGAAGGCCTCCAAACACCCAATAACTATTTTTATTCTATCCTTGAAAAGGGAGAAGTCATTGGTTATATTTGGACGGCTCAAAGTACAGACAATGCTCGAACTGCTTTTATTTATGATTTCGAAATTTATGAAGAATTTCAAAATCAAGGTTTCGGCTCTACGTCTCTTGAATTAATTAGTTTTCAAGCTAAACAACTTGGCTTTTCATCCCTAGCTTTACATGTCTTTGGAAGTAACTCTAGAGCTTTACACGTCTATAAAAAAATGGGTTTTGAAATTACTGATATTAATATGCAAAAAGAATTATAATTTAACTTTTTACTGAAGAGATTTGAGTACTTTAGCTTGGAGCACTGTCTATCTTTCTTTCCAACTAAGAATGCCTCTTTTTTTTGTGATATAATTCTCATTATGAACGTCAAAACATTTCTTAACTTTACAAGAATCCAAACCTTACCCGTGGCTCTGCTTTCGCCACTTGCAGGAATTATGTTCTCGCTATGGTATTTTCACTCTTTTCATCTTTTACCCACCCTTCTTTTTCTGATTGGGCTTGCTGCCATCAATCTTTTTGTTTCCGCATGGAATAATTTGATGGACTACCATAAAGCGCTGGATCCAGAATATAAAACCCAGCAAAATATCATTAGCAATCGCAATATCAACCCTAAGTTAGCACTAAAAATTTGCCTGCTCTTTCTTTTCATCGATATCGTAGTTGGGCTTGCAGTTATGCTTATCACCAATCTTGCCATTTTACCCGTTGGCGGGCTTTGCTTTATTGTAGCAATCTTTTATACTTATGGCCCCTTTGCTTTCAGTCGCTTTCCTTTAGGTGAAATTTTAGCTGGCCTATGTGAAGGATTTTTCGGTTTCTTTCTCGCTGTATATATTAATTCTTATGATTTACAGTACTTTTTCATTCAATTTGACGGCTGGAAAATGAACTGGACGTGGGATTTTTCCCAACTTCTTCCGATTGTTCTCATAGGTATTATGTGTTTCTGTCAGAACTTCAATGTCATGCTTTCCGATAACATTTGTGATTTGGAACAAGACATTCGCAATCAACGTTTCACCTTACCTTATTATCTTAAAATTCCTGCCAGCTTAGTACTTTATAAAGTCATGTATATCATTCCTGCTCTTTGTGTTAGTCTAGCGATAATCTTAGGTATCTTGCCTATATGGTCTGCCTTAATGCTGCTCATCCTCTTCGAGTTGATTCCTAATATGAAAAAATTCCTCCACAAGCAAGTCAAAAGCGAAACCTTTCATTATCAAATTAAAAATCTAATTCTTTACAATGGCAGCTTGGCTTTGACTTTGTTTATTGCTATTATCTTTAACTAAAAAAACGCTCCAACAGCTGGGAGCGTTTTTTAAATTTTCTTAAAGGATAATTAACCTACTTTGTTTACTGTTGCTTTTGCTTTTTTCTGACTAACAAGTACGCGAAGTGCTTTGATGATTTCCATCATCAAAACAGCACCTAAAGCAAGACCAGCAGCAAGTAACCAGTAGTGCATACTGAAGTTTGCCGGAATGCTGAAGAATTCACGTGTGAAAGGTAAAGTTGTCAAGCTGTAAAGTCCGAGACAGAATACTACCGCACCTAAAACATATTTGTTAGAGAAGAGGCCCAATGAAAGGATTGTTTGTGAATTTGAACGTGCTGTGAAAGTTTGTAAGCTACGTGCCAAGATTAGAGTTGTGAAGGCCATAGCTACACCCAACTCATCTGAAACTTGCATCCCGATATATTGAGAAATAATCGCTGCAATACCAATCAATACACCACGAACCGCAACACTTGCCATCAAACCGCCTTCGAAGATACCTTCGTCAGAAGGACGTGGTTTTTTCTTCATGACATTGGGTTCTGCTTTTTCCATACCCAAGGCAATCGCTGGTACAGAGTCATTTACCAAGTTGATGAAGAGCAATTGCAGGGCTGTAAATGGACTTGCCCAGTTCATAACTAAGGCAAAAACAATAGTAATAATCGCCCCTAAGTTACCTGAGAAGAGGTAACCAATTGATTTTTTAATATTATCGTAGACTGTACGCCCAACCGCTACAGCATTAACAATAGAAACGAAGTTATCATCGGTCAAAATCATTGATGATGCATCTTTGGCAACGTCTGTCCCTGAACCCATAGCAATACCAATATTGGCTTGTTTCAAGGCTGGGGCGTCATTAACTCCGTCACCAGTCATCGCAGTAACATTTGCTTTCTTCTGCCATGCGCGAACAATACGAATCTTGTTTTCCGGTGACACACGCGCATAAACAGAGATTTTCGCCAAGTTGTCATCCAACTCTTGCTCTGACATAGCATCTAATTCTTGCCCAGTCACAGCAATGTCGTTTTCCCCAAAGAGACCGATATCTTGCCCAATCGCACGCGCTGTTGTTTTATGGTCACCCGTAATCATCACTGTACGGATACCTGCTTTTTTCGCTTCCGCAATTGAATCATAAACAGCTTCACGTGGTGGGTCAATCATGGCTGTTAAACCAATCAAGATCAAATCATTTTCATCTTCCAAATCCAGAACTTCTTTGTCTTGCGCCAAAGGTTTGTAAGCATAAGCCAAAACACGGAGTGCTTTGTTACTGAATGCTTCATTTTGTTTTTGGAATTCTGCTTTTAATTCTTCAGTAAAGTCTTGGACTTGACCGTTGATAAGAACTTTCGAACAACGTGCAAACATCACGTCTGGTCCACCCTTAGTCAACATGAGTTTTTCATCATCAATAAGGTTAATCGTTGACATCAACTTACGGTCAGAATCAAAAGGAAGTTCTGCTAAACGAGGGTAAGCTTCACGAAGTTCTTGATAAGGTTTACCTACCTTGTTGCTAAAAGCAATAAGTGCAACTTCTGTTGGATCACCGAGCTCTTGCCCTTCTTCATTGATACTTGAGTCATTACACAAGACAGCTGCTTCAATCAGTAGTGCTTCGTCCGCCGTCCAAGTTTCTGGCTGATCTGGGAAAGTTTCTTTTGTGGTTGTAGGTAAAAAGTAATCGACAACCGTCATTTTGTTTTGGGTTAATGTCCCTGTTTTATCCGTACAGATAACACTTGTTGAACCTAAAGTTTCAACTGCAGGCAACTTACGAATGATAGCATGTTGTTTTGCCATTTTGTTTGTACCTACTGAAAGGACAATCGTTACAATTGAAGAAAGTGCCTCTGGAATTGCGGCAACAGCGACAGCAACAGCAAACATGAAGGCATCTAACATCTTCACTTCAATATTTGCACCGTCTCCAGCAAAGAAGATACGTGCCGCTTGAATTGCAAAGATAGCAACAGAGAGAGTCAGGATAGCAATACCCAGTTGTTTACTGAATTTCTCCAGTTTTTGTTGCAAGGGTGTTTGTTTATCTTCAGCCGTTTCAAGGAGCGTGGCGATTTTACCAATCTCTGTTTGACTTCCGGTACCGGTAACGATAAATTCTCCACGCCCATAAACAGTGAGCGCTCCACTGTAGAGCATATTTTTACGGTCGCCTAAAGGAAGTTCCCCTTCAAGCGCTACATCCGTCTTTTCAACTGCTTCGGACTCACCTGTTAACATGCCTTCTTCTACACGCAAGCTCTTACAGGTCAAGACACGTCCATCGGCAGGAACAAAGTCCCCTGCTTCAAGCAAGACAAGGTCACCCACAACAAGTTCACGTGCTGGAATCGTTATTTTTTCACCATTACGTAACACTTTTGCATGGGGCGCCGAAATTTGTTTCAAGGCATCCAATGAACTTTCTGCTTTTTTGGTTTGAATCACAGTGACGATTGAGCTGATTAATACTACACCAAGAATGATGCAGGCTTCAACCACTTCGCCTAATGCCAGCTGAACAATGGTAACAATCAGCAGGACAATAACCATCGGGTCTTTAAAAGTGTCCAGTAAAATTTTCCAAGTTGGAACTTTGTCTTTACTCTTCAGCTCATTAAAGCCGTCTCGTTCTTGTCTTTCTTTGACTTCTTGCTCCGTTAGACCTTCAACGGTTGTCTGCAATTCCTCAAGGACAAGCTCTGTTTCTTTGTTGTAGAATTCCATTTTAGCTCCTTCTCCAATAGTTAAATATGACGCTTGATATCAAAAGCAATATTTTTTGATTCGAAACGAATAAGACGCTACGGTAATCGATAGATAGTATGATTTTCCCTCCAGCATGCACATCTTTCAATGCTTGTATGTAGCGTATTAAAAAGACCCCTGCCAAATCTGGCAAAGGTCTTGCTAAACATGTCATATCCATGTCAACAAAGCCGGTGAGATTAATGCTCACGGAATGACGACTTTGTTTCGGTTTGCACCGACGCTACTCCCCTTTGGGAATTCATATTCAATATTGTTCTTTAATAATAACAAATTCCCTTGGTAAATGCAAGAATTGGACTCAGTCTGGACACATAAAGCTTCATTATGTCCACGAGTTATAAGGTTATTCTTTTAATCTTTTCCAGACTTTTCCCTTTGGCGAGTTCATCTACTACTTTATCCATATAACGTAGCTTTTTCATAAAGTTGTCTTCGATTTCTTCTACACGAACACCGCAAATCACTCCAGTGATAAGAGGCGCATTGTCATTAAAAGGCTGATTTTCAATCAATTGCCCCAAGCTACCCGTGAGCTGGCTAGGATTCGTGTATCCTGTTAACCAAGTCAAAATCTCATCTAATTCTTCTTTTGTCCGTCCCTTTTTCTCTACTTTTGCCAAGTAAAGCGGATAAACGGTTTCAAATTTCATCTGTTTTACACGATCAGTGCTTGCCATATTCTTACCTCTATAAAGCCTTTTCTTTTAAGTATATAGAGCGCTAGTTTTTTTGTCAAATCATCTCTGAGCTTTTGGAAAAATAGTGTAAAAATTTAAAGCTGCCCCAATCAGATTTGCATTGTTCATATAATGACAACTTTCAATTCTTGGCAGGATATGAGCTATATCATAGTTTTGAAGACGTTCTGCTAATTTTTTCTGAAGGATTTCTGGCAAATCTTTCCGCGCTGACATTCCGCCACCAATGATAATTGTATCTGGATCAAGCGAAACTTGGATATTATATAAATAATCAGAAATAATCTCCAGCATATTTTCGATAAGTAAAGTAGCTTGAGGATTTTTTTGATCTTGAATTTATAATTTAAGTGCAACAGAAAAAAGATTATCCATAAAAACCAGTATAATAAGTTTGTCAAGAACATCATTAGACTGGAGAATTATGAATAATCCCTATACTCATCTTACAATATTCGAGAGAGAAAATATATTTTTATGGTCTTCTCAGAATGTTTCTCTTCGAGAGATTGCACGTCGACTGAATCGTAGTGCCTCAACTATCTCAAGAGAACTTCGTAGAAATAGTAAAGATAAGACTTATTCCCCTATTATTGCGCAATCAAAGTATCAAAAACGAAAGAGTCAATGTGGTCGAAAATCAATCTTCTCTCATCTTCAAGCCTGGAAAACTGTTCGCCATCTCTTCGTTGATTTACAATGGTCGCCAGAACAAATATCT
>ERZ1034962.552-NODE-552-length-16568-cov-4.557742_pt1 | contig 16568 bp, 10 predicted proteins | sample MGYA00520696_ERZ1034962 | MGnify/ENA primary metagenome ERZ1034962 (study PRJEB33766, sample SAMN09781770) | gut metagenome | biome: gut microbiome | host: Homo sapiens | place: Madagascar | study: EMG produced TPA metagenomics assembly of the PRJNA485056 data set...
ATCCGGGCCCCGTCCGCGCACGGATTCGGAGCTACGGATCATCCCGCGTGAACGCGGCTGCGGCCCCACCTCTACAAAAGGAGAGGCGGCCCACGCGCAGGCGAATATGATATAATCCGCACGTCATGTTCGCTTCTCTGATCGCCGCGATGCTTCTTCTGGCGCAGACCGCCTGGCATGCCAACTGTCCCGACGTCACGGCAGCCGACTTCAACAGCGGTCGCTACGACGGCCAGTGCGTGCGCCTGCACGCGACCGTCATCGATGCCTTCGTCGACGCGACCAACGCCGACTACGTCTTCCTTGTGCTCCGCTGCGCCGACGGATGCGTCTACGCCTTCATCAAACGCAACTTCCTCTCCCTTCCGCCCGAACGGCTCGTCGGCGCCGAAGTCGCGCCTTGCGGATGCGTCCGCGCGCCGCCCAACTCGCCGCAGCACCGGCAGGCGCAGCGCCTCTTCGACATTCCCCGGCGCGACACGTTCGTCGTGACCCGTCCCGCGCCCGGCATCGCCGAGCAGCCCGACCTCGCGACGGCCGAATCGTGCCGCCCCGACGAACTGCCGGCGCTGGGGCGCCGCTCCGTCCGAGGGGTCGTCGCCGCCGTCTGGAACGGCGGACGAAGCCTGCTCCTCGACACGGGCGGGCGGCGCCGTCGGCTTCCCGGAAACAGACCTCCAGAACCTCAATCTCTCGCGGGCCGTCTGGCAGACGCAGACCAACCGCGTCGACGTCCGCCGCCCAGCCCCCCGGGCGATCGCGTTCACGGACCTCCTGCGGGACATCAAGGGCCGCCGCGCCATCAACTGCGCGTTCCACGGCCGCCCCGTCTCCTTCACCGCGACCGTGCGCAGCCGCATCGACGAGGAGCCGTCCGGGCGCTTTCTCTGCGGAGACGCGCACGAGAACGTCTCCGTCGATCTCAGCGCGTCCTCGGCGCCCCACCCCGACCTGCGCGTCGGCGACACCGTCCGCGTGACGGGGGTCGCGATCCTCGACATCGACAACTGCCGGCCGAGCGCCGCGTTCCCGCAGGCGCGCGGCTACGTCGTCGTGCCCACGTCGGCGGACGGCCTCGCCATCGTCGCCCGCGCGCGCCACCCGCTGCCGCCGTCGGCCTGGTACGTCCTCGGCGCCCTTCTGGCCTCGATCCTCGGCGTCGGCATCTGGAACCGTTCGTTGCGCCGCCTGGCGCAGATGCGCGGCAAGGACCTGGCGCGAGAGGAAATCGCCCGCGCAGAGGCCGACCTGCGGACAGGCGAGCGCATGCGGATTGCCGCCGACCTGCACGACGCGCTCTCCCAGAGCCTCACGGGCGTCGCCCTCGAAGTCGAGGCAGCCCTGCGCACAGACCGCCGGAACGACGCGGCGCGCGCCGCCCACCTGGCACGCGCAGGAGCGACGCTCGCCTCGTGCCGCGAAGAGCTGCGCAACTGCCTGTGGGACCTCCGCAGCGCCGCGATGGACGAGGCCGACATGAACGAGGCCGTGCGCCGGACGCTCCTGCCGCACATCCGGGGCATCGCCCTTTCCGTGCGCTTCAACGTTTCGCGCCGCCGGCTTTCGGACTTCACCGTCCACACGCTTCTCTGCATCATCCGCGAACTGGCGGTCAACGCGATCCGGCATGGCGGCGCCACGCGCCTGCAGGTCGCCGGCACGATCCGGGGTGGGCGTCTCTTCGTCTCGGTGCGCGACGACGGATGCGGCTTCGACCCCGCGACCGCGCCGGGCGTCACGGAGAGCCACTTCGGCCTGCAAGGCGTGCGCGAACGCATCAGCAACCTCGCCGGCGTCTTTACGCTCGTCCGCAGGCCAAGAGGCGGCATGCGCGCCACCGTCGAACTGGCCGTGCCGCAGGCGAAGGGGGGAACATGAAGAAGATCTCGATTCTGCTCGTTGACGACCACGCCATCGTCCGAATGGGGCTTGCCTCCCTCTTCGCGACCACGGACGACCTCGCCGTCGCCGGCTCCGTCGGGGACGGCCCCTCGGCCCTTCGCGAGGCCGACCGCCTCCATCCCGACGTCATCCTCCTCGACTTCCTCATGCCGGGCATGAACGGCCTGGAGGTGACGAACGCGCTCCTGACCGCCGACCCTTCGCGCAAGGTCCTCATTCTCACGACGTTCGGCGAGGCGGAAGGCATCCGGCGCGCACTGGCCGCCGGCGCGCGCGGGGCCGTCCTCAAGAGCATCCCCTTCGACGACCTCGTGGCGGCCGTCCGCACGGTCGCGGGAGGCGGGACGCACGTCTCGCCGGAGATCCGGCAGATCATCGAAGAGGAAAAGCCCCTCAACGCCCTTTCGCCGCGCCAAAGGGAGATCCTGCAGTCCGTCTCGCACGGCCTGACGAACGAGGCCATCGCCGCCAATCTCGGTATCAGCGTCCCGATGGTGCGCCAGCACCTCCAGGCGCTGTTCGCGAAGATCGGCGCGCAGAACCGCGCCGAAGCCGTCGCCATCGCCCTGCGGCGGATGCTCCTCAAGATTTGACGGCGGCTTTCGACGCAGCGTTCGGACGCCACGCGCCGAGGCGGCGCGGGTACTTCGCGCGCCGGGCCTGTCAGGACGCCACGCGCTGGGCCCGTCAGGACACCGCACGCCGAGGCGGCCGCGACAAGCGCGGCCCTCCCGTGTGACGCCGCGCGATTTCACTTCGGAACGGGACGCGGCGGGCGACACGGCCCACCCCTCGAAAAAATCGAGGCAAGGGTACACAGACGTCAGTCGTCGAGTTCGACCGTCCAGCGCATGGCGGAAAACCGATAGGTCGTCCAGCTGCCCGTACCGTCGTAAGCGAGGCCCGTGCGATAACCAGCCTGGACCGCCAGATACTTGGCATACACAGTCTCGTCTTCATCGCCTCCCTTAAGCCCACGAACGACACGTTCGGTCGTGAGGGAATCCGGCCCGGTGGGATCGGCGCCGTCGATGCGCGTCGCCGCGTCCAGTGCATCCAGCGTCACCTCGCCGCAGTTTCCGAGCATGTCGTAAAGTCCCCAGGCGTTCGGCAGTCGCCCGTCGCCGACCTTCTTCAGCAACCTGGGGCTCGCGAAACGGAGGAGGAGATTCGTGTTGGCCGCCGTCGAATCCTTGTCGCCGTAGAGGCCGGCCGCCCCGGCGCGGCAGGCGACCTCCCACTGCGCTTCCGTCGGATAGTCGAGCCGAAGCCCCGTCTTCTCGCGGAACGCGGCCAGCGTGTTCGTCGGCGAGACGGCGTGCCCGTACGTCGGCCAGCCGATGGGGGCGGCGGGATCGCCAAGCGGGCCGCGCATGCCAGCGGGGTAGTCGTCATAGGGCTCGTCCGTGTACGGCGTCCCCACATAGGCTTGCCGACCGCCCGGCATCGGCGCCTGCTGCTCTTCCTCGCCGATCGTCGCCGTCCCCCAATTCGGATCCTTGTGCCGCCGGTCGGGGACGTTCCACTTTAGGCAGCTGTACTGGCCCTGCGTCATCGGATAGACGGCGATCCAATACGCCTTCGTCAGCGTGACGAAGGCGGACGTCGACGAGACGTCCCCGTCTCCCGTCCGGGCGGCCGTCTGCGGCGGGACGTAGCGGAAGACCATCTTCGTGCGCGCATACTGGCTGTCGTTCGTGACGGAGAACCACACGTCCTCATAATCGACGCGCGTCACGGCCTCACCGTCCGCCGGATCGTCCGAGACGCGGTAGGTGACGGGGAAATCCTTGTGGGTGACAAGCCGCCCGTCGCCCGCATAGATGTATTCGCGCTGCCCGTCCTCGCCAGCCGTCTTGAGCAGATCGACGACCAGGTAGCGCACGGGCCTGTCGGACGCGGTGACGACGGCGCGCAGGGCTTTCGGGCGCTCCGCGAGGCCGGACTGCGCGAAGTCGAAGACCTGGTGGCGGCGGCCCGGCAGGCGGATTCCGCCGTTCCCCGGCAGCGACGCCGGCGTGACGGCCAGCGGGCTATCGCCATCGAAGAGCGCGACCGTGACGGCATACCCGCCGTATTCTTCCGCGTCGAGCGTATAGTCGATGTCGACCTTGTCCTGCCACGGCCAGCGCGGCGAGACGGCGATGTCGGTGACGGTCGCGGCAAGGGACGAAAGGCCCAGCGACAGGAACGAGGCGAAAACGAAGGATTTTTTCATGACAGGCTTCCTGCTCCGTTGACGTTCAGTTCGCGTTGATGACAAGGCGTACGCCGTTGTAGTAGGAATCGAACCAATCCGTTCCCGTGGGCCGCGCCGTCCCCGTCGGACGCAGACCGCACGACACAAGCGCACCGGCGTGATGTCCGCCACCCCGGCAGAAGCTCGCGCCGAGCCATGTCGCATAGGCGCCGACGGGATCCGTGCCCGACGGCCAGGCCATGTCATTGAATTTCTCCACTTCAAGGGACGCGGGGTTGTCAAGCACGCCTTCGCCCCTGCCCAGCATGTCGAAAAGGCCCCACGCATTCGCCAGTTTCGCACCCGGCGACAGCGGCGTGTTGTCGCCCACGTAGCCGATTTTCTCCAGCAGACTCGTGTTCGGCCCCGGCACGTCGTCGTCGACGTAGTAGTAACCCGTCGTGCCGGCGCGGCAGGCGACCTCCCACTGCGCCTCCGTCGCGAGGTCGAAGCCAAAGCCGTATTTCGCGCGCGCCCGGCCGACAAAACTTGTCGGGCAGACCGCGTGACCGTACTGGATCCAGTCCACGGGAAAGGCCGCATCGCCATGCTGTCCGCGCAGGTCGTCCAGGTAGAGCTCCCGGTTCTTCCCCTGCTCGGAGGGATTGCCGTTCACCTCCGAATCCCTCCGCCGCCAGTCCCCGTAGCGCATGCAGCCGTATTGCCCGTGCGTCAGCTTGAAAACGCTGATGAAATAGGGCTTGGTAAACGTGACGTCGTTGCCGCCCGACGCGATGCTCTCCCTGCCGACACGGTAGGCACCCGGCTTGACGAGGCGAAAGGCCATCTTCGTCAGGGCGTAGGGCGAGGCCGCCTGCTGTTCGTTCCCGTTCGAGAACGTGCGGTTGGTGACGGCGAGAAACGCCTCGTCATAGGTGATGGTCGTCTGGCGAGGCGTCGTGCCGTCGGCGTCGAGATAGTCGACCTTCTGCACAAACGACTCTAGGCGCGCATCGCCCGAACAGATGTACTCGACCGCCCCCGGTTCGCCGACGCGCTTGGCGAGGTCGAGGACGAGATACCGAACGGGTTTCGGCGTGATGTCAAAGGAGACGCGGAAGCGCTGGACGGCGACCGTGTTCGTCAGGAGCGAACGCGACGGGTCGTAGGTGATCGTGTAGGAGCCGTCTCCGTAGGCGGGACGGACGCCCTCGAAGGCGAAGACGCCGGGATGGTCAACCGCGCGCGCGCCGTCGAAGACCTTGAAGTCCCTCAGCGCGTAGGAGTCGCCATTCGCGCCGGCGACGGTGAAGGCGATGTCGACCTTGGGCGAGAACGGCCAGCGCTGGCGCACGGAGTCGATGGTCAGCGTGACGGCGTGGACGGCCGGCGCAAGCGCGGCCGCCAGGAGCAGAGTGCAGAAGGGTTTCATGTTCATGGCACACGTCCTTTCCCTATCGAATCAGCCAGACCAGCCCAGGCCCCGCGACGGCGAGCGCAACCGCAAACGCGGGCGAACGCGGCTCGACGACAAAATCGAGCGTCGCCGTGTGCATTCCGCGTCTGCGCGGCACGCAAAGATAGCCGTCGGCGTAGGGAAGCGCGGCCTGCTCCCCGTCCAGCCCAAACGTCGCCGCGCCCGCAAGGCCCACATCCCAAGCCGCGCGGTACGGAATCGCGCCACCGCCGAGGAGAGCCGCCCTGCCGTCCGCGTTCCAGCCCTTCAGCGGCACGCCGCCAAACGAGCCGGGGTTCGCGTAGAGCTGCGCCGTCTGGATCTCGCCGGAGTCGAACGTCAGCGACACGTCGTAAACGGTGTCGGCGGAGGGCACGCCCATGTTCCAGCTGAAGGAGGACACGGCTGGATCCTCGAACGTCTGCCGCAGGGCAACGGCCTTCCCGTTCGCGACGATCTTCAGTTCCGCCCGCGTCGCCCCCGCCGGCCACGCCCAGTTGAGCGGCACGACCGTCTCGTGGAGCTGCCCCCAGTCCAGGTTGTGCCCCTCGGCAACGGCGCGGATGGAGACTGTCGGCGACGAGGCCGCAAAGGCGGCCGCGGCCATTCCAAGACAGGCGACTGTCGCCCATCTGCGTTTGCTCATTTTGTGCATGTACGAGACCTCCGCGTTGACGCTGTGGATTATGGCATAAGCGAGCAGCCCTCATCTACCTCTATTTTCGTAGATGGGGGAGATGACTTTTGGCTGTCCTCTTCAATTTCATCAATTCCCCTGTCCTCGGAGTCGTGCACATCGTGAGAAAGTATATCAGTAAACTTTTAAAATCCATATCAATAGAAATCAAAAAAACATATCAGTCATCCGAAAATATCATGCGAGATATGGTATAATTTTTCACAAAAGAGGATGAATATGGATAAAAAACTGTATCGCAACAGACTCGCAGACAAACGGCTTGATTTCTACCTTTCAACTTTTGGTGCTGTTTGCGTCGAGGGTCCAAAGTGGTGTGGAAAGACCTGGACGTCTTCGATGCATGCGCAGAGCGCGTTCTTCGTCGGAAGTCCGAAGGACAACTTCGCGAATCGGCAGCTGGCTCGTCTAGACGTCAATCAGGCGCTGTCAGGAGAGACGCCGCATCTGATTGACGAATGGCAAGAGGTGCCGGCAATCTGGGATGCCGTCCGCACGGCGGTTGACGAGGGTGGCTCGTGCGGACACTTCATCCTGACGGGATCGGCGACGCCTCAAAGGAAAGGCGTCCTGCATTCCGGAACGGGACGGATTGCCCGCCTCGCGATGCATCCGATGTCGCTTCAGGAAAATGGATCTTCGGCCTGCGCCGTTTCTCTCAAGAACATCTGCTCGGGTGCGGCAATCGGGGTGAAGTCGGTCAAGCCGCCGGAGTTGGAAGAACTTGTCGAACTCGTCATGCGCGGTGGCTGGCCTGGATCGCTGGGCAAGACTTCCCGTCAGGCACTTGTGATCCCACGCCAGTATGTCGAGAATGTCATCGACATTGACATGGCGAAACTTGACGGCATCGAGCGCGACCCGGTGAAGATCCGCAAGTGCCTTCGCTCGCTGGCGAGGAACGAATCGACAACGGCCAGTACGAACACGATTCGCAATGACATCGCGGAGTTCGACGATGCAAATCTCAGCATTAACACGGTGACGGACTACATTGGTGCATTCAACCGCCTCTTTCTGTTACGGGACACGCCGCCGTTCTCTACGTTTCTGCGCTCTCCCGCGCGCGTCAAACAGATGTCCAAGCGGCGGTTCTGCGACCCTTCGCTCGCGGCGGCGCTCCTACAGGCGACGCCAAAGATGATGCTACGCGACTTGCGCACATTCGGTCTGCTCTTTGAGTCGCTTGTGATGCGCGATTTGGAGATCTATGCCGAGGCGATGGAAGGGACGCTCTACCATTATCAGGACTATGACGGGGACGATTTTGACGCCGTGATCCAGACGCCGGACGACGGCTGGAGCGCATTCGAGATCAAGCTCGACCCTGAGCAGGTTGACGAGGCGGCGCGGACGCTCGTGCGCATCGCGTCCAAGTTCAAGAACAATCCTCCGCGCGCGCTGGTCGTCATCGTTGGGAAGTCGGGCCTAGCCTATCGTCGCGAGGAGGACGGCGTCTACGTCGTGCCGATTACGGCCCTTTGCGCCTAACGTGTTTACCCCCCCCCATCTACGAAGATAGAGGTTGGTGGCAAATTTTGAAGACTTCCCATCTTGACTCATCTTTCGCAGGGGAAAGAGGAAGAGAACATCCAAAAGTCATCGCAACATCTCTTTTCTTATCAGAAAAAGATATTTAAATGTCTTTCCCCTGCGCGACAGTCCATCGCATTTTTGGCCCGTCGGCCCGACAGCTCGCGCTTCGGGGCGGGAAGTGGCGCGAGTGAGGAGCGAGGGTTTGCTGGCGTCGGGCAGAGCGAATCATCTTTTCATGCAGGAACCCTGAAGAGGCCATTGACAGTTCAGGTCAAATATGGTTTAATGCGCACCATCTGACGAATTAGAGTAAAATCGCACTGATAAAATGCCAGATAAGGCGAACTATGTTTGAACCGACTGACACTGTTGACGAAATCCTATCCGGCTTGGGCGTTCGGCTGGCCAAACATCGGTTGAGCCGTCGGCTGACGCAAGAGGAGCTTGCGCAACGGGCTGGGCTGTCCAAGCGTACGGTCGAGCGACTGGAAAAGGCGACCTCGAACGTGCGACTCTCGGCCTTTGTCGCCGCGTGTCAGGCCCTGGGCCTGACCGAGGGCTTTGACGCGCTCGTGCCGGCGGTCGAACTCGGCCCGCTGGCATTGGCCAGAGGCGAGCGACTGCCCAAGCGCATCCGCAAGGCGTCCCACAAGGCGAGCGCGATCTGGGGAGAGCCGGCATGATTGGGCCTCAGCGCGCGCACGTGTCTCGGCATCATCGACCGTGTGCAAGCGGCCGTCCGAGACTGGACGCACTTCGCCGCCGTGGCTGAAGTCCGCGATGAATTTATTTCCGCAATCGGCAGGCGGCTGGGGGGATGAGCGTGTCTTGTGGCGCTGACGGCTTCTTCCAGACGTCCCCGCACAACCTCGTCCTGTCCCGATTCCGATGCGAACGCGCGGACAGCGGCGAAGACAGCGAGCGCCACGCTCGCCCAATGCAGAGAGCCCGTCATTTAGCCCCACGTCCCTTCTTCGTCTTCGCCTCGGCGGCGTTCAGGTAGTCCAGCACGTGCGGCTGATTGATGTCGGTGTCGAGCGACTTCCGGTACCACGCGGCGGCCTTCGCCGGCTCGCCGAGCGCGTCGTGGCAGTTGCCCAGCGCGTTCATGACGTTGAGCTGGCGCGGATCGGCCGCGTGCGCCCGCTCGTAGAGCGCGATCGCCCCCCGGAGGTCCTTCGCCCGCTGGCGGGCCGCGCCCTGTTCGTAGAGGCGCTTCGCCATCGCCTCGTCATACGTGGACGCGGCATCGGCCTCCGCCGCCACGGGCGTGCCGATCGAAATCGCCAGGAACATCGCCACGGGACGGTTCAGCGACTGGAAGCGGAGCGCGCGAATCGGCTTCGTCGGCGCCGGGTTCTTCCAGGCCGTCGAGAAGACTGATGCCTTGCCGAAATGCGCCTGCGGAACCGTGAACGCCAGCTGGGTGAGGGTGTCCGTCTCGCCCTCGGACGGGTTTCCCGGGTTCGGGTCCGTCCAGCCCCGGAGGTTCTGGCCTCCCGTGAACAGGATCTCGTATTCGGAGCCGTCCGCATACTCGACGAAGACGCTCAGGCAGTGCAGGTTCATCGTCCAGGCCGAGGCGTTCAGGAAGAAGAGCCACGGCGCCTTCTTGCCCTTCATGTCGATGCGCACCTGCTCGTAGTCGTTGCCGCGCCGACGGAACTGCGACGTGAGGGCGAAGAGCGACTTCGGACGCTCGATGCGGTAGCGCGCGCCCCCGAAGTCGTGCAGGCCCGCCGGCAGCTTGAATTCGCGCAGGTCGTTCTCCGGCCCCTGGTCGCTCCAGCCGCCCTTCCCGTCGTTCTCGACCTCATCGACGAACGCGCGGTTGAGAACGCCCGTCAGGTCGACGGGCTCGAAGCGGAGGCGCTTCGGGAGCGACAGCGAACGGCTTGGCGCGACGGACACGCCCAGGTTCGCGATGAGCGTCGTGAAGACGCGCTCGGCCAGCGGCTTGACGGCCGTCTGCCTGACGTCCATGTTGAGCGTGGAGAGGAGAAGCCCGTCCCGGCGCGCGAGGTAGCGCGGATAGAGAAGCGCCGTCTCGCCGAGGATCTCCGCCGTGCCGAGCGGTTCGAGCATGAGCGAGACGTCGTTGACGGCCCCCGGATTCTCGCCGCCCCATCCCAGGCCCAGCTTCCGCCAGAAGAAGTCGCCGTTCGTCAGCCCCCGCAATTCGGGGTGGTCCGCCGCCGTCTTGACCGCGTTGCCGCGCCAGGCCGGCGCGGGAAGGCCGTCGAGGCGGACGCCCCAGACCTTCGGATCGGGATTCTGGACAAGGGCCTTCACGCCCTTCGCCGCCCGGAGCGCGGCCGCCGCCGCCGCGTCGCGCCCGTCCACGAAGAACGCGGCGAAGCGTCCGTCGTTCTTGGCGATGTCCGCCGCGTCCGCCGCCGCACAGGCGACGCCCCACGCCCGCAGGGGCTTCAGGAAGCGCGTGCCGACAACGCCGAGCGTGCCGCGCGCGGACGTCCCCGCCGCCGGAAGCGCGATGAGGTTGCGCAGGAGCTGCGCGGCCACGGGATTCGCCTCCGGCTTCAGGACGAGGCGCGTCGCGTAGACCGTGCCCTTCCCGTACGGGATCTCGACGAGCGCCGAATAGACGAGCCCCTTCGGCCCGCCGGCCTCGATGACCGTCTTCACGCCGCCCGACGCGGGCTTGTCGAAGTAGCCGAAGCCCGTGACGTGGTTCGGATGCCAGAGCGAGAGGTCCTCCCGCGCGATGCCCTTCAGGGCCGGGTGGTCTGGACGGAAGGTGAAGTTGAGCGCGGCGTTGCGCCCCGTCAGGCGCAGGGTGACGGGCAGCCCCTCCGGATACTCCGCGCGCGGCAGGAGGACGAGCTTGCCGCCGGCCTCAACCGCGCGGAGCATCGCGTCCGTGACCGGCTGGTCGCCGCCGACGACGCACGGATCGCGCAGGAGCGCCGCCTCGTCGCCGCGACGGGCGAAGGACGTCACCGCGAGCGTCTTCTCCAGCCGTCCCCGGATGCCGTAGACGAGCGCGTAGCGGCCGGCCGCTGGCACGTCGAAGGCGATCTTCACGCGCCGCCCCTCGCAGCCCGCGAGCGCGAGCGCCTCGCCGCCCGTGCGGACGGCACGGCCGCCCGCGTCGCGCAGCTCCCAGAAGAAGCCGAGCGATTCCGCCTCGGGGATGTCGTGGAAGACGTTCGCCTGGTAGGCGACGCACGTCCCCTCGTAGAACGCATGGACGCGCTCGACGAGCTGGACGTCCAGAAGCGGCATCGCGCGCGACGTGCCGTCGCTTCCGCCGCGCCACGGCTGGATGGACGAGACGTTCGCGTCGCGCTGGCCGACGAACGTCTCGAAATTGACGAACAGGTGGTGCGCCTCAAGGGTGTTGAAGCCGCAGTAGCCCTCGTCGCCGAAGAAGCGCGTCGAGCCGTGCGGACGCTGGATGTTGACCGACCAGCCCGTCTCGTGGACGGAGATGGGCTTCGTGCCATACGGGATGAGCGCGTCGCCGTGCGCGTTTCCGATCGTCTTCGTCTGTCCGAACGGCACGCCGGCGCCGACCGTGAAGTCCTGTCCGATCGGCCGCCAGTAGAACATGTCCGGATACCACGTCGCGGGATCAAAGGTGCAGCCCGCGACCGGATAGTGCGTCGAGAGGATCTGCGTGAGGCCGCGGCAGTCGAGGTCGCTGCCCGTCTCGACGAAGCGCGTCGGGTCTTTCGTCCGCAGGGCCTTCACGCTCGGCGCAATGAGATCGTAGGCGCGCCGGTCGTTGATGATCCAGAACTCGTTCGAGACGTACCACAGGAAGATCGAGGGGTGGTGGCCGTAGGCGTCGACCATCGCGCAGTCGCTCTGCTCCTTCGTCTGCCAGTAGACGTCGTTGCCGAGGAAGCGCGCCTCCATCTGGCCGAACGGGCAGTTCGCCGACGTGAAGCTGCACGGCAGGCCCTGCTCGTCGCAGAAGTCGTACCAGATCTCCGGGTAGCGAATGTGGCGCCCGAAGCGCGCACCGTCCGCGAGGCCGGCTTCCAGGCGGTCGAGCAGGTACGCGCGGCGGTGTTCGTGCGCGCCGTTGCCCGCCACGCCATAGCCGCCGAATGCGTTGCACGCGCCGCGCGCGTAGCCCCGGTAGGGCACGCCGTTCCAGAGGATATCCATGCCGCGCGTCGTGAACTCCCTGAACCCGAAGCGCGTCGAGAGGACGTCGCAGACGCGGCCCTGCGCGTCCTTCAGCGTCGTCTCCAGCTCCAGGAGCGGGAACTGCCTCGGTCCCCAGAGAATCGGGTTCATCCAGAGGACGCGCACGCCGTCCGCAAACGGCGGCAGCACCTCGCGTCCCTGCCGGAGGACGCGGTGCGAGACCGAACAGCCCGCCGGGACGTCCGTCGTGACCGTGATCGTGCGCCCCGTCACCGACGTCTCGACGAAGGGCCGCTTCACGAGCGCGAGGGCCGGGCGCACCTCCAGGGACGGGTCCGTGAAGTTGACCGGGCCGCCCGGCAGCCGCCAGTCCTGGTAGGTCGGTTCGCGTTCCTTGGCGAGGTCCTCGTCGGTGTAGCGCGACAGGACGCCCTGCGCGGCGATCAGGATCTCGTTCTCGCCCGGCACGAGCGCGTCCGTGATGTCCGCCTCGACGGGCAGCTCGTACGCGGCGCGCGAGACGGCCTTGACGAGGCGGCCGTTGACGAAGATGCGCGCGTTGCTCGACAGGCGTTCGGCCTTGAAGAGGACGCGCTGCCCCGCAAAGGCCGGCGGCACGGCGACGCGCCGGCGGAACCAGGCCATCTGCACCTCCTTGCCGTCCACGCGCGGGAACCGCCCGCGCGGCAGGACCGGCCGCCAGGTCGCGTCGGCCGGCGGCGTCTCGCGGAAGCGGCGCCCCTTCGGCGTGCCGTCGCCGAATCCGAACGTCCCCTCCCAGCCGCCGTCGAGGAGCACGCGCGGCCGCCGCCCGGCGAGGCGGTCATGCGAGGCGGAAAGGAGCCGCCGCATCGTGCGGCCCGCGCCGCGCATGGTGACGCGCACCTCGGCGCGCGTCTCGCCCGTCGGGTTGGCGGCGAAGGGAACCGTCTTCCCGAACGTCGGATTCGCCTTCAGGTCGAGGTCGCCGCGCGCGACCTCGTTCTGCCAGTAGTCGGTGACGACGTAGGTCGCGCGCGCGTCGAGCGCGCGGCCCAGCAGCGACGTCACGTTCACGACGAGGGAGGTCGGCGTGAGCGCCGTGGCGGAGAGGTCGCAGAACGCCTCCCCCTCGATCCACTCGTTGACGCGCGGCACGACGTCGTCCGCAAGACGCTCCTTCAGGACGCGCAGGCGCGTGAACGACGTGTCGGGGCCGAAGAACGCGACGACGTCGCCGGACTTGAGCGGCTGCTTCTCGAAGGAGAACCACTGCGCGCCGTTCCCCTCCTCCGGCACGCATGCGCGGTACGCCTGGCAGCGGCGCCCGTTGACGTACACGCGGACATCGCGCACGAAGCGTCCGTCCGCCTTCGGGATGCCCGCGTCGATCGCCAGGTGGTAGTCGCCCGGCTCGATCCCCTCCAGCTCGATGTAGTGCGGCGCGTTACGCGGGAAATGCGCACGCCCCGCCTTGACGAAGCGCGCCGCAATCGACCGGCGTGAACCGTCGTCGGCAACGGCGTACAGGTCGCCGACCGTGTACTCCGTGCGGGCGTGCGCGGCCAGCGCCACGAGCGCGGCGGCCAGCACGGCGGGAAACTTCGATGTCTGCGCTCTGTCCTGCATCTTGGCGACTTCCCTTCTCTCAGCGAACCTGGATCTCCAGCGTGTTGACGGCTCGGTCGAACGCCGCGTAGGGGAGAAAACCGTCGCACGGCTTTCCGTTGAAGACCAGCGTCGCGGCCGTCCCCGCGCCCTTCATCGTGACGTTCAGACGCCGGCCGCGCACCGCCAGGCCGCGCACGGCGAACGGCAGGCCGTCGTTCATCGGCCGGAAGCGCAGGCCGTCCGTCCCGATCTCAAGCCCGAGCCAGAGATCCAGGGCCGAGGCGAGCCAGGCCTTCGCCGTGAAGATCTGCTTCATGCCGGGCGTGTCCTCGTAGTAGTCGAGGATGTCGGCGTTCTCGACCTCCAGCGTCTGCCCCTCGGGGTAGGTGAGGATCTTCCAGTACGAGCCGTGGATGCGCCGGAAGTCCTGGAGCGAGGCGACGTCGCGCGCGCGGTTCATCACGTTCCAGTAGTAGCGCTCGGTGACGGGGAAGTACTCGCCCTGCTGGACGCCGTCCTGCATGAAGGCCGGCGAGCGCCAGTGCAGGTTGCGGATGCCGTAGTTCGCGAGGAAGTTGTTCTTCATGAACGAGGCGATGCGCCCGATCTCCCCGCCCTTCAGGTCGAACGCCCACGGGGAGATGTAGAGGACGTTGAACGCCTGGTGGATCGCGACGCCCTTCTTCGTCTCGCCGTCGGCCCAGTTGTAGAAGTAGCCGGCGTCCTCGTCCCAGAGCAGCCGCTCGAACGCCTCGCGGATGCGCGCGGCCTCGTCGAGGTAGCGCCGCTCGCCCGTCAGCTCGGCGAGCGCCCGCACGCCCTGGTAGAAGATCGAGTTGTCGAACGCCGAGAAGTCGTTGGCCGTCTGGCCGAGGCAGAAGGGATTGTCCGGGAACATGTCGTACCAGCGCACGAGCGCCTCGCCCGGCCGGCGCATCTCCAGCGCGCGGTCGACGACGAGGCGCGCGAGCGGCAGGCAGCGGTCGCGCGTCGCCGCGTCGCCCGTGAGGCTGAAGTAGTTGAGGAGCAGCAGCGCGTAGAACGGCTGGGTCGGCGGGGCCAGCCGCTCCTTCACCGTGCCGGCGAAGCCGTAGTTGTAGGCGTGCATGATGCCGCCTTCGGGATGCGCCGTCTCGCGCAGGAAGTCGAGCATGCGGCGGACGCCCGCCGGCTGGCCCGCGAGGGCGAACGCATCGGCGTGGACCATCGCGTCCCATCCCCACGTCCAGTAGACGGGCGAGGCGCGGTAGGCGCCGGGGCGGCCGGCCTCGTGCGCGGCCATGACCGGCACGACGCAGCCGAGGGCCGAGTCCGTCGCGCGGTCGCCCGTCTCGAACGTCGCGCACGTCGCGTAGACGTCGGCGAACCGCGCGTGGACGCGGTCGATGCGCGCGCCGGAGAGGTCTTCGCCGGGCCGCTCGGCGAAGACGAGGTAGTAGACGAAATCGTCGCCCGCGTCCCGCGCCTCGACGTAGAACTTGCGCTTCTGCTGGAATCGCCAGAAGTCCGCGTCCTTCTTCTTGTCGCCCTTCAGGTAGCGGCCGTCCTGCAGCGGATAGACGGCCGGCCGGCCGAAGAGGCCCATGCTGACGGGAATCGTGACGGCCTCGTCGGCCGCCCCGCCTTCGCCCTTCTTGAGGACGTCGCGGAATTCCGCCGTGAAGCGGCCCTTCGCGGCCTCCAGCCGGAAGTCGCCGTGCGTGCGGTTCGCGCGCGCCTTCCAGGAGAAGCCGCTCATGATGCCGCGCGCGCGGACCTTTTTTCCCTGGGGATTCGAGAGGACCCGGACGCGCTGGAAGACGGCGTTGTCGTCGAGGACGAACTCGTGGCCGAAGCGGACGCCGGCGACCGTGCATTCCGACGTGTAGCCGTAGGGATGATGCGTCGTCTTCTCGAACGTCAGGCGGTAGGGCGTCTCGTCCACGAAGACCTGCACGCGGAAGAGCTTGCCGAAGACGCCGTTCTCGTCGGTGGCGAAGATCTCGTGGGCGCCGATGCCCTGCCCGCCGTGGAAGCTGAGGCGGCCGATCTGTCCGTTGCGGCTGACGTAGCACGAGATCCGCCCGTTCACGTACTGGTTGCGCAGCACGCCGAAGCCCCGGCTCGCATACGGCAGCGGCAGGTCGCCCGTCCATTCGTCGATGTGGGCCGGGGCATCGGATGCGGCGCCTGCGAGGTGCGCGCCCAGGAGGGCGAAGGCGAGGTGTTTCAGGCGGAGGCTCATCTGTCGGGTTGTCCCTTTCGTTCCGTTGGGGTGTGAAGCGCGTCGACGGCCCGCCTTTCGGGGAGGACGGAATTGTCCGGGTCGTCGATGTAGACGAAGAAGTCGCGCCGCGCCTCGATCAGGCGCTTGTCGCGGTGCGGGCTCTCCGGCAGGGGCGTCTCCAGCCGATAGCCGAGCGCGCAGGAGAAATACCACGTGCCGGGTTCATAGGCGGCACAGGCGGGAAGCGGTTCCTTCGTGCGCGGATGCACGCGCGCCCCCTCGGCCCGGGCACCGAGATCGACGTGGAAGAAGTAGGGCCGGGGCGTGTTGTTCAGGTACTGCGCGGCATAGCGCTCGAAGTGGCGCGACGACATCTGCGTGTAGGGAGAGGCATGCGGCCGCCCGATGGAGGAGGCGAAGTCGCGCGCAGACGTGAGCGTGCAGTCCAGCACGCCGTCCCAGACCATCTTCCGGTCGTCGCGTCCGAACCATTCGACCTTCACGTCGAACGTGCGGTTCGTCCCCGCCAGCAGCGGATAGTCTTCACGCCACGTCCGCCCGCCGTCCGTCGAGAACAGGAGAGAGGCGAAGTCGATCTCCGCCGACGCCATCTGCACGGCCAGCGCGAACGCGGCCGCCAAGACTCTTCTGGAACTGCCTGAAAGATGCCTCATCTGCCGCATATCGTAGCAGAAGCCCCCGTCTTGCATCTACCTCTATTTTCATAGACGCCCGCCACGCCGCGCAGAGACAAAAAGAGCCCCGGAGCCGGAGCCAGGGGGGAAAAGCGCGAAAGGCGCCCGGCCAAGCGGCCAGACGCCTTCCCATTCGCCGGGACGGTGCCAAGAAGACTGGTGGGCCTGACAGGAGTCGAACCTGTGAC
>ERZ1034962.553-NODE-553-length-16518-cov-13.424710_pt1 | contig 16518 bp, 10 predicted proteins | sample MGYA00520696_ERZ1034962 | MGnify/ENA primary metagenome ERZ1034962 (study PRJEB33766, sample SAMN09781770) | gut metagenome | biome: gut microbiome | host: Homo sapiens | place: Madagascar | study: EMG produced TPA metagenomics assembly of the PRJNA485056 data...
ACTTCCTACACTTGAAAAGTGCGAACATAAAAATAGTTTCATCAATATTCTCCTTTATAAATCCCGATTTCTCAGTTTCAAAAACTGGAATTTTCACACTTCGTCAACTAATGTTTTTTCTTCTCTATAAAGCAAGGTCACAACAAATGCAATAATTATCAAAATATGTAATACAATATGATATACATCAGGAACATATCTTCCATCCACATTTATTAATTGAATGCATTCTGAAAAATAGGCAATCTTCTTGTCCATTTCTCCCATAAATCCTCTTCCAAATAAAGTATACCATTCATGACTTAAGAACTGAGTGACAAACCACCCTGCCAACCATATCAAATGTATATTCCTTCCAACATTTTTTGTAACTAACATTAAAACGAATGTAATTGTCGGAATAAGCATAAATAGCCATTCTTCCTCAAATGCACCTGTTACCAAGTATTTGTCTCCAATCTTCAATCCTATCATTGAAAGAAAATACCACAGTAAAAGAATTATATTTACAATTATTAAATGTGTTTTTTTCATAAATCATATCTCCTAGACAATTCTTAAAATTCCGATTTGTAAAACTGTTGCATTGATTATATCAAAAAATCATGCTTGCAGCAATCTCCTTAAAACGAGAGGCAGTTTTGTCCTCCTGCCCCTCAAAAAGGAAGGGGAGGTGAAAATATATAGTCAACTGCTGTTTCCAGCAGCTATGAATCGTTACTTACCATAGAAGTCATGGTTTACTTCTGCTTTATAGTAATTACTACATGTTACCGGAGCATTATACAGTGTCGTGAGCATATAGCTTCGTATGTTGCGTACCTTTGTAGTATTGTTGCGAAGGTATGTCTTATCATGACTGCGAATTAAATCCAGCGCTTGCTTGCTATCTTCTAACAGTAATGAGAAAAGCATTTCAAAATTTTGCATGGGGACAATCTTCGTTTAATGAAAATGTATTAAAAAATATGGAAATACGTCTTCCTGTGGATTCAAATGATAACATCGACTACACATATATTACAACATTCATAAAAGCACAAGAAAAATTATCAATTAAGAGTGTTATTGATTGGAAAAATAAAATAATAAATACGTCAAAGAAATGTATATAAAAAATAGGACTTCCTCACTTTTATATCGGGAAGTCCTATTTCTTTAGCGTGTTCTTTTTATTTTAATATAATTTTGCTCCTGCTGGAATATGGTTATCAACCATAAGAAGATGAAGCTCCTCATCCTCTGAATCTTTCAAATTGTTTACTGCTGAAAGTAACATACCGCAAGATTCAATTCCCATCATTGCTCTAGGCGGAAGGTTTGTAATAGCAATAAGTGTCTTTCCAACTAATTCTTCTGGTTCATAATATGCATGAATACCAGAAAGGATTGTTCTATCTACACCTGTACCATCATCAAGAGTAAACTGTAAAAGTTTCTTGCTCTTAGGTACTGCTACACATTCCTTAACCTTAACTGCTCTAAAATCTGATTTTGAGAATGTATCAAAATCAACTGTTTCCTCAAACAATGGCTCTATTTTAACATTTGAGAAATCTATTTTTTCAACAGGTTTAGTTTCCTCAACAGGAGTTGCTTCGGAAGTCTTATTTGCCTTCTTGTCAGCATCTAATGACTTCATTGTCGGGAAGAGGAGCACATCACGGATTGCCTGTGAATCAGTCAACAGCATAACCAGACGGTCGATACCATAACCGATACCACCTGTAGGAGGCATACCGATCTCCAGTGCATTTAAGAAATCCTCGTCTGTGTGCTCTGCTTCATCATCACCGGCTGCTGCATTTGCATCCTGTGCTGCAAAACGCTCACGCTGATCGATCGGATCGTTCAGCTCGGAGTATGCATTACACATCTCCCATGTGTTTATAAACAGCTCGAAACGCTCAACCTTACTTGGATCAGAAGGTTTCTTCTTGGTCAGTGGGGAGATCTCGATCGGATGATCCATGATAAATGTAGGCTGGATCAGCTTTTCTTCACAGAACTCCTCAAAGAACAGGTTAATGATATCACCCTTCTTATGACGTTCTTCATATGCAATATTGTGTTCATCAGCCAGCTTCTTAGCTGCTGCATCATCTTCTACCTGATCGAAGTCGATTCCGGTATATTTCTTGATCGCATCATTCATGGTCAGACGCTCAAACGGCTTACCGAAATCAATCTCGATTCCATTATAGGAAATCTTTGTGCTTCCGCAAACCTTTTCAGCAAGATAACGGAACATGGACTCTGTCAGTTCCATCATACCTTCATAGTCTGTGTATGCCTGATATAATTCCATCAGCGTAAATTCCGGATTGTGTCTTGTATCAACACCCTCGTTACGGAATACTCGTCCAATCTCGTAAACTCTTTCCAGTCCGCCTACGATCAGACGCTTCAGATATAATTCCAGAGAGATACGAAGTTTTACATCCTCATTTAATGCATTGTAATGTGTCTCAAATGGTCTTGCTGCCGCGCCGCCTGCATTTGCAACAAGCATAGGAGTCTCAACCTCCATGAAATCACGATCTGCAAGGAAGTTACGGATCTCTTTTAAAATCTGTGAACGCTTGATAAATACTGCCTTGCTCTCCTGATTCATGATAAGGTCTACATATCTCTGACGATATCTAACATCTGTATCTGTTAAGCCATGGAACTTCTCCGGAAGGATCTGTAATGACTTGCTTAAAAGTGTCATTTCTTCTGCATGGATAGAAAGTTCTCCTGTCTTTGTACGGAATGCCCATCCCTTTACACCATAGATATCCCCGATATCGGATTTCTTGAAATCTGCATAAGCTTCTTCACCGATCTGATCTCTTGCAACATACACCTGAATGTTACCTTTCAGATCCTGAATATTACAGAAGGATGCCTTACCCATAACACGCTTGAACATCATACGTCCTGCAATGCTAACATGGATCGGTGATGCATCCATGATTGCTCTTCTCTCGTTATAATCGTTGTTCAGCACTTCCTTCTTCTGTGCATCATCCAGTCCCTCTACGTCCGGCTCCTGTCTGCCTGCAAGAAGCTCTGCCTCATGCGCTGTATATGCTTCTTTTACATCTGTGCTGTGATAAGTCACATCATACTTTGTAATCTCAAATGGATCTTTGCCTGCCGCCTGTAAATCTGCCAGCTTCTCACGACGAACCTGTAACAGCTTATTTACATCCTGTGGCTTAGCCTGATTATTCTGCTTATTCTCTGCCATCTTTGTTTAATCTCTTTCTACTATATTGATTATTCTGTTTATTAGATTGCTCTCTTGATATCTAATATTCTGTATTTGAATTCTCCGTCCGGTGCTTCTACTATTACTTCTTCACCAACGCGCGCACCCTTTAATGCCATACCAACCGGCGATTCATCAGAGATCTTATTCTTCATGATATCTGCTTCTGTTGAACCAACGATGTGGAATACAACTTCCTCGTCAAATTCATAATCATATACTGTTACGGTACGGCCGATACCGACAACCTCTGTATCAACCTCATCTTCGTCAACGACCTCTACATTTTTCAGGATAGCCTCTAACTGCTCGATTCTTGCTTCGATATCACGCTGCTCGTCCTTTGCCGCATCATACTCAGCATTCTCAGATAAGTCTCCCTGCTCTCTTGCTTCCTTGATCTTGGCAGCAATCTCTCTACGTTTATTTACTTTCAGATCCTGAAGTTCTTCTTCAATTTTTTTAAGTCCTGTATAGGTAACTACCTGTTTCTTTTCAGCCATCGCCGACTACCTCCTAAACAATATCTGTGTTTTCCGTTAAGTTCTCACAAGTATCCTACATTATATTCCAGTTTCCCTGTAATGTCAAACCTGTATACAGAAAAAAAGAAGCCTTAAAGCTAAGACTTCTTTTCCTTCTATCAATGCAGTTGATGGGACTTGAACCCACACCCACGTAAGTGGACATGAACCTGAATCATGCGCGTATGCCAATTCCGCCACAACTGCATGAAAACGTGCTTTATCTCACGCACTCGTTTAATATAGCACGTCATCTGCTTCTTGTCAAAACAAATTTTGTAAAAACGTTAATTTTTTTATTCTGCCTCTGAAGCTTTCTCTGTTGTTGACTCTGTGCTCTCTGCTTCAGTAGAACCATCTTCCGATGTATCTTCTGAACTTGCTTCTGTTGAATCTACCTGAACAGCTGTACCCATCAGATAATCAAGAACCTTTTCCTCTGTTGCATAGAATTTCAGATCGCTCGCTGAATATTTGGAGTTGATCGTATCCTCGTCTACTTCATTATCATCCATCAGCTTCTGCTTATATGCATCAGTCTCTTTATCATTTGCGACCAGATCTTTTTCTAACGCGATCGAGCTGACAACGATCTTCTCCTGCATTACAGATTCAACTGTGCTCTGAAGATAGGAAACAAATGAAGCCTCGTCTGTGTATCCATAAAAATACTGCAGGAATGTCTGTACACCGATTCCATACTGAGAAGCACTGGATTCGATATTATCCATAACACTCTTTACGTATGCATCGATCTCGCCTTCCGGATATTTGGTAAATGTTGTTTTCTCTTTAATTGCTTTTAACACATTAGCTCGGTCAGTACTGTCTGCCGATTTATCTGCATCCTTCTGAAGCTCATCCGTCAGATACTTGGTATAATCCTCTGTCGTTGTATATTTACCATCCGTAGCCGACTTCACAAGGTCATCTGTATATTCCGGTGTTGTCGTTATCTTGATATAATTGATCGTTACATCAAATTTTGCTTCCATGCCTGCAACCGTTGTATCTGAATAATCGTCAGGATATGTGATTGTGAATGTCTTCTGTACACCGGGCTTTAATCCGATCATCTGCTCATCAAGTCCGGGTGCTAACGCATCCTTACCCATAACAATACTGGTTCCGGCTTTGTCATCGTTCTTTGCCTTTTCCTCGCCGTTGATGGTTTCAACGTAGTTGATATTAACATCGTCACCATCCTTGATCACGCTGTCATAATCCTTTGTTTCTACATTATTATCTGTACAGAATGAATTAATCTTCTCGTCAATCTGTTCCTGTGTTACTTCTCTGGACGTTGGTACATACTCGATACCGTCATAATCCTTTACTTCTGCACATTTTGCATACTGTCTGAATTCACTCTTTGTGCTTCCGCATCCGCTAAGCACCCCCATGCCGACAACCGCAGTCAGACACAGAGCCATTACCTTCTTCATTTTCATAATATAATCTTTCTCCTCAGAACTTCATCTTATTAATTCTTTATTTACAGAACTCTGTTTCGACATCTGCTCTAGTTTGCTTCTGTTATTGCTTCTGTTGTAGTTTCTTCTTCGGAACTCGTTGCTTCTGTCGCTGCTTCTGTCGTTGTCTCCGTCTTCTTACCATTATCAAGAAGGAAAGTCATAACCTTGTCAGCCAGTGTATAATACATCAGATCCTGAGATGAATACTGTTCCTTTACAGAATCCTCTGTTGCGTCATTCTCCTCCGCGAGTTTCTTGATATAGGCTGTTTCATCATCCGAATCAATTGTAATATTTTCTGCCTTTGCAACCGCGCATACTACCTTTTTTTCTTTTACGGATTCCTGACAGATCTGATTCACATATTCTTTGAATGAATCTTCATCCTCATAACCGTAATAATATTGGATAAATGTTGCATAATCAATGCCATAATTACTTGCCTGCGATTTCAACTGTGTAATGATCTCATCTGCCAGACTACTTACCTCTTCTGCCGGAATATTCTCAATTGTTGCCTTATTGATAACATTTGTCATAACAACATTCTGTGCCGATGTAAGTGCAGTTGCTTCATTACTTGCTTTCAGCTCACTTCTGATGGATTCCTCATACTCGGCTGTTGTCTTATAAGAAGTATTCGCAGCTACCAACGCATCATTATACTCTGCTTCCACAGGAATCTTGATATAGTTCAATGTAGTCTTGAATACAGCAGCTTTGCCATCCATATCATTGCCATATCCGTCCGGGAAGGTTACATTTACATCAAATGTATCTCCTGCCTTATGTCCCACGATCTGATCTTCAAATGTGTCGATGAGGGATTTTGATCCAAGTGTTACATCATATCCTGAACCGTTCGTATTACCACCATTAAATTCTACACCATCTACAGTACCTACAAAATCAATATTTACTGTATCTCCTGATTTTGCCGCACTTGTTTTATCCTCATTATATGTCGCACAGGATTCTACAAAATCATCTACCTTCTTCTGTACATCATCCTCAGTTACTTCTGCAGGAGCATACTCATATTCAATGCCCTTATACTCTCCCAGAGTTACTCCCTCCGCATACTTGGCAATATATTCATCAATTGTCAGATCAGCTTCTGTACTGTCCTCTGTTGCATCCGTCTGTGTCGCTTTATCCAAATTACCGGTTACATCTTTACCCTTATCTCCACAACCTGCAACCATGGATACTGTCATTGCCATTGCAAGAGCAACCGCAAATCCCTTTTTTAATCTTCTCATTGTACTTACCTCTATATTATTATAAAATTAGGTATCACCTATCATAGCTTTATATCACACTTTCTATTAAAAATAAAGCTATTTTACGCAATTCATAGAAATGTCACAAACTATACAACATTATCGTTATATCTTCAATTGTTTGCAATACTTCGACAGTATCCGGTCCTTCGATTACAATTTCCGACAATTTCACATATTATCAAGCACCGCTCGAACGCTAAATCACATTTTCCCATGCAACACAATATCTAGTATTGTTTCTTTATTTTTTTCTCAATATTTTGTACCATTTGATATAGACAAACCAGAATGGTGATGCTATAATGTGTAACTGTCGGGGACATAGAGTTACAAAATATTCAAAACGATTTTTTAGTCTCACAGATTTTAAATCGTTCATTTTTTTGTCTTTTTTTCACACACGACGCAATATGTTGGGGGTTGAACAAATATTGCACTCAATATCTAGATAACCATTTTAGGAGGAGAATAGAAAAATGCAGGTAATCAAAAGAGACGGAAGAGCCGTATCCTATGATCGCAGCAAGATTATCGTTGCCATTCAGAAGGCAAATGCCGAAGTTGAAGACTGCGAAAAAATTTCTGAAGAAAAAATCGAAGAGATCATAGACGGCATCGAAGCAAAAAACAGAAAACGAATGCTGGTTGAAGATATTCAGGATATCATTGAACAAAAGCTCATGGCAGAGGGGAAGTTTGTTCTTGCCAAGACTTACATTATATATAGATACAGCCGTGAACTGATTCGTAAGGCAAACACAACTGATGATTCGATCCTCAGTCTGATCCAGAACAGAAACAAAGATGTTATGGAAGAAAATTCGAATAAAAACGCAACAGTTGCATCTACCCAGCGTGATCTGATCGCAGGCGAGGTTTCAAAAGATCTTACAAAGAGGCTCCTGCTTCCGGAAAAGATCTCAAAAGCCCATGAAGAAGGTGCGATTCATTTTCATGATGCTGATTATTTCTTACAGCCTATCTTCAACTGCTGTCTGATCAACATCGGAGATATGCTCGACAACGGCACTGTCATGAACGGCAAATTGATCGAGAGCCCTAAGAGCTTTCAGGTTGCATGTACGATTGTTACACAGATCATTGCAGCCGTTGCCTCCAGCCAGTATGGTGGTCAATCCGTTGATATCCGTCACCTTGGAAAATATCTGCGCAAGAGCTACAACAAATATAAAGCATTATATCAGGAAGAATTCGGAGACAGATTGGATGCTGATACATTAGAGGAACTGGTAAAAGAAAGGCTGAACGATGAACTTCGTTCCGGTGTTCAGACAATCCAGTACCAGATCAACACCTTAATGACTACAAATGGGCAGTCTCCATTTGTAACCTTATTCCTGAATCTTGATCCAAATGATGAATATATCGAAGAAAATGCCATGATCGTAGAAGAAATCCTCCGTCAGCGTTTAGAGGGTATCAAGAACGAAGTTGGCGTCTATGTGACACCTGCATTTCCAAAGCTGATCTACGTTCTGGATGAGCACAACTGCTTAAAGGGCGGCAAATATGATTACATCACCCGTCTTGCGATCAAGTGCTCCGCAAAGAGAATGTATCCTGATTACATCTCCGCCAAGAAGATGCGTGAGAACTATGAAGGAAATGTATTCTCATGTATGGGTTGTCGTTCTTTCCTTTCTCCTTGGAAGGATGAAAATGGCAACTACAAATGGGAAGGTCGTTTCAATCAGGGAGTTGTCAGCCTGAATCTTCCACAGATCGGAATTCTGGCAAAAGGTGATGAGGATAAATTCTGGTCACTCTTAGACGAAAGACTCCAGTTATGTTATGACGCTTTGATGTGCCGTCACAGAGCTCTGGAGGGTATCACATCCGATGTCAGTCCTATCCACTGGCAGTATGGTGCAATTGCACGACTAAAGAAGGGCGAGGTTATCGATCCATTGCTTCACAACGGCTACTCTACTCTGTCGCTTGGATACATCGGATTGTATGAAACTTCTATCCTGATGAAGGGTGTCAGCCATACAGATCCTGTCGGTGAAGAATTTGCTTTAAAGGTTATGAATAGAATGCGCGCAGCCTGTGATAAATGGAAAGCTGATACCGGACTTGGTTTCGGATTATACGGAACACCTGCCGAAAGCTTATGTTACAGATTTGCCCGTATTGATAAAGAGCGTTTCGGTACGATCAAGGATGTTACAGATAAGGGCTACTACACGAACTCTTACCATGTTGATGTACGTGAGAAGATCGATGCATTCAGCAAGTTCAGATTTGAGAGTCAGTTCCAGACGATCTCATCCGGTGGTGCAATCTCCTATGTCGAGATACCAAATATGCGCAACAATCTGGATGCACTTGCAGAAGTGGTTCGTTACATTTATGAGAACATCCAGTATGCTGAATTCAATACAAAGTCTGACTACTGCCATGTATGTGGCTATGATGGTGAGATTATCATTAATTCAGACGGCGAATGGGAATGTCCTCAGTGTGGTAACAAAGACCATGCAAAAATGAACGTTACAAGAAGAACCTGTGGTTATCTCGGTGAGAACTTCTGGAACGTCGGCAAAACAAAAGAAATGGCTTCCAGAGTATTACACCTGTAGAATTCAGGTCTGATGCATGTGGTTCAGCCATACCACAGATAAAGACATATACCACATACGATCAGAATATACCGGAATTTTTATAAAAACACTTGCTATATTGAAAAAATTGGTTTATATTAAAGCTATGCATAAAGTATTTACTTGTATGAACAGTTTACATCCGATTTTTAACTAAGTGCATTAATAATTTCAATTTGTATGGTCTGCATGTCGTAGAGGGCAATGCGGGCCATACTTTTTGTATGGGAGAAATAATAATTATGAATTATATGGATATCAAACGGTGTGATATCGCAAACGGAACCGGAGTTCGAACCTCTCTGTTCGTATCCGGCTGCACACACCACTGTAAAGGTTGTTTTAATCAGGATACCTGGGATTTCAACGCAGGTAAGCCTTTTACGCAAAAAGAGATCGATACGATCATTGAACTCTGTAAGCCGGATCATATTGTAGGTCTTACTTTGCTTGGTGGCGAGCCATTGGAATTCGTCAACCAGCAGGGTCTGCTTCCACTTCTGGAACAGTTCAAATCTACTTACCCGGATAAAACGATCTGGTGCTATACCGGCTACGATTTTGAAAAAGACGTTCTGGACAAGATGTATTATCAGTGGGATTTCACTCACAAATTCCTGTCCTATCTGGATGTTTTAGTCGATGGTGAATTTGTTGAAGAGAAAAAAGTTCTAGATCTGCGATTCAGAGGTTCCACAAATCAGAGAATATTAGATGTTCCAAAATCACTGGCTGCCAAGAAAGCAGTCTTATGGGACGAGAAAGGAAGGTACTTCTAATGACCACATTTGATATTAACATTAAGAAACTGAATGAACATGCGACGATTCCTTCTTATGGTTCTGAATTTGCTGCCGGAGCAGATCTGTATGCCTGCATGGATGAGCCGGTAACGATCGCTGCCGGAGAAACCCAGTTCATCCACACCGGACTGGCTATCGAGATTCCGGCCGGCTATGCCGGACTGGTCTATGCAAGAAGCGGTCTTGCTTGCAAACGTGGTCTTGCACCTGCCAATAAAGTAGGCGTTATCGACGCTGATTATCGTGGAGAGATCATGGTAGCACTCCACAATCACTCTAATGTTGATCAGACAATCGAAAGTGGCGAACGTATTGCTCAGCTTGTTATCACTCCATACATTACTGGCTGTTTCCATACTGTAGATGAATTATCCGATACCGTACGCGGTGAAGGGGGATTTGGCTCAACAGGAAGAAAATAAACAGACGAAAAAATGTCCATGGCACGAAATGTACTATGGACATTTTTATTCTATCCCATTAATTAAACGTGATCATACTATACACATCGGTATTTACGCTCTTGGAATAAGTGTAATCTTTATCAATCTTTGATACCCAGTTCGTTAAAAGGTTATTAAAATAGGCATCATTTGCCTCTTTTGTCAACTCCGCTTTATTCGTAGCGGTTGCTTTCTCATCTGTCAGATATGTCATCTGAAAGATATGATAGCCATTCTCAGTCTCGATAACCGGGGAGATATCTCCATCCTGCATATCATATAAAGTATCCAGCACCTCTTGTCCATAGCTTTCCAGGATCTGATCCTTACTCATCGTATGGCTTCCGGCATATCGCAGGTTGTTTGTGTGGCCAAGGAAAGTAATATTCAGGTTCGGATTGTCCGATAACTGCTGTTTGATCGAAGTATAAGCCTCGTCCGCTTTTTGTTTCTGTTCTGCAATCTTATCCTTACTGTACACTACGATATTTCCAAAATCATCCTCATAATAACATTCAAAGAACATATCGTAAAATGTCGTCATTCTTGCCTGCTCATCGGATACCTCGGCAGAGGAATCGCTCATGACATAATCGTAAATCTTCTTCGCCAGTGCATTCTCCTGAAGAACACGGGATGGTGTATCTGCCTCCATGCCGGTTTTCTTCAACTGCTCATCGGTCAGACTGTTATAAAAATCTTCCGCTTCCTGTTCTGCCTGTGCCTGTTCTTCCTCCGTCAGGCTGATCTTGTATTCATCTGCCTGTGCGATCAATGCCTTAGTCTGGACAATGTTGGAGATTACTTCACGCCTTGCCATTTCCTCGACATCCATCTCAATACCGCCATCCGTTTCGATCGTTTTGCCCCAGATGTCGCTGCCGTATTCTTTCTCGTACTCATCAATGGTTGTCTGTGCATAGATATACACCTCGTCCAGATAAATGTTGTCATTTCCGAATTTGAATACGATATATTTTCCTGTATTATCCTGACTCTCTTCTCCGCACGCTGCAAGTGTAAGTAACATCACACATGCGCAGATCAAAGAAATAGCCTTTAGAATTCTACGTTTCATCCACCAAACCTCCTGTTCTTCCAACTCACCGATTTCGGTATGCTGATCATCCTTTATTCTTCTGCAAGCTCCGCGATATCGGCTACAACTGCTCTCGCCTGCTTCCAGATCTCTTTCTCTGTGATCGTCTTCATCTTAAGCACAAAAGACGGGCTGTTGCCGATCACAAATTTCATGCTTCCTCTATATTTATCTAATAACGAATCAATCTTTGCTGTGTCGATCTTCGCCTGTTTAAACATCGAAAACCGTAGTTCCGCCCCCGCCAGCATAATGCTGGTTATATAGGCACGATTTGCCTTTGCCTTTAATAAAGATACATCCAGCAGGTTCAGAACCTCTGTCGGCATCTCTCCGAATCTGTCATTTAATTCGTCAATAATATCGTCATAGTCATCATCCAATGCGATATGGGATATCCGCTTATACAGATCCAGCTTGATAAATTCATTCTTGACATATTCAGCCGGTATATAAGCATCCACCGGAAGCTGTACGGTTGTCTCAAACCGTTCTTCAACCTTCTCGCCCATCTCCTGACGGATCGCATCATTTAACATCTTGCAGTACAGATCATAACCAACTGCTTCCATATGACCGGACTGATCCTCTCCTAAGATATTTCCCGCGCCACGGATCTCCAGATCCTTCATGGACACCTTGATTCCGGAACCAAGATCGGTAAATTCCCGAATTGCTTTCAGTCTCTTTTCCGCAGTTTCTTTAATAAGTTTATCCCGACGGTACATCAGAAATGCATATGCATTCCGATCTGAACGACCGACACGGCCGCGGAGCTGATACAACTGGGATAAGCCAAATGTATCTGCATCATGAATGATCATGGTATTTGCATTCGGAATATCCAGGCCTGTCTCGATGATCGTCGTAGTAACCAGCACATCAATCTCATGATTGATAAACCGGTACATAATGTCCTCCAGCTGTCGTTCATGCATCTGGCCATGCGCATACTCAACGACTGCATCCGGTACAAGGGATGCGATCTCCGATGTGACCATCTCTATATTATTTACCCGGTTATATACATAATATACCTGACCATCCCGCGCCAGCTCACGCTTGATCGCTTCTTTGACAAGTTCGGGATCAAGCTCCATGACATAGGTCTGGATCGCCCGTCTGTCAACCGGTGCTTCTTCCAGAACACTCATATCCCGGATACCGATCAGGCTCATATGAAGTGTACGAGGAATAGGAGTCGCTGTCAAGGTCAGAACGTCTACATTTGTCTTCATCTGTTTGATTTTTTCTTTATGTGTTACACCAAACCGCTGCTCCTCGTCTATGATCAGCAGACCAAGCTGCTTAAATGCCACATCCTTGGACAACAGCCGATGTGTTCCGATCACGATATCCACCTTTCCGGCCTTCAAATCGGCGATTGTCTCCCGTACCTCCTTCGGTGTACAGAAACGGCATAACAGCCGGATCTCGACCGGGAATTCCTTCATACGTTCTTTGAATGTATTATAATGCTGCTGTGCAAGGATCGTAGTAGGCACAAGATATGCAACCTGTCTGCCATCGTATACTGCCTTAAATGCCGCACGAATCGCAACCTCTGTCTTACCAAATCCCACATCACCACAGATCAGACGATCCATGATCTTGCTGCTCTCCATGTCTGCCTTCGTCTCTGCGATTGCTTTCTTCTGATCATCCGTTTCCTCGTACGGGAACATTTCCTCAAATTCCTGCTGCCAGATCGTATCTTTCGAATAGCAGAAGCCCTGTGATGCCTGTCGTTTCGCATACAGGTTAACCAGCTCTTTCGCGATCGTTGCAACATGACCTTTCACCCGGCTTCTGGTCTTCTCCCAGTCCTTGCTGCCAAGCTTGTTGATCTTCGGTCGTCTGCCCTCTTTATCACTGTATTTCTGGATACAGTCTACCTCAGAAGCCAGTACATAGAGCTTTCCGCCCTCTGCATAATTGATCGTTACATAATCCTTCAAGACACCATCCACTTCAACCTTCTCGATACCGCCATAGATACCAACTCCATAGCGTTCATGGATCACGCAGTCTCCCACACTGATATCGGAGAAATCTTTGATCACTTCACCGGAATACCGTGGCTTCTGATTCTTCTTTTTCTTCGTACTGCTCCGTGCAGTAAAGACGTCGCCTTCATTTATCACAACCAGCTTCAGCTCCGGGAACTCAAATCCTGCCCGAAGTCTTCCTGTCGTAACCATTACCTCTTTCTCGGAAAGAACGCGGTCGGTATCCTCCGAATAGAAGCATGCCACATCATGGCCGGTCAGATTTTCAACCATCCGTTTGGCTCTGGTCGTCGATGGTGAGATAAATACGATTCGATAATTCTTCTCTCTCCATTTTCCGATATCCGCAATTAACGCTTCAAAATTATTTCTGTAGGAATTAACCACACGGCTGTCGTAAGTTACATCATGCCGGATCGTAAAATACCGATCCTCATGATACAGAATAGAAAATGCGAGCGTCTGAAATGCCTGCATTTTCTGCACGATTGCCGGATAGGTAAATAAAATATTCATCATACCCGGAAGGATATAGCCACCCTCCAGGCGGCTCTCCATACTCTCAAGGAAGGTCGCCATATAGTTATCCGCATAATCTGATATCCTCGAGGTCTCATCTAATAAAACAACTGTATTTTTTGTATGAAAGCAGTCTAACAGTGATACGGTCTTACTGTAGAAATACTCTACATAACTGTCGACTCCTGCCATTCCATGGAACTCCGTCAACTGCTCTTTGATCTCTCCGATCTGCTTCTTTAAGCGGGCAGCTTCCTCTGTCTTGAACTCTTTCCGCAGCTTCTCATAATATGGTTTGAATTCCTGCTCCAGCTTACGGATTCCCTGTGCCGTCCTGCGATCCGACAACACCATGTCGCTTGCCGGATAGATCTGGATCTCCTGTACCTGCTCGATCGACCGCTGGCTCTCTACATCAAAGCTTCGGATCGTATCAACCTCCGTATCCCACATATCGATACGATATGGACATTCCTCTGTCAAAGGGAAAATATCAATGATACCACCACGCACAGCAAACTGTCCGACGCCGTCCACGCTGTCAGCCTTTTCATACCCCAGTTCCACCAGTCGTTTCTTAAGCGCTTCAACATCCAGTTCTTCCGCCTCACGGATCGTCACAACGTTTTTCTTAATGTAGGACAGATCCGGCATCTTATCAAATAACGCATCCACTGTCAGAATGATCGTACAGGCTTCTCCCTCGATCAGTCGTCTGAAAATATCCATCCGCCGTCTGGTGATAGAATTTCCATGGATATCTGAGCTGTAAAATAAAATATCCTTCGACGGATACATATACACCGCTTTATCATAGAAACGGAAATCCTCGTATAACTGTTCCATTCTCTGTTCGCTGTAGGTTACAACCAGTCTTACATGTGCATCGGATGAAAATGCATGCATCAGATATACCCGGTCTGTTCCATCATTCCCGGATATATTGACGATGCCATCCTGCTGTTTTAACCAGTCCTTTATCTGTATATAATTTTCGGTATGTTTTACAGGCTCATTGATTGCCTTCATATCGACGCCAAATGCCAGGCTGATACAGCCTGGCTCCCTTTCTTTTTATTTTCTGATTATTATATCCATCCGATCGTATTCAAAGTCTCACCCTGTATGCGGTCGATTCCGATCAACGTATTTTGCCTTTACGTTAATTATATTTATTCATAGCTGCTGCCGCACTGTCTTTTAAAATCAATGCGATCGCATCACAGGCATTATCACAGCCTGCCTTGATCTCCGGAAGTTCGTCTTTTCCGAATCTGGATAATACATAATCTGCAAGATCCATACGATCCGGTTTCTTTCCGATTCCGACACGGACACGGACAAATTCCTGTGTTCCCAGATGTGAAATGATATTCTTCATTCCATTATGTCCACCGGCACTTCCCTTTTCACGGATCCGAAGCTTGCCGACTGCCAGATCGATATCATCATAAGCAACGATCACATCGGATGGATCGCATTTGTAATAATCGACCAGTTCCCGGACACTTTCTCCACTCAGATTCATAAATGTCTGTGGCATTGCAAGGATCACTTTCTCTCCTTCTATCATGCCCCTGCCATAGATCGCTTTATGCTTCTTTTCACTCAATTCTATATTATATTTATCTGCAAGTCCTACGATTACGGAAAATCCTACATTATGTCTGGTTCCCGCATATTTGGTTCCCGGATTTCCAAGTCCTACTATCAGTTTCATCTTATCTTGACCTCATTATCTCTTCTGCTTCTGCAAGCTGTTCCAGTGTATTGACACCCTTGATCTGATCTGCATCCTCCATGGCTGCCGCATCGACCGGAAGTCCCATTTTCTTGATGATCTCAATGGTGTCCGGCAGATAATATTCACCCTGTGCATTATCATTTGTAATCTGTGAAAGTGCTGCCAGTAATGCATCACATTTGAAAATATACATACCGGAATTCACTTCTTTAACTGCCTGTTCTTCCTCGGTTGCATCCTTCTGTTCTACAATCTTTGATAAGCCTTTCTCATCACGGATAATTCTTCCGTATCCAAATGGATCTGAAAGCATCGCTGAGATAACCGTAACACCATTTCCTGCTGCAACATGCTTCTTGATCGCCTGCTCTAATGTCTTACCGGTTACAAGTGGTGTATCTCCGCAAAGGACAACAACATCTCCCTCCGTGCCAATAAAATCAGAAGCACACTTAACTGCATGACCGGTTCCAAGCTGTTCGGTCTGTAGTGCATAGCTTACTACATCCTGCATTTCTTCTGTCTTATCAAGCTTCGCATAAGTATCTTTAATACTTTTTTCTACTTCTTCTGCCTTGTATCCAACGATCACACAGACTTTATCACATCCGGCAGCTCTTGCCGCTTCTATCGAATAGTATACCATCGGTTTCCCAAGCACCTCATGTACAACCTTTGGCTTTTCAGATTTCATTCTTGTTCCCTTGCCTGCTGCAAGGATGATTGCTTTCAGCAT
>ERZ1034962.554-NODE-554-length-16489-cov-1161.082573_pt1 | contig 16489 bp, 16 predicted proteins | sample MGYA00520696_ERZ1034962 | MGnify/ENA primary metagenome ERZ1034962 (study PRJEB33766, sample SAMN09781770) | gut metagenome | biome: gut microbiome | host: Homo sapiens | place: Madagascar | study: EMG produced TPA metagenomics assembly of the PRJNA485056 data...
AACACCCCAAAAGTTAGATTTTTTCTGTCCAACTTTTGGGGTGCAGTTCAAAATCACTACTCTTCTCCCTTTTCATCAATAACGAGTCTTACTTTTTTACCTTGAGTTGGTACCGAATAGACAATCGACCTTATCGCTGTAATGGTACGACCTTTTTTACCGATAACACGACCGATGTCCTGTGCATCCAAATCAAGATGATATTCTAAAAACTCAGGTGTATCTTCAATTTTAATGGTAAGATTATCTGGTTGTGAAATCAAAGGTTGCACAATAGCGATAATAAGATTTTCAATGGTGTCCATAGGCTTTCTTCTTAGTGTACTCTATTATTTTGAGAATTTTGATTCGTGGAATTTTTTCATAACGCCTTCACGTGAAAGGATGTTACGAACTGTATCTGAAGGTTGAGCACCTTTAGACAACCATTCAAGAACACGTTCTTCTTTAAGTGATACTTGGTTTTCTTCGATAAGTGGGTTGTAAGTACCAAGTGTTTCGATGAAACGACCGTCACGTGGAGCACGTGAATCAGCTACGTTGATACGGTAGAAAGGTTTTTTCTTAGAACCCATACGAGTTAAACGGATTTTTACTGCCATTAGTATAAAGTCTCTTTTCTATATTTTTTGTTTTGGTTAATAGCTCTGCTACTAACTCACTTGACTTATTATATCATAAAAAGATAAGGTGTCAAGAAAAAAACTTGACACCTTTTAAAATTTTTTCAAATTGTTAAACAATATAAGCATTGTAGATTACTTAGTTTACAATTCATATTACATATAACCAATAACTTTTTCTGAAACTTCAGTAATTATTTCATCAGAAATATCGCTTACAGATAGTGAATATGCTTTATTAAGTCTCGGATTGAAAATTCCGAGATTCTGAATATTGTTAAACTCCAGATAATTAGAATGCTTTCCCATTATATAATAAATCAATATTTGAAGTGTCTGGTCTTTATTTGGCTCTTTCTTTGATACTTTAAAATCCCAAAGAGTATCAGCAGTTAAATAGTCACCATCACCGATAGTAATAATATCAGTATAAGCACCATCCAAAGTAAAACCATCTTTGGTAATTGGTCCATAATTCTCAATAAACGTTAAAGACCGTTTTACCATTGTACGTATATTTTCAATCGTTTCATCTGTAAGAATAGGACTATCTCTTTTCTGCATCGTTCTATAAACCGAACTATAAAACGAAGACATTCCCACACGATAATAAACATCATACTCTACAAGTTTGTGAGCACAACGTATTGTTTCATCATCTAGACCTTTAATTCTCTTTAGAAAGGCCTTTGCTAAGCCATACTCACCAATATTAATAGCTCCTTGAATAGATATCTTAAAAGCTTCTTCTGGAGAAAATCCATTCATAAAACGAGTAAGATAATCAACCAGCAATCCAACAAGAATAGGATGTATGTTCTCTTCATCATTTAACGCTGTCTCATCATCAAATTGTTGGACATGAAATGCTGTCTTGGGTCGGATATATCCTCCCCAAGGTTGTTTCACTTGTTTTATACGTTGTGTTACTGAAACCATTTTTCTCCTCAATATAGTAATATAAAATTATTCAGATAGTAATATATTACCAATTAAATCTCAATTAAACCATAATGGAACTTCTGATTCGGTCGTACAAATTGCTTAAAGCCATATTTTTCAAAGACTTCATCTCTAAAGTGTGCTTTAATAATAATTTTCTTTCTTCCCACGCGCATAGCCTCTTTTAGAAATTCATTCGAAAAAGCTTTCTCATTAGCGTATTGACGTAGTCCATCTAAATTTTTAGATTCTGTGATTCTTTCCGAAAACATTGGATCACAATAAATTACATCAAAAGAATTATCTGGCATCTTTTTAAGATAGGCTAAGTTTTCAGAACACACTGTCTGAATTGAGCACATAGCTTGATTTAAAGCATCATAGCCAGATTGATAACTTTTTAATCCTTCTGAAACAATAAAATGAATCAAAGGATTACTCTCTACTGCTGTTACATCGTGACCAGCGTATGCCATAACAATGCTATCGCTAGCAAGCCCCATCGTTGTATCAAGGATTTGCAACTTGTCATCACCCAATAACGCCAATAAAGCGTCATGCTCACTCTTAATACGCAACATAGCAGTATCAGGATGAAAAGCAAACTCACTACCGTCTTGATTGACCAAGCGCAGCTCATTTTCATAAACCAAAAGAAGCACTTCTCTAGACTGTAAAAGCTTTGTCACTGATTGTTTTCGTCGTTCAATAACAGGTAAATGAAGTTTTTCGCCAATAGCTTGCGCTCGCTGACGCAAAGCAACATTTTCCCGCAAACTTGTCGTAATCGCAATAGTCATGCTTTTATTATAGCAAAATTACAAAAAAGATTTAATGAAATGCCCACCGTAAATCCAGAAATAGCTATAAGCCACGATAGAAATAGGCTTACAAAGCAGAATGATATAGAGAAAACGCCTAAACGTCATCTTTGACAGCCCTGTTACCATAACCAAAATATCTGCAGGCGAAATGGGGGACGCCATATTTAAGGCAAAAACTTTTTCGTAAGTTGATGACGTTAATTTTCGCTCATAACGAGCAAATAATTTCTCCTCCATAAATAGCAAAATAAATGGCTTCCCATAGCGACGTGTTAATAGAAAAAGAATTATACTCCCAATAACAATGCCAACATAATTGAACAATTGTGAATAAAGCCCAGTATTGGACCAAAAGCCATAAAAACAACTACCGTTGTCACCCCACCTGGAATAATCGGAATAACCACCTGAATAATTTGCAACAGAAGAAAATTAATGCTTCCCAAAAAGAGAGGTCCTTGCAAAACATACGCTAAAGCATGAGGGTTATTCAAAATATCTAAATATTTAAAAAGATAAACCAACCACAAAAGGGTTAGAATAATAGAAAAAATTCCTAAAAACTTGATTACTCTTTTTAAAGCGTCATACATAACATCACCTTTCATCGTTCTCAAAAAAGAGCTAGTGACAGCTCTTTAAATGTCTAAGCAATTTTTATATTAATGCTATTATTATTCATAACGTAATGCTTCGATTGGGTCGAGTTTACTTGCTTTGTTAGCCGGCAAAAGTCCAAAAACAACACCAATTATCGCTGAGAAGATAAGACTTCCTAAAGCAATGTTTAATGAGATTGATGGTTTTACATTTGGAATACTATTTCCAATAAGGCTTGTTAAACCAGAAGCTAGACAAAGTCCAATTAAACCACCTAAAATTGTCAGTACCATTGATTCAATCAAAAATTGTGTCAAAATCTTTTGACGGGTTGCTCCGAGAGCTTTTCGTAAACCAATTTCTCGTGTACGCTCGGTAACAGATACCAACATGATATTCATAACCCCAATACCACCAACCAGAAGAGAAATACCCGCAATAGCACCGATAACAGCTGTCATCATGCTATAAGCAGAGCTGACTTGAGAACTAACTTGTGACATATCAAAAATTGTAAAGCGACCAGTCCTCACCCCTGACAATTGCGTCAAGAGACGAGCCGCTTCTTTTCCGACTTTTGTAGTTTGTTTGACGTCTTCAACATGAACAAATGCCGCTTGAACTTCATCCACGTTAAACTCAGCAGCTAATTGAGTATTGGTCATAATAGCATTACCGCCAGATTGCATGCCATATTGCTGAGATCCAGCATTGGGATCTTTATAAACACCAACAACCAAATAATTTTTTGAACCAATTGATACATGTTGATTTAGTGCATTTTCATTGCTACCAAATAATTTAACTGCAAGCTTGGTATCCAACATGACAATACGAGAAAATCGAGTGTAATCGCCTGTTTCAAAACTTCGTCCAGCAAGAACTTTGTACTTTTTAACCGTAAAGTAGGTTCTGTTAACTCCTGTTATGTTAACATTTTTTGACTTTTTCTGATTGCCCTCAACTGTTGACGTTGTACTATTGGTTAAATAATAATTTTCAACATCTTTCAACTCACTGGTAATTTTTTGTAGCCATTCTTCTTTAATGGCTGGCCCCTTATCAGCTTCTATAGAATCTGCATCGTCAAAAATATAATTATTATCAGTCTTTTTTGTTGTGTAATAGAGCTGAACATTTTGACTATCTGAAGCAAACATATTAGTAACTTGATTAGTCATTCCTTGCCCCAACGCCATGATAACAACAACCGAAGCAACTCCGATAATAATCCCTAACATTGTTAAGAATGAGCGCATCTTGTGCCCCATGATTGAACTAAGGGCGAATTTCCAGTTTTCCATAATCTTCCTCCTTAGTCAATCCTAACACTATCTGTCGTGTCTCTTGTGATTTCACCATCACGAATGACAATTTTACGTGTTGCGAAATCTGCAATTTCCGGCTCGTGCGTAACCATGACAATGGTTTTACCTTCACGATTAAGTTCTGTCAATAGCTGCATAATCTGCTCACTGGTTTTCGTATCAAGGGCGCCTGTTGGCTCATCCGCCAAAATAATTGATGGATTATTGACCAAAGCACGCGCAATGGCAACACGTTGTTTTTGTCCACCAGATAATTCAGAAGGCAGGTGCTTCATACGTTCACCTAGTTCAACTTTGTCTAAAAATTGTTTAGCAAGTTGGTGGCGTTTTGAAACACCGACCCCAGCATAAATAAGTGGAAGCTCAACATTTTGCAAAGCATTTAATTTTGAAAGTAGGAAGAACTGTTGAAAAACAAAGCCGATTTCTTCATTTCTCACTTTAGCCAATTCTTTTTCTTTCAAATCTTCAACTTGTGTTCCATTTAAACTGTAATCGCCAGAAGTTGGTCTATCAAGTAAAGCAATAATATTCATAAGGGTTGACTTCCCTGAACCAGAAGGCCCCATTATCGCTAGGAACTCTCCTTCATAAACTGTCAAATCAATCCCTTTAAGAACTTGCAACTCCTGATCACCATTACGGTAGGACTTGACAATATCTTTGAGTTGAATTAAAACTTTTCTTTCTTCTGTCACTACTCGCTCACCTCTGATTCTTCTGTAGTGGCTGTATCATCAGAAGTAACATTGGAAACTTTTTCACCATCTTTCAAACTGCTATCTGGATTAGAAATAACGATTTGACCAACTTCTAAGCCACTCAAGATTTCTTGTTGTTTGGCATCAGCACTTCCAAGTGTTACCTCAACTTTACTTGCTTTTTGACTGTCCTTATCGTAAACCCAAACATAATTTTTATCACCTTCATTGACAACTGCATCAACTGGCACAAGTTTGTTTTTATTTTCATTAACGACTTCTACTGATACTGTAAATCCTTGTTGAAGATTAGAAATATCACCAGTCAAATCAACTTTATAATCATAAGAAGCTGACCCTGAAGACGAACTTGAACCGCCTGTTCCAGTTGAATCATCAGATTGATTTGGGTAGTTAGAAACGTATGAAATGGTCCCAGTCCATTCTTGGTCTGGATAAACTTTAGATTTGATTTTGACATTTTGTCCTGTTTTGATATTAGCCAAATCATACTCAGTCAATGTTCCTTTGATTTGTAATTGACCTTCTGTCGCAACATGGACAAGCGTTTGGCTATTTTTAGATGATGGGTCAATGTCATTATTGACTTCAACAACTGTACCAGACACATCACTCACAATAACGGTTTCGTTTAGAGCATGTTGTGCTTTATTAACCTCAGCTTGTGCAGCAGCATAAGAATCATTTAAATCTTGCAATTGTTGATTGTATTGTGCATTCGCTTGAGCTGTTGGTGGTGTTGTAACAGTTGTTTCTTCGCCTGTTTCTTCATCGGTCGTTGTCGATGTTGTTGGTAGATTACCATAAGTTTTAAGGTAATTAATCTGACGTCCAACCTTATTTAAATTACGAACAGCTGTGTCATAAGCTGCTTGGGCTGTTGTAGTGTCGTATTGAACCAATTGTTGACCAGTAGTAATTTGGTCACCTACTGACACCGTTGGTCTAGCTTCAGTTCCTTTACTGCTGTCATAATAAACGTATTGTTCTTGGAAAGCTTTAACTGTACCAGTCAACAAAGTTGATGATGAAATGGTACCCTCTGTTACAGCTGTGGTATCGTAGGTTGTTTCATCGGTTGCCCCTGATGTTTTAGTTTGTTGCCACCAAAGCAGAGCTGCACCCGCAACGACAAAACAAGCTGCCGCAGCTCCAATAATCCCTTTAGTCTTTTTAGACATTTTCACTTTACTTCTTCTAGGCATAATCTTCCTCTTTTTCTTTTGTATAGTTGTGTTGATAAGACGATTATACACTTTTGGCATTTTACTGTCAAAAATAAGATGTAAAAACCATCTTTCATATTTATTATAAGAAAAACAGCTCTCAATAACCTTACAGTTTTGTAAGTAGAAATTTTGAGACTCTTTGATAGTGAAAATTTATGGCTAAACCAAAGAAACTGAGCGTTGGCTCAGCTTCTTATTTCTATAATTGAATATATTAGATAGCTTGTGTTGTGAATCCACGACTTTCAAGGACACGAATCATAGCATCTGCTGTATCGAGTGCGGTAAAGAGAGGAATACCGTGTTCAATAGCAGAGCTACGAATTGTTGCACCATCTTCGTCAAGCGTACGTTTTGTACCAACAGTATTGACGATAGCTTGAACTTTTCCAGTGCGAACAAGGGCTAGAATATCGTTCTCATCATCTTCGCCAAGTTTATTGACAATCGTTGTCATCAAACCATTCTCAGCAAAATATTTGGCTGTGCCTTGTGTAGCAAAAATGCTGTATCCGATATCAGCAAAACGTCTCGCCAAACCAAGTGCTTCTTCTTTTGCATCATCAGAAACTGTGAAAACAACATTACCAAATGATGGCAAGTGAAGATATGAAGCTTCAAAAGCTTTGTAAAGTGCTTTTTCAAGAGTCAAATCAGAACCCATAACTTCACCAGTTGATTTCATTTCAGGACCGAGGAGACTGTCAACCTTAGCTAATTTTGTGAATGAGAAGACTGGTGCTTTCACATGCACATAATCAGATTCTGGGTAAAGTCCATCTTCATATCCAAGGTCAGCAAGAGTTTGTCCAAGAATCAATTTCGTTGCAACTTGTGCCATAGGAATGTTAGTCACTTTAGACAAGAATGGCACCGTACGACTGGCACGAGGGTTAACCTCAATAACGTAAACTGTTTCATCTTTGATAACAAATTGAATGTTCATCATACCAAAACAGTTCAATCCAATCGCCAAACGTTTTGTGTAATCAGCAATTGTATCTTGGATTTTCTTAGATAATGTTTGAGGGGGGTAAACTGCCATTGAGTCACCTGAGTGAACCCCTGCACGTTCGATGTGTTCCATGATTCCTGGAATAAGCACATCTTTACCGTCAGAAATCGCATCTACTTCATATTCACGACCAACGATATATGAGTCAACAAGGACTGGGTGGTCTGGACTAGCTTTAACAGCTGTACGCATATAAGAACGAAGATCTTCTTCATTTTCTACGATTTCCATAGCACGTCCGCCAAGTACGTATGATGGACGAACAAGAACTGGGAAGCCAATCTTACGCGCAGCTTCAATCGCCTCTTCTTCATTTGTTGCAGTTTGTCCTGGTGGTTGCGGAATGTCCAATTCTTTCAAAGCTTGCTCAAAGAGGTCACGGTCTTCAGCACGATCAAGATCAGCAACTTGTGTACCAAGGATAGCAACACCAGCTTTTGACAATGGTTCTGCCAAATTGATAGCTGTTTGACCACCGAATTGCACGATAACGCCTTTTGGTTGTTCGAGTTCGATAACATTCATAACATCTTCGAATGTTAATGGCTCGAAGTAAAGTTTATCAGAGATTGAGAAATCTGTTGATACCGTTTCTGGATTTGAGTTCATGATAATGGCTTCATATCCAGCTGCTTGAATGGCTTTAACTGAGTGAACAGTTGCATAGTCAAATTCAACCCCTTGCCCAATACGAATTGGACCAGAGCCAAGTACGATAATGGATTCCTTATCAGATTTGAGTGATTCATTTTCCCATTCATATGTTGAATAGAAATATGGTGTTGCTGATTCAAACTCAGCTGCACACGTGTCAACCATTTTATAAACTGGAATGATTTTATTTTCAGTACGAATAGTACGCACGTCATCGGCAGTCATGTTCCAAAGCTCTGCAATTTTACGGTCAGCAAAACCATTGCGTTTAGCTTCTTTCAGAACAGCGATATTTCCGATATGACTTACTAACTCTTGTTCCAGTTCAAAGATGTGGAGCAATTTATCAAGGAAGAAAAGGTCGATTTTTGTTAGTTTAGATAGTTCTTCGATAGTGTATCCACGGCGGATGGCTTCAGAAAGGTAGAACAGACGGTCATCTTGCGCACGAACAATCTTGTTAACCAATTCGTCGTCTGAAACTTCTGCCAAGTCAGCCATTTCATTGTGGTAAACACCGATTTCGAGTGAACGACAAGCTTTCAAAAGTGATTCTTCAATATTACGACCGATAGCCATAACTTCACCAGTCGCTTTCATTTGTGTTCCTAGACGACGTTCGCCATTTTCAAATTTATCAAATGGGAAACGTGGAATTTTGGCAACCACATAGTCAAGAGCTGGTTCAAACATGGCATATGTTGTTCCAGTAACTGGGTTAATCATTTCATCTAGGGTCAAACCAACGGCAATTTTGGCAGCCAATTTCGCGATTGGGTAACCAGTTGCTTTTGAGGCAAGGGCTGATGAACGTGACACACGTGGGTTAACTTCGATAACATAATATTTGAAGCTATTTGGGTCAAGAGCAAGCTGAACGTTACATCCTCCTTCGATTTTAAGGGCACGAATAATGCTCAAACTTGCATCACGCAACATTTGGTTTTCAATGTCTGAAAGAGTTTGTGTTGGTGCAAATACGATTGAATCCCCAGTATGGATACCAACTGGGTCGAAGTTTTCCATATTACAAACCACAAGGGCGTTGTCGGCAGCATCACGCATAACTTCGTATTCGATTTCTTTGAATCCTGCAATAGAACGTTCAATCAAACATTGCGTTACTGGTGATAATTTCAAACCATTTTCAGCGATTTCACGAAGTTCTTCTTCGTTATCACACATACCGCCACCTGTACCCCCGAGGGTAAAGGCAGGACGTACGATAACTGGATAACCAATTGATTCTGCAAAGGCAACTGCTTCATCAATGGTATTGACGATTTCAGATTCTGGAATTGGTTGATTGAGATCTTCCATTAATTGTTTGAAAAGGTCACGGTCCTCAGCCTGATCAATCGCTGATAGCTTTGTACCTAGTAACTCAATAGCAAGTTCATCAAGGATTCCAGCTTTTGACAACTCCATTGCTATATTAAGACCAGTTTGTCCTCCCAATGTTGGAAGAAGCGCATCTGGACGTTCTTTGCGGATAATACGTGTGACAAACTCGAGTGTCAACGGTTCGATATAAACCTGATCTGCGATTTCTTTATCTGTCATGATAGTCGCTGGGTTTGAGTTAACAAGAACAACGCTGTACCCTTCTTCTTTAAGGGCAAGACAAGCTTGTGTTCCTGCATAGTCAAATTCAGCTGCCTGACCAATAATAATCGGACCAGAACCAATCACCATAATTTTGTTAATATCTGTACGTTTTGGCATAATCTATGATACAAAGCCAGACAAGTAATAAAAACCACGATAACATCTATCTCTAAAGATTATCTTTTGGCCTAGCTTGTATGACTTGTTCAAATCAACTCATTAGCCAATCTGAACGATGTATCTTCTCCTTTCTATATTATCTAACTCACGGATTAGATTTAAATATTAGTTACGAGCTTTTTCAGCTTGAAAAGCGTCAATCAATTCAAGGAAGTCATCAAAAAGATAACTTGCATCATGTGGACCTGGCGCAGCATCTGGGTGGAATTGCACTGAAAAGGCTGGGAAATCACGGTGACGAACACCTTCAACAGATTTATCGTTGATTTCTTCATGCGTCACCATCAGACAATCAGGAAGAGTGTCACGGTCAACGGCATAACCATGGTTCTGACTTGTAAAATCAATACGTCCCGTTGCAATTTCACGAACAGCGTGGTTAAATCCACGGTGACCAAATTTCATTTTGTAAGTTGTCGCACCATTAGCCAAGCTGAACAATTGATGTCCCATACAGATACCGAAGATTGGAATTTTGCCTTGAACACCACGAATCATGTCAAGAGCTTCTGGAACATCTTCTGGGTTACCTGGACCATTTGATAACATGACGCCGTCAGGATTCAAGTGAAGAATTTCTTCAGCCGTAATATTGTAAGGAACAACGGTTACATTGCAATCACGTTTTGAAAATTCACGTAGGATAGAATGTTTCAATCCAAAATCAACCAAGACGATATTTTTACCAACACCTGGTGCTGGGTAAGCCGTTTTTGTTGAAACTTGTTCGATGTTATTTGTTGGTAAAACTGTTGCTTGTAATTGCACTTGCAAATGTTCAATAGAATCACCGTCACTAGCAAGTGTTGCTTTCATTGTTCCGTGTTTACGGATAATTTTTGTCAAAGCACGTGTATCAATTCCTGAAATCCCTGGAATATTTTTAGCTTTCAAAAACTCGTCTAAAGTCATTTGATTACGCCAGTTGTTCGCACGACGTGCATTTTCAGAAACGACGACGCCTTTACAAGTTGGTGTGATTGATTCATAGTCATCTCGATTAATACCGTAATTACCAACCAATGGGTAAGTAAAAGTCAAGATTTGACCGTTATAAGATTGGTCTGTAATGGATTCTTGATAACCTGTCATACCAGTGTTAAAAACAATCTCACCTGTTACATCAAGGTCAGCTCCAAAAGCTTTTCCTTCAAAAATTGTTCCATCTTCTAAAATTAAAAGTCTTTTTGCCATTTTTATTCCTCTCGTTTGCTCTCACGGGAGCACTTTAACGTTTATTAGCAGACACTTCAAACTAAAGTAAGTTATTCATTAAGCTTTGCCGTTCAGCACAGCTTCTAGAATTGCCATTCGTACAAAAACACCATTTTGCATTTGTGTTGCAATTCGTGATTTAGGCGCTTCTACCAATTGATCTGCAATTTCCACATCACGATTGACTGGTGCAGGGTGCATGATAATCGCAGAAGTTTTCATTTTTTCATAACGTTCAACGGTTAAACCATATGCCTTATGATAGGTTTCTTTTGAAAAACCACGCTCGCTATCATGGCGTTCATGTTGAACACGAAGCATCATCATGACATCCACCTTATCAACAATATCATCGATTGCAACGTATTTTCCATAAACATCAAATTCACTTGAATACCATTGTTCTGGACCAGCAAAATATAATTCTGCTCCGAGACGTTTTAGAATTTGCATGTTTGATTTTGCCACACGTGAGTGTGTAATATCACCAACGATAGCTACTTTTAGATTTTCAAAGCCACCAAACTCTTCATAAATCGTCATTAAATCCAACAAACATTGGCTTGGATGTTGACCTGAACCGTCACCACCATTCACAATTGCTGTTTGAATTGTTCGACTATCAATTAATTCTTTGTAGTAATCTTCCATTGAATGGCGAATCACACAAATGTCAATTCCCAAAGAACTCATCGTCAAAATAGTATCATACAAAGTCTCACCTTTGTTCACTGAACTTGTTTTAGCGTCAAATTCAATGACATCCAATCCAAGTTTCCTTTCAGCAACTTCAAAAGACTTATGCGTACGCGTTGACGGTTCAAAGAAAAGATTTGCTGCAAAATACTGCCTATCTAAACTAAAGTCTGCTTTATTTGTTTTAAACGCCATACCACGTCTAATCAAGCTAAGCACTTCTTCGTTTGATAATGTTTCCATAGTCACTAAATGTTTTAGTGAAACAATGCCATCTGTAACTGCCATTTTCTTAATCCTTTTCTGGAAGAATTTGATACAAAATGATACCTAAAAGTGTTGAAAATGCGACACCTGTAATTTGTAAACCAGCAACTTGCAATGTTAAGCCACCAATACCAGATACCAAGATAACACTTGTAATCAAAAGATTTTTCTTATTATCAAAATCAATTTTATTTTCAACTAAGATTTTAAGACCACTTGAGGCGATAACACCAAAGAGAGCGATTGAAATTCCACCGATAACTGGCGTAGGGATTGAAGAAAGCAATGCTGAAATTTTTCCGATAAAGCTCATCACTACTGCAATCACAGCTGCCCCAGCAATAACATAAACTGAGTAAATCTTATTAAGTGCCATAACACCAATGTTTTCACCGTAAGATGTTACTGGTGGAGCACCAAAGAAACCAGCGACAATTTGTGCAATACCGTCACCTGTAAGAGTACGGTCAAGCCCTGGGTCTTTAAAGAAGTCACGTCCTGTCAAACTATTAAGCACCATAACGTGACCAAAATGTTCAGTCATAGTAACAAAAGCAATTGGTGCCATTGTCAAAATAGCACTTGGATAAAGTTTGAAGTGATAATCCACGAAAAGAATATCAAAACTTGGAACTTGGAACCAAGCTGATTTAGCAACATCTGATAAGTCAACAATTGTTTGACCTGTTACTGCGCCAACAATCAAAGCGAAAATATAACCAACAATCAAACCAAGAAGGATTGGGATAACACCAATAATTTTCTTGCCATACATATTAAATAGAATAACAGCAAGGAGCGTTACCATACCAATCAACAGGTATGTGAAATTATATTCGCCATTTTTCAACATGACATCATCAACAGCTGTTGTTGCAAGACTAAGTCCGATAACAATAATGATTGGAGCAACCACGATTGGAGGAAGAACTTTATCAATCCAAGCATTTCCAGCAAATTTGACAATCAAGGCAACGATTAAGTAAACTAGACCACCTGCGATTGCCCCTTGTGCTACTGCCGCAATACCATCGGTTTTCATTAGCATTTGCATGGTTGCAATGTAAGCAAAACTTGACCCCATGTAAGCTGGGATTTTATATTTGGTTACTGTCAAATGTGCCAATGTTCCCAAACCACTTGAGAAAAGGGCGATTGCTGGATCAATACCAACTAGAATTGGAACCAAAACCGTTGAGCCAAACATGGCAAATAAATGTTGGAATGATAGTCCAAACAACATCCCTAGTTTCGGCATATCGTGCACATCATATTTTACGTTTTCCACTTTTTATCTTCCTCCTCAATTCTATAACTGCTTAGCTTGGATCAACAATGCTGACGCAATCTTTTCCATCTACTTCAATCACTTCAACAATAATTTCTTCCACAGCACTTGTTGGAATGTTTTTACCAACATAATCAGCACGAATTGGGAGTTCACGGTGACCACGGTCAACAAGTACAGCAAGACTGACACGCGCTGGACGTCCAAGACTTACCAAGTTATCAATTGCTGCACGGATTGTACGTCCTGTATAAAGAACATCATCAACCAAAATCACATCTTTTCCAGTAATATCAACTGGCATATCAGTTGTATCTTCTTCGACTTTCATATCATCACGGAAAGGTTTGGTATCGAGTTCGCCAATTGGAATATCAATTCCTTCCAATTGTTTCAAGCGATCTTGAATGCGGCGAGCGATAAAAACACCGCGTGTCTTAATTCCTGCGAGAATAATATTATCAAGATTTTTATTACGCTCGATAATCTCATAGGTGATACGTGTAATCGCACGTTTCATTGTTACGTCATCAACAATTTCTTTTGTTTTCATAAAACAAACCTCTCTAATATACAAAAAATCTCCTCGTTACCAAGGAGATTCCACAAAATATAGGTACAACTATGCCAGTTGCACACTTCTTTTACCGTTCTCTCCTTGCCTGCCTCACGGGACAGTATTAAAGGATAATATTTACTCTCTATATGATACCAAAACTATGATTATTTGACAAGAGATTTACGATTATCTTTTACCAACTTTATAGCAAAAAAGCAGAATCTGGTTACTCAAACTCTGCTTTTTCATTAAGCTTTGCCATTTCTTAGATTTTCCAATGTTTCTTTAAAAATAGCTGGTGCTTCTGCCGTGAAAGTCAATGTTTCTCCCGTTGTTGGATGAGTAAAACCAAGTGTATGTGCATGTAAAAACTGACCATCGCCTTTTAATGTCTTACGTGATCCATAAAGCGGATCACCAGCAACAGGATGACCAATGTACGCCATATGCACACGTATTTGGTGTGTACGCCCTGTTTCCAAAGTCAACTCAACCAACGTATAATTTCCAAAACGTTCCAAAACCTTAAAGTGAGTTACAGCGGATTTGCCTTTTGCTGTCACAGCTTGTTTTTTACGGTCTTTTTCTGAACGTCCAATTGGCGCTTCAATGACACCACGGTCATTTGGAATATTACCATGAACAATTGCAACGTATTTACGAAGTGATTTTTTATCTTTCAATTCTGCTGCAAGTGCGTTGTGAGCTTTATCATTTTTAGCAATCATCAACAAACCTGAAGTGTCTTTATCAATACGATGCACAATTCCTGGTCGAATCACACCGTTAATCGAAGATAAATCTTTAATGTGGTACATCAAGGCATTCACTAATGTTCCAGACGTATGACCAACTGACGGATGAACCACCATTCCTTGTGGTTTATTGACCACAGCAACGTCATCATCTTCGTAAATAATATCAAGTGGAATATTTTCTGCTGTATATTCTAGCACTTCTTCTTTTGGCACTTCGTAAGTGACAACATCACCAACTTTGACAGCATATTTCGCTTTAACAGCTTTGCCATTGACCAAAACTGTTTCTTTTTTGATTTCATCGTTAGCTTGGCTACGTGACAATTCTGTCAAATCTGCTAGCGCCTTGTCCAAACGCACACCAGCTTCCTTAATGATTAACTCCATTCTCCTCCTCTTTCCAAAGGGAAATGAATAGTATCACAACCCCAACTGTTAAATAAGAATCCGCCATGTTAAACACCGCAAAATTCATAAAATCTAAATGAATCATATCAACAACATAACCAAGGCGCACACGGTCAATAAAATTTCCTAAACCGCCTGAGATAATGAGGATTAAACCAAGTAAAAACCAAAACTGACCATTGATATTTTTAACAAAATAATAGCAAGCAGCACCAACGACCGCAAACGTAATAACCGCAAATAGCCATTGTTGATTTTGTAAAATCGAAAAAGCAGCACCATAATTACGCAAGTAAGTTAAGCTAAAAATACCTGGCAAACACTCTTGAATGGTGTCCAAAGTGATGTGATTAACAATCCATAACTTACTTAACTGGTCTAAAACAATCAAAACCACAGCAGCAAGCGGAAAATAAACTTTTCTTAATATCTTCATTTAGTCACCCTTGGGCTAAATTTAGCAAAATAATCCTTCATAACAGCGATAAATTTAAGCGCACAAGCTGATAAATTCTTATCACGGCGTTTGATGTAAACCATTTTATTATCCAAATCATCTTCAAGTGGAATGACAGTAATTCCGTTTACGCTACGACTATCTAAGAAACCAGAGCCTGTTGCATAGGCATCTGTTCTTTCCAAAATACCATTCAAAGTAGCACGGTCAGTAACATTGAAGATACGAGAACTATCCGTTGTATCCACAAAATTTTCAGAATAGTAAAGGTACTCATCTTTTTCTTGGGTAAATCGCACAGTCGGAAATCCCAACAAATCACCCATAACCAAGCTATCTTTTTTCGCTAAAGGATGCTCTTTAGCAAGATAAATATGGGTTTGAAATGGAATTAGCTCAACAAATTCCAAACCAAGCTTTTCCATACGCTGTAAAAGCCCTTTACGATTTTGATTATTTAAATAGATAATCCCTATCTCACTATTGCCTTGAGCAATTTCATCTAAAATTTGAATCGTCGTTGATTCAAAAATACGAAAATCTTTATGTTCTGGATGAGCTTGTGAAAAAGCAGTAATTAGCGGTGGCAAAAAATCGTAGTGCTGACTGGCAATTGAAAATTCATCTGAATCCACTATTGCTTGTGAAAACTGTTTTTCAAAGGAATCAAAACTTTTCACAACCTCAAGAGCTTTCTCATAAAAAGTCATCCCATGACTTGTCAAAACCGCTCCAGTTGTTGTTCGGGTAAAGATTTGAAAGCCAAGTTCGCCTTCCAAATCTCTAATTGCTACGGATAAACTGGGTTGGCTTACAAAAAGTTTAGAAGCCGCCTCACGAAATGTACCACTATTGGCAATCGCCACGACATAACGCAATTGTTGTATGTTCATTTAAATCATTCTTTCTAAAAATCAATCAACTTTATTATAACAAAAAAACTAGGCTGTTGCCTGTTTTCCTAATTCTTTTTGCAAAATGGTTAACAAACTTCTAATAGCCTTTTAGGCCAGTTTCAAAATTTGGCAACGCAAGGCTCTCTTCCAAGGGGGCAGGCAAACAAACATACTAAGATTAGTAGTGAGGAAATCTCCGACGGGAGAAAGTACTCACTAC
>ERZ1034962.555-NODE-555-length-16468-cov-1106.228112_pt1 | contig 16468 bp, 18 predicted proteins | sample MGYA00520696_ERZ1034962 | MGnify/ENA primary metagenome ERZ1034962 (study PRJEB33766, sample SAMN09781770) | gut metagenome | biome: gut microbiome | host: Homo sapiens | place: Madagascar | study: EMG produced TPA metagenomics assembly of the PRJNA485056 data...
GAACTAAATCCTTTCACTAATATTTTTTGTCCAACTTTTTGGGGTCAGTACATTTATCGCAGTCCTTTTTCTTTGTAGCCAAGCTTTCTAATTACCATAACAAAGTCACCTTAATCAAAAATTAAGCACTTTTAAAACAGAGATTATTAGGTATTAAACAACCTCTAGCCATAGTTAAATTTAAATCACAGAATTCAGCTACCCTTTATACACAAAAAAGAACCTATCTGAAATAGATAGGCTCTTAAATTGTTAAGCATGGATTTTTTTTATCAGCAATGGCGTCTGTTAGTGTTTGCGAAAAATTCAAACCTAAATCACGCCCCAAAGTATCTGCCCAACGTGGGATAGTTAAGGTTTTCTTTATAGGTTCTTGACTCCCTAAATACTCGGCAACATCAACCACTACCATAGAAATAAAAGACTTGCTAGGGTCATAAACTAACTCTATATCCTTATCATCACGGAAAGGGTTATTATCAACCAAAGATAAAGTATTAATAGCGGTAGGTACAGGAATATCACGCCCATTTTCGATATAATCCGCTAAGTTAATCCCTAGCCATTCACTAGCCATTGCCATAGCGTCCGCCATATCCTCACCTTGAGTTGCTGAATGCTCAAAATCTGGGAAAGTGACAAAGTAAGGGGCGCTTGCTCCATCTGTATCATCATAATAAAATAAAGCTGGATAAGTGACAAGCATGTTAATACCTCCAATACAAAGACAAGCAGAAGACTTCCTTTATAACAGCCCTGCTTGCTTCTTAATACTCCTTTCGGTGTATTTATTAATTTCGCCGTGGGGAATGGTTATAGGTCGCTCGCCAGCTTTTTCAAGTTTAACGTGTGACCCCTTACCACCTTTGGTCTTCGTCCAACCATTGGCAGTAAGTAGCTTAACCATTTCTTTTTGTGTCATAGGCATAGCGCTTTTACCTCCTGACAAAATCATTATACCATACGTGTTACACGTGTTCAAATATTTATTATTTTTCTTCCGCCCAAATTTAAGCAAAAGAACGGGCGTTCTTAAAGGTACACCCATAAAGTATTTTTTCAAAATCAAAAAAGCACCCTAGGGACTAGCCTAGAATGCTTTAATTTCAAGGGTTTACACTCTCTTAAACAGTAAGCTGATTATTTTTTCAAGTTGTAGAATGATTTCAATCCACGGTATTCAGCTACTTCACCAAGTTGGTCTTCGATACGAAGCAATTGGTTGTATTTAGCGATACGGTCAGTACGTGAAAGTGAACCAGTTTTAATTTGACCAGCGTTAGTTGCAACTGCGATGTCAGCGATTGTTGAATCTTCAGTTTCACCTGAACGGTGTGATACAACGGCAGTGTAACCAGCTTCTTTAGCCATTTCGATAGCTTCGAATGTTTCAGTCAAAGTACCGATTTGGTTAACTTTGATAAGGATTGAGTTAGCAGCTTCTTCTTTGATACCACGTTCAAGGTATGAAGTGTTAGTTACGAAGAAGTCATCACCGACCAATTGAACACGTTTACCAAGACGTTTAGTAAGTTCTTTCCATCCGTCCCAGTCGTTTTCGTCCATTGCATCTTCGATTGTGATGATTGGATATTTGTTAACCAATCCTTCGATGTAATCGATTTGTTCTGAAGCAGTACGTTTAGCTCCGCCTTCACCTTCGAATTTAGTGTAGTCATAGATTCCGTTATCATAGAATTCTGATGAAGCACAGTCAAATCCAAGGAATACATCTTCACCTGGTTTGTAACCAGCAGTTTCGATAGCTTTGATGATTGTTTCTACGGCATCTTCAGTCCCGTCAAATTTAGGAGCAAATCCACCTTCGTCACCAACAGCTGTTTCAAGACCACGTTCTTTAAGGATTTTCTTAAGTGTGTGGAAGATTTCAGCACCCCAACGAAGAGCTTCTTTGAATGTAGGTGCACCAGCAGGTACGATCATGAATTCTTGGAAAGCGATTGGAGCGTCTGAGTGAGAACCACCGTTGATGATGTTCATCATTGGAGTTGGAAGAACTTTAGTGTTGAAACCACCAAGGTAGCTGTAAAGTGGAACTTCAAGGTAATCAGCTGCTGCACGAGCTACGGCAATAGAAACACCAAGGATAGCATTTGCACCGAGTTTACCTTTGTTTGGAGTACCATCAAGAGCGATCATTGCACGGTCGATAGCTTGTTGGTCACGAACATCGAAACCGATGATTGCTTCAGCGATGATGTTGTTAACGTTGTCAACAGCTTTTTGAGTACCAAGACCGTTGTAACGAGATTTGTCTCCGTCACGAAGTTCAACTGCTTCGTGTTCACCAGTAGAAGCTCCAGAAGGAACCATACCACGTCCGAATGCACCTGATTCAGTGTAAACTTCTACTTCAAGTGTTGGGTTACCGCGTGAGTCAAGGACTTCGCGAGCGTAAACATCAGTAATAATTGACATTATGTTACTCTCCTTATGAGTTTTTAATATTTTTACACTAAAATGATACCATAATATTGCCACTTAGGCAAATAAAAACGAGAAATTTTGAAAACCAATTTAACTTTCATGCCCTTTTTCAAAATACTTTATGCGCTTACGGCTGAGAAATGACAGTTTAGTAAATTTAACTTATAATGAAGTTAAGAAATAATCGAGGTTAAATAGTATGAGTGATTTAGAAAGTAAAGTTTTACATGCTGTTGCAGGGGAAAATCGACTTAATCCTGATGAACAACGACGCTATTTTGGAACATTTGCCGAACGTGTGGTCTTGTCAATACCGCTTGATGACAGTCGTTTGGAAGATACTAAAGCACGTTTCGAGGACATTTTAAAACATTTAGCGAGTGATTATGACACGTTATTTGTCAAAATTTCGCCAAAATTGGCGGTTGCCGACCAATGTTACTATATGAAAATAGCGCAAAATCTTGAAATTCAAGCAACAATCGTTGATGAAAAAAATGCGCATTCACCTTATGGGATTATCGTTCATTCGAATCAAGCTGAAAATGTTGACAATCCACTGTTAACAGTGCGTTTTCCACAAGCACATGACAAATCAAAAGAAGCCCCTAAAAAGGGCTTCTGGTCAAAATTATTCAATAAAGATTAACGTTTGGTAAAGGCTAGTAGATTGCCAATATTTTGGGCGGTGCGTTCTAGATTTTGGGGTGCCTGCGCTAGCGTATTTTCCAAAGAATAGACGCCTGAGATAATCGGAAAAGCTGCTTGAATATTAGCAACTGGAAAGTCTGGCAAATCATCTTTTAAGCTACCGCAAATGGCAATGACTAATTTGCCTCTTGGCGTACGACTAGCAACGCCAACAGGGGCTTTCCCAGACAAACTTTGCTTATCCATGCGTCCTTCACCAACAATGACGACATCCGCAACTTGGACTCGACGGTCAAAGTTGAGCATATCAAGAACGGCGTCGATACCAGAGATAATTCGTCCACCAGTAAATGCAGCTATCCCTGCTGCCATTCCGCCGCTTGCTCCTGCTCCCGCTAAATCGAGGATTACTGGGAAGAAGCTTTGGTAGAATTGCTCCATATCCTTATCAACATTTGTGAATTTTTCGTTCGCAAGTCCTTTTTGACCACCAAAAACGTAGGTTGCGCCATTAGGACCGCATAGTGAATTTGTAACGTCAGTAATAATTGTTAGCTCAACTTGTGATAAATCCCAATGGTAATCTTCATAGGAAATCGTTGTGATGTTTCCAAGATTATCACCAACTGCACATACTTCTTCGTTGTTGGCAAATAGATATCTTGATATTCCAAATAACGCCCAACTTCGCAATGGTCAGCGGCTGAGGTATCCATATCATAATGGATCACCTTTTCAACTAAACAAATATTGGTTACCTTTAATTCTTCCGTAAGAGCGCCGACCACACCATAATTAACAATTAAATCGACGTCAAAAAGGCTAATTAATTTGCGTACAGGCAGCAACTCTGATTTCTCCTGCACCCGACTGTGTAATATATAAAATTTTATCATCAAATGTAACCGAATAAACTTTAACCCCTCTGACGTCTTCTCTTTTGAGCTTATCAGCTATTTTCTCATGACTGACTGTACTTCAACAGCCACTAGCATGCCAATCTTTTTCATTATCACTCCTCATTTTAGTTATCAAAAAAGGTTTGGCAATTTTTCCAAACCTTTATATTGTATCAGTCAACACAGTCGTTTTAAAAACGAATTTGTTCACGTGTTTTTTCGTACGATGATACGAAACGATCTGTTACACCTGGTTCAACCATTTCAAGTGCATATGAAATTTCATCAAATGATGCTTGATAGTCATTATCAACTTCAAATAATTTCAAAGCGTGTTCAAAACTACTTTGTACACTTGGTTCAAAACTACGGTAACGATTTGAGTATTGCAATAATTGTTCTGTCAATGTCGCATTTTGAACCACTTGATAAGTTGCATTTTCAAGATTTGCAATAGCTGATGTCGCAACATCTGTTAAACGAGACACAGCTTCAATATCGATACGCCCACGACTAAGTTCATCAATTAACACTTCCAATTGTGAACTTGTTGTGAAGAATGCACTCAAGAAATCTTGTGGAATACCTGGCAAATTACGTTTTTCCATATAACGTTTAATCATATGCAAACGATTAATATATTGTTCCAAGCTTTGACGAGCAACCGTCTCAATTTCTTCGATATTCTTAACTTGTTCAAAGACTTCCATTTGCCCCTCTTCGACAGCAGCCAATGTTTTTAAGGTTCTGTCAAAAGTCACTTGTAATTCGGAGAATGGCTTGTCTTGTGTCTCAAAAGCAACAACGATTGGCAATACTTCTGTTTCAATCTCTTCCAAGTTTTTAGTAAATGAACGAAGGCTAAGACTTTCACTATCATTCAAGATGTACTTGTGAGATAGACGCTTAATTTCATGAGCAAGTTGTTCATTATTTGCCTTAGCATGAGCCAAATAGTCAGGAATAATCTTGCTATCTTTAAGCGTAGCCTTATGAGCAGCAATTTCGCGTTCAAACAATTCATACAATGAATCGATTTTCTCTTGAATGTGCTCATTTTCATCACGAGCACAATCCAAATCCAATGTAACAAGTTCAGAAGAATTGACACGAATAGAATCACGAACTTCTTGGAAACGTGTTTCAATATTCTTTTCAGCAAAATGATAATTTTGTTCAAGCAAACGGCGATAACCTTGCTCTAAATCATCAAGTTGGTCTGGGAAATCATCTTCTAATTTTGCAACAATTGCTGGAATTTGTTCTGAAATTTGACCAAGTGCGATAGTGTGTTCTTCTGCACGGTCAAGCACTTCAGACGCTTCAACAGGATCACCAGTTGAGTTAAGCGTTACAAATTGAGAAAATTCAGCTTCAATGTTTTTTAATTGTTTTTCAATCTCAGACATTGTAGAGCCAAAATTGTCCTCTTTTTCTGAGATAGAAGCTTGTAATGTTTCGTACAAATCCAAAGCGTGTTTAACACGAGCACTATTTTTTTCTTCTTGTTCTTTCAAGACAGAAAGTGCCTCACGAATCGAATTAACGTCTTCTTCAACTAAATTTAATTGGCTTTCGACATTATCAATTTCATGTTTTGCTCTGATGAATTTAAAACTATCATTTAGATTTTCAGCTTCAAAAATATGATTTTCAATATCCGAAAAAGAATTTAAAGAAAGGTCAACCCATTTTTGATTCCATTCACGAAATGTTGTCTGACTTTGCCCGATAAGATGAAGATTTTTAACAGCCTCGACTTCTTCATTAACAGGTAAACCAAATAACGATTGTTTTCTTTCTTCTAAGCTTGCAATCAATGAATCATTTCGCTTGCGTACAATAACGCCAACTAGGTAAGCAACAATTACTAATAAAACTATTGCTACAAGCAGTAATATAATTCCGCTCGACATTTAAAACTCCTTATAAATTGTCTTTTTATCGTAAAAAATAGCTATAACATTACGATTATAACATACTTAGAGATTGTATGCAGTAATTTTTCGTCAATATTCTTATTAAATATCAAGCGTACTGTAAACCGCATTTTCTTCGATGAACTCGCGACGCGGCTCTACCCTATCTCCCATAAGCATATCAAAAATCTTATCTGCTTCAGCGGCATCATCAACAGAAACTCTCGCCATTAAGCGATTCTCTGGATCCATTGTTGTTTCCCAAAGCTGGTGATCGTCCATTTCTCCAAGCCCTTTGTAACGTTGAACCGTTGGTTTTGAACGTCCAACACTATGACGTGCCATAGCTTCTTGCAATTCAATTTCTTGATTAGCACCTGGTTGAATGTACTCTTTAATTTCACTACCAACTTTGACACCATAAATCGGTGGTTGAGCAATGTAAACATACCCTGCTTCCAAAACAGGACGCATGAAGCGGTAAATCAGCGTTAACAACAGGGTACGAATATGAGCTCCGTCAACATCGGCATCAGTCATGATAACAAGCTTATGATAACGCGCTTTTGAGACATCAAATTCAGCACCAAAACCTGTTCCCATAGCTGTAAATAAACTACGAATTTCTTCGTTAGCAAGAATTTTATCCATGCTAGCTTTTTCAACGTTCAAGATTTTACCACGAATTGGTAAGATTGCTTGGTGCTCACGGTCACGTCCTGATTTAGCAGAACCACCCGCAGAGTCCCCTTCGACGATGAATAGTTCATTCATAGTTGCATCATTTGAAGAACAATCAGCCAATTTACCAGGGAGATTTGAAATTTCCAGTCCTGATTTTTTACGTGTTACCTCGCGTGCACGTTTAGCAGCGATACGAGCTTTAGATGCCAGAATACCTTTTTCAACGATTTTCTTAGCAATCTGTGGATTTTCTAATAAGAAACGGCTGAAAGCCTCGCTAAACAAACGATTCGTAATTTTAACAACTTCGGAATTTCCAAGTTTTGTTTTCGTTTGTCCCTCAAATTGAGGATTTGGGTGTTTAACAGAAATAACTGCCGTCAACCCTTCACGAACATCCTCACCAGTTAAATTGTCATCTTTTTCTTTTAGCAATTTATTCTGACGAGCATAGTCATTAATCACACGTGTTAGAGCTGTACGGAAACCTTGTTCGTGCGTACCACCTTCATGCGTGTGAATGTTATTGGCAAAACTCATCACTGTTTCATGATAACTAGTTGTATATTGCATGGCTACTTCAACAGAAATGCCGTCTAATTCACCATCAGTATAGATTGGATTTTCAAAAATAACTTCTTTATTTTCGTTGATAAATTCAACGTAGCTTGAAATACCACCTTCGTAATGGTAATGTTTTTCTTGCTCAATTCCTTCACGTTTATCAGTAATTGAAATACGCAAGCCACGGTTCAAAAAGGCTAATTCTTGGATACGTTTGGCTAATTTATCAAAATCAAACACCGTTGTTTCTGTGAAAATCTCTGGGTCTGGAGTAAAGTGAACAGTCGTTCCATGACGGTCAGTATCACCAATAACAGCTAAATCACTAACAACGTGTCCACGACGGTACTCTTGATAGTGAATTTTACCGTTACGGTGAACAGAGACATCTAATTGTGTTGAAAGTGCGTTAACAACAGATGACCCTACACCGTGCAAACCACCTGAAACCTTGTAGCCGCCACCACCGAATTTACCTCCAGCGTGTAAAACCGTAAAGACTGTTTCAACGGCGGGACGACCTGTTTTTTCTTGAATATCAACAGGAATACCACGCCCGTCATCGACAACTGTAATCGAATCATCTTTTTCAATAAAAACTTCAATATGAGTCGCAAAATCAGCTAATGCTTCATCGATAGAGTTATCGACAATTTCCCATACCAAATGGTGCAAGCCTTCTTTGGACGTTGAACCAATGTACATACCTGGACGCATTCGAACAGCTTCAAGCCCTTCTAAGACTTGAATCTGACTGGCGTCATAATCTTTCGCTAATTCTGCTAAATTTTTATTTTCTTCCGTCATTTACTTCACTATCTCCATTAAGGATTTTTTTCCATCAACTAATAACGTGTCAAAGCCAGCAGCTTGACCTGCCTTCCTATCAATCTCACGATCTCCAATTACCAGTGCTTCTTTAATGTCATATTTTTCTTTCAAATACAACATCGATTCTGGACTCGGTTTACGAGAAAAACCATTTTCTGAAGTGACTACTTCCGTAAAATAAGACAACAAATTAGTTTTTTCTAAAATATCAAGGACTTGTTTGTTACGATGCGATACTAAAAAATTTCGCCCGCCACTTGCAACAATTGCCTGCAAAACGTCATGCGCTCCTGCAAATAAAACTGGCGCTTTCAAATATTCAGCTTCCAATTTTTTGTATGCCTTTAAAAATTGAGGTTCGTTTGGGATAAATTGTGCAATAGCAGCATCCGTGGACTCTTTTAGCTTGTTATAAACCTCATCATGCGAGGCAGATTGTCCAAATTCCGCTAAAGTTTTCACGAAAGCTTGAGCAGACATTTCATAATTATCAAGCAACGTTCCACCCAAATCCCAGATATAATCATGGTAATTCATATGCCTTATTATATCATATTTTTAAGTTTTTTTATAGTCTATACTGTATCAATTTACAGGTTAATATATAAGAAAAAGTCGATTTAACGATCAACTTTTACTAATAACGGTCACTTCTTTTTAAATGTTCTGTAATTTCTTGTTCACGGTGTAGGTTGTTTTGATAACTCATTGATAAAATCAGACCGACACAAATCAAATTGGTAATCAACGATGAGCCACCTTGTGAGATAAATGGTAAAGGAACACCCGTTAACGGCAAAATACCAATTGCTGCTCCGATATTTTCAAAAATATGGAACAACATCATCATGATGAAACCAGTTGAAATGTAAGTATAGAAACGGTTATTTGATTCAAAAGTTACACGAATCATACGATAAATCAACAAAAGATACAATCCCATGACAACAGCACTACCAATAAAACCAAAATCTTCAGCAATAACGGTGAAAATCATATCACTCTCACGAACTGGCACTGATAAATCAACAACATTGAACCCTTTACCAGTAAGACCACCACTACCAATAGAAATCATTCCTTGTGTTTGTTGGTAGGCAATCGTTTTAGCATATGAAAACGGGTCTAGCCAAGCTGAAATACGATTAATTTGGTAAGTATCCATTCCCAAACCATAAAGGAATTCTTTCCCATTTGGCAAAAAGAAAATTAACATGAAACCACCAAATGAAAGAGCAACGATAATAACAGCTGGAAAGATAATCCACCACGAAATCCCTGATAATAAAATCAAACCAGCTAAAATCGCTGAGAAAACCATTGCTGTTCCTAAGTCTTTTTGAAGCCCTAGTAGCACCATCACAGGTAAGGTAATAAGTGCAAAAATTCCAAGGAGTTTCCAGTCATTTTTCAAAGAATCTTCCTTGAACTTTTGGCGAAACCAAACGGAACATCTGGCAAGCATCAAAATATAGGACACTTTCATAAATTCCGAGGGCTGAAATAACGTTACCGAACCGATTGTAACCCAGTTTTTCGCCCCTGTTGACTCAACCAACTCTGGACTATAAAAGATGAGCGGCAGCACCATTGATATCAATCCAAGACCGTATAGGAACGGCGTTATTTTCCATAAAAATTCGGTGCTAAATAGCATGACAATAAACGCCACACCGCACCCTAAAAGTATCCAAATCACTTGTTGTGTCATCACTTTTGCAATCGTGCTTGGGTAATCATTTATGGTTGCGATATAGATTGCCACCAAGCCAATTAACAAAAGGAAAAAGACAGGTAAAATTACAGAATAATCAATCCGACTATCAATAGAATATTTTTTTCTCGCCATTGTACTTCCTTCGTTTCTGATCAAAGATAATTATATCATTTTTTAATCAAAATTGAGGAAAAAAGCTTGTGAAAATAAAATAAATTTTCAGCAAAAACTAAAAAGCTATACTTTCTATTTTCAATAAATTACCAACTGATTCTTGTAAGAAAGATTTGAAAAAAAGACGAAATAATTCAAGGGTTATCTGCTCTGTAAATCAAAAAGCTCCTAAAATCAAGAACTTTTGAGCTAGGTCGTATCTCCCCTGCCGGAATCGAACCAGCAACTACTCCTTAGGAGGGAGTTGTTATATCCATTGAACTAAGGGGAGCTATGAAAAAATCTGTCACAAGGACAGATTTTTATCGTCGAATAGTTATCGTCAAAATTAACGACGAATTTCTTTAATACGAGCAGCTTTACCTTGTAATGCACGCAAGTAGTAAAGTTTAGCACGACGTACTTTACCATGACGAACAACTTCAATTTTTTCTACACGTGGAGTGTGAAGTGGGAATGTACGTTCAACACCGATACCACTTGAAATTTTACGAACTGTGTACATTTCTGAGATCCCTTGACCTTTACGTGAAATAACCACACCTTCGAAAACTTGGACACGTTCGCGGCTTCCTTCAACAACTTTTGCGTGAACACGAACAGTATCACCAGGGTGGAATGTAGGGATGTCAGTACGTAATTGACTTTCAGTCAAACTTTGGATTAATGGATTCATTATTTTTTCTCCTATCTTACTAATCATTAGGTGCTTGTCCCAGCGGATTAGCCGTATTTTTGTGTGTCCATTACACACTCTTCATATTCTAACAAAAAACATTGTTGTTGTAAAGCCATGTCTCGCAACTTTTTTGATGAATTTTTAATAAAAAATACTTAATTTTAAAAGCAGAGTTTAGTCATTACCCAAAATCTGCTGATAAATCATTTAAAATGTCAGAACTTCTTGTCCGCCGTAGATAGAATGTTTTCGATTAACGCTGTAAGCAAAAATCATAACCACAACAAAATATGGTAAATTAGCAAAACCAAATACTTCACCACCAATAAAAATAGGGGCTATAAATGTATTGGTTGCACTACCAAATACGCTGATATAACCAGCTGCAGCGACAAATTCAACAGGCAAGCCAAAAAGATTTGCCAAAACAACTCCAAGAGATGCACCAATCGCAAAGAGTGGTGTCACTTCGCCACCTTGAAAACCAATAGCCAAAGTCGCTACCGTTAAAAGCAATTTGAGCAACCAATCGTAGAGATAAATTTCTTTGCCTGCAAAGCTTGCTTCAATCAAATTTGTTCCCAAACCTGAATAACGTCCATGATAGCATATCAAAAAAATCAGACTTAATAAGATACCACCAAATAGGATACGGTAATAAGGATTATCCATGACATCTTTAGCTTTTTCTTTAGCAATAGCCAACAATTTTGCAAAAAGATTTCCAACCAAGCCAAAGATAATACCTAGTACAGCTAATTTGCAAAAAGTCATCACATCAAGCGTCAAATATGCACTCACTAGGTGAGAAAATTTTTCCAATCCCAATGAGTGGGAAGTCGCACTTGCTACAAAAGAAGCGACAGTCATCGGAAGCAAAGCTTGTAATTGCAATTTGCCAAGTACCAAAATCTCTAATGCAAAGAACACGGCTGCTATGGGCGTTTGGAAAAGCCCTGCAAAACCAGCTGCCATACCTGTAACCAGAAAAAGGCGCGAGTTATTTTCAAAATCAAAGAAGCGACTAAAACCATGAGCAATCGCCGCCCCTAGTTGAACCGCTACGCCTTCTCGTCCAGCACTACCTCCAAAAAGGTGTGTCAACCATGTTGCCAAAGTGACTAGAGGAACCAAAATAAGCGGAATTTCCTTTTCTTGGCTTTGACCAACCGCAAAAACTAAGCCCATTCCTTTGCTTGCTCGCTCATCTGCCTTTTGATAAAGAAAAACAATTAAAAGCCCAATAATTCCTAAAAATGGGATAAGATAGTTGAAATGCTCTGTTCGAAAATCGCTAAGAAAAAGTAACACGCGACCAAATACAGTATCAACAAAACCAACCAAAAGCCCGATAACAATGCTAACCAGCACTAATTTTAGCAAGTTCAGATAAGAATAATCTTCATTGTCTTTCAGTTTCTTTATCATCTTCTCATACCTCTCAAGCTAAATCATTATCGAGTTGTTTTGCTTGGTAGTCACGTGAATTTTTCATGATATCTGCAAATGTGTTAACAATCGTTTGTTCAAACGCTTTATCTTCGACACGACTTGCTGCCTTTTGAAGCACTGCGTCTTCACGGTTAGTATCTAAAATAGGTTTTCCAGTAGCTCTCTTATAAGCTGCTACTTGAGACACTAGAGCCATACGTTTTTCCAGAAGGGCTACTAACTCTTGGTCTACTTGATCGATTTCTTGACGGATAACATTCAAATCTTTTACTGACATTTTTCCATATCCTTATCTTTTTTATTTCTACTATAAAGATGACTTATTCTTTTTTCGTTTAAAATAAGTTCCTATTAAACTGATGGCAATAAAAATAACAAGCAGTACAATAATCAGTCTTAAATTTCCCGCAACAACCGCATCTCCACCTAAAGCATACAATAAACTACTCGGTGCTACTCCGATTGTAACGTAGAGAAACCACCTGCGCCAAGGCAATTTGATTTTTGCCACGTGATAATTGATGAGTAGGGTTGGAATCACAGGAATCATGTAACCTAGCATAATACCCAGTTCTTGATTTTCAACAGCATCGATGACATTTTTGAATCCTGCAAAATATTTTTTCAACTTGATATCATTGTCCTTTAAATCAATCATTTTCAGAATTCTAACAAAGATAAAATTGCCAAGGATATTTGCTGAGAGATTCATCAAAAAGCCAATAGCAGGGCCATAAATCAAGCCATTAAAGATAGCAAAAATCGCATTCGACATAAAAGGAATGGCTGCTGTTAAAGCTGTCAAAAATAGCAAAATAGTGATATTCATCAGATTTTTTGTTCGCAACTGCATCAAAAACTGTGTTAGAGTTGTTTTCGAACTAGATTGCCAAAAAGCGGCAATCAGTTGCCAGTGCCTGATGACATAAATCATAAAATAGCCACAAATACTAAGCAAACCAAGAATCACTAATAACTTGCGTAGCTGACCATATTTGTACTCATGTTTTTTCATATTACTTCCATTATAAAGAAAACTTTTTCACTTGACAAGATGAGTGTAGAAGGCTTTTTGAACATGTTAGCTAAAATGATTAAGGCATCTTATTTGATTAACCAACTGAACCTTCCATGCTCATGGTAATCAGACTGTTTAATTCAACAGCGTATTCCATTGGCAATTCTTTCGTAGTTAGCTCCATAAAGCCGTTGACAATCATTGCTGTTGCTTCTTCTGAAATACCTCGACTCATCATGCAGTACAACTGGTCCTCAGATACTTTAGAAACTTTAGCTTCATGTTCCAAAGCCACATTTGAATTGTATCTGAACTTGATAAATCATCCATAAGAATCGTATCACATTCAATGTGGGATTTTGAGCCACCGCTATTTTTGCCAAAATAAACAGAACCACAATAATCTGTCTTACCACCGTCTTTGGCAACTGATTTAGAAATCAAGGTTGAAGAAGTGTGTGGAGCATTGTGATGTACCTTACAACCCGCATCCAGATGTTGTCCATAATTTGCAAATGCCATAGATAGAACTGATGTTCGGACGTGTGGCCCGTTTAAGATAGAACATGGGTATTTCATGTTTACCTTACTTCCGAGGTTACCGTCAATCCATTCTAACATACCGTTTTCTTCAACTGTCCCACGTTCGGTAACAAGATTATAGATATTGTCAGACCAGTTTTGAATGGTTGTGTAGCAGAAACTTGCATCACGTTTAACGATAATTTCAACCGTTGCCGCATGCAGACTATTGGTTGTGTAATTTGGCGCAGTACAGCCTTCGATGTATTGAATAGAGGCACCTTCATCTACGATAATCAAACTACGTTCAAATTGCCCAGCGTTTTCACCATTAATGCGGAAAGAGGTTTGAACAGGAATGTCACATTGCACACCTTTAGGAACGTAAATAAAGGTTCCGCCTGACCAAACAGCACCGTTTAAAGCAGCAAATTTATGCTCGCTATTAGAGACGATTTCCCCAAAATATTTTTTGAAAAGGTCAGGGTATTCTTGCAAGGCTGTGTCTGTATCTGTAAAGATAATACCTTGCTTCTTAAATTCATCTTTCATATTGTGCTAAACCACTTCAGATTCATACTGTGCTACTGCACCTGACAAAAATTGGCGTTCCGCTTCTGGAATTCCAAGACGTTCAAAGGTCTGCTTGATTTTGTCAGGAACATCATCCCAGTTATTGGCACGACGGTCGGATAACTTTTGAAAATAAATGACATCATCAAAATCAATTCCAGAAAGGTTCGGACCCCAATCAGGCATTGGGAGTTTATGGAACAGCTCCAAACTTTTTAAGCGATACTCGAGCATCCAATCAGGCTCATTTTTCACCTTTGATATATTGCGTACGATTTCCTCTGTCAACCCCTTACCTGTGGAATAGGTCGGATTGACATCATCGTGAAAACCGTAATCGTATTCTCTATTTTTTGCCATATAAAACCTCATTTCTAAACAAGACTTCGTCCTTATATAACCAACTAAAGCTTTCTTTATCAGTCAAACTCTGCAAAGAGAGAAAATTACTTAAATTGCTGCAAAACGCTTCAAAATTCAGTAACATCAAAGCCTTGCTATTTTAATTATTATACCTTCTTTGGCAAAGATTTTTACATAAAAAGTATTAAAATACAGCTTTTTAACATAAAAATAACTTTTATCAGCATTTAGGCAACAAAAAAAGAGGTTGAACCTCTTTTTGATTAATTTACTTTTTCAGAAATTGTTTCTGCAAAAGCTTCCAATTTTTGAATATCTTCATCATCAGCTGACAAATCAACCTTGATAGAATCAGCACCTTTTGTAGCACCAGTTAATGCAAATTGAGCTTCAAATTCATCAACTGCTTTACAGAAATAATCATAGAAAGTATCACCAGAACCAACAACACCAAAGATTTTATCTGACAAATCAACGTCGGCAAGATCTTCGTAGAAATCAACGATTTCGTCTGGCAATTCACCATCGCCATAAGTGTATGATGCTACGATAGCAACATCAGCGTCTTCAAAATCAGCTGCATCAACAGTTGTGCATTCGTCAACTTCGACAGTGTGTCCAAGTTCTTCAAATTTATTTCCTACAATGTCAGCAAGTTCTTCAGTGTTTCCTGTCATGCTGGCATAGACAATCTTAACTAAAGCCATAGTTTCCTCCAAACATAAATTACCACCATTGTAGCATATTTTTACAGAAATGTTTCATATAAATTGTCTATTTTTGATAATAATTCAGCTTTTTGGGCTTCATTTGTGAAAGAAGCTTGGATAGCATTTTTATTAAAGGCTAGAAAATCAGCTACACTTAACCCAAAGTGTTTGACAAAAAGAGCATATTCTTTGGTTAAATTGGTATCAGAAACTGTTCGGTTATCCGTATTAATCGTAATTTTAGCGCCAGCATTTTTTAAAGCTAGAAATGGAAATTCATCCAATGATTTAGCGGCGTTTGTCTGTAAATTACTTGTTAAACATAGCTCTGCTGTAACGCCCTTTTCGATGAACCCTTGAATTAATTCAGGCTGATTGTAAATAGCTGTACTATGCCCGATGCGCTTAATATCAAGGGCGATAGAGTCTGCAATATAATGCGCACAGCCACATTCTCCAGCATGAAAAGTCATTGGAAGTCCTAGCGCTTGTGTTTCTTTAATCAAATCTACCAATTGAGCAGGGGGAAATTCCAATTCATTTCCCGCGAAGTCAAAACCAACCAAACCTTTTTCAGCTAACTCAACAACATGTTCAAAAATATCTCGCATCACTTCTTTTGGCGACTGCTTCATGCCACAGACGAGCACTTTAGCGACAATGCCAAAGTCTTCTTCAGCTTGCTTGAGCCCAGCAAGCACTGCTTCTACCGTCTCAGAAGCACTCAAGCCCTCATCCGTTTACAATTCAGGCGCAAAACAAATTTCAGTATAAATCACGTTTTCTTGTGCTACTTGTCTTGCAACGTCATAAGCTGCCAAATGTAGGCTTCTTCGGTCTGTAAAAGTGGACGAATAAAATCAAAAGTTTTGAGAAATTATTTTATAGAATCCACATAAAAAATGCCCTATAAAATCGTTCTAAGTCAGAAAAAAAGTTATCGCTTTGGGAAATTTTTCTTCCCAAGATTTCAAGTCGTATTCGACTTGATTTAGTTGTCGTTTTATTTCCGGTAAAAGTTTTTCTGGTATTCGTTGAAGTTTTAGAGCAACACGAAAAATTGAATCAAAAAAGGTAATCTCCGTGATATAAGTTATCATGTTTATCACCTCCACTAAAAACACAACAAAGAAAACTTAAAAGAAACCAAATTTTAAAAGCGCTTCAAATAGTCGTACTCGTTATCCTGCATACAAAAAAGACGCCTACTATGTACTGACCCCAAAAAGTTGGACAAAAAATATTAGTGAAAGGATTTAGTTCT
>ERZ1034962.556-NODE-556-length-16462-cov-8.526665_pt1 | contig 16462 bp, 18 predicted proteins | sample MGYA00520696_ERZ1034962 | MGnify/ENA primary metagenome ERZ1034962 (study PRJEB33766, sample SAMN09781770) | gut metagenome | biome: gut microbiome | host: Homo sapiens | place: Madagascar | study: EMG produced TPA metagenomics assembly of the PRJNA485056 data set...
CTATAATATATTCTTCTGAGTTCATTAAACGCTTTTGCATCTTGCCGTTTAATATATACGCCTGTTGAAGAGAGTTTTGGATTTTTTATTTCAAAATCATCCGCTATCTCGAATTCTTGTCCTTCACCAGCATATGCCGCATCCCTGAAAGTACCGTTATCAACGAGTTCTCCACTCAGAGCAATCGATGCATCCGGAGATTTGCTTTCAACTGTTTGTTTCATTGTTAGGATACTTTTAATAACCGAACTCTTTCCGCTGCTATTGGTTCCACAAAGTATGGTGAGAGGAGCAATTTCCACACTGCTTTCATCTTTGAAGCACTTGTACTTATTAATTGTTACTGTTTTCAGCATATTTTCCTCCAACTATTTTAGAAGTTCCTGTCTCACATCAACTGCTTCTTGAATGTCATCTACACATTCTTCCAACTCTTTCCGAATAGTATGCTCCCAAAAGCGCAGAACAATCCAGCCTTGCTCAACAAGAGCTGCTGTAACTTCTCGATCTCGCTTCATGTTTCTCTCAATTTTGGGTATCCAGTAGTTTTGATTCGACTTGATTCGAGATTTTCTGTTTTCCCAGTCATAGCCATGCCAAAAATCGGAATCGCAAAACACGGCAATTCGATATTTTGTGATTACTATATCCGGTTTTCCTATTAAGCCTTTATAGTTTTTTCGGTATCGTATGCCTCTCTGCCATAGAGCTTTCCGCAGCGCAAGTTCTATTGTTGTATCCTTGCTTCGGATTGCTCTCATATTTTTTTTTCTCTGTTCAGGTGTTAAATCATCCATAAATCAGGTCGAAGAATCGTCCTCCTGAACATCATAATAAATCAAGTTGTTTGGCAGCTTAATGTTGGGAACCCACAGCTCCTGTCCACCCCAGCCTTTTTTGCCAGTGACCTTATACATTGTCAGCACTGTCGATGCCGTATACTGGCCGCCCAATGCCCAATCATTCGGCGACAGCAATGCGCCCGTTCCTTGAGCAACATCTCTATTTCTGCGGACAATCAGCATTCCCTGTGCATTAGGCTTTTCAGACAGCATCATCTCAAGAATAGAGATAAAAGCTGTCACTCTAAAATCGTCATCGGATTCAATGTGAGAAAGAATCTCCTTCATTATGCGAAGGCTGGTCTGATAAACAGGTTCATCTTCTGTAAAGGGAGCCAGCAGCTTATCAAGCTGTTCAATCGTGTTATTGCCGGGATAGAATGGATAATAGTTGGTTCCACCGGAAATAGCCGCAACGTGCCGTTCGTCCAACACATTGCTGCGAGTCGGTTTCAGCCCGCTCGGATAGTAAATTTTTATATGTTCGGTTCCACTCTCTACCTGTGCAATTAACGCATTGTTCGTTGCATTGATATCAGAGAACAGCTTATAAAGTGGTTCATCAATGTAGACCATCATCAATCCCGGATCGCGGTCATACCCGAACATCCGGCTGTGCTGCCACATTGTATCGGCCTGCGGCTTTTTGGCTGTTCTCGTGTAGTAGATTGTGTGCAGGGAAGGGAAAGTTACACCTCTACCGAGCGTGTTTCCACCAATGACTATATTGCTTCCTGTGGAATACTGCTCGCTGGCGATGCTGTTCTTTCCATTCATAATAAGAATTTTAACGGCATCGGTTAACAGTAACTCTTTGGCTTTTCCATAAGCATCATCTCCGGATGCCTTTCGGTACTTTACGGGGGCAAGGGAATCATATACTGCCGAAAATTCTATTTTGAAATCGTTGTCGATATTATCTTTGCACCATTGAAGCTCTTTAGAAACCTCTCGCGCAAAGAGATCGTGAGATGCCTGACGGACACTCGGATGTACTAAGCAGTTTGAGACGTTCCCTCCGGCCAATTCAATCAGAGCAGACACAGCCAAATGTCGCAATACCACATCATGCGCCGGGGTTTTGAGTGTTTCCAGATAGGTGATGCAGTCCGGTTTAGGCTTTGCGAAAAAGAAATTACCGCCCAAGTAGCCGTTACCCGGTGCAAAATAATAAGTAAAGTATGGATGCCAGCCGGATACTTGTGTCTGAAGCAGGATGGCCTGCGGTGTTCCAGTGACCTGAAGATAGATACTGCTCGACGCTCCGTTTTTAATGCTGTCCAAATATCTATTTATCGAGGATTGTCGATTTCTGTTTATCAGCGTATTTAACGATGCCGCATCAGCCTCATCGTCCACAATAAACAGGGGATTGCCTTTCATAAATCCAGTCGATGCAAACACGTTTGCCCATAACCGCAGGATACGGCTGTTCTTTTTAAGCACGATAATAGCCGGTTTCATCAAAGAGTTTTGGATGAACAACCCGGAATCATTCTCTCCGCAGATACAATACCCTGACAGATCGTTCTTCACACGTTCAAGTGTTTGCTGCTGAAGCACAACATTATCTGTGGTAAGCAATACGAAAGCCGGAAAACCCATATCGGTTGCTTTGGTAATAATTCCAAACATCTGCCCTGTCTTGCCGGATTGGACATCGCCGAACAAAAGGCCGATGCGATGTTCACAGAAATTAAAATCTTGAATATACTTGTCGCCGATCTCCGCTGCTGTCTGCTCAATTGAATGTGCTAAGTCAATATTTCCACGATCTGCTATTGTTTTTAGATAAGTTTTCAAGTAATTCATTCTCGCTCATCCTCCAGCCCTTCTTTGAATGACAGGAGCCATACGTCAAAGGTACTGCCATCTTCATGGATTTGGCAGTCGGTTTTTGTCAAAAGAAGAGAATTGCAGCCATACTCATCCAGCATTTCTTTCGTTATCATGCCCTGACGGTCATGATCTGAACTGGTATTGTTTACTGGAGTCACAAGCCCCGCTGCGGCCAATCGGCCTTTTAGCCATCGGCCCAAAATAAGTTCATCTCCGACTGCACTGAACTGTTTATTGTTTTGACTGGTTGTATGGCACTTAAATGTGTAACCATCATCAGTTATTACAACGAAGGGAACGTTTTTCTGTGGATAACCATACTTGGGTGTACCATCCGGCTCACAGCGAACAGCGGCAGAAACCGTAAACTGCGTTTCATACCAATCCCTAGGCTTTCGTGCGCTTCTAGGGGCGGCATAGCATACATTCAGATTAGACTTCGTATAATGCTTGTTATCGTCCATCATCCGCTCATCATATGCTGGAACTTTGACTGGCAGCGGAAAGCGAACGGCTGTTGCATGACTTTCGTAATAGTGCAAGTCCGCCTGCGGAATTTGTGAAACGGTGTCTACACCTGTCAGCGAAACGTTCAATTCTCGAACAAGCCGCATATCCGTCACATTAGCAATGTTGTCGGAGCATCTGGTGTTTAGATTCTGAATAAGCTCCTTCGTATCCTGCAATACTTGTGGTTCTTCAACGAGAACTGCTGTTTCGTACTGCCGTAGATTGGCCGCTTCGGGCTTGATAACACCAAAATTGGCAGAGCCAATAATTGCCGAAACAGGAATCGTTTCGCGATTTTCAACAGCGGCTCTCTCTTTTGAGAACAGATAGACCTTGCCGTGATATTTGAAAGACTTCACTATGCGGACTTCGCCAACACCTGAGCGCATCCATTTTTCATTGAGGTGCATCGCAGTGCGGTATGCACTTTCCGGCATACCTTCAATATAGTACATTCCAATCGTGAGGACGATATGTGCAACGTGCAGCTCATCAGCCAAACGATCTATTTCTTCTAACGATGCTCTCGACACATAGCCCACAGCAATGTCTACTCTGTCTGCCTGCATAAGTTGCTCTCCAAAGCAGTCAGCAATCGTTCTCTGATGCTCGGTTGTTCTCAGTGGCAGGATATTTGAGTATAGCAGTTCCATATAGATATTCCTCCCGTGCAATATTCCCTCGAATATAACTAGTATAACATAATCGCTTCGGTTTTCAATCCAAATTACAGCAATCCGCACAAAAAAGAAGCATCCACTCTTTTAAGCGAATGCTTCCAATTCTTATACAGAGAAGTCCATATAGTAGGTTTCATCGTCCAGCTTATAGAAAGTGACATTTGTTCTTCCATAAGCTTCCAGATTGTTTCTGGTCACAAATGCCCCGTTTGGTAGGCCGAGCCGATTCCTGAAATATTCGCCCAGGTCGCTGTTGCGTTCCGGGGTTGTTATCGCCTTATCGTTTTGCTGTTCAACCCGAAGCGTAAGTTGTTTTCTATCATCAGTTATCGCTGTAAAGTGCAAGTAACTTGGTGGAAAGAATCCATTTGATGCGATAACCTTCGGAAGAGGGATATAGGCTTCATTCCGATCCCGGTTTGGCCGCTGACCCCAGTTTAATCCGGAACGGTTTCCAGGGCTTCCATTCCGCGTAATAAGGCTTAAAGTTACGGACTCATAATTGTCTAAATCTGCAACAAGGTTTTGTTCCATATCCAAAACAGGATGGCTTGGCACAAGTTGAACATATTCTTCGATTTCTGCATGGTTGCAGTATATACTGTGCCCGATAAGGGTCTCATATGCCGTCCATGCCTCTTCGGGATCACATTCTGCCATGCTTTCTTGCACACTGTTCTGTGTAAATGAACTTTGTACAAAGGGAGCAGAACCCATGAAGGCCTTGTAAAGCCGCCCGTTTTTCTTCCAGATATACAAATTTCCATGAAAGGCAGGGAAATCATAGAGATAACTGCATTCAACTTTATCGATTTGCGGTGGATGCGGAGACCTTACCAGTGAACAAAAGCCATCATGAACCGTTACACTCAAATGGTTATATGGCACCATCCCAATAATCATAGCCATTTGCATTGTTTGGTGCTGTCGAAGTTCCACATTGGTCAAAAACCAAGACAGCATTGTATGTGTTGCGTATGATGTGGCTAAATACAGTTCATCCGCGCCTTCGTGCAACGGTTGGAAAAGGACCTTTTCTGCGATACCCTCAGTAAACATAATCTTATATTTTACTCATTGATATTTGCGGGCATTGATTCATATTCGATGCCTGCAAAAGACTTTAGAACTGCCTCGAAAATAATTTTTGAGCCCTTACAGGGAACTGCCATTCCGATTTGTTTCCGAACACTTTCCTTGCTGCCCTCAAAAACATAATTGTCAGGGAAGGTCTGGAGTCGAGCTCGCTCTCTATTCGTTAGAGCTCTGTTCTCTGACCAGTGATAGATATGTGTCCCCCCGCCGCCGCTGCCGGTTACAGTATAAGCAGGCTTCGCCGGATCAAGACGTTTGTAAATTTGACTTATTTTTGCTCCTTTGATATTGAGTTGTAATTCAGGAGGAAGATCCGCAGTGAATGCATTCTGTCCAGGTTTAATATACTTTAGCCGTTCAACAACTGCAGAGGTTTGTTTTGCAATCTCATTGTTTGGGGCATCAGCCGGAATTGGCGGCACAGTAATAGCAGTCTTACAAGTATTATCAATACCCACATACGGCTTTGTAGAGGGAATTTTATATTCCACGTTGATGTCTTTTCGAATACCAACAATAATAATACGATGCCGTGCTTGCGGAATGCCATATTCTTCAAATTTATAGAGGTTAGGATACAGCTTATATCCGGCCTGACGCATTTCTTCAAGAATCTTTGTGAAGGCCTTGCCATCGTTTGCGTTTTTTAGACCGCCAACATTTTCGGCTAAGAACCATTTTGGCTGATACAATTGCAGAACTTTCACACCATAAGAATAAAGTGGACCATAAACGCCGTCCATGCCTTTCTGCTCACCAACAACACTATAGTCATTGCAGGGAAAGCCAAAAGCGAGTGCATCAATTTTTGGCAGATTAGTCAAATCAAATTTACGAATATCGGCATGGTACACAGTGCCCGGCTCATTTGGGCAGATATTTCTTCTATAAGTTTTGCATGTATTCTCATCATAGTCATTAGACCACTGATGAACAATCTTCCAATTAGGATCACCAATATCAGCATTTATTGCTCCCCACGCCAGACCTCCGGGTCCACAGAACAATTCTCCTAAATGAAAAATCATAAATTCACCTCATTAGATTTCTTGTCTTAATAAAGCAGCGGGCCGTTGCTAAAATAATGAAAAATGTTTCTTTAAATTAAAATTTTGCTCATTTATCTTAAAGTTAAGGGAAATAAATTATTTCTTGTGTTTTGCTCACCAAAACACAAAGACAATCTATCCCATTACATATGTTAACGCATTCGCAGCATTTTGTCAACAAAATCGCAGCAATTTACAGGGATAAGTAAAAGCGCGAGTGCCTTATGGCTCCTATGCCAAGGAACTATAAGGCACTCGTACTTTTATTGCTTAAAAGTGCTTATACGCGGGATATTACGACTGAATCTTCCGATTCCCACGTTACTTCAATCCGTGTACCCTCCACTGTACCGATATATGCAAACCATGCACCGATAGCCTTTAGATCTCCATTTTCGGAAAATTGCTTTGCATAAATGTCACCCGCCGAATGACATCCTTGTGCTCTTAGAATTCCGTGCCTAAAGCCATCCGCCGTTCGATAGTAAAAAAGATTTTGTCCCAAAACATCCATTTTATTTGTTCCGTTACTATTTAAAAGATGAAAACGTTCCGCATATTCCTTCGGTATTGGAATATATCCTTCTCCTGCAATAGGATCACGTGTTTCTGTGGTTCGGTACATTCCCCAGTCATAGTGTGTTCTTTTTAAGGTTACTCGATAAAAATCTCCTGCGTGTGCCATGCCTTGGACCTCCTTTACTTAATAGACGTTGGCTTACATTTTTCAGCCTTTGTTTTGGAACTGCGAATGTGCTGAATTTAAAACAATTTATTTAAGTATATCAAATTATCACCATACATTCAAGCCGTATAACGTCATTTCCAGGGCTACCTAGAGTTTTATAATCGTGACAAAGGCCGCAAGACCTTGAACCTGACCGAAAAGTACAAAAAACAAGAGTGCTGGCAACAAAGAAAAAGTAAGACCAGCGGAAAGAGAGAAAGAAAATGCTGTATCAGGTTATTGGCGTTGGACGCAAAGAGGGCGAGTTCACTCCGCAGGACAAGCCGAACCAGAAAATTCACTATGACAACATCGTGTTCCACGTTGTCGGCCTGAAAAAGACCATCGGTGTGACTGGCCAAATTGCGGAGCAGTTGTCTATCAAGACCGTGGACGCTGGCGAGATCGTCGAGGCCGTCGGCGGTAAGATTGAACAGGCCGTTGGCCGTCAGTTCGACTTCGAAACCCGCTACGGCAACAAGATTCGCGCGTGGGAGTTGGTTAAGTAATGCTCCCCGCCCCACCAGAGAACGCCCAGCCGCCACCATGTAAGTAACTGCCGTGGGGCGGTGTTTGATATGCGTTTGCCAGTCCTGATGATTCCTCCAACTATCAAAAGGCCAGTAATCAAGGTAAGTGCATATCAAAGACCGCCCCACATATCATGTCAGCCGCACGGCTGACACTCCAAAGGCGCTACGTCCTTTGGAGTGTCAGTGTCAGTGCCAAGACACAAGACAAAAATGACAGTAAATAGGATGGTAGAACATGGGCGACACAAAAGCTCCACCACGTTTGCGCAGTAGGCAGTGCATGTTTGTACTATACCCCGAGAGCCAGCAAGCGGCAATTGACTATTGCAAACAAAACCTGCCCTGCGCATGGGCGCTGCATGACAAAGACGTGTACTCGCAAGCGTCCTTTGATGCCTATGTGAAAAAGCATGAAGGCGAACCGCCCGACTGGATGCCGGGAGACCTCAAGAAACCGCACGTTCACTTTGTGTGTAGCTTTCCGAATGCCCGGTATTTCTCCGGCATTGCAAAAGAAATCGGCGTTGAGGTCAACGTCATCCGCAAGGTGAACAACCTTTATAAGGCGTATGTCTATCTGTGGCATTTGCTCGACCCCGACAAATACCAGTACAGTAAAGATATTGTCGGCACCCACGAATTTGAAGAACCCAGCGAACACGCCGGTATGTCTCAGATGGAAGATGACCAAGTGCAAATTCTGCTGGATATGCCGACGTTTGACACGTTCAACGAGTTGTGCCGCTGGGCGTATGAGCAAGGTTGCTGGGCAACGTTCAAAAGCAACTATGCCATGTGGCGCGACCAGTTTTTAGAGCGGCAGCGCCTGCGCGAGTTGTCGCAATCCGTGAATGAACGGCTGGACTTGCAAGCCCGCCTTGCGGCGCTGGGCAACAGCCAGAAAGTGACCGACACGGACGGCTTCGGTATTATGGCAGACAGCCTAAAGGGGGATTTTTGATGCGAGTTGTTGCAAAGGAAATTGTAGATTATGAAGCGCTTGCGTCTGAAATTTGTAATATGGCGGCGCTTGGCGATACCGAGTGCAGTTTGATGCTCATTGCCGCCAAGGCCGATATAGAACGCACATACGGCCAGCAATGCGCCAATTACTCCGTGCTGGTTTCCAGTTTTGAAGATGGCCCGCAAGGATATATGATTGTTCCGCATGACTACAAGTTGTAACGCTTACCCCCAAAAGCAAGCGATTACATAGAAATTTATGAGGAAAGGAGTTAGACAGTATGAATCCTACTATCGTTGCATTTGCAACCGGTGCGGGTGAAACTGTCGCAAGTGGTATGACTGAAGCTCTGACTACCGGGGTTACCGATGCCGTGGGTCTGGTTTCCACCGCGTTCGACGCGATCACCAAGAACGGCGTCCTCGTCACTCTGCTGGGCGTTATGCTGCTGAAGGCCGGTCTGTCCGGTTTCCGCAGTCTGAAGAACTCCGTCAAGTGACATCGGCAGCCCAAAGGGGCGGGCGAAAACGCCCGCCCCTGTTTTTGTCTATATCCGAAAGAGGTTTTTATATATGCTCACGATTTTAAATGAAATTTTGCATGTTATTCTCATCATTCTTTGCATTGTAAACTGTCTTGTTTGGTTTGATGTTGTGCGCATCTGCTGGCGCAAAACGTTTTCAATGATTAAACCGGAGGATGAAGAAGATGGAAAATAAAGAGCTTATCCGCCAGTTGGAAGTGCTGACGGTGGAGAAGCGCCCTACGGCCTGTCTTGGCTGTGGAATGGAACATGATTGTTCAATTCATGGGTGCGCGGTTATCAAGAAAACAATCAGCCTTTTGAAAGAGGAAAAGAGAACAAATGTTTGATTTCTTCCTTCCGCGGGCGGCTTAGCCCGCGCCCCGGTCGGCCAGACCGGGCAAGTCTGCGGGAGTAGATACAAAAAAAGCCGCCATCACTGGCGGCCCTGCTCCTGTCTCCACTGCAGAAACTCGGTATATTCTTCGCTGCTCCCGAACGTCTTTACTTCGGCGTTGCGGGCAATAGTCAGACAAACGATTTTGACGATTTTGTAGATTGTAAACGCGATTATAGCGACTACACCGATAAAGAAAAGAAAAACAAGAACATCCATTAAGATTTCATCCCAATAAATCGGCATAATATCCACCACCTTTATTTGATTTTACGGCAAATTTCTACGTTGTGTCAAGGGGTCTGCACATGAAAAAGAAAATTTTATCAATACTTTTGTGTATGGTATTTCTCTGTACACTTTCCCTGCCTGTATATGCCGATTCGAATTCATCCAGTAGTGACGGGTATTCGGCTATTATCAGCGATATTCCTACAGTATGCCCGACTTGCGGCTCTGCGCTCCATGCGTCATGGCGTTCTACATCCGGCGCAGAAGTGGAATTACAAATCAGCGAAGCGGGGAAAATCACGATTCCTGCGGGTGCTGGTGTCTATGCACACTTTCGGCTTTATTGCGAAAAATGCGGATATTCAAAAAGCGAAACTCGCATTTTAGGTCTTGACTGGGGTTCGGAACATCCCGGTTCATGGGAAGTAAAGCAAGCTCCCAGCGGCATCGGCCGCAAAGACCTGCCCGGCTACTCCGATGATAACGGTACAGCATTGATAGATTCTTCGGGGCGGCTAACTCTTTCTACATATCACCTTGCTACATACTTTGACACAAGTATTTCTTGTAAGCACAAAACAAAAGGACAATCAAATTCTTCGTATTCTGGAACATTTGTTTGTGACCTTGAATCAAGCGAACCCGTTAATATTCAAGTTGAATCTGCTGATAGCTGTAACTTTGGTGGTACTGTTACTTTTGTATGGACATTCACGGCACCTGTGAACGGTTGGTATTCTCTTGCTTCACCTGTTAAGATTACTGGTTATCAAATAGATTCTAAAGGTGTAAGAAGCACACTCAACGGAAATTTTATTAATTTATGGGAAAAATTCGGCTTTTCCGAAACAACGTTTAAATGCTCGTCTCTTTCTGATAAAACGTATTTTTCATCTGGTACAAAAGTTGTACTTCAAATTACAGGTAATACATCATATAGGGATTTTTCTTATAATTCTGTTTCTGGCGTCTATAAAAATATTACCTGTATTGCTCCGATTATGGCGGTTGAGCCCGTATCTACAGTTGTAAATCAGCAAACCAACATCACCATCAACAACAACACATGGAACGGCAACATCTACGTAGACAACAGCACCAACCTAACCTACATCTACCCCCAGTACACAACAATCAACGAAAACAACGAAACCGTCACCAACATCAGCACCAACCCCATCATCTACAACAACGAAACTAAGCAATACTACACCTACGACACTGTAACTAACAATTATTACTACATCACATACGAAACCACCCCGACGCCTACGCCGTCACCCTCTCCCGCTCCCGTCCCTACGTGGACACCGGGCGGCGGTGCAACTCGCGGCGGTGGCGTTGGTCGCCATCCGTCAGACACCGACGCGGCAGACTGGACATTACACTACTACGTTCTGAACAATCGCCGCTATGATGCCTACTACGCTTTGAAGAAAACCGAAGTAGACACCGACACTAAATTACCGTGGGTAGACAATAAAAAGTATATTTCCACCACACAGATACCCATAGCCAACGGACAGTATACCGTATCTGTGCCGGATGGCGTATACTGGCGCGTATGGTCGTGGGATGAAGCAAGCCAAACCCTAACCGGCGTGAATAGTTCCAACTGGCACAGCACCATAAACAACTTCCTGTTTAACGCAACAGGCGAGTACATTTTCGAGTTCTGCAAGGCAGACGGTAGTGACTTCAACACTACTAAAGATGTAACCTTAAAACTGAAAAACGACAAAATCACCGATTATGAGGACGGTGGTACAATCGTAGAAGAACCTACACCCTCGCCCAGTCCTGAACCTACGGAAACACCCTCGCCCACAGAACCGCCTATACCTACCGCAACACCTACCCCCGGTGGCGGTACAGTACCCACACCGGGCGGCGGCACAAGCGGCGGCAATTCCGGCAACGGTTCCAACATCAGCGGCGGCGACGATGAAGGTCTGTTCGGCTGGATTTGGGATTTGCTGAAAGACCTTGTAAAAGCAATCCTCAAAGCCATCTTCAAAGTGCTTTCGGGTATTCTCGGCTTCCTGATCTGGCTGGTGGAGCGTGTCGGGCTTCTGTTCCCGTTCCTGCCCGCTCCCGCTGTGGCCGCGCTGGGCGCCGGTGTCGTCCTTGTGTTCGTTATCAAAATTATCCGCTTCATACGGGGGTGAGGATTTGAAAAAGTTTTTTCTGGCGCTACTGCTTGCGGCGTCTGTTGCGTGTATGGCGGCGTCGGTCTCTTTTGCCGATGATTCTGGTTTTACTGCTGGCGGCGGTTCTGCTAACCCCGGTTCGGGGGTAGGCCGTGACGATATAGCCACATCCGAAACCGCAAGCGGAATAGGCCGAGACGATGTGTTAGCATTTGGCGGCGATATGAAAGACACCGTAGACAAATACGGCGGCGGTCTGTCGGACGGCATCGACTATGTAAAAGATATGTGGGACAAATGCTTTACCGGCATTGCCGACTATGCCGCATTCTTTGCCGAGGGCTACGCGGATGTATATTGGAGCGACCCTGTGTTACTGCTCTATCTGGTCGTCCTCATCGTCGGCCTTGTCACAATCGGCGTTGTCCGTGCTCTTACCATGTGAGGTTACAAAATGGAAGATATAATTTTCGTACTCAGCAAAGCAAAGGAAGTATTTCAGCTTTCCATGAATATTGGCGGGTACAGTTTCAGCTTCTACAACATTTTCTGGTATGGCATTATCGCCGGAACGTTCTTCTGGATTGTCTGCCACATCATTATAGGGTGATACCATGAACAACAAACTTCCGTATTTTCTCGTTGCCCTCTGCTTGTGTATGTTCTGCACGTTCACGGCCTATGCGGACGACGCCCCGCCCACCGAGGACAGCACCCAGACCGTGGCCGAGGAAGAAACCCATGACACCATACAAGTGCAGGGCGTGCAAACATACGACCCTCAATTATACGAAAAGCTCGACACCCTGCAAGAGTCCGTCAATGCTCTGGTGGACGTGCTGAAGCCCGACGAGGCGACCGAGGACGTCGATCCGACGCCCGAACCCGACACGCAGGACTACGCCGCCCAGCTTTCGACCATCTCCGGGCAGTTGGTAGACCTGCGGACAGCGGTAGAAATGGCAACACCCGAAACCGCCGAGCCGGGTATCTGGGATAAATCCTTTAACGACTACACCCCGCAAGAGGGCTACGCACTGCTGACCTTTGTTGTCGTGCTGGCCGCCTGTGTCATTGCAATATTTCGGAGGTACTAACCATGCAAACATATTTTGCTGACCTGCTCGCGTTCTTCGGCATTTCGGGCGCACCGCAAACGTTTGCCGAGCTTATCCCGTGGATGTTCGGTGTACTGGTCGCCATCGGCATCGTGCTGGCGTGTTTCCGCCTTGTTTCCGAGTGCATCAATGCGGGGCGGTGGTTTCGGTGATTTACATAGTTATTGCAGTCGCCGCCCTGCTCCTGTGGTTGTTTCCCGCCCTGCGGTGTGCGCTCACCCATCCGTTTCACTGCATCTACTACGGCATAAAAGACGGGTACAAGTATATCCGCTATAAAAAGGGCAACTTGCGGAAAACCGGCAACTTGGATATATTCTGCGGTTACTTCGGAAACGGTAAAACGCTTTCCCTCGTCAAGCAAGTCGTGTCCAGAGAGTACAAACGTTATGACGGCCTGCAGGTCTGGTGTACACGGCGGGAAAAGTTTGTAACCCAGCGTATTCTGATTTTGTCCAACGTGGATTTGTGTGTACCCTATGAGCGCCTGACGGGCCTTGCGCAGGTCTGCGCCATCAGTAAGGCAAATGAGATTTACGACGACGAACACGACACGCTAACCATTACCATCGTCTGCATGGACGAATTGTCGGTACAGATGAACAGCCGCTCGTTTAAAGATAATATCAATGCGTATTTCCTCAACACGCTCATGTGCTGCCGACATTACCATATCAGTTTCTACGGTTCGGCACAAAGGTTTCAGCACGTCGATAAAATGCTCCGTGATGTCACGATGAACGTTGTGCAGTGCCGCAAAATCTGGCGGTTTCAGTTAAACTCGTACTATGACGGCTTCATGCTGGAGAACGCGCAGGACCCGAACCTTGTACGCCCTATCCGTCGAACGTGCTGGTTTGTGACGGATGCCGACTATAACGCCTATGACACATTGCAAGTTGTAGACAACTTGAAGAAGTCTTTTGACGAACACGATATGCTGTCCGAAGCGGAAATTTTGGCAAATCAAGCCGCCCCGGCTCCGCTGGGTCTGGATGCCGTGACGCCCAGCCGAAAAGGAAGAAAGATTCAGCGAGAGAAAGCAAAGAGGTAATATCATGACCGCAAATTTAATGCTTGCTTATAGGATAGTTCTGTTTGTGCTGGTTGCGGTGGCGTATGTGTACTGCATAACCAGACCGTAGGACAGCGGCAAGCGCGCGGCAGGGGCGCGGGGCTTTGCCCCGCCCCGCGCGCGCTGGACGCGGAAAGGGAAAGAAAATGAAACAGGTTTGCAGAATGAATAAAACCGACACTCGCCCATATTGCTTGCATAAACTGTGTTCGTACCGCGTAGAGGGTGCGTGTATCGGCCCCGTCGTCGCCCAGCGCGATTATTATAGCCGCGCAAACTGTCCGGATGAACCATGTTCGGGCGGTCTGCCACTCTGCGGCCAACACCCTGAGTGCGCCTATTGCCGCGAAAACTCCGCCCATATATAATTTTAGCCGTTGCTGTCCTTTGGGATAGCAGCGGCTTTTTGTTTGAGAGGTGCAGTTATGTATACAGAACCACGCCCAAAAGGGCGGCCATTGACAGAAAACGAACGTAACTTAATTGCCCACCTGCGCAAGATGGGTTACAGTCAGACCGCCATAGCAAAAGAGGTCGGCGTCTGGCCGTCCACCATCTGCCGGGAATTGAAGCGCGGAGAGGTCGAACAACTCAACGGCGCAACATGGGAATACTACACGATTTACAGTCCACAGAAAGCACAGAACCGCGCAGACTACATGAAAACCGCCCACGGCCCCGACCTAAAGATAGCAAACCGCCGCGACTACCTCGCCGCGCTGGAAGCGCACATACTGGACGGCTCAAGCCCAGAGGATGCAATTCACCAAGTCGGGAATGACTTCGGTATTACCATAAGCAAAACGACCTGTTACAGGTACATAGAAATGAAGCTGTTCCAAACCCTGCGATTCAAGCATCTGCCGCAAGGCCACCCCAAGACCGGCAAGGGCAGCAACTCACACAGCAATGTAGCCAACCCCGGCCACAGAAGCATAGAGCGCCGCGCAAGGGCAATCCAGCGCCGCGAAACAATCGGACACTGGGAAATAGACAGCGTGATCGGCAAGGCCGAGGGCCAGAGCGAAAGCCTGCTGGTGATCTCCGAGCGAAAGACAAGAGCCGAAATCATCCTGAAAGCCGAGAACAAAACCGCCGCCGAGACCGTGCGCCAGCTCCGCCGCCTGCGCCGGTACTTCGGGAGAGACTGGAAAACCATCTTCCAGACCCTCACGTCAGACAACGGCCCGGAATTCTCCGACCAGAACAGTATAGACGCCCTAGGCGTCATGATGTTCTACTGCCACCCACAAAGCCCCCACGAGCGCGGCACAAACGAGGTCACAAACAAACTTATTCGCCGCAAGTTCCCAAAGGGCAAGAGCCTTGCCAACGTCACCCAGACACAGGCCACACAGGTGCAGCACTGGGTAAACAACTACTCCCGCCCGATGTTCGGCGGGCGAAGCGCCGCTGATATGCTGAAAGAGGAGCTAGACCGCCTCCCGCTGTACAACCGCGCGAAAGTATACCGCTTCTTCGGCATTGCAGAAAACCGGGCGTAGACCGGTTTCGCAATGCCGTACCATAGCCCAACCAGCCCGCCACGCCAGTGACGGGCTAAAAGTGTTGCATGGGAAAGCTGCTCTTTGCTTACTAGATTCTGAGCCGGCGCACCTTGACACCAGCAGCACCTAGGAAGAACGGTTTTTCGTGCTACAATGGAAAGACAGGCGGGGCGGGAAGTTCTCTTTGCTTTCTGAGTTCCTCGCCGGTGACTACCGCTAGCACGAAAAATCGGCCAAGTCAAGGGCTTGAATTTTTTCCCATTTTATAAAGAAAAAATTTTTGGCGAAGCCAAACCCTTTACTTGGTCGAAGTTCTTCCGTACCCTTTAGCCGCTCACTTTAGGCAATGTATGAGGGCCGCAAGGCCCGAATTTATAAAAAAGACTCCTTAGATGCGCAGCCCGCGAACGCGGGCAATGTGCATAATTTTGATAGCCGGGTCCACAAATTTTTAAAGGGCCCGGCGTCTGAGCGGCACAAGCGCCGCAGGCACCTTATTTACAACATCCATCCATTGACACTTTTAAAATTTTAGTTCAATTTTGCGTCGAACCCTTGACAGTAGCTCATTTCCAGGGCTAAGCGCTTTCCTAAGTTATAGCACCAAAGCAATAAGGGCAATAATCATGGCAATGAAAGATGTAACCGCAGACAAAATAGAAATCACCAGCTGTATATCGCGTATACTTTCAATTTCTGCCGCAGCCTTTCGCGCAATGAACCCGAATAGAATCAAGGCACCAACAAAAATCACAAAGAAGATGTTGCTGAGGAAGCTATCGAGAAAATGGGAAATCCAGTGTGTAGCAAGCGCAATCGAAAGGATAAAAGAACTAACGGATAGCGCAGAAAAAATCAATTGGAGAAGAAATTGCAGAAATATATCCGTTACGTGTGTGTCCGATGTGTATTTGCTTTTAGTTGATAAAATCCGACAAAACACTACAATCCAATTTATAGTTTCAAGAAACTTTCGCTTGAAGATATTACGCTCGTGCGAATAGTCTGCCCAGCCGAGATTTTTTCGCCACGCTTTCGCGGACTCTTCTTCTGCAAGACGCTTTTTACTTTCTATACGATTGTGTGCAGAGACTATTGCATTTGATAATTTTTCATAATCTATATTTACGGTGATATACTCTGCCGAGCGTGAAGAATTTGTTTCCCTACCGTTTTTGCCGCGATTCTTCATTTTGCTTTTCCCCATTGCTTGTAAATCTT
>ERZ1034962.557-NODE-557-length-16450-cov-4.249649_pt1 | contig 16450 bp, 9 predicted proteins | sample MGYA00520696_ERZ1034962 | MGnify/ENA primary metagenome ERZ1034962 (study PRJEB33766, sample SAMN09781770) | gut metagenome | biome: gut microbiome | host: Homo sapiens | place: Madagascar | study: EMG produced TPA metagenomics assembly of the PRJNA485056 data set...
GTACGGCACCACGTGGCGGCGGTCGAGCCCGAGGTCCGCCACCGTCTCGCCGAGCATGAGGCGCACCGCGATGGGCGCCATCTGCGTGCCCGCCACCTTCGAGACGAGCGGCACGGTGCGGGACGCGCGCGGGTTCGCCTCGATGACGTAGACCTTGCCGTCCTCGATCGCGAACTGCATGTTCATGAGGCCGACGACCTTCAGCTCTTCCGCGATGCGGCGCGTGTAGTCGAGGATGGTGGCCTGGTTCTCCGCGCTGATCGACGCAGGCGGCAGCACGCAGGCGGAGTCGCCCGAGTGGACGCCCGCGAGTTCGATGTGCTGCATGATCGCGGGGATGAAGACCTGACGGCCGTCCGAGAGGGCGTCCGCCTCGCATTCGAGCGCGTGGCAGAGGAAGCGGTCGAGGTAGAGCGGACGGTCCGGCGTCACGCCCACCGCCTTCGCCACGTACTCGCGCAGCATCTGCTCGTCGTGGATCACCTCCATGCCGCGCCCGCCGAGGACGAAGCTCGGGCGGATGATGAGCGGGTAGCCGAGGTCCTGCGCGACCTTGAGCGCGCCGTCGATGTCGCTCGCCATCTCGCTTTCCGGCATCGGGATGCCGAGGCGGTTCATGATGGAGTGGAAGCGGTCGCGGTCCTCCGCCGCGTCGATCGAGTCGACGCTCGTGCCGAGGATGTTGCACCCGGCCTCGGCGAGGCCGCGCGCGATGTTGAGCGGGGTCTGCCCGCCGAACTGCACGATCACGCCGAGCGGCTTCTCCGCGCGGTAGATCTGCAGCACGTCCTCCAGCGTGACGGGTTCGAAGTAGAGGCGGTCGGAGGTGTCGTAGTCGGTCGAGACGGTCTCGGGGTTGCAGTTGACCATGATCGTCTCGTAGCCCCGCTCGCGCATCGCGAGGGCCGCGTGCGTGCAGCAGTAGTCGAACTCGATGCCCTGGCCGATGCGGTTCGGGCCGCCGCCGAGGATCATGATCTTCTTGCGCCCGTCCGAGACGGGCACCTCGCTCTTCGCGCCGTTGTAGGACGAATAGTAGTACGCCTCGTCCTCGACGCCCGAGACGGGCACGGCGTGCCACGTTTCGACGCATCCCAGCGCCTCGCGCCGTTCGCGGATCGCCCTCTCCGGCATCTTGAGGAGCTGCGCGAGGTACTTGTCGCTGAAACCGTCCTTCTTCGCCTGCACGAGCAGGTCGTCCGGCGGCAGCGTCCCCTTGTAGGCGAGGATCTTCTCCTCCTCCTCGACGAGTTCGCGCATCTGGTCGACGAAGTACGCCTTCACGCCCGTCAGGCTGAAGATCTGCTCGTCCGTCGCGCCCTTGCGCAGGGCCTCGTACATCTGGAAGTGGCGCTCCGAGTTCGGGACGGCGAGGAGCTTCAGCAGCTCGTCGAGCGTCTTCTCGTGGAAGTCCTTCGCGAAGCCGAGCCCCGCGCGGCCCTTTTCGAGGCCGCGGATCGCCTTCTGCAGGGCCTCCTTGTAGGTCTTGCCGATGGACATCACCTCGCCCACGGCCTTCATCTGCGTGCCGAGGTGGTCCTCGACGGCGCGGAACTTCTCGAACGCCCAGCGCGCGAACTTGAGGACCACGTAGTCCCCGCCCGGCGTGTACTTCTCCAGCGTCCCGTCGCGCCAGTAGGGGATCTCGTCCATCGTCATGCCCGCCGCGAGCTTCGCCGAGACGAGCGCGATGGGGAAGCCCGTCGCCTTCGACGCGAGGGCCGACGAACGGGACGTGCGCGGGTTGATCTCGATGATGACGACGCGGCCCGTCTTCGGATCGTGCGCGAACTGGACGTTCGTGCCGCCGATCACGCCGATCGACTCGACGATCTTGAAGGCGTCGCGCTGGAGGCGTTCCTGCAGCTCCTTCGAAATCGTGAGGAACGGCGCCGCGCAGAAGCTGTCGCCCGTGTGGACGCCCACCGCGTCGATGTTCTCGATGAAGCAGACGGCGATCATCTGGTTCTTCGCGTCGCGCACGACCTCGACCTCCAGCTCCTCCCAGTTGAGGATCGACTCCTCGATGAGGCACTGGTGCGTGAGCGAGGCGTCAAGGCCGCGCGCGCAGATCGTGCGCAGCTCCTCCTCGTTGTAGCAGAAGCCACCGCCCGCGCCGCCCATCGTGTAGGCGGGGCGCACGACGACGGGATAGCCGATTTCGTCCCGGACGAGCTTCACGGCGGCCTCCACGTCGTGGACGATGCCCGAGCGCGGCGTCTCGATGCCGAGCTTCTGCATCGTCGCCTTGAAGACCTCGCGGTCCTCGCCGCGCTCGATGGCGTCCAGGTTGACGCCGATCACCTTCACGCCGTACTTGTCGAGGATGCCCTTCTTCGCAAGCTCCATCGAGAGGTTGAGGCCCGTCTGCCCGCCGAGGTTCGGCAGGATCGCATCGGGGCGCTCCTTCGCGATGATCTGCTCCAGGCGCTCCGCGTTCAGCGGCTCGATGTACGTCGCGTCCGCCATCACCGGATCGGTCATGATGGTCGCCGGGTTCGAGTTCACCAAGACGACCTTGTAGCCGCACGCCCGCAGGGCCTTGCACGCCTGCGTGCCCGAATAGTCGAATTCACACGCCTGCCCGATCACGATCGGGCCCGATCCGATGATCAGAACCTTGTCCACGTCCGTACGCTTCATCTGCCGCTTGTCCTCGCTTAATGGGGTGATCAAAAACCGGATAGATAGTATACCCGATTCGGGGAGGGTAAACAAGGGCGCAGACAAGAAGACAAGAGAATCGGCCGCGCTCCTGCGCGGCCGATTCTCTTTCCCGCACATCGGGTGCGGACGCGACGGAGCGCGTCCCTCCCAAGTGGGAAACCTGTGCGTCTGCCCGCTACTTCTTCGCGGGTTCCTTCTTCGGCTCGGCCTTCTTCGGCGCGTCGGCCTTCTTCGCCGCATCGTCCTTCTTCGGCTCCTCCTTGGCCTTCACGAGGCCCTTGCGGGCCTTCGCGAAGTTGTCCGCGCTGTAGGAGCTGACGGAGTAGGTCCACTTGCCGGCCTTCGCGTTGAAGTCCTTCGCGGCCTGTTCGAGCTTCGCGTTCTCCGTGGCGTTCGTGCCGACGGGGGTGAACGCGGCGCTCACCTTCAGCCAGCGGTCGGAGCCGGTCGCGGTGCCGCCCGTCTTCGCCGTGTAGACCGTGCCGTTCTTGAGCGTGGCCGTGTAGACGGCGCCCGTCGCGAAGCCGAGTTCGGCCTCGGTGAGCTTGGGGTCGGCGACGCCCGTCAGGTCGAGGTAGCTGAGCGCGGAGTCGAGCGAGTAGGTCTTGGAGGTGTCAAGCTCCTCCTTCGGCCCGAGGCCCGCGAGGTCCCACTTCCCGTCCTTGCGCGTGAGCTTCACCGTTTCCTTGCCCTTCGCGTAGGTGACGGCGGCGACGTCGGACGCCGTGACCGCGCAGATGCGCGTGTCGATCCACTTCTTCGGATCGCCGTCGAACGCCTCCAGCGCGTCCTTCACGAGGACGGGCGTCTTGCCGTCGAAGAGGACGTAGCGGCCGTCGGGGTAGCCCCCGCCGCCGAACTGCGCCATCTGGCCCTTGGGCTTGGCCATGTGCGTGTCGCCGAGCGCGACCGAGGCGAGGGCTGCGCCCTTCGCGTCCTTGAGCGCGACGACCGTCGGGGACGTGATCGCCTTGCCCGTCGCGAGCTGGCCGACCTTGAGATCCTGCAGCTTGAGCAGGTTCTCGCGGATCTTCGCCACGTCGGCGGGGTAGCCGTAGAGCGTCTCGACCGTCCAGCCCGCGTCCGTCGCCGCGAGCGCGACCTTCTTCGCGCCACCGATCTCGACGCGCGCGACGTCCGAGACCGCGAACGCGGGGAGGATCTTCTTGCCCACGACGGAGGGCGTCTTCATCTTCTTGCCCGCCGTCGTCCAGTACGCGACGCCGCCGAGCACAACGGCCACCGCAGAGAGAATTACGAGGTTCTTGCTTGTCATGTGCCTGCCTTCAGAAATGAATTGAACGATGTTGCCCGCTGCCGCGCTTCAAGCACTTAAGCACTTAACCATTTAAGCACTTCACGACTTCACTACTTAAGCACTTAACTACTTAACTACTAAAGCACTTAACCACTTAACTACTTAACCACTTAACTACTCAAAACGCGGCGGCTTAATTTCCCTAGTGTTTCCGGCGCCGGAGCCCGTGGAGGATGCCGAAGAGGACGACGAGCAGCGGCACGAGGCAGATGTTGATCACCTTCAGCGTGAGGCCGAGGCGGTCGATGTCGCCCGTCAGCTCCTTGCGCACGTTCTTGAGCTGGCGGCGCGTGTCGGCCTGCGCCTTGCGCAGCTTGTCGATTTCCTCCTGCTGCTCCTTGGAGAGGATGAGGCGCTCGTTGCCCGTCTTCTGCTTCTGGAGGGCCATGAGGCGCTGCTGGGTCTCCTGCAGCTCCTGCTCGAACGCCTCCTGCTTCGCCTGCCACTTCGCCATCGCCTTCGCCTCCAGCGCGTCCACCTTCGCGAACGGACGGTTCGACGGACCGCGCGAGCGCACGCCGATCAGCTCCTCGCGCCCGGCGTACTGCTCGATGACGTTCGAGAAGAGAACGAGGTTGTCGTTGACGGGCTGGGCGATCGGTCCGAAGATCGTGTTCATCACCTGCACGCAGAAGTCGTCGGCGAGGAAGTCCGAGTCGCCGAAGAGGACGACGCTGCCCTTCCCCTCGGCCGTCACCTTGGGAACGGCGTTCGTGGAGCCCTCCACGTAGTCGGGCCCCTTCGGGAACGCGGTCTTGAAGGTGCCGGAGAGGCGCGCCGCGAGCGTGTACTGCGCCCCGCTCGGCTTCAGCTCCTTGCGCATCGCACCCATGCCGAACTGCGCGCTCTGGCGGTCGACGAGGCAGGCGTCCTCGGCCGAGCTCAGCACGAGCGGCTCGAACGAGAGGCCGTCCTTCTTCGCGAAGGAGAAGCTGCCCGCGAACGGGAACATCACCTGCGTGAGGCCGGAGACGAGGAGGTCGCCCTTCGCCATGTTCTTCGCGCCGAGCGAGAGGAACGCCGGGTTCTCCTCGGCGCGGCCGTTGCCCGTGTTGAGCTTCGTGGCGGCGGCGAGGTCGGCGACGATCTTCGAGGTGTCGAAGGTCACGCCCCAGGCGTCGAAGAGCTTGCCGAGCGTGGAGGGGCCGTCCTGGCCGCCCATCTGCATCATCATCGGGTTCTGCTGCTGGCGCTGCGCGAGCATGTCCATCACGCTGAACGGGTCGACGCACGCGATGAGGCGGCCGCCCCGGATGACGAACTGGTCGATCGCGAAGAGCGTCTTCTCGTTGAGGTCCTTCGCGTGGAGGAGGACGAGCGCCTTCACGTCGTCGTCGATGGACTCGGCGGTGGGCGGGATCTCGCGCACGTCGTAGTCCTTCTTGAGTTCCGTGAACGCGGCCCAGCCCTTCGGCTGCTGCCGGCGCTGCATCTGCATCATCGGGTTCGGCGGCTGCCCGAACACGCCCGGGATGGAGGTCATCACGCCGACGACGGGGCGCTCCGGCCACGCGACGCGCGTGACGAGGCGCGTGATGTCGTATTCGAGCGTCGACTCGGCGCGCGGGCTCAGGCGCGCGAGCGTCTCCTCGCGGTCGCCGCACACGGCGACGAGGCCGAAGTAGACCGGCTGGCCGAACGGGTTGACGTTCTGCGGCTCCACGCCGTAGCGCTGCGCCCACTCCTCGGCGTCGCTGTCGGGCTTCGGGTCGTAGGCTTCAAGGGCGAGGTGCCCGTTGCCCGCGCGCTCGTACTCCTTGAGGAGGTTCTGGACCTGCTGCGCGTAGGTCTTGAGCTGCATCGGCATCTCGGCGGAGGACGCGCTGAAGTAGAACTTCAGCGTGACGTCGGCTTCGAGCTTGCCGAGGACGGCCTTCGAGCCCTTCGAGAGCGTGTAGAGCCGCTCGCCCGTGAGGTCGAGGCGCAGGGGCAGGTTCGAGAGGATCAGGTTCGCGGCGCCGATGATGGCGGCCAGCACGACCAGTCCGATAACACCAGTGAGTTTCTTGTTCATTGAAAATCCCTTCCTAACTGGATCAGCTCGCCTTGCGGCTGTCGGTGACGACCTGGGCGGCCGCGAGCATGAACACCATCACGCCCACGTAGTAGCCGATGTCGGCGAAGTCGACCATGCCCCGGCGCATCGCATCGAAGTGGCTCAGGAGCGAGCAGGAGGCGACGGCGTTGACGATGCCGGTCGGCACGCCCCAGTTCGCGACCGCGTTGACGACGGGGTCGAAGCCGATGATGAGGAGCGTAAACGTGGTCGCGAGCGCGATCACGAAGCTGATCACCTGGCTGCGCGAGAGCGAACTCGCGAAGACGCCGATCGCCGTCGCGGCGCCGGCGAGCAGGAAGCTGCCGAGGTAGCCGCAGAAGATCGCGCCGAAGTCCGGGCTGCCGAGCCACGCGGCCGTGCAGACCACGGGGAACGTGAGCGCGAGGCCGATGCCGATGAAGGCCCAGGCCGCGAGGAACTTGCCCACCAGCGCCTCGCCGAGCGTGATCGGCAGCGTGAGCAGCAGCTCGATCGTGCCGTTACGGCGCTCCTCCGCCCACGAGCCCATCGTGGCGGCCGGCACGAGGAGGAGGTACATCCACGGGTGCCAGAAGAAGAACGGCGTGAGGTCGGCCTGGCGGCGCTCGTAGAACATCGCGACGCCGAACGTGAGGAAGCCGGCAAGCACGAGGAACGCGACGAGGAAGACGTAGGCGACGGGGGAGTCGAAGTAGGACTTGAACTCGCGCCCGAAGACGGTCCGCACCGAGCGGAGCGGGCAGTGCCCGGACTTGTTGCTGCAGCAGCTCATCTTACTTCTCCTCCTTCATCGTGAGGTTGCGGAACACGACGTCGAGCTTCCCGCTCGGGTCCAGCGCACGCAGCTTCTCCGGCGTGCCGTCGGCCTTGACCTCGCCCTGGGCGATGATGATCGCGCGCGTGCAGACGGCGTCGACCTCTTCGAGGATGTGCGTGGAGATGATGATCGCCTTCTCCTTGGCCATCTCCTTGATCATTTCGCGCACGACGAACTTCTGGTTCGGGTCGAGGCCGTCCGTCGGCTCGTCCATGATGAGCACCTGCGGATCGTGCAGAATCGCCTGCGCGAAACACGTGCGCTGGCGGTAGCCCTTCGAGAGCGTGTCGATCGTCTGCTTCGCGACGTTCGCGAGGCGGGCCTTCTCGATCACCGCCGCCACGCGCTCCTTCACGGCCGCGCCGGAGAAGCCGCGCGCCTTCGCGATGAAGGTCAGGAAGTCCTCCACCGTCATCGCGCGGTAGCTCGGCGCCGCCTCGGGCAGGTAGCCGAGCGCGCTCTTCGCGCCGATCGGGTCCTTGAGGATGTCGTGCCCGCAGATGACTGCGGTTCCGGACGTCGGCGGGATGAATCCCGTGATCATTCGCATCGTCGTCGACTTGCCTGCGCCGTTCGGCCCCAGGAAGCCCAGCACCTCGCCCTTCGCGACGCTGAAGGAGATTCCCTTCACCGCCTCGAAGGAGCCGAAGCTCTTCTTCAGGTTCTCGACCTTGAGCATGTCTTCTTTGCCTCTCTTTGTTTTACAAATCGCGTAATGGCGGGCATTATAGCACCCGCCTGTTAGTGGCGTGTTAGAACGCCTACCGCGCCCGCACCTTCACCGTGCCGACGGGGTAGCGGCGTCCGACGCCGCCCGCGAGCGGCAGCGCGAGGCGCGGCGTGCCGTCCCGGTCGCCGAGCGACACGGCGAGCGTGTAGGCGCCGGGCGTCAGGGTGGGGACGCGCGTGTCGGTCGCGAAGGCGCCGACCTTCTTCGCCTGCGTGTACACCCACACGCCGTCGTTCGCCTGCGGGATCTCCCCCGCCCAGCCGAACGTGCAGCGGCTCTTCAGCGCGACGGGCCGTTCGACGCCGTTGAGCTTCGGCTGCGCGTCCGCGAAGTCGAAGCGCTCGTCCGACGAAACCCACGCGACGCGCCCCCTGTCGTCGAGGAGCGTCCAGGCGAGCGTCGCGCCCTTGTAGCGGCGCGCGACGCCGACGTTCACCCAGGTGGACGCGATCTCGACCGGCTCGCCGACCGTCACCTCGTCAGGGAACGCCGCCTCGCGCAGCTCGAAGCGGTAGCCGAGGCGCCGCGCCGCGCGCGCGTAGGCGTCCTTCGAGCCGTCGAAGCAGACCTTCGGCCAGCCGTGGATGGAGAGCCACGAGGCCTGGTACGCCTCCACGCTCTCGACGAGCTTCTCGTCGCTCCACGCGCCGCGCTCGTTCGAGAGGTCGTAGTGTTCGTGTTCGACGAAGGTCGGCGCGGCGGGCGCGAAGTACTGCGCCCAGTCCGCGTGGAACCACCACGGATGCTGCTTCAGGCGCGCGGAGACCATCGACGGCGTGAAGACGAGGATCGAGTCGTCGCGGAAGCCGAAGCCGAGGTCGTGCGCGTACTTCATGAGCGGCACCTCGGCGGCGGGCTTCGGGTTCGACGAGCCCGCCTGGTCGTCGATGCAGAGGATCGTCGTGTTCGGCAGCAGGCGGCGGTGCATCTCGTAGTGCTTGAAGAACGCGGCCTCGGGGTCCTTCCCGGCGGCCTTCATCTCCTTCGCGTAGGCGCGCGTGTGCCCCTCGCCCCACATGCCGATCGTTCCCACGTCCACGAACGCGACGGACGGCTTGCCGTCGTAGCGCCGCGCGAACGCCTTGAGGAAGTTCTCCAGCTTGGCGAGGAAGACCGGGTCGCCGTAGTCCGGCTCCCAGATCTCCAGCTCCTCGCCCGGCGGCTCCTTGCCGAAGATCTTGATCATCTTCATCTTGAAGAACCACCCCTTCGCGCCCGCCTTGCGCACCCACTCCGGCGTCGCGTAGGCCCAGCGCGACTCGCAGCAGGTGAGGCGGAAGCCGATCTGCTTGCCGGCGGCGATCCACGGCGCGGCGTAGCTGTCGAAGAGGTCCCAGCGGTAGACGCCCTCCTCGGGCTCCAGGAGGCACCACGGGAGGCGGAAGTAGGCGCAGCCCGTGCCGGGGAACCAGTCGAGGACGTCGCCGCGTTCCTGGAGCTGCCCGTAGGCCCACTGCCGGTTCGAGTAGTGGTACATGACAAGCCCCATGTCCGGGTTGACCAGGATCTCGTCCGTGTTCGCGGGGCGGACCGTCGCGGCCTGCGCCCCCGCCAGCGCGCAGAGCGCCAGCGCCAGCATCGTCTCTCTCGTCCTCTTCATGCCTTCTCCTCGGTTGTTCACGGTCAGAATCCCGCCTGCTTCGCCCGGCAGGGCTCGCAGGCCGCCGTTTCGCCGTCCTGCGGCGCAAGCGGCCGCACGGGGCGCGTCGCCTCGATCTGGCGGCGCCAGGCGTTCTCGCGGATGTCCGTCATGCCCGCGCGGAAGCGTCCGTCGCGCGCGGGCGAGAGGCGCACGAGGTGCGTCGCGTGGCCGGGCACGCGCACCGTGTAGACGCCGCGCGCCTCGCCCTCGTCCTTCTGCCGCCAGAGGTCGCGCACGCGCCAGCCGCCCTCCAGCCCGGCGGCGGCGAGGTCGAACGTGACGTTCTGCGCGATGAGGTTCGCGTTCAGGAGGCCCACGGCCACCGAGCCGTCCGCGAGCGGGCGCGCCCAGATCTCGCCCATGCCGTCGGCGGCGATCTTCGCCGCGCCGAGGCCGAGCGCGTCCTGGTCGACGGCGAGCACCTCGTCGTTCGAGAGGAGGTTGAGCGTGAAGGCGTCGAGCCGCGTCATGTCGCAGCCGATCATGAGCGGCGCGCCCACGAGGCACCAAAGCGAGACGTGCGTGTACTGCTCGTTCGGCGTGAGGCGCGAGCCCTTGAAGCCGTTCCAGTGCATCTTGCCAACGCAGAGCATGTCGGGGTCGTTCCACGCCCCCGGCTTCGACCATGGCCAGAGCGCGGCCTGCTTCTGGATGCTGCCGTAGACGCTGCCCCAGTTGTCGAACACGTCGCCCGTCGTGCGCCAGCAGCTGCCCCACACCGTCTCGCCCCAGGCGGAGACGTTGTCCATGCCGTACTGGCAGAGGGAGAAGAGGATGTCGCGGCCCTGCTCGCGCAGCGCCTTGCCCATCATGAGGTAGGGGAAGCGCGCGCGGTCGAGGCCGCCGCCGAAGGCGACCTTCCCGTAGCTGCACCAGTCGTACTTGAGGTAGTCGAAGCCCCAGTCCGCATACGTCTTCGCGTCCTGGAACTCGTGCATCCAGCTGCCCGCGCAGCCGCCGCAGGTCGTCGGGCCCGGGGAGGAGTAGAGGCCGGCGCGCAGGCCCTTGGCGTGGATGTAGTCGGCAAGGCCCTTCATCGAGGGGAAGCGCGCGTTGGGGTTGATCGTGCCGTCGGCCGCGCGCGCGGGGCCCATGAGCGTCTTGTCCGCCTGCTCGCCGGGGCGGTTCTGCCAGAAGTCGTCGATGTTCACGTAGCACCAGCCGTGGTCGGCGAGGCCGCTTGCGACCATCGCGTCCGCCGCCGCCTTCACCTTCTCCTCTGTGACGCCGCCGCCGAAGACGTTCCAGCTGTTCCAGCCCATCGGGGGCGTGAGCGCGAGCGTGTCGCCCACGACGAGCGTCACCGTGCGCGTCGCGCGCCCGTGCGCGTTCCGGGCCGTGACGACGAGCGGGTATTCGCCGGGCCGCGCCACCGCGCCGTTCACGGAGGCGCGGTCCGCATTGAAGACGGCACCGGGCGGCAGGCCCGCCACGGCGATCTCCATCGGCCGCTCCCCCGTCACGGGCACGCGGTAGAGAATCGGGCTTCCGGGCCGCACGCCCACGCGGCCGGGGCCGTTCACGCGCGGGGCCGCCGGCGTCTTCGGCGTCAGGATCCCCAGCTGCTCCGTGAGCGTGGCCGGGGCCGGCGGCTTCGTGCCGTCCTTGAAGAGGAAGAAGGCGTCCGCCCAGTCGGCGTGGTCGCTGTCGTTGCCGTCGCCGCCGTCCGTCACCTCAAGGGCGACGACCTGCACGCCCGCGAGGTCCACCTTCAGCTGCGCGGTGCGCGTCCGGCGCGCGAGGCGCCCCGACGTCGCGGCGAGCCGCCCGTCCGCCCACACCTTGAACTCGACGCTCGCCTGGCGGCGGTCCTTCATCTCGTCGTCGAGCCCCACCGTCGCCTCGAAGGCGAGCGCGTTCCCGCCGAGCGGCACGACGAGGAGGCTCGGCGCATGCGTGCCGAGGCCGTGTTCGTATGTCTTCCCGCCAAGGGAGAGGAGACCGCCCTCGACGGAGCGCGCGACGAGCGGCGTGCGGTAGCCGCACGTCATCGCCGAGCGGTCCACGTCCTCCAGCCAGATCTTCTCCGCCGCCAGCGCCGGGACCATCCCGGCCACCAGCATCCACCCCAGAATCATCCGCTTCTTCATGGTCATTCTCCCCGTGGTTCCTCCGGGTTCGTCCTCGTACGGGCGAACTTCGGGTTGTTTCCGGCAATCACGAGCGCGACCTCGCCCTTCACCTTCTTGTCCGCGAATTCCCGCGCCAGATCGGAAAGGTAGCCGCGCGACACGCGCTCGTGCAGTTTCGTCAATTCGATGCACACGGCGGCCTCGCGGTCGCCCAGCACCTCGTAGGCGGCCTCCAGCGTGGGGCCGATGCGGAACGGGGACTCGTAGCAGACGAGCGTGTGTTCCCTGTCCCTGTCTTCGGCGAACCAGTTCCGGAGCGCGCCGGGTCCGCGCGGCGGAAAGCCGCGGAACGTGAAGGACGACGTGGAAAGGCCGCTCATCAGGAGCGCCACGTTCACGGCGCTCGCGCCGGGGATGACGTCGTAGGGGACGCCCTTCCGGGCACAGGTGCGGATCAGGCGGTAGCCCGGGTCGGAGATGCCGGGATAGCCGCCGTCCGAACAGAGGACGACCTCCGCGCCCGCCTCGACGGCCTCGACGATCCGCTCCGTCGTCCGTTCCTCGTTCCCCTGGCGGTAGGAGATCATCTCGGGGCGCGGCACGCCGAAGTGCGTGAGCAGCTGCCAGGTGCGGCGGGTGTCCTCGCAGGCGATGAGGGTGGCGGACTTGAAGGCCTCCAGCCCGCGCGGGGAGAGGTCGCCGAGGTTTCCGATCGGCGTCGCAACGACATGCAGCATCCGGGGCCTCCTACCACGTCGCCGGCGGGATCTCGTCGTCCTGCCGCCCCTGCGCCTCGGCGTACTGGCGGCGGGCGAGGTCGATCTCGCGCAGGACGCGGCTCTGCTCGTCGCGCTTCGCCTGCAGTTCCGCCGCGCGCACGCGCCAGGCCGCGTCCGTGAAGGGATCGACCTGCACGACGACCTCGTTGAGCTTCACGCCGGCCATGAGGGCGATCCACTGCATCGCGGCGAAGGCCTCCTCAAGCGAATCGAGCTTCAGCGTCACGCTGCCGGCGGAGAAGGCCGACACGACGTCGTCGGCGGGGCCCGCCTTCGCCATCCAGGGGAGGTAGCCGCGCGCGTCCAGTTCGCGGACAAGGTCCGGGCGCGCCACGACGACCTCGCGCACCACGGCGGCCAGCACCTCCGGCCACGACGAAACCGTCGTCGTGCGGCCGAGCAGATGGACGCGGAGCGGGCGGCGCGACAGGAAGTCGGCCGCCGTGCCGACGAGCGTCATCACGCGGTAGCGCGGCGAGGGGTGCATGTGCTGGAACCGGCGCGCCGTGCGGCTGAACGCCTTGAAATACCGATGCGGGTCGGCAAGCCACTCCCGCACGTCGCGGTCACGTGCCGCGAGGTCCGTCCGATCGTCCGTATGCATCAGCGGCTCGCCTTCCAGGCCTCTGCGATCGTGTAGTACTTCACGAGCATGTTGGGCAGGTAGTCGGCGGGCTGCTCGCCCTTCCTCATCCACCCGAGGTACATGTTCATGACCTGGCTGAAGTGGGCCTCGTGGCCGATCTCGTACTTCTGCGGCACGAGCATCGTCCAGCCCTCGCCCTCGGCCTTGAAGGAGACGCCGGGATAGGACTTGTTGAATTCCGCGACGGCGGCGGCGAGCGCCTTTTCGAGCGCGGCCTTGTCCTGCCCGGCGCGCGGCTTCACGTAGACGCGCGGCTTGTAGCCTTCGTCCTTGCCCTGGCGGATGACCACCTCCGCCTTCGTGCCGCGCATGAGCGAGTAGTGCGTGTCGCCCGTGCCGGCGGGCGGCATGAAGTGCCATTCCACGGAGACCTTGGCGTGTACGCCCTTGAGCTGGTAGGTGAACGCGCCGTTCGCCTCGCACTGGAGGACGTTGTCCTTGTCCACGGCCTTCTTCAGGAAGTCCGGCCATGCGTCGAGGCCCGTCGAGGTCTTGTAGTCCTGCGCGGTGATCGGCGTCGGCCACGTGCGCGCCTTGAGCATCTTCACGTCGGAGGTCTTGAGCGTCTGGCCGGGGAAGGCCTCCCACTGCACGAGGTCGACGAGGTGCGTCGTCACGTCGACGATCGCCTCGCCCTGCTGGTCGGTGTCGTAGTACCAGCCCGGACGCCGGAGCGGCTTACCGTTCACGAGCTTGCAGAAGTGGTGGACGGAGATCTTCGTGATCGCGGGGTCGTCCGGCGTCCCCTTCTCCTGCTCGCCGTAGAGATCCTTCGCCGCCACGAGCGCGCGCTGGAGGATCGTCGTGATCTCGTTGCGCTCGGTCATGATGTCCGCGAAGTAAAGCCCCTTCTCGTCCGCCAGCTTCGCCGCCTCGCAGAGCTTCGCGTAGGCGTCCGGCGTGATGACCATCGGCTTGTCGGAGAGGACGTTGAACCCGGCGCGGATGGCTTCCAGGTAGTAGTCGCTCTTCTTGTCGTTCTTGCCCGCGAGGACGACGACGGCCCCCGCCTTGTCCGTCGCAAGCGCCTTCGCGAGGTAGTCGTCGCCCGTGTAGACGATCTCGTTCCAGGCGGTGGGGTCCTTCGCGCGCGCGTTGAACGCGGCGACGAGCTTCCGGTGCGCCTCGACGTCCGGCCCCTTCGGCGCGAACACGCGCACGTCCTTCGACACGCCCGCGTAGTTGCGGTTCAGCACGAGCGCGGCGTGGAAGTGGCCGGGGTCGAGCTCGACGAACGAAATGTCCCTCACCGGCTTGCGCGCGGCCGCCTTCGCGCCGCTCTTCCGGCAGTCGCAGCAGCCCGCGACGAGCGCGGCCGCCATGCATCCGATCAAGATCCTCTTCATGTGTCCCTTTTTGTCCTTTCCCTCTCGTTGGGCGTTAGTATAGCACATTTGGTACGGCCCGCCGCTACTCCTGCACGAGGACGTTCTCGGCGGCGGAGACGTTGAGCTTGCCGGCGCGGTCGGGGTTGTCCTTCGCGCGCGGGCCGAGTTCGACCACGTTGTTGCGCCAGACGACGTTGCGGCCGCAGGGGAGGTCCAGCACGTACCCGCCCGGATTCACGAACCGGCACCCTTCGACGAGCAGACCGCCGCAGACGAAGCCCTTGTCCACCTCGCCCACGTCCCAGTCCGTCGGTGTCACGCACACGGCCGAGATGCAGGGATCCGTCGGGTTGGAGACGCACGTGTCCTCGAAGAGGCAGTTGCGCACGACGAGGTTCGTCGCGCCCATGCCCTCGCACCAGAGGTCGCTGCGGTAGTCGGCGATGAAGCGCACGGGCACGCTGGCGGTCCGGCGGAAAACGCAGCCGTCGAGCGTGAGGTCGGAGGGCGAGAAGATGTTGCGCCAGCCGCCGTCCTCGAACACGCAACCCTTCATCGTCACGCGGTCCGTCCCGTAGGCGCGGTCCCACACGAGGAAGCACGGCCCCTTCTGCGGGGGGATGTCGCGGTCGAGGTGGAGGCGGTTCCCGGCGACCCGGAGGAGCTTCGCGCGGAAGCCCGCCTCGCCGACCGGCGCGAAGTTCGGGAAGCGCAGCTCCAGGGTCGTCCCCGGCGCGGCGCGGAAGTAGTCGGCCCCGCGCCGGTTCACGATGTCGAGCACGCGGTCCGCCGCCCGCACGGCGATCGTGAAGCGGTCGTGGAAGTTCGACGTGTCGTCGTTGTTGAGCGACCAGCGGCAGTTGACGTACAGGCAGTCGCCCTTCGAGCGCGCGACGTGGTGGCCGTCCGAGACGGACGAGACGGGACGACTGAAGAAGCGCGCGCCGGGGTACGCCGCCCGGAATGCCGCCTCCGTCGGCGGCTCGACGCGGAAGTTCTCCACGCGCCAGTGGTGCTGCGCCCCGTCCACCACCATCCCCATGCCGAAGCAGCTCCACACGGCGACGTCCCGCACCGTGAGGTGCGCGTTGGCGTCGAGGTTGAGGCCGTTCTTCCCGTAGTAGCAGTGCTGGAGGCGGTAGAGGCCGTTCGTCTCGAACTGGCGCACGCGCGCGAGGTTCCCCTTCGCCGAGAAGCGGAAGCCCGTCGCGGGGTTCTGGTTGCGCCCCTCCATCGGGATGCCGGGCCAGAGGCGCAGGACGTTCGGCTTCACCCATGCGTTCTTCGCGCCGAAGTGCCCCTCGGTCTGGCCGAACGAGAACCCCCTCCCCCTGCGGAAGCGCGTGCGGCTTTCGTCCATCGCCGTGATCTTCTGGACGGGGACCGGCTCGGGGTACTTGGGGTGGCGTTCGTAGTCCACGAACGCGAGGTCGACGAAGGCGCGTTCGGGCCGCGCGGCGTCCTCGTGGCGGTCGACGACGCGCACGAAGGCGGCGAGCGGATCCGCCTCCCAGTCCCAGTCCATCGTGAAGTTCCCCACCTCGGTCCTCGTGCAGCGCTGCACGAGGACGTTCCCCTTGTCGAGGATGAGTTCGCTCTGCGGCTGGCAGCGGTACTCGGCCGGGCGGCGGAAGACGAGCACGGCGCCCTTCCCGTCGAACGTGAAGTCCGTGAAATCGCGGATCACGATTCCCGGCTCGTCGAAGCAGCGGTAGGTGCCCGGCGCAAGTTCCAGACGGCTCGCCTTCACGCGGCGGCACGCCGCCAGCGCGCGGGCGATCGCCGCCGCGTTCGTGGTCGAGGCCGTGGACAGGCCGAAGTCCACCGCCTTCAGCGTCCGCCCACCCGTGGCGCGTGGACGCTCCACCACGACCTCCGGGCACCCCGTCGCGACGGGCACGGCGGCGGGGAGGCCGGACGGCAGCAGCGTCTTCCGGTCCGGCCGGCCCGGCTCGTGTCCGAGCCGGAACGCCTCGGCCGTCTTCACCCAGCCGAAGTCGACGGGGGCGGACGGCGGGAAGAGCCGTTCCCAGAGGTTCGTGTCGGGGCACGCATACGGCGTGTAGGACCCGTCTGCGGCAAAGGTCCCCTGGCGGTAGCGGTTGTAGAACGCCGACGTGCCGAGGAGCCGGAGGCGCGCGTCGGCGTCCGCCGCGTCCGCCCCGGCGGGCGAGACGGCGACGTGCAGGACGCGCGGCCCCTTCACGCCCGGCGGACAGGCGAACGCCGTCTCCAGCGGCGCCGCGAGCGTCGTCTCGACGCGCTTCACGAGGATGGCCGCCTCCTTCGGACTGTACTCGCGGAAGAGCGGGTCCAGAAGCCAGTAGGTGACCGCGAAGCGGTTCGTCGGCAGCGTCTGCCCGGCGAGAAGCTTCCACGTCGTCGTCACGCGCCCGTCCCCGTGGTACGCCGT
>ERZ1034962.559-NODE-559-length-16430-cov-13.691176_pt1 | contig 16430 bp, 28 predicted proteins | sample MGYA00520696_ERZ1034962 | MGnify/ENA primary metagenome ERZ1034962 (study PRJEB33766, sample SAMN09781770) | gut metagenome | biome: gut microbiome | host: Homo sapiens | place: Madagascar | study: EMG produced TPA metagenomics assembly of the PRJNA485056 data...
GCAAGAAAGGATTTATCGAACATGAACAAGATGGATATAACGCCGATTCTGGAACTGGCGGTGAAGCTGATATTCACGCTGATCACGATTTTCCTGATCCCGAAAATTAAGGAACTTCTCGCCGAGAAAGTCGCGGAGAGTGACCAGAAGAAGATTCTTCGATGGGCAGAGATCGCCGTACAGGCTGCCGAAGAGGCCGCGAGAAGCGGGCTGATAGACAAGAAGGCTAAGTACGAGTACGCGAAATCCTTCCTCGAAGATCGCGGAATTACCTTTGACGCCAATACGATAGAGGCGCTGATAAATTCCAATGTGTGGGATTTAATCAACCGCTTTAAGGACGAAAGCGAGGAGTAATGAAGGCAGACGATCTGGCTGATCTCACGCGAACTGAGTGGGCGCGGCTCATCGATGAGTGCATCCATGATCGACAATGGCGCGAGATATTCAAGGCTCGCTGGCTCGACGGCGAGAAGTTCGAGCCTCTCGCCGAACACTTTCAGCTCTCCGTCCGGCAGACACAGCGGATAGTAAAGGCTTGCGAGCAAAAGATACAACGGCATATATAATGGCGGAAAAGCGGCACGAAAGTGCCGCTTTTTTTTCGTACACTTTTGCGTCTGAATGTGGTACAATATAATCACAGAGGTGATGAAATTGTTTGAGAACTACCAATCCCCCTTCGCCCCGCAAATGATGTGGGGACAGCAGCGACCACAATTGCCACAGCAGCAGGTAACGCGCGTCAGCGGGCAGAACGGTGCTCAGGCATACGCGCTTCCGCCGAACTCGTCGGCGCTGCTGCTTGACGATACCGCGCCTATCGTGTGGCTGAAAACCACAGATGGAGCCGGATACCCTACGCTTACCCCCTACGACATCGTACCGCATCAGATATCGACGCCGGTCGACGCATCGAGCCTCGAGGCGCGGATAAAAAAGTTGGAGGACATGATATATGCAAAACCCGATACTGCAAGCGCTGAGGCAAAGCCCGCCGCAAAGCAACCCACTGGCAATGGTGGCAAAGTTTAAGGAGTTCGCCCGCGGCATGACGCCGGAGCACGCAAAGCAACTCGTCGAAGAGAAGCTCCGCACCGGCGAAATGTCTCAGGCACAGTTCGAACAGCTCAAATCGCAGGCTCAAGATTTTATGCGATTGTTACAATGAAATATAGGCAATAGCCTATAAATATTATGAAAGGTGGTATAACCACATGGATGGAACTCCCTCCCTCTCCGACATCGCGGCGGTAACCCGCGATAACGACGGCGCATTCGGCGGCTCTGGCGGCTGGATGTGGATAGTCGTGATCTTCCTCTTCGCCTTTATGGGCGGCGGCTTCGGCTGGGGAAATCGCGGCGCGGCAGCAGAACAGCCCGTGACCGAGGCCGGACTGTGTAACGCCATGAACTTTAACAACCTCGAAAATGCAGTCGGCAGACTGTCTGACCAGACTCAGAACCAGACTATGACGCTGGGTAACGGTATCTGCAACCTCGGCTACGAAATGCAGGGCAACATCGGACAGCTCGGCAAGGAGATCGCGCTCGGACAGGCTAACCTCGGCACTCAGATCGCGGGCAACGCGTCCGAGATCTCCCGGCAGCTCGCTGAGTGCTGCTGCACCACTCAGCGCGGCATAGACAGCGTTAATTACAATAACGCTATCAACACGGCGGCGATTAACGCGAATATCGACGCGAAGTTCGCGGCGATGGAGAAGGCACAGCTGGAGCAGACGATCGCGGCACAGCAAAACCAGATCAATCAGCTGAACCTTCAGGCGCAGCTCTGCGGCGTCGTAAGATACCCGATGTCGTACAGCTACACTGCCGGACAGTCTCCGTTCTGCGGCGGCTGCGGGTGCAACGGCAACGTATAAACGCCCTTAACGGCGAGGCTTCAAGGGGCGGCAACAGCTGCCCCAATTTTAATAAACGGAGGAAAGATTAAAATGAAATCTGCAATATACACGGCGAACACCACTGCGACTACGCTTGCGGTCGGCGACATTATCCCGCTCGGTACGACTATCCGGCGCTACGGGTGCAATCTCCGGCAGGATGGCAACGCCGTCACGGCAACCGGTCGCGGGTATTACAAGATCACCGCCGCCGTCACAGCAGCACCCACAGCAGCCGGAGAGATCGGCGCGACACTGCTTAAAGATGGCATAGCAGTCACCGGCGCAAGCGCGTCAGCGACCGCCACAGGAGCCGGTGACGTCGTAATGCTGCCTATAACGGCAATCGTCCGCAACCTCACTGACTGCGATTCTTCGCTCCTCGCGCTGCGTCTTGACGACGGCGCCGGACAGGTTACCAACGTCGCAGTAACCGTGGAGAAGCTGTGATGAAAGCCCACATACAGGACTATCGCGCCCGGCTCGAGAAGGAAATCGCCGAGTACCTCGCGCTTCCGGCAAGCGAGAAAAGCGCGAGGGCCGTCGACGGTATGCTCTCGTGCTGGGAACATATCCGGTCGGTCGAACGGTGCCTGTGCGGGAGCGAGGGGCATCAGAGCGCGGCTCTGAGCGCCGCCGATCTCACGGCATGGAATTCCCGTATGGACAACGCTGACGGCACCCGCGGTGGGCATTGGACGATCTCACAGACGTCCGGAGCCGCGCAGAGTGTGGGAGTAGTGTTTGAGCACATCACGCCCGAAGCTTGGAACACCACAATGAACATGATGTACTCAGATTACTACCCGACCGCCGAGGCGTTCAGCGTCGATCAGCCGGAGTTTTACGCACAGCTCGCGAAGGATTTTCTGTTCGATAAAGACGGCGGCGAACCGCTGAAAAAACTTGCAGAATATTACCACGAAATTGTAAAAAACGCTTGACAAACAGATCGATCTGTGGTATAATGAGTATGCAGGGGCGGCGAACCCCGGCAGCCGCCTGCAAAGGCGTGGATTAAAAAGAACTCATATATCGAGGGAAAAGGGAGCGGAAACGCTCCTTTTTCTTGTTCATATAACGTTTACAAATAAATACGGTACTTTTTCTCGTAAACCTATTGACTTTTTGTACCGAATGTGATATAATAGATACATCAACAAGGGACGCGGATAACCCGGAAACCGCAGAAGGAGAATAAAATGAAGCTTACGAATGAAATGATTGAAAAGGTGAAGGCGGCAATCGAGGCTGACGAGAAGCACGAGATCTTCGCGATCCGCACTCAGGACGTTTCCTTCGAGGTGGGAAGAATCGATCACAAGTCGCTCGTCTGGATCGACGGCGAAATGACCGACGAAGAGCTCGACGGTATCAGCGCGACCGTCATCGATACAAATGATATCGAAAGGTCTCTGAACCGTCACAATCGCGAAGGCTACGACGGCGAGCACATCGCGATCCTCGCTGGTGGCTGCTCAATGCCTGGCGAGGACGCCGGCGAAATCATCATGGAGACCCCCGACGTCATCGCGATCCTCGCGTAAATCAATCGCTCCTGAGCCGTCGAGCGCATCGGCGGCATTCCCAAAAAAAAAGCTGGCGCATCGGCTATACGGCGAGAAAGAGAGATCATGGAAAGAGTCTATATATCCAAGTACGGAAAAATTGTAAAGCGGTGTCCGGGACTCCACGAGTACTGGCACAGAGGGAAGCTCATCGCGAAGGGTCAGAGCATTTCATCGCCCGACCCCGAAGAAAAGCCGACGAAAGCAGACTGGGAATTCTGCGTCGGGCTGAGGAAATAACTAACAAAAAGCTGTCCCATCGGCTTGACGGGGGAGAAGGAGAAAATCATGGAGTACAAAGCAAGACTTAGCGCGGCAGAGTGGACTAACGGAAGCGGTTGGGACTGTGGAAACGGCTTCGACGTGATAGGCGATGAAGTCGAAAGCTGGGACATCAGTGAAGGCGATCTTGACAGATGGAAACAGCTTTTCAAAGACCGTGACAGATCACTTTTCGATTACGTGATCGACGGTTTCGACGATCGCGACGATGACTACGATGACTACGACGAGGATCCGGACGACGAGGAAGGCGACACCAAGTGGACGATGAGGCTCATCGAGATCGATGACGAGGGCGATGAGAAGGTTCTCGCGTCGGTCTCCTACTGGGAATCGGAACTCATGGGCGACGATGAGGAAAGCGACGAATGAAAAAAGTCATTAAAGGCGCCGTCTGCGACACGGAGACAGCGGAGCAGATCGGCGAATCGCGGTACGACGGGTGCACCGAGTACCTTTACAGAACGAAATCAGGGAAGTACTTTATCCACACTGTACGGAGTAAAGGGCTCGTGCGAGAGGATATATACCTGATGACCAATACAGCCGCCGCTGATTGGATTATGGTCGCCTACGGGCCCGTAGACGCCTACTACGACGCTAAGACCGGCGCGAAAAAAGAGTGGGCGAAGATCAGCGTGTCGTCGGCGACAAAAGAGCTGATCGACGAGCTTCGCAGGGCATATGGGATGACTGCGAATGAGCTGATCTCAGACGCGCTTAAGACATATCGTAAAAACGCATGACGGAGCCGGGGAAAAATCCCCGGCTTTACACGTTTTATACACGTTTTCTCCGAAAACAACTTTTTTCAGTACGAAAGCGATAAAACGAAAATACTCAAAATGTCAGGAAATATGGGCATTTTCGGGATACTTTCGAAATGTCGTGAACGTGTGTGAACTGTATCTCCGTTTCCTAGATGGTCCACCAATATACCGAAAAGTGCCGTATTTACGGCATTTTTTATTTGCCGTACACGTATTTTACACGATTTTATTCAGGATTTCGAGCGCGTGCTCTTCTTCGCGCGGGTATAAGTGGGAGTATGTATTCCACGTGATCGTGACATTTTTGTGTCCGAGCCGTCGCGCGACTTCCTGGATGTTGATACCACTGTTCGCGAGCAGCGACGCATGAGAGTGCCGGAACTCGTGTATGGTTCGGTGCGGAAGCCCTGCCGCCTCCGCAAAAGCCTGATTCCGTTTCTCGATCGTCGAATCTCTTAGGCAGCCGACGCCCCGGCAGACAAACCAATGATCGTTAAATCCTGCCATGATCTGTTGACGCTTTCTGTGGTAGTCGAGTGCCGCGACGAGAGGCTGTGGCATTTGCACGTCGCGGACAGACGATAGCGTCTTCACGAGTAGCTCAGTCTCCCGCTTGCCTTTGATCTTCTGGGATATGCTACGCCTGATCTTGATAACATTCCCGTCGATATCCGCCCATTGTAGCGCGTGTATCTCGCCTTTTCTCATGCCGGTATAAAAAGCGAGCATGAAGAAGATATAATAGCCCCACTCGTCGAGGTCACCGCTTGCCTCAGCCCGCTGTTTCGCGACGGCAATGTAGCGGAGAAATTCGTCCGAAGTATAGTAACGGACTTTTTTCTCCGGTACGGCAAACTCCGGCGTTTTGTATCCGCCGATCTGCCGTATGGGATTCTTCGGGATATATTCCATTCGCACAGCGTAGTTGATCATCGTCGATAGCACCTTAATGTACGAGCTGGACGTCGCCGGGCTCAGACCGAGGGCGAGAATGTCCGACTTATACTTCTGCGCCGCTGAAACATTAAACTTGTCAAGCCGTATGTCCCCGACGAGAGGGATTATAGTATGCTCAAACGTCCGGCGCTTTTTGTCCCATGTGGTCTCGCGAAGCTCCGGCTTGCAGACCTCGATATACTCGTCGTACAGGTCCTTCAACGTCTTCCGCGCCGCGGGAGGCGTTTTTTTAATCTCTTCGAACAGCTTGCGTTCGAGATCCTTCGCCTCGGCCGAACCGTATGCAACGCGGTCGATCTGCCGGGGCTTGCCGAACTGATCGACGTAGTTGATACGTACGCGGTATTGTTGTTTACCGTCTTTTTTGCCGTCCATTTTGTAGATCGGCATGATATTCACACTCCTTCGAAAAAGTGGTTATTTCCGGAATGGAAACAACCACTTGTTTTTATTCTACGATTACACAACGGTCTATAGTAAGGGTTAAATTAAAATTACCTACCTTGCCATAAAGCGTGATGGTATCTCCAACTGCGAGATTCGCGACCTTATCAACCTCACTCTGGTCGCTGAAATAACACTGTGCATATTCCCACGTTAAGTCTGTGCCGTCGTTGACGCAGACATATATGTTATTAAGCACATCTTTCCCAATGTCCTTAACTTTGCCGGTGATCTTCACGAACTTGTCTTTGTACTTCTGATCAGCGGCGACTTCGTTTGTCTGGTATTCGTCGAGCATGGTCATAACATCGGCAAATTCATATTCGATAGTAGGGGAATCTTTCCCGACAACTACCGTTCCATTCTGGTTGGTATCTATAGAACCTCCCGTAGGCTGATCGGAGTTATTTTTGCCGCTATTGCCGCCGATAACGGCGATCACAATAACGGCTACAACAATAACCGGAATCAACCATTTCGGCATTTTCTTCTTCCCGTTGACATTACCTCCACAGTATGGGCAGGTGTTCGCGTCGTCCGGAATGTCGCGGTTGCATTTCTTACACTGCATAGTGCATTCTCCTCTCGTCAATATCTCAGCCACCCCGCGCCGGGGTTCAGGATATCGATCATAAATATTAAACATATAAACGTCATCAAAGCAATAGCCAGGATGAACACCGCTCGGAACTGTTTCCGCTGATATTCAAACTGCTTCTCAAAAAGCAGCCTCATTTCCGTAATGGCAGAATTTTCCATTTTTGAATCTTCACTCCCATTCTCGGGAATAGTCTCATTTTCAGCGCTGATCGTCTCATTCTGCGTCTCGTCTCCGGTTATCAGCCATTCGACCGAGACATCCAAAGACTGTGCGATAAGTTCAACCGTGGAATACTTAACCGATATCGTGCCGTCGTAAATGCGATACAGTGTGGTTTTCGAAACGCCCGACTGATCGGCAAACTGCTGTACTGTCATTCCCTTTTCCGCAAGCTTGCCTTTCAGCCGTGGGATATTTACCTTCATTTTGGTTCACTTCTCTCTCACAAAATTGGTAATCATTTCCAGAAACTAGGGCTTGCTATTACGCTTTGTATGATGTATAATATGTTTACAGGTACATTATATCACCTTTTGAACGAAATGTCAAGTATCCGAACGAAATTTCTCGAAAAAAAGATGAAATCGAACGAAAAGAGGTTACATAATGAAAAATCTGAGATCGTTAATCAATCAAATGCTCGACCGTGCGACCGACGCACAGCTGAAAGCCGTCTACGCATTCATTCGGCGCCTGATGAGGGACGAATGAAAAGGAGTGGGAAAATTCCCACTCCTTTTTTATTGCTTGTCTGCCTTCTCGACCGCGTCCAGAAAGTCGCTCAGAGCTTTCCACCCTTCCGGGCCGAGTGACGCGAGAATACGCATGACGCGCTTCTGGAACTCGTCGCCCTTATCCGATAAGACGTCGCCGACGAAGCCGGCGATTTGCTCGTCGATGGTCGGTTCACGGAACATCTCGCCGTCGCCGGTGCGGAGCCATATCTCGTCGACCCCAAAAACCGCGCATATTGTTGTAATAACGCGATCGGTTATTTTTCTGTCACCGCTTTCAAGCCACGCGACGCCGGTCTGCCTCATGGCGATCTTCTCGCCGAATTCGGCCTGAGTAAGCCCGAGGTATTTTCGGAGCTCTTTAATTCGCTCGTGCAACCGTTTCACCTCCTTCTGATACCATTATACCACAGCTTGAATAAAAAGTCAAGGTTTTTGAAAAAAATTATCACGAACCCCTTGACAAAACATTCAAGCTGTGCTATAATAGTATCACAAGATATTCAACCGGTGGTAAACGGCCGGGACAATAAAAAGGAGTACACACCATGAACGAAACAATTATCCGGGTCTATAAAGGAAGCGTAAAGACCCTCAGACACTTCAACCCCGAGACCAGAGAAACCGGCTACTACGAAATAGCCTACAAGGAGTTCGACGCCGAGACCGGTGAGCTGGTCAGCGAAGGGACAGCAGACTTCACCGGCGTAAGAATGTACAAGGAACTCCAAAAGTACCTCGTCTGTGCCTACACCGGCGAAACGAATCGCGCGGGCGGCAGGAAGACCGAGCCGAGTGAATGGATTTACGTCAGCAAGAACCAGAAGTTCCCCGTAATCAAAGCGGCACGGCTTGCATATGGCGAGAACGTCGCGAGAGTTAAGAAGTATTGAGAGGAGATAAAGAAAATGAAAACAGCAATCAAAAAAGTAACCATCATGGGCATGGATTTCGCCCTCGTGCAAGACCCCGAGTGGGGCGCCGATCACCAGTACGGCACGGTGCCGTACACCGAAGTCGACGAGGACGGACGTCTGAAGCGCGTCCTGAATGGGTTTGAGATGTGCGTCGCCGCAACTCCCGAGGAAGCAATCGAGCGCCGCGAAGACGTCCTGCTCGCCCAGAAGTGGAAGGCGGAGCACCCGGACGCAACCGACATCGAAGAAATGAAAGCAGTAGCGGATATTGTCAGACGCAGAGTGACGGGGGCATAAGCCCCCGGTAATGCGGCAGTCCCGGTCGCAAGCCCGGGCAGAATAAGGAGGTGAACGCATGACCAACGTCCCAATGATAGCAAGCGTAGAGACGGCAGTGACCGCCTACTACACAAAACCACAGCTAGGCAACGCTGAAATCAATGAGATCTTCGGCGGTCTGAGCAAAGGCAAAGTGTGTCAGCTTAAGGTACTCGCACGGGAGAAAATGGAAGAACTCGGAATCCCGCTAATGAACAACCGCACAGTTGACGCGGACGCAGCCTACCAGGCGTGGGGGCTGAACATCGGCGATCTCGAACGCCGATACGCAAAAATCAAGAAAATGGAGGAAAATAACAATGGCAAAAACTGAAAAGCTCTCGGCCGAAAACGCCGATCTGCTCGCGAACATCCTGCGCCATCTCGTCGCCATGAGCGAAAGCGACCTTCTGCCGCTGGAGTGCTACTGCAAAGGCTTCGAAGCCGGTAAGGCGTCGAGGGCGTCGAGTGAGAAAAACAGCAAGACTGCGTGAGGTGTGGACATGATCACCGAAGTCGACTACGAAAAAATCCACAGCTTGCAGACTGAGCTCATTCGCAAGCAGGATCGCACAATCGACGAGCTCAGAGCCTCGAACAAAATCCTCGAGGCTGCGAATAAGGTCCTCGCAGAAGCGCTCTCACGGGCTCTGACGCGCGAAGGACGCGACCGGGTATTCATACCGGCGCGCGAGGTAAACAGCGACGCAGAGTTCCGCACGGAGCGCACGATTGACGATGACATACTCATCATCAGGGTGCGGGCGTAAAGAAAACGCCCGCGGCGGAGCAGCAACTCCGGTCACGGGCAGATAAAATCATCCACAATCATTATAACACAGGAGGAACAAAATGTCAAGCCTTTTCAACATTTCATCCCGTTACGCGTCGGTACTCAAGCTTATCGACGACTACACCGACTGGGAACCGGACACTGACGCCGAGGGGCACTACCTCGACGAGAACAACGAGATCATAGACGATCTTGTCGAGTACCGCCAGCAGCTCACCGACGCGCTCCTCGACACTCTCGACGCCGTTGACGGCGAGATGGCGGACAAGCTCGCGAACTGCGGCGCGTTCGTCAAGCAGCTTACCGCCGAGGCAGGAGCGCTCGACGCCGAAATCAAGTCGCTGCGGCAGCGCAGTGCGTCGAAGAAGCGCGAAATCGAGCGCTTCAAGAAGTACATCATGGACTGTATGATAAACGCCGACGTCAAGAAGGTCGACGAGCCGCTCGCGAAGCTCACCATCAGGCAGAACGCTGAGAGTGTAGAAGTAGCCGATGAACTCGGGTTTATCGACTGGGCACAGCGGAACGACCGCGACGATCTGCTCAGGTACTCGACGCCGGACATCAACAAGACAGCGGTCAAGGACGCGATACGCTCCGGTACAGAGCTTCCCGGCGCTCAGATCGTCCGCACGAAGTCCCTGATAATCAAGTAAGGAGGAAGACATATGTTCGAGAAAGCAGCAAGGAAGAAAGCGAAACTCAGGCTCGCGCTCACAGGTCCTTCCGGCTCGGGCAAAACCCTGTCGGCGCTGATGATAGCGGGCGGCATGACCGGCGGCGACTGGTCGCGCGTCGCTCTGATCGACACGGAGCACGAGAGAGCGAGGTTCTACGCGGATCGTCCGGAGTGGGGCACGGGCGAGTTCCTCTATCAGCCTCTCGTCCCGCCGTATAAAGCGGACAAGTACATCGAGATTGCCAAAGCGGGAGCCGAGGCGGTCGGAGAAGACGGCGTGCTGATCGTCGATTCCCTGTCCCACGCGTGGGAGGGCGAAGGCGGCGTCCTCGAGTATAAAGCCGAGGTCGAGAAGCAGAAAGGCAAGAACTCATACACCGCGTGGGATGAAGCCGGAAAGGTCCAGAACACGCTTATAACCACATTGCTTTCGCTCCCCTGCCACGTCATCGTGACGCTCCGGACGAAAACGGCATACGCGATGGAGCTGAACGACCGCGGCAAGAACGTTCCGGTAAGGATCGGTCTCGCGCCGATACAGCGCGAGAACACCGAGTACGAGTTCGACGTCGTGCTGAACCTCGACCGGGCGCATTACGCGACGGCTTCGAAAGACACGACATTCCTTGACGATTTCAACGCGCCGATAACCCCCGAGATCGGGCAGAAACTCCGCGACTGGCTCGCCGAAGGAGCGGAGCCGGACAGGTGCGCGGACTGCGGACACGTGATACTGCCGGAGCGCGGCGTCACCGTCGCGCAGATCGTCGACGGCACAACGAAAACATATGGGCGCAAGCTCTGTATGAGCTGCGCGGGAAAGGCGAAGAATGCAGCAGCTCAGACCGTATCAGGTTGATGTCGTCAACCGCGTCCATCAGGCATGGGCGGAAGGAGCGCGAGCGCCGTGTGTGGTGCTCCCCTGCGGAGCGGGAAAATCATGTATCGTCGCAGACATGGCACGCCGTACAACATGGAAGGGCAACCGGGTGCTGTTCCTCGTCCACAGAAAAGAGCTCGTCGACCAGATTGTCCGGACGTTCATCGGATGGGGCGTCGACATGGAGTACTGCACTGTGGGCATGGTTCAGACGATAACACGCAGAATCCATAAAATGCGCCCGCCGTCGCTGATCATCACCGACGAGAATCACCACTCACTCGCTGCGTCATACCGCCGGATATACGACGCATTTCCGAAAGCCTATCGCGTCGGCGTGACAGCTACGCCGGTCAGGCTGAACGGCGACGGGCTCGGAGATGTAAACGACCGGCTGATAATCGGTGTGTCCGCGAAGTGGCTGATTGAAAATCACTTCCTCGCGCCGTATGACTACTACGCGCCGAGCGTCGCCGACCTCACCGGACTGCACGTCAAGCAGGGCGAGTACGTCGCTTCCGAGATTGAATCGCGGCTGATGTCGTCAGCTATCTACGGAGACGTCATCGCGAACTACAAGAACCTCGGAAAAGGCGAAAAAGCTATCTGTTACTGCGCGTCGATCAAGCACTCGAAAGCGGTCGCGGAAGCGTTTTCGAAAGCCGGAATCCCCGCCGTCCATCTCGACGGCGAGACGCCGAAGCCGGAACGAAATCGCATTATCACCGACTTTCGCGCCGGGAAAATCCGGGTGCTGTGTAACGTCGATCTGATCTCCGAGGGCTTCGACGTGCCGGACTGCGGGTGCGCGATACTGCTCAGGCCGACGAAATCGCTGACGCTGTATATACAACAGTCAATGCGATGTATGCGCTATTTGCCCGATAAACGCGCGGTGATTATCGATCACGTTGGTAATTACGCACGATTCGGAATGCCGGACGACGACCGCGAATGGTCACTCGAGAAGAAAGACCGGGCGAAGAAAGCGCCGCGCGAGCAGAACGACGTGAAAATCGTCACCTGTCCCGAGTGCTTCCGGGTGTTCGAGCCGAACGAACTGCGTCAATGCCCGTGGTGCGGCGCTCCGCTTCCGAAGAAAGTCAGGGAGATACAGGAGAAGGCGGCTGAGCTTGTCCGTATCGAGGGCTTCACGCTCCGGTACACACAGCCATCAGACTGCAAGACATATGCAGAGCTGCAAGCATACGGCAAGCAGCATGGATACAAGCCGGGCTGGGCATGGCACCAGGCACGGACGCGAGGACTGATACATGACAGAGCATAACATCCAGAACCTCATCCGCACACAGTGTGGAGACATCGCGCTGCTGTTCCGGGCGAACGTCGGGAGCTGGGTGACGAAGGACGGCAGGTTCGTCACGACCGGACTTCCGGTCGGATTCCCTGATCTGTTCGGCGCCCGGTTTTCGGACGGAAAAGCGGTGTTCATCGAAGTCAAAAAGCCCGGCGGGAAAGTCCGACCAGAGCAGGAAAGGTTCGTCTTGAGAATGCGCGAATACGGGTTTATCGCCGGTATCGCCTATTCGGTCGAAGACGCGAGAAAATTAATTTTGGAGGATTAAATTTAATGTTTAACTTAAGCTACCAGGATCTGAATGAAATCATCCCCGAGGGAAAATACGAAGCCGTAATCACCCGCGCCGCCGAAGATCACGGCTGTGTGGTCATCAACTGCGAAATCCGTAAGGACGTGCAGCAGGACTGCGCCGGACGTACTCTGACCCACTGGATGTACAAACTCCGCGAGCCGAAGGAGCTCGACGCCGCTGTCGGCGGATACAGTTTTTCACAGGTCATGCGTATCGCGAAAGCCGCCGCTCTGCCGGAAGGCAAGAACTATCAGTCACTCGGCGAAATGCTCGCCGATCTCGCGGGCAAGGCGGTGCAGCTCGAGCTTTATCATGAGCTGTATAACGGGAAGAAGTATCTTAAGGTGAAGTACTGGAACCCATCGGAGGCGGGACCTCTGACGTACGCCCCTGAGCCTCCACAGCCGCGGCAGAACGCCGGAAGCACGAGCGCGAATAATACCGCTCAGGCGCAGAACACGCAGTCAGGCGGCATTCCTGGCTCTGCTCTGCCGTGGAACTGAAGCTATAATGAAATCTAAAGACATTCGCCTTGTCCCCGCGTGCGCAGAGTGTCCCGAACAATACGACGCGTATGACCCTGCCGGAAATCCGGTCGGATACATACGCGTCCGCTGGGGAATCTGTGCGGCGTGGTGCACAATTATCGACGGTGCTTATGACAAGTGCGTATACAGCAAAAATGTCCGCGGCTGGTGGAAGTTTAACAGCAAATTTGAACGGAAGTTCCACCTATGGCGCATCAGACGCGCTTTTGCGAAGTGCCTGAGCAAAAGAAAATCGTGAAGGCGGTGAGACAATGGATTGCAAATACTGCGCCGAGAAACGCGCAGCTGAGCACCGGGCGCAGTTCTGGCGTGACGCCGCTGTTGTGCTGATGTTCGTTCTCTCGTTCGAGAACGCGTTCATTCTGACGCTCGTCATGCTCACAAGGGCGTAACGAAACGTGACACCCTTGCATACGGCGGTGAACGAATCGTTCGCCGTCAGCGGAACGATACCGTAATAAAACGTGATGGTCTCCGAAACAGAGACCGTCAAATACAGAAAGGAATATCGCAATGGAAAACAATCAGGTACAAATCTTCGAGAATCCCGAGTTCGGGAAAATGCACGCTCTCACGATCGACGGCGAGCCGTGGGCATACGCGAATGAAGTCGCCGCCGCTCTCGGGTACAAGAACCCGCGTCAGGCTATCGTCGATCACGTCGACCCCGAGGATAAGGGTGTCGCGAAACGCGACACCCTTGGCGGAAATCAGGACACCACCATCATCAACGAATCCGGTCTCTACAGCTTAATCCTCGGCTCGAAGCTCCCGAAAGCGAAGGAATTCAAGCGCTGGGTAACGTCCGAGGTTCTCCCGACGCTCCGTAAAACCGGCAGCTACGGCAAGAAACCGGCACCGGCTGATCCGTCCGCGCTCGCCGATCTCGTCAGAGCGACGTCACAGCTTATGCGCGACCAGAGGAAGAACGTACACGACATCGCGTACGCCGCCGCCGTTATCATGCACCAGTACGGCGTAGACGTCCCGGCGGAGTTCCTCGCGACGCAGGGAGAGAGAGAGTACACATTCCGCCGCGAGACAGACGAAATGCTCAGGCAGGTCAGGGAATACAAGCCCCTCCTCCCGTGGAACTGATCGCCGATGGCGAACTACGATAAGATTCCGGCAGAGCTGAAAGCCCTCTCGAACTGGGTGAGCTGGAAGCTCGTGCCGGACCCCGACAGGGGTAAGCCCCGGAAGGTTCCCTATGATCCGCGCTCCGGAGAACCGGCAAGATCAAACGACCCGTCGACATGGTGCGGGTTTGATATCGCTTCGACTGCCGAGGGCTATGACGGCATAGGCTTCATGTTCTCGAACAGCCCATATTTCGGTGTGGATATCGACGGCGTGACGGACGAAATTGACAGATATATGCAAGGCGAGCCCGGAATGCTCGCGGATTTCGTTGATACTCTCCAAAGCTACACAGAAATCTCGACGTCCGGCGGCGGCATACATATCATCTGCCGCGGCACCCTCCCTCCACATGGGCGGAGACGCGGGAACATCGAAATGTACGAGGACGGCAGGTTCTTCGTGATGACCGGCAGATCGGCGTCTCAGTACCCGGACGTCTCCGAGTGCACCGAGACAATCAAGACGCTTCACGAGCAGTATATAGGCGGCGGCACGACCCCCGCCGAAGCCCCGATAGAAGTCCCCGCTTCCTGTCCGGATTCTATAGACGACATACTCGCCGCGATTCAGCGGTCGGCGTCGGCGGACAAGTTCTTCCGGCTCTGGCACGGAGACTGCACCGGCTACCCGTCGCAGTCTGAAGCGGATATGGCGCTGTGTAATCACCTCGCGTTCTGGTGCAGGTGCGACGCCGCGAAGATGGACGCCATGTTCCGGCAGTCAGGGCTCATGCGTGAGAAGTGGGACAGACAACAGGCGGGAAGCACCTACGGGATATTCACGATCCAGAAAGCTATCGCCGGGTGCTCGAAAGTCTACACCCCCTCTGAGAGGCTCCAGAACGCCGCAGAAGCCTATGTAAACATCGGGGGTACATCTACCTCCAAGATGTATTCATTCGACGATATGGGCAACGCTGAGCGCTTCTGCGACTATTTCGGCGGTTTCATCAGGTACTCATACGTAGATAAGCGCTGGCTGTACTACGACCGCCGCAAATGGGTAACAGACCGCGGCGGCGAAATCGAGAAGGCGGCTGAGCGGTCAATCCAGATGATGGACGCCGAAGCACAGTTGTATGACACCGGCGACCCGGAGAACCCAAGCGACGAATTCAAGGCGTTCCAGAAGTGGCGGAAGCGCAGTCGGTCAAGCGCGACGAAGAAAGCCATGCTTGAAGAACTGCACCACCATCTCCCGATTCTGCCGGAGCAGACAGACACCGACACAACGCTCCTGAACGCCGTCAACGGCTATATCAACCTTGAAAGCGGCAGGCTGTTTGAGCATGAAGCCGACCGGTACATGACGAAAATCGTTCCGGTTGAGTACGACCCGGAGGCTGAATGCCCGACGTGGCTGACGTTCCTCAACACGGTATTCGCCGGTGATGAAGACCTCATAAGGTACATCCAGAAAGCCGTCGGTTACTCGCTGTCCGGCGACACGTCAGAACAGTGTGTGTTTTTCCTCTACGGCTCAGGATCGAACGGCAAATCGACGTTTCTGTCCACAGTCAGGCAGATATGCGGAGACTACGCTGCAAACGTGCAGCCCGAAACGATCATGGTCAAGCCGTCCTCGGGCGGCGGAGCGAACAGCGACATTGCCCGGCTGAAATCCGCACGGTTTGTGACTTCCGTCGAGCCCAACGAAGGAATGCGGCTGAACGAGGGACTGATAAAGCAGCTTTCCGGCGAAGACCCTGTGACGGCGCGAAAGCTCTACGGCGACGAATTCGAGTTCATGCCGGAGTTCAAGCTGTGGATGGGTACAAACCACAAACCGATTATCCGCGGCACCGACACCGGTATCTGGCGGCGTGTGCACATGATCCCGTTCACGGTTTGTATCCCGGACGACAAGAAGGATAAGCAGCTCCCCGGCAAGCTGAGGAGAGAGCTGCCCGGAATCCTTGCCTGGGCTGTGCGCGGCTATCAACTGTACAAGCAGGACGAAGGGCTTAAAATGCCCGCCGCCGTATATCAGGCTGTGGCAGAGTACCGACACGAGATGGACAGCATTTCGCAGTTTCTCGAAGAGTGTACAGAGCCGGGAGGAGATGTACCGGCGAATATGCTGTACGCGGCGTATAAAGACTGGGCGAGAAGCGGCGAACAGTATGTGCATACGAGTACGAAGTTCGGTATGGAAGTCTCGAAGCAATACCAAAAGATTAAAGGCGAACGAGGTGCGAAATATATCGGGATTCATTTGAATCATCGTTTCGACGGCTGACGACCCTGACGACCCTGACGGCTTTTATACCTTTACGC
>ERZ1034962.563-NODE-563-length-16384-cov-11.653132_pt1 | contig 16384 bp, 21 predicted proteins | sample MGYA00520696_ERZ1034962 | MGnify/ENA primary metagenome ERZ1034962 (study PRJEB33766, sample SAMN09781770) | gut metagenome | biome: gut microbiome | host: Homo sapiens | place: Madagascar | study: EMG produced TPA metagenomics assembly of the PRJNA485056 data...
ATTCTACGGCCTTGCAGCGTCCAGGGCTTCCAGGGCAAGGGCCTGTTGTCTCGCCCAGGATTGCGCGGGCAAAAGAAAAACGCCCCTGTGGGGCGCTGTGATGCCGTTTCTACGGCCTTGAATTCAGTTCGTGGGCAAATGCCCCGTTCGGTGCCTAGCCCGCCTTATACGGGCTTCTGTGGACTTGCACGTATTCGCTATAGGTCGCCATTGGCTTTGCCATTGCCTTTGCTATCACAACGTCAAGCCACGTTTTGCCGTTCCCGCGCGGTTCGTCGCACTTTGCGCGGTAAAGCCCGCTTTGGCGGAATAGCGCCGCCATTTGCGCCGGGTCTTTGTCCGTGTAGAAGGCTAGATGGTCGCAAAGCCTTAGCGCCGCTTCGCTTTCGCTTCCCCATGCGCTAACGTCGCCGCTCCAAAGCTGTCTTATCTGGTCGCGGTTGCGCCCTCTGAACATTCGCGCCCTTACAGTCTCCAGGTTCCCGCACGTGGCGTAACGCTCCGCCCTGGGGGCCGTTGGCGCTTGCGTGGCCCTAGCGTCCGCAACGTAGGCGCTATAGACGCGCTCCAGGGCTTCCGGCGCTTCCCTTATCGTGTCGCGCCCCTGGTACACGTCGCCCGTAAGCGCCATGTAACGCCCGCTGTCGTAAAACTCTATTCCGGGCCTTTTCTCGCGTAGCTCGCCCGTGGCCCTGTCCAGCTCTTCCCGCGTGAACCTCGCTAGCGTGGCTTCGTCCAGGGCGAAACTAGCCCGGTTCGTGAGTATGTCGAAAAATGGCTTGTGGGCGATTATGTGAAAGCCGCGCCCGCTTAGGCTCTTCTCCGTGTAGCTGTCCACGGCTTCGATTATCCGCGCCGCGTCCCTTAGAACGTTGCCCCTTGCGTCTATTACGTTGTCCAGGTCTATTACCAGATAATCCCCGGTGAAGACAAAGCCCAGGCCGCTAAACCAACCGCGCCTAACGGCTTTCTCGCACTCTTCGAACGTCGCCCAGGTGTTGGGGTTGTTCACCCTAGCCGGGGCGTTGGTGTTTGGGTTGTATGGCTTCTTGCGGTCTGCCGCGCCGCCGCCGCTGATGCCGCGCGTTACCCAATGCGGTACGGCCTTCAACTCTTCCGGTATGTTCCTTAGCGCCCGCATGGTTACGCCGCCCCTCCGGGGTTGATGGCAACGCCCGTGCCGTCCTCCAGGCGTTCCCAACTCGCGATTACGCCGCGCTCCGTAAGGTAGTCAAGCTGTTTTCTAACGGCATTCTTTATGCGTTGGCGCTTCTTCTTCCTAGAATCATCCGTGCTGCATTTGGAAAAGTCCACACGGTTGTAAAAGCTTTGATAGTTGATTTTGTACATGTTCCTATAGGGCTTCTTGCCGCCCTTCTTCATGCCCTCCAGGCCGTCTACCCTGTCGGCGATTAGCTGCACTATGGCCTGGTTGTCCTTCGTCCTTCTTAGGTTCGTGCTAAGCGCGTTGGCGCTCGTTGGCTTTATGGTTGTCATTTGGTTTATTGCAATTGCATATTGGTAGAGAATCGGGGCGTTTCGCCCAAACTCGTAAAACTCCGATATTTCGCCGCCCTTGTACGGTCTAAATGCCCACTTCGCAACCTCTATGAAGTTGCCAACGGTCTTTATTGCCTTCAAGTCCGGATAGATAGAGAAAATGGCGCTAACGTCCAGCTCAATAACTATTCCGGCCATTTTTACAATGCTGTCGTGCATACGCGCAAGCTGTGCCGTCTTTGGGTTTGCCTGTCCGTCCTGGTAGGCCCTTCTAAATAGCTGAATCGGTGTTATTGAATAGATTCCATTGGCAACGCAATTGCAAATTGCCGCGAATACTAGTCTATCGTCCGCGTTAAGCTTGCCCATTACCTCGTTTATTTTGGTCTGGTTGTTCCGTAGGGTAACAATCACGTCTTTTGCCTGTCTGTCCGCCGCACACTCTTTGCTTATGACCTCAATTGCCGTTTCAGTGTTGAACGGCATACCGTCAAAGACGCGCTTTGTTACAGCGTCCCTAGGAACGATTAGCCCTTTTTCGTACTGCCCGCGCAACGTTTGAACTTTTGCGCTTCCTGTCGGCTCCGTCTGTGCTTCCAGGTATTCCGCTAGTACCGCGTCCACGTCTTCAAGCGTCTTGCCGTCCGCAAGTTCCAGGCTGTCCAGGTATCCGGCGCTAGCGCCATCGTTGAAGTCGATAGCGCCCCTGTCCATTAGCAGGTTAAGAACCTTCAATAGCTCGCCGCCGCGCCCGCCCAGGCTCTTGCCCACGTATTCGACAACGTTAGTTTGTCCCATTCATAGCGCCCCCCTTCTTGCCGTTCCTTGCGCTTATGGTTCCGTGCTTGTCCAGGTAGTCAAGTACGCTTTCCTCAGTGAAGAACCAACTACGGTTTATGTTGCGCGCGTTGAAGCGCCCGGCTTCCCTGTACCTTATTACCGTGCGCGTTGAGCAATTGAGTACCTTTGCAACCTCTGCGTTGTCGTAGTACGTAACGCCGTCAATCTGAATTTGCATTGCTATGCACCTCCGTTTTTTCTGGGCTTGTAAACCTTCATGAATGCGTCATAGGCTTGTTTCTCTTCCGGCCCTAGCGCCTTGCCGTCCAGGTAGTCGTTTATTACCTTCTCAATGGCTTCTATCTGGGTGCCGCCGTTCATGATTGCAAAGCCCTTGAACCGCCTTAGCGTGTCGTTGCTTATGCGCCATGAAACCAGGGTGGCTTCCCTCTTTTCCTTCTTCGTCGCTTTCTCTTCCGGTTCGTCCGCGTCCAGGAACGCTTCAACCGCTTCTAGTCCAAAGTCCTTCGTTTTTGCCATGCCTATTGCTCCTTCTCCGTTAGTTCGTCCGCTAGCGCCTGGTAGTCTTTCGCCCCGTTGCTCCGTGGGTCGTAGGCGAAAATATCAACGCCTTGCGTGGGCGCTTCCGCTAGCGCGACGTTGCACCTAATGCGGGTCTTGCAAAGCTTGCCGGGGAACAGTTCGCCCAGGCGTGCTTCTACCGCCGCCGTTAGGTTTTTGCGCCTGTCGTACATTGTCATAACCACGCCCGCAATGGTTAGGGACGGGTTTAGCCGCCGCCTTGCAACGGCTATGGTCTGCGTAAGCTGTGCAAGCCCGGTTAGGGCTAGGTATTCCGCCTGTGTGGGGATTAGAACCGCGTCACATGCCGTTAGCGCGTTGAGCGAAAGAACGCCCAGGGAAGGGCTACAGTCCACTAAAACGTAGTCGTATGCGCCCGTAACGCCCTCCAGGGCTTCTTTTAGCAGGTATTCCCGCCCTACAACGTCGTTGCTTCCCTTTTCGATTCCTGTTAGTCGCAGGTCGCCGGGGATTAGGTCGTAACCCCTTTTCGTGTGCCTTATGACCTCTTGCGCGGGCTTGTCGCCCTTTAACAGCTCATAGGCCGTTGTATCTTCCTGGGCAACGTCTACGCCCAGGCTGGTTGTTAGGCTCCCTTGCGGGTCTAAGTCAACCAATAGAACGCGCTTCCCGCTGTCGGAAAGCGCCGCGCCCAGGTTAACGGCTGTCGTTGTCTTTCCAACGCCGCCCTTCTGGTTAACTATCGCTATTATCTTTTCCATCATTTGGCCCCTTTCTCTTCTTTGCCGCGTACCTGTTGCCGATTTTCGCCCGCCGCATTTTCTCCAGGGCTTCTTTTGAGTAAACGCCCGTCTTGCCCTTGTTCCAAGGCTCCGCGCCGCCCGGTGCCACGTTCCAGCCCAGTTCGGTTAGGCGCATTCGCGCTATTTCCTCGCGCTCCAGCCTGTAGGCTTCTTCTTCCGTCAAGCCTTCCGCTATGACGTAATGGCTAACGTTGCTCCAGCCGCCGCAAGCCTTTATTGCCCTGTAGAAGCGCGTTGAATGCTTGTAGCCCTCGCCGCCGTTCCAGCGCTTAGAAGGCTTTTGGCTGGTAACGCCAATGTACATGCGCGGTATGCGCCCGTCCGCCGCTACGTGCGCGTATAGCGTGTACATGCTACGCCCCCTTTATCTCGTGCTTTATTTGCGTGTTCTGGTACCTAACCGGCAAATCTCCCCGGCTTTTTAGGTACTCGATGCAAAGCCGTTTGTTTAGAAAGCCGCCGAATAGCTCGCCGTCAATCTCGCCGCGTTCGCCCCAATAGCCGCCGTTATATGCGCCGTCTCCGTATGTGTCGCACCTCACCTTATCCGCCGCGTGTTGCAAGTCTTGCGCCGTGAAAACCCAACTCCAACCCTTACGGCTCACCGCGTAATGTTGGAAAATGGGCTTTTTCCCTTCGATGTTGCGCCGGATTATGCCGCTTGCTTCGCTCATGGTTAGCCGGTCTATTTGGCTTGCGTCAATCTCGCCGCTTCTTATCTGCTCGCGAAAGTGCGACTTAATCCAACGCGTTTGCTTTTCGCTTGCCGGTCTTATGTCTTTCATGGTCTAGCCCTGCCACTCTTCGAGCCATTCGTAGGGCACAACGGGGCGGTTCTTGCCGCGCATCTCGAATGGAATAGCCGCGCCGTGGTTCAGCCCAGGCCAATAGCAAGAATCGTTGTCCAGGATGCCAAAGTAAAAACCGCCTTCCGCGTCCCGGTCGTAGGCCGCTTTAACTTGCTCGTTGACCAATACCCAAACGCCTTCGCCGTTTCCCGTCGTGTAGCTGTCCTTGCTGCCGGGCAAGTTGACCTTTATGTATTCGGTGCATTTGTCGGCCTGTAGCTTCGTCACCTCAAGCGCGCCGCTAAGGATGCTTCGAACGCCCGCGAAAGTCTCGCAAACCTTTAGCCACTCTTCTATGGGCATGTCGCGCACCTTGCCGGTGTTAACGTCGTAGCTAACGGCAATGAACGTTCCGAACAGAACGCCGTAGAGGTCGCCCGCCTTTGCTACGCTTGTGTAGTCCATCTGGGAAAGATAGCCTTCTTTCTCCATGTGGTCGTTAGCGTAGATAGCCCGGTTAGGCTTCGAACCGTTGAACAAAAACTCTTCGTTAACGTAAATCAATGGTTCATCGTCCCAAAGAACGCCGTAGGCTTCTACGTTCCCGCCTACTTCCCTTTGGAATGCGCCCAGGTAGCTAGCTTCTCGGCCTTCCCGGTCTTCCGGCTCTACTTCCTTCAAATACGGGTCGCGCCCAGGCTCGATAACAGCAATACGAATGCCCATTGTTTCCGCCTTCCTCAAAGTCCCTGTTTGTCGGCTTGCGTCGTACAATGTCCATTATACGGACAACGTATATAACGTGTCAACTATTTTTTCTTTATTGCTTACGTTCTTACATTCTTACATTCGGCAAACCATGCCAAAGTGATTTGTAAGAACGTAGGCATAGAAAAACGGCCTTCTAGGATGCCGTTTAAGGCTCCTAAAAGGCCGCTTGTGGGTATTTGCCCATTGCCGCGCCAACGCGCCGCTATGGGGCTTTCTGTTGCTCCTGGGGCTATTTCCCGTTTTGGGTTAGCTTCTTGGGGTCGTAAGGGATTATGGGGCTAATGGTATTGCCGTCCTTGCGGCTACCATACAAAACCATGTCGCGCGTATAGTCCTCGTAAGGGTCAATGCGCGTAATCTGGTAGAGAATGCCCCTATAGCCTATTACTAGGTCGCTGGGGTAAGCCGTGCGCAAGCAATCCAGCCAATTAACCCGGAAAAGGCAATCTTCCTTTGTGGCCGTGGTGCCGCTCGCATAGATAAGGCTTGCCGAAAGCTGTTTGAAGAACGCCCATACGCTGGGCTGCGGGTGTACCGGCATGTATCCGTCAACCGGAAAGCCCTCCGCGTCCCTATAGCTTAGCTTCTTGTAGATAACGATTTTCTTATCCTTTAGAACCTGTTTCCCAGCCATTTCTAGCCCCCTCCTTCTACAGTGCGTTTAGAAACTCGTTGTAGTGCTCGTAAAGCCCTACGTAAGCGTCCAGTAGGCTTGCCGTGCCGTCTATGCGCCGCTTCGCGCTGCTGTTCTTAACCGGAACGATGTTGCCATTACGGTCTTCTTGTATGCCGGTGTTGGTCAAGCACCACTTCAAAATGGGGTTGTTGTTGTAGTTGACCTTTTTCGCTTGCAAGTCCGCGCCCAGGTTTTGCATGGGCAAGGAAAGCGTTTTAGCGCCCTGTATGCAGCGCTCCATAGGAAAGCCGTAGCCCTCCATTTCCTCAACCCAGTAACGCGCGCTCCAACTGTCGTAGTAAACCCACAAAGGCGTTATGCCGTGCTCTTTGACTATCTCCAAAAACCATGCCGTTACGTCGCTGTAGTTAATCGTGTTGCCCTTGCAAAGACGCACTAAACCGGCTTCTAGCCATTTGTCATAGGGTATTTTCTCTTGCTCTACCCGCTGCGTGAAATTCTCTTCCGGTAGCCAATACATTTGGTGTACGTATCGCCTGTGCGTCTCCGGGTGCATCATTAGAACCGTCGCGCACGTTAGGTCGGTCGTTAGCGACAAGTCCGCGCCGCCTATGGCGTAAGCCCCTCGGAAGTCTTCAAGCGAGAAGGTCTCTTCGTTGTTGATGCTGTCAAAGTCCAGCCACGCGTTATAGCGCGTCTCCCTGATATTGAAGTCCTTGCAAAGGATGCCGCTAAGGTCTTTGGGGCTTTGCTTCGCGCGCTCCACCTTGGCTACAAGGTCTTCTAGCTTCTTGATTCGGCCTAAGCCTGGGTTGGCTTTGAACCATGCCGCCGGGTCTGTCCATTCGGCTTTAGCGTCCAGCTCGTAGATGATGGGCAAAAATGTAGGGTCGTTGATAACGCCGTCTACAACCTTGCCCGCGTATTCGTACATATCATCAAAGATGCATTCGCGCACCGTTCCCGCCGTGGTAATCATCACTAGCAAGGGTTGGCGGCGTGCGCTTTGCGACTGCTTCATAACCTCGTAGAGGTTTCTATCTTTGATGCCGTGCAGCTCGTCAATGATGATGCCCGAACCGTTCAAGCCGTCCAGGGTGTCGCTGTTCTTGCCCAGGGCTTGAATCTTGCTCATAGCAGCCGAAAAGTAAAGGTCGCTTTTGCGCTTCCTTATGTGCTTCCGTAGGTATGGGCTTTGGGCAACCATGTTGCACGTTTCGTCAAAGATAATCTTTGCTTGGTCTTTCTTCGTGGCTACGCTGTAGATTTCCGCTCCGGCCTCGCCGTCTGCCAAAAGAAGGTAAAGGGCGATGCCCGCAAGCATGGTGCTTTTTCCGTTCTTGCGCGCAACCATAAAGAAGGCTTCGCGGTACTTGCGCAAGCCTGTTTCGCTATCGACAAAGCCGAATAGCGCACTGATAAAAGCCTTTTGAAAGAGTTCCAGGCGCACGGGTTGCCCCGCCCACTCGCCCTTAGAATGCTTGCAAAAACGCTCTATGAACTCGATAGGCCGGTTTGCCTTCGCTTCGTCAAAGCGATATTTGCCGGGGTTGTCCATGTCGTAGGCTAGCCGCTGGTATATCTTCCTAACGCGCTTGCTCGTTACGATTTCCCCGGCTTCTATCTTGTCCAGGTATGCGCGTATCCAGTTCACGGCACGCGCCCCCTATACAGTCTGGGCAAGGAAGGCTTGCAACTCGTCTTCCGCTCCCTTTGCCTCTTCCTTGGGCAACAGCTCGCAAAGCTGCTTGTAAAGAAGGCTGTAGCGCTGAATAAGCGTGCTGTAGCTCTTTAGCGCCGGGCTTTCCCTTAGCATTTCTTGCCGCCCATTTTTGAAAAGCTCAACCGCGCCGTTTTTGTCCACGTCCGCGCGCAATTCCTCAAGAGTGCAGGCCATGAACACAAGTTCACGGGTCAAGCTGTCCGCTACGGCCTTCTTGGATTCCGGCACGGCCTTAGCAATCTTGTTGAGCTTGCGCGTTTCGGCGCGCCTGATTTTGTCCTTGTCTATGTCCATGCTATCTACCCCCATTTCAAGTAATCATGTAAGCATGTAAGCAAACTTACCCCCCTCCTACGGGAAACCCTGGAGAGGTTTAAAGAGGTGGGCTCTGTGATTACGCGGGAGCCTGCTCCGCTGTCGCCCTGGGGGCGTTCGGGTCATGGTTACCGCTGTGAAAGACGCTCCGAATAGCGCAACTTCTAGCTATGAAGAAATGAATTGAAGGAGATAGCTAGCAGCTGCCGCCTTGGTCTGCTTCCCCGAATAATCCAGGCTCTAGCCTTTGGGTGACAAGCCCCGCCGTCTGTCCGCCTGGTAAGCATTCCAGGCCGCTACCCGGAACGCCTTGCACAACGTACCTATTCCCTTATCAAGTTGCCCGCTTCATCGAACCGCAAGCCCTCCGCCGTAGGCCGTCCGGTGAAATGCTCGTGCTGGTGGCACGTCGGGCAAAGCGCCTCTAGGTTGTCCCAGTTGAGCGTTATGTTTGGGTCGTTGATGTTTGCCGGTGTTATATAGGTCTTGTGGTGGACTATTCCAGCCGGTCGCCCGCAACGCTCGCATACATAGTGCTTGCTCTGCATGTATGCCTTTTGGGTATCCCTCCACGCCTTCGACGTGTAGAACGCCTTAGCGTATGCCTTCATAGTCCACCACTCCACCTAGTTAGCCCACGTGCGCTACCGCCTTTAGCAGGTTGTCGATAGAGCGTTGCAGCCTGTCCGTATCGGCCTGGGTCGGGTCGTACCAAAGCGACAAAAGGAACTTGGTAGCCGTCTTGGCAAGCGGGCTTAACGCCTGGTCGAATTGGGTTAGGCCGGTCGCAATCTCGATGTATTCCGCCGCGCCCTCGATAAGCCCGGCGATAACCGCGTCGTTGTCGGTGTTGTCCAGGCGCAACCACTCGCGCGCCTCGTCCAGGCTGATAACCTCGTTAGCCATACGTCAAGCCCTCCCCGCTGCTACTTGCCCGCTGCGACGGAAAGCTTAACGAAAGCCTCGGGCGCGATAACCTTGGTATCCGCAATGGCCATGCCGCGATAGTCGATAAGGCCGGAACGGAAAGCCGACTGGGTAGAAGACTCAACCGCGATGCCGTTCGCGAGATTGTAGCCCAGGTAATTGAAGTCGCCGAAATAGGCCACGTTATCCGCCACAAAGTCATCAACGACAACGTCAAAGCCAAGAATCTTGCCGATAGTCTCGTCTCGCGGGTCGGGAACAAAGATAGGCTTCTTGTTATCGTCAACCATGCCGTAGAAGGCCGTGTAAAGGGTCTTGTTGTTCATAACCCACTTGGCACGACGGGAATAGCCGCGCTTAAGAAGGGCAACAGCCTTAACAACGTCCAGGTAGGCAATAGAACCGCCCGCCGCCACGGTAACGCTGTTCTTAGCGTCCCAGGTAACGCCGTGCTCAAGTCCCATGCCCTCGCCGGTACCGGTACCGTTAATGAGCGCGTCCGCGATGCACTCAAAGACGCACTTGTTAAGCTCGTCGGCAAGGTAGGCTTCGAACGCGCTAATGCTCATGGTCTTAACCTTAGCGCTGATAGAGAAAATCTTGATAATCTCGTTAGCGTCGAAGTTAACGTTAGTGATGCCGGGCTGCTCGGTGTTAACGGCTGCGCCCTCGGTGTGCCATGCCGCCTTAGCGGAAGGCGTGGCAACCGGTACGGCAATCTTGGAAGGCATGTTGAAGGCGCGGGCAATGGAAAGCGTGCCGCCCTCGGTGCGTGCCTTGCTGATAATCTCGTTAAGCGTCTGGGTCGGGATTACAACCGGCGTGTTGCCGCTGGTGGTGTAAGCGTCCGCCGCTCGCTTCTCAATGTCCATAGCACGGGTAAAGGCGTTCTTCTCGGCCTGGGTAAGGCTCTTGCCCAGAAGGGACTTATAGAAGGCGCTACGGTACTCGGCACTTGCGAAAACGTCGCCCTTAACGGCCTGGTCGCTACCACCGGCAAAGCTCATGCCGGTAATGGGGTTGTAGCCGCGCGCCTCCGGCTCCTGTGCGCCGCCCTGGTTGCCGCCCTGGTTGCCGCCCTGCTCCTTCTCCTGCGCGTTAGCCTTTGCCTCGGCAAGGCCGGTAAGCTCGATATTAAGCTGCTTAATATCGACGTTGGGGTCGGTCTCAATGAGTGCGTGCATCTCCTGCGCGCGCTTCTCAATCTCGGCAACGCTCATGTTGCGGTAGTGATTAAAAGCCTGCTGAACAGTAGTAAACATGTTCCTACACCTCTCTTAGAAGAATCTTGTTACAAAGAATTCGCGCGTTGTTTAGCGCTTCAAGACGGTTAAGCCCTTCCGTGAAGGCCTTGCGCGCCTCTACGCTTGCCGTCGGGTATGCCGGGAATGGGCAAATACTCACTTCGTAAACCTTGGCAATCTTCGTAATGGTGCGCGTGTTGGTCTTCGGGTCGTAGCTGTCCCCGCCTTCCGGCACGGTGAAAGCAAAGCTCATGCCGCTTAGGTCGCCGCGCTTTACTGCCGTATGCACTGCCCTAGCGTCTTCCGTGTCCGGTAGTTCCGCCCTCATTTCAAGCCCCCTGCCGGTGACTTCAAAATGAAGGGTTTTGGGTGTGCGCGCCAACGGAATACGGTTCAAGTCGTGGTTGTACAAAAGTCGGCTGTCCGTAAGGTCTGCGCCGTCCAGTGCTCCCCGCTTGATGATTTCCGTATAGCTTCCCGCTGGGTCTTTAATCGTTGTCGGCGTGTCGAAAACGATTGGCATACCCTCCAAAACAAGGCTTTCGCTACCCTCTGCCGCGGGTGCCTCCGCCCTGATTTCGGCCGTTCTTAGCTCTTTCATGCTGTAGCCCCCTTAGAATCCGCCGGGGCTTCGTCATCGCTTGCCTTCGCAAGCTGGTAAGCGTCCACAATGTCGGTATTTGCGTTGTTAAGGCTCTGTAGTCGCTTGTCGCCATCGTCCACCGGCGGAAGGTTGAGAATCTCCAAAGCCTGGTTAATGGTGAGAATGCCAAAGGGCATAAGCTCCCGGACTAGTTCAAGCTTGGTTTTGTTGCTTGCGAACAAAAGCCGCCCGCTACCGAACTCAATAGCGTTACCGAATGCCTGTTCACGCTCCGAAAAGACTTTGCGCGTAAACTCCAACGAGAGTTGCAGCGCCAACGGCTCTACTACGCTTTCGTAGAATGCGCCCCACTCGTCTTCCGTGTAGGTGCTGTTAACGATTTTCTCGGAAATGCCCAGGTAGTTGTAAATCTTCGTGGCCGTGGCCTTCGTCTGGTCTGGGTCAACCGTTACCGGCTTGCTGTCAATCGGTATGTATTCGCTCTTTGAATCGGTCGCAACGATGCCGCCATTGTTGGCAACGTCCAGGTACTCGGCTATAAAGGCCTCTTTGTCGGCCTTTAGCTTCTCGTCGCTAAGAATCTGCGTGTATTTGAGAATACCGCGAATCGTCGCGCCGCTCTTGATGCCGTTGATAATGCCTTCGTTTTCGGTGTGCGCAAGCTCCAAAGCCGGGTAAATGGCTTCGTTGCTGTCGCCTAGCAGCTCGTCGCCGTTGTAGTTCCGGCGCAAGTGGATTAAATCGCGATAGGGCAAGATAACTTCGTTGCCGCTCCTGAAACGGAATTGCACGAAAAGACGGCCGCTAGCGTCTGTAAGAAAGTCGGCTTGTACGCAAGTCATAGGGTAAATGTTTCTTACATTGCCGCGTTCGTCCCTGTCCAGGAAGGCAAAGGCATTGTTGAAAAGGTAGTAATGCGTAGTTAGCTTGTAAAGCATGTCGTAGGCGTTCATGTACGGGTTAGGCTGCGTCTGTAGAAGCCTGTTTAAAACCCGGTCGCCTTCCGCCGTTCTTGCGCCGGTCTTGATAACGTGCGTGCCCTTTAGCTTCGCAACGTTGCGCGCGATTGAATCGACCGCGCCCCGGTAAATGTCATTTGCATATGCTCCACCGCTGAAAGCCGTAAAGGTAGCCATGTTGCCGTTAAGCGTCTCCGCCTTGGCAAGCTGCTTGCTATCCGGCTGCTTAAAGCGGTTGAGTAGATTACTCCACCAACTCACACGCTCAACCTTCTTTCGTCTTACTAGTAGGCTTGTAGTAATTCTTACAATCCTACATGTAAAAGAATAACACACCCTCCCCCCTGTTTGCAAGAATGTAAGAATGATTACACGCTTACAAGTAGGTAGAAGGCATGGAAAGAATTTAGTGCGGGACACTTTTACACGGTTTGGGCTATTTGTAAGATTGTAAGAACGGCAAACCATGTCAAAGTGATGATTGAACCGTCCAGGATGCCGCAAGCTGTAGCAAGGCAAACAGAAATGCCCCTGTGAGACGCTGTAGTGCCGCTCCTAGGCCGTTTTAACCTAAAGATGGGCAAATACCCTAGATAGCATGAAAAGACACTCTAACGGCTTTCTATGGCTTTATGTGCCGGATATTCTGCGAACGTAGGCGCTCGCGCTCAATCTGCCGCTTTCTTGCTGTCTTCCATAACTCAAAAAATTAGCCGTTCGTTTTTTGCCGAAAGCCCTACTAACAAGCAAGGTTGACTTGCTTCTACTAGCCCCCTCATGTGCTTGTAAAGATGTAATATCTTGTAGAACTTGTAGCCCTAGAGAAAATGGGGTCTTTCCCCTGGTGGATAGGCGTTTTTCCCGTTTTTCGCGTCATCACTTTGACACGGTTTATCATCACTTTGACACGGTTTAGTCATCACTTTGACACGGTTTCCCAATTTGTAAGAATGTAAGAAGAACTTCCCAAAACCATGTAAAAGTGTTGCGCTTTCGTCCAGGGGTTCAAGCATTCCGCACCGCTGACCAAAACAAAAGCGCCCCGCTGGGGCGCTCTGATGCCGTTTTAAGGCGTTCTAATTGCAAATATGGGCAAATACTCAAGTAAGGCGCAAAAACCGCTCTAACGTCCTTCTGTGGCTTTGTGGCGTATGCGCCGCACGTATTCCGAATAGGTAACCGGCCTGTTTTCCTCTTTCCCGTTCCTCCTTGCACGGGCTATCAACCGTTCTATTTCGGTATGTCCGAACGTGGTACCCCTGCGCGGTTCGTCCCATCGTTTCGCGTCGAATATGCCGCTTTGCCTATAGAGCTTGTCTATTAGCACTGGGTTTGCGTCCGTGTAGAAAATCAAGTCGTTTAGCAAAGCCGCCCTTGCTTCGCTGGGGCTTCCATATCCGCTTTCGTCGCCGCTCCATAGCTTCGCGATTCTGTCCCGGTTTTTACCCCGGAACATTCGCGCCTTTATAACGTCAAGCCGCCCGCATCCGGCTTGCTGTGGCTTCGTGTAAGGCGTTCTAACGGCTTCAACCGTCGCCGCTTGCTCTTGGGTCGCTTCCGGTGCAATGAAGGCCTTATAAACGCGCTCCAGGGCTTCCGGCGCGTCTTTTATCGTGTCGTGTCCCTGCCATACTTTGCCGGTAAGGGCTATGAATTGCGCCCCGTCTCTGTTTCCGTACATTTCCACGTGTGGCGGTTTCTCTACTAGCTCGCCGGTTTTCCGGTCTAGCTTCGTGCGCGTGAACCTCGCAAGGGTCGCCGCGTCAAGCTTTAGCCTGTCTTTCCTCAAGTGCGTACCGTCAAGGAATAAACCGCTGTGCCTTGCGATTATGTGAAAGCCGCGCCCGCTTTGGCTAACCTCCGTGTAGCTGTCCACGGCTTCGATTATCTCGGCTGCAACCGGTAGCACGTCGCCGCCCGCGTCTATCATGCCGTCAAGGTCTATAACGATGTAATCGCCCGTAAAGACGTAACCCAGGCCGCAATAGCGCGCCTTTTTCTCGGCTTTCTCGCAATCCGCAAAGCTCGCCAACGTGCTAGGGTCGTTTGTTCTCGCCGGTTTGCCCGTGACGGGGTTGTAAGGTCGTTTTAGCGCTTTGTCGCTCCTGTCGCCGAAAGATAGCCACTTATGCGCTTCTTTTAGCTCCTGCGGTATCTTTGCATACTTCCTCATGTGGCTACACCTCGCCGCGAACGTAGATAGCAACGCCGTTCTTTTGCTCCTCGTAGCTGTCTATAATGCCGTCTACCTTCAAGGCGTTTAGCTGCTTGAAAACCGCGTTTCTTATCCTAGTGCGCTTGTTCGCCTTTGCCCGTTCGCTCTTGCATGTCGTGAAGTCCGCTTCGCTGTAGAACTTCTCAAACGTTATCTTTCTATACGTCGGGTATATCCTTTTGCCCTTTTCCCGCATAGATTCGAGCGTGTCTATTCTGTCTGAGATTATTTGCACTATCGCGGTATTGTCTTTGGTGCGCCTGATATGAAAATCTAGCGCGCTGGGCTCTTTGGGCTTTAGCGTCTTCACCTGCTCAATAATCATAGCGAACTGGTAAGGTATGGGCATTTCGCGCCCGAACTCGTAATAACTGAACAGCTCGCCGTTTCCGTCTAGCCGTTTCGCCCATTTGACTACTTCTAAGAAGTTCGCTTCTTCCTTTATGCGCCCTTTTCTAGGGTCTAAGTCCGGGTAAACGCTGTAAATGCTTTTCGCATCTAAGCGAATGAATATGCTTGCCATCTTTGCGATACTGTCGCCCATTTGCGCTAGCTGGTCTTCCCGTGGCTTCGCCGTCTGGTCTTGGAAAATGTAACGCCAAAGCTGTATAGGGGTAACGCGCACCGGCTCCCCCTCGTTCAAAAGCTGCAAGTTGCATATTCCAACAAATACGCGCTTGTCATATGGGGTTAGCGTCTCTATAGCCGCTTCTATTTGCTGAATGCCCGTCATTAGAACCGCAACGCTTCGCTTTACGCCGTCGGTCGCTTCTTCCGCGCTAATCGCTGTGACTAGGTTCTCTTTTTCCATGGGCAAACGCTCGAATATTTGTCTCGTGACGTTATCGATAGGCACGCGCAACCCACTTGCATATTTCCCGCGCAAGGTCGGAATTTTCGTCGCCGTTGGCAGGTCGCTTATCACCTCGCTAATTGCCCTGTCCACGTCTTCAACCGTGCCGCCGTTCGTTAGGCGCATATCATCGATGTAACCGACTTTAGCCCCTTCCGTCGCAAAGCCCATTTTGTTTTCGTCCACGAGGGTAGTAACAACGGAAAAAATTGCTTTTTTAATCTCGTCCGGGTCTTCAAGGTCTGCAAACCGTTCCCGGATATAGCCAACTATGCCGCTACTGTTCGCCATGGTTACCGGCTCCCCCCTCCGTGAAATATCGGTTTATGCTGCCTTCCGTGAAGTACCATGTACGCCCTAGCTTCTTTCCTTCAATCTTGCCCGCGTCCAGGTACCTTTTAAGCGTCCTTGTGGAACAGTGAAACAGCTCCGCTACCTCGTGAATTGTGTAATAGTTCTTGTTCTCAATCGTTACGGCCATTGCTAGCCCCTCCTACTCTTTCGCTTGCTTCTTGTCGGCTGCGTGAATACCCTTTAGCCGTTCCAGGATTTCCCGGTCTACTTCGTCCAGGCCGCGCCCGTCCAGGTATTCGGTAATGATTGTTTGTAAGGCTTCTTTCTTGCTTACTTTGTTCATAAAGGCGTAATCGTTGAACCGATTTACTACGGCTTCGTCCAGGCGAAAGCTAACTACAACGTCTTTGCCCTTTTGCTTCTTAGCCCTCGGGGCTTCCGCTTCCTGGTCTTCCGTCTGTTCCGGCGCTTCCGCCGGTTGGCTTAGAAAGCCGTCTACAACCTTTTCGAGGTCAAAGCCCTTTTTCGCCATTTTATCTACCTTCTTTCTAGGATTTCATTAGTCAATGCCTGGTAGTCTTTCGCCCCGTTGCTGCGCACGTCGTAGGCGAAAATGTCCAGCCCTTCTATAGGCGCTTCCGCTAGGGCAACGTTTCCGCGAATGCGCGTTGCAAAGACTTTGCCGGGGAAAAGCTGCTCTAGCTTTTCTTCTATCGCGCCCGTTAGCTTCTTGCGCCGGTCGTACATGGTTATTAGAACGCCGGTAATCTGAATGCCCTTGTTTAGCCGCCTTTGCACTACCGCTACCGTTTGCGTTAGCTGTGCAATGCCGGTTAGTGCTAGGTATTCGGCTTGTACCGGTATGTAAACCTCGTTGCAAGCCGTTAGCGCGTTGAGCGTTAGAACGCCTAGCGATGGGCTGCAATCTACAAGAATGTAATCATACTTACTTGTAACCGGCTCTAGTGCTTCCTTCAAAAGGTATTCGCGCCCAGGCTCGCCGCTCCTATCGCTTTCTATGCCGCTTAGCCTTAGGTCGCACGGTATGAGGTCGTAGCCGTTCGCAAGGCTCCTAACAACCTCCGAAAAGCCTTTAGCAGCCCTTAGAAGTTCGTAGGCCGTGCAATCGTCCTGCCGCACGTCTACCGCTAGGCTTTTGGTAAGGCTTCCTTGTGGGTCTAGGTCAATGAGTAGAACGCGCTTGCCCGCGTTCGCAAGCCCCGCGCCCAGGTTTAGGGCTGTCGTGGTCTTCCCAACGCCGCCCTTCTGGTTAACTATCGCAATCACTTTGGCCATGGTTACGCCTCCTTCTTTTTTCTCGCGTTTTGGTTGCCCAGTTTCGCAACCCTCATTCGTTCCAGGGCTTCCGGTGTGTAAACGCCCGTCTTGCCCTTGTTCCAAGGCTCCGCGCCGCCCGGTGCCACGTTC
>ERZ1034962.566-NODE-566-length-16331-cov-15.928975_pt1 | contig 16331 bp, 27 predicted proteins | sample MGYA00520696_ERZ1034962 | MGnify/ENA primary metagenome ERZ1034962 (study PRJEB33766, sample SAMN09781770) | gut metagenome | biome: gut microbiome | host: Homo sapiens | place: Madagascar | study: EMG produced TPA metagenomics assembly of the PRJNA485056 data...
GCGGCGGACTGGGCGGCGTGGGCGGCGGTATCACCGGCATCGACTGGGACACGCTGGAGACGGCCGGGGAGAGCAGCACGGCGCTGGAGAAGATCCTGCGGCGGCTGAAGGAGACCGTGGACAAGATGGATTTCTCCCGGCTGGAGGCCGCCTGGGGGCGGCTGAAGACCTCGGCCGGAAATCTGGGGCGCACGATCAGCGACTACCTGGGCGCGGCCTATGACAAGGTGCTGGAGCCGCTGGCGGTGTGGACTGTGAATGATCTGGCGCCGGCAACGGTGGATATGCTGGCAGATGCGCTGTATGGCCTGAGCGAGACGCTGCGGGCGCTGGAACCCGTAGTAAATTGGTTTATTGACAGCGTGATCACGCCATTGGCGGAACGCTTTGGCTCCCTAGTGATCGACATTGAGGGCGATGTGGGGAAGGCGTTTCGTGCTGTTGGCGACTTTTTCAGCGGAAAAACTGTAGACACAACGGGGCTTTATCAGGCCATCGGTGAGGTCGGCGATTTTCTGGGGCTGGAGTCGCTGAGCATGATGGGCGACATCGGCGACCTGATGGATAAATTCGGAAGTCTGAAGATCTTCGTGGACGATGTGTGTCACGCGCTGCAGTCGGCCTGGCAGGGCGTTCGGAATTTCTTCTCGGACATTCCTGGCTGGTTTGAAAACTCCGTCAAAGCGCCGCTGCTGAGCAAGATTCAGAGTATGGTCGATTGGATCCGCGATGCCGTTATGGCAGTACAAAACTTTTTCAAGCAACTGATGGAGTGGCCGTTTGCCAGCGGCTTGGGCGCCCATGGAGGCGGTGGACGAAGTACTTTTGGAACCTTCAGCGCCGCGGCAACCAGAGCGGCGGTGATCGCCGCACCCGGTTTTGCCAGCGGCGGTGTGATGCAGTCGGCCGGGCTGTTCTGGGCCAATGAGAACGGCAAGCCGGAGATGGTGGGCCGGCTGGGCAGCCACGCGGCCGTGGCCAACAGCGACCAGATCGTGGCGGGCATCTCCGCAGGCGTGGAGGACGCCAACGACGGCGTGATCACCGCGATCTACTCCGCGGCGCAGCAGATCATGGAGGTCATGCGCCAGCGCAGCGGAGGCGGCGGTTACGATCTCGGCCGCTTCATCACGCAGCAGCAGCGGGAAGCTGCCAGAATGAACGGATAGGGGGGGCGATACCGCTGAAAATGAAGCTGACGATCAACGGGGTGGACTTTATCCCCTACATCGCGCCCCAGGGCGTGAAGTGGCAGCGCAGCGACGTGGAGGCGTCGAACAGCGGGCGGACGCTGGACGGCCAGATGCAGCGGGGGCGGGTGGCCACCAAGATCCGGCTGGATGTGACCTGCCGCCCGCTGACGGCCACGGAGGCCAAGCTGGTGCTGAACACCATCTTCCCGGAGTACCTGACAGTGGACTATTACGACCCCATGTTCGGCTACCGCAGCGGCGTGGTGATGTACAGCAACAACAACCCGGCCAGCTTTCTGATGACGAAGCCGGACGACGACTGGTGGAGCGGGATCACGTTCCCGCTGATCGAGAGGTGACGGGATGCAGAGCGTATCGAACACCTACCGGACGCTGATGGAGAAGCACCACTGGGCGGAGGTGTCGGTGGCGATCGGCGAAAACTCCCGGCTGATCACGAAGCAGGGCGAGGTCATCACCTTCGGCGGCGTGTCGATTCTGACGGGTACGGCGGGCGGCGACGGCGGGTACCGGGAGGAGATGCTGAAGGCCGTCAAGACCTCCCACTCGCTGTTTCCCGGGGAGACCCCGGGCGTGGGCAACTGCGTGGCGGGCAAGATCTCCGTGGAGATGCGGGTGCCGCTGGGCGAGATTCCCAAGCGGGCGCGGATCGTGCCGTTCGTCCGGCTGACGGACGGCGCAACAATCTCGGAGTGGCTGCCCAAGGGCGTGTTCTATCTGGACAAGCGGGAGACGCTGAATCCGGACAGCGCGTTCCCTACGATCCTGCTGACGGGCTACGACGCCATGCTGCTGGCCGAGAAGGACTATCCGCCGCAGTCGTCGCTGAGCTGGCCTGCCGCAGACAGGCAGGTGGTGCAGGAGATCGCCGACTATCTGAGGCTGAACGTCGATACCCGGACGTGGACGGTGCTGAACAAAAATTACCCAATCCAATACCCTTCCGGCTATTCCTGCCGGGAGGTATTGGGCTATATCGCGGCCATGTACGGAGCCAATTGGCTCATGACAGACCTGGGCGAGCTGCGGATGCTGGCGCTGAACGGCATCCCGCCCGAGACGCGGTATCTGGTGACGTCCACCGGGTACGCAATCACATTCGGAGGGGTGAGGATCCTTGTCTGAGACGGCAAATTTCAAGGTAGGGCGTGCGGCCGAGAGCATCGAGTCCTCGCCGGCGCTGGACGGTATCTCCGCCGTGACGGTGTACACCGACGAGGACAGCGAGGGCGTCAAGGTCGGATCGGCCTCCGGGCGGAATCTGGACGCGACCAGCCCGTGGATCACGCGGCAGATCGGCGGGGACATTCTGGCGCGGCTGAAGGGCTTCCAGTACCAGCCCTACACGGCGCAGGATGCGCTTTTGGATCCGTCGGCGGAGATCGGGGACGCCATCACACTGGACAAAATTTACAGCGGCATCTACGCGACGGAGATCAACTTCAACGCCCTGATGCGCACGACGGCCTCCGCGCCGGCGGACGAGGACATCGATGAGGAGGTGCCCTACAAATCCCCGGAACGGCGCCGGGTGGCACGGAAATTCAAGGACGTGTCCTCCCAGCTGCTGATCATGGCCGACCGGATCAGCGCGGAGGTGACGGCGCGGGAGAGCGACACAAAGACACTGACGGCGGCGCTGGCGGTGCAGGCCGACCAGATCAGCGCCAAGGTGAGCCGCACCGGCGGCAACGCGTCCAGCTTCGGCTGGGAACTGCTGGCCGACAGCTGGAAGCTGTCCAGCAACGGCGGCACGGTGCTGAAGGCCGACAAGGGCGGCCTGAAGGTGACGGGAGAGATCGAAGCCACCAGCGGAAAGGTCGGCGGATTCGTGCTCAAGGGCGGGTACCTGAGCACCAACAACCAGACATGGGGCGGCACCAACTCCAACGGCATTTACATTGGCAGCAGCGGCATTCAGCTGGGGAAGAACTTCAAGGTGGATTCCGGCGGCAACCTGACGGCCTACAGCGGGACGTTCCTGGGGACGGTGCGCGCAGGGAATATCGAGTTTGGCGAGACGGCTGGATATTTTGACGGGGCGGGGCTTAAAACCTACTCCGTGGGAGGCTCGCAGATCGGCACGGATGCCATCGTGAACCGGCACATGACCTCCGGCTCTATCAAGCCCAGTACTTGCGACAAGACAATCAACGGGTACTTTGCAGACGTGATCTATGCCAATAAGGTATTCGCCGGCAACGCAACGATCAACAACTTCCGGACGACGAATATCTGGGTGAACGGCCTGGCGGTCAGCTGGGTAGACGGTTCAAGCGCCAGACGCGTTCTGGGTACGTACTAGGAGGTGTTTTTCATGCAGACTACATTCAAGCTCGACAACGGTACCGCATATGACTGCCCGTTCTGCGGGCTGGCGTCCGTCGGCATCCTGTATGTGGATGTTCTGGGGGTAACGCTGGCGGAGGCATTGGCCATGTTCAGTGCCCCGGCCAACACCCGGCACATGGAATACCGTGCGGGCGAAGAGACGGTCACCTATGACGGCTATACGAAGATCCTTGGCGTAGAGTATGCCTACAACAATACCACGGCGGTGCGGGTATCGCTGCGCCGCCCCTATGAGGGGGAAAACGTATGAGAGAGACGATCCGGGCGATCATCACCACGCTGAACGGCGTGGAGGTGCGGGGTAAGAGCAACCTTGACCGGCTGCTGGCGTGCATCAACGCGCTGGAGTCACTGGAGGCGGGGTTGACGCCCGCTGCGACTACGGAAGAGAAGGAGGACGCGGAGAATGGCTGACAAAGCGATTTCCGAGCTGACGGCGGCAGAGCAGGTCAAATCGACAGACCTCTTCGTGCTGCAGCAGGACGGCACGGCCAAGCGCCTGCAGGGGCAGGTGCTGCTGAACTGGCTGACGGCGGCGGCAGACGGCCACGGCGGCATTGCCAGCATCACCAAGACCGGCACCAGCGGTCTGGCGGACACCTACCGCATCACGCTGGCCGACACCACGACCTACGACTTCGTGGTGACCAACGGCAACGGCCTGACGGCCTTCACCAAGACTGGCACCGTGGGGCTGGTGGACACATACCGCTTCACCCGGTCGGACGGGACGTATTTTACGTTCTCCGTCACCAACGGCGCGAAGGGCGACACCGGCGACGCAAGCCATGTGTGGATCAAGTATGCCAGCCAGCAGCCCACAGCGGCCAGCCACAGCATGGGCGATGAGCCGGACGACTGGATGGGCGTCTACTCCGGCACGGCGGCGACGGCGCCTACCGACTGGCAGGCGTACACCTGGTATCAGATCAAGGGCGATAAGGGCGACACCGGCGCGGCGGCCACCGTGACGGGCACGGTGGTGGAATATATGGTGTCCGACTCGGGCACCATCGCGCCCAGCGGCAGCTGGAGCACCACGATCCCCACCGTGCCGCAGGGCAAGTACCTGTGGACGCGGGTGACGACCTCTTTCAACAGCGGCAACCCTGCCGTCAGCTACTCCGTGACGCGGATGGGCATTGACGGCACCGGCTCCGTCAGCTCCGTCAACGATCAGTCGCCGGACGGCACCGGCAATGTAACCCTCGGCGCGGCCAACATCCAGACGGCCGACAACCAGTCCGTGCAGACGGTACTCGACGACCTGACGGCGCAGGGGAGACCCTGCAACCCAAATCTTCTGCACAACTGGAATTTTCCCCGGCCGGTCAACCAGCGGAACGTGAGCGGGACGATCTCCACGACGGGCGCCTACTTCCTCGACCGCTGGAAGCTGACCTCCGGCACCGTCACCATCAACAGCGACGGCATCACCCTCAACGGCACCATGGTGCAGATCCTTGAATCTGCCGTGGGGGCGCCTGTGGTGGCCACCGTGCTGACGGAGGCGGGCGTCTCCGAGGTGGTGCCCACCTACAATGACGCTACCAAAACCTTCACCATCACGGCGCAGAACAAGAAGCTGCTGGGTGCCAAGCTGGAGCTGGGCGATGCCCAGACGCTGGCGCACCAGAGCGGCGGCGCGTGGCAGTTCAACGAGATCCCCGACTACGGGGAGGAACTGGCCAAGTGCCAGAGGTATTGCTTTGCTCCCTTTGTCGGCGGCAGCATCTTTTCCCGGACGACGTTTGTGGGCGCCAATATTGTCCAGTTCTTCATCCCCACGCCTGCGTCGCTGCGCACCAATCCCGTGCTGGAATCGGGCACCGTCAACGTCGGTGCGTGGGGCTCTACCGGACTGGTGCAGGGCTTCACGTATACCTACACCGCCACACGAAACTCGCTACGTATTCTGGCCACTAAAACCGGTCACGGACAAACGGATATGTGGATGGATCTCAATAAGGTGGTCTTTTCCGCCGATCTGTAAAAGGGGGTGCCGCAAATGAGCAAGGTCTATATCAAGACAGACGAGAATGGGCGCATCCTCGCCTGTGACGGCGGCTACAGCACCGGGAACATGGGAGACATGGCCGGTTGGACGCTGCTGGACGAGGGCGAGGGCGACCGCTGCAACCTGTGCCAGAGCAACTATTTCGATGCCCTGTACACAGACGAGGGCATCCCCCGCTACAAGGTCGTGGACGGCGCGGCGGTGCTGCGCAGCGAGGCGGAGATCGCAGAGGACGCGGCGGCGCTGCCGCCTCCCGCTCCGCCGCCGCTGGAGCAGGCGCAGACGGAGGCCGCCGTTTACAAGGCGGCGCTGGAGGTGCTGGGCGTGAACACGGAGGAGGTGGCGGCGGATGCGCAGTGACATCATGGAGCAGGCGCAGAAGCTGAAGATCAGGATCGACAAGAACCAGAGGATCGCGGACGCGGTGGACGCGGCCGGGGGCATCACCGTGACGCTGGAGCAGAGCGACAAGCTGGGCTTCGACTGGCGCATCTACGCGGTGAACAACGTGGTGGTGCGGCGGGAATATGCGCAGCAGGCAAACCCTGCGGGCACAGCGGACAACCCCATCACATGGACAGCAGACGCGAGACTGATCCCCAACGGATATTATATCCACGACGGGGTAACGAAGGTGTGGATGGGCGACGGCGGCGTGACGGCATCATGGAACGACGCGGGATGGGAGGCGGTATGACGGAGGCAATCATTGTCGCCGCGCTGGGGCTGGTGGGGACGCTGGCGGGCAGTTATCTGGCCAACCGCAAGAGCAGTGCCCTCATCGCCTACCGGCTGGAGCAGCTGGAGCAGAAGGTCAGCAAGCACAACAACCTGGTGGAGCGCACCTACGCGCTGGAGGAGAGCGTGGAGCTGATCAAGGAGCGGCAGAAGGTGGCAAATCATCGCATCGACGATTTGGAAAAAGACGTACACAACATCATTGGACAGGCGCAGTGCGCGCCGGAAAGGACTACCTCATGAGAAACTGGAAGAACTGGATCAAGGCGGCGGGCATCCGCGCCATCAAGACCGTGGCACAGACCGCTGTGGCCACCATCGGCACCACCGCCGTAATGGCGGAGGTGAACTGGGTCGCCGTGGGCAGCGCCAGCGTGCTGGCGGGCATTCTGAGCCTGCTGACCTCGCTGGCCGGTCTGCCGGAGCTGGAGGAGTAAGCTATGCCGAAGATCTTTCTCAGCCCAGAGGATCGGGCGAGCAATGCCTATGCCACCGAGGCGCTATGGAACGGGCATACCACTAACGAGAAGGAGCAGATGGGGCGGTGTGCGGACTATCTGGAGATCGCGCTGAAGCGCTGCGGCTGTGAGGTCATCAACGCACAGTACGGCAATATGTACGACCGGGTGAAGGCGTCCAACGCATGGCCTGCCGATCTCCACATCGCTCTGCACACCAACGGATTTAACGGCAAGGTGGCGGGCACGCGAGTCCACTGCTACCCCTCGGAGGGCAGCCGGAAGATCGGCAGACTGATCCAAGATCTGATTGCGCCCATGTCCCCCGGCACCTCCGAGCGTCTGGTCGAGGACACGCGCCTCTACGAGCTGCGGGCACCCACCATGCCCGCCGTGCTGCCGGAGTTCGGCTTCCACGACAATCCGGAGGAGGCCCAGTGGCTCATCGACAACATGGAGGCCATCGCGGAGAAGACCTGCCAGGCCGTCTGTACGTTCTTCAGAATCCCTTACGTCGCGCCGGACAATCAGGCGGACATCGAGCCGGAGCCGGTGCCGGATGTGCCCGAGTCGGACACCATCTACCGGGTGCAGGTGGGCGCGTTCAAGGTCAAAGCCCACGCCGACGCCTATCTGGCCAAGGTGCGGGAGATCTTCTCGGAGGCGTATATCACCACGGCACGGGTGTGAGAAATGACAACAGCGCACCCTGATGGGTGCGCTGTTGTCTAGTCGGGTTCCGTGCTGATGCCCTCTTTTTTACATTCGTCCTCCAAGTAGTCCCGGATGATGGAGGTCAAGGACTGGCCGCGAGTCCTAGCCAGCTGGCGGTAGGCATTTGCCTGCTCACGCCTGACTCTCACAGAGAGGGCTTCCGTGTTCTCTTTGTGCCAACGCGCCGTAGCCTCGGCGTTTTTGGACTTCGCCTTGTCGGATAACTTTACTCCGTTTCGCGGCATCAGAACTCACCTCCCTCTTCGAATTCAAGGGATCTGTCGACAAACGCAGCCGTTGTCCACAGGGAGGCTGTGGCGGCGCTCTGGCCGGGGGCAACCATTTTGACAACCTTACAGTCCGGCAGCTCAGCCAGCACGGCGTTGATGATGTCACGGCAGTCCTGCGCCGAGATGTGGTTGTATCCGGCGGCGACGCCAACGTCGTGCAGGCTGACGATCCGGCTGCCCCGGGCCTCTGTAATGATTCTGTTGATCATATCGAGCTTAAATTCTTTCATTATGCGTGCCTCCGTTCTTGGTATGGTATTATTGTACCACACCAAGAACAAATGTCAAGTGTTTTTGAAAATTTTGAAAAAAACTGAGCGAGGCGAGAGGCTATGATTCGCCGCCCTCCGCCTCCGCGAGAGCTCCGCAGGCTCACGGCGTGGGAATCATCATGAACTCAACTCATCGAGAGATCCGCGCAAAACTACAGTCTATGGCGCCCCAGCGGGCGATGGCCTACATCGCCGCGCTGGAACTGCCAGGCGACGAGGCATACTGTATTATAGAGTGCGACGTGCACCGTCAGAGCTACGCCCACGTTGCCGGCAAGCTCCACTTAAGCGTGGACGGCCTGTGCAAGCTGCGCCGCCGCGCTTACAAGAAGCTCGCTGACTACGTTAAGAACGCATAAGCAACCCGCCAAACAAAGGCCATTTCTGGGCGTTTTGTTTGGCGGATTTTGCTGTACAATTTTATCAACAAGGAGGTGCGGCTCGTGAATGAATTTGCAATCGCCGGGTATTCCGGCAACCCCTGCATGATGTGCATCATCGACGGCGGCGACATCTGGCAGGCGGACTACTTTGGCAACAAACAGCAGTTGATCGGCAAGACCTGCGCCGCCTATACGGAGCTGGAGAGCACCACCCAGCAGTACTATGACAAGTTAGTGGAGCTGGGCGTTATCACTCCCGCCAAGACGCAGGAGCAGCTGATGAGCGAGATGCAGACGGCAATGGCCGATATGTCCAATGTCATCAAGAGCCTGACGGCTCAGATCAAGGAGATGAGAGAAAATGGGAATGGAGCAGATCCTGGCATCCATCGGGAAGATGTTTCCCGGAGTCAACCTGCAGGGCGCGGTGCAGCGAGCGAAAAAGGAAATCAGCGGAACGGCTGACACGCTGGAGGGATGCAGAAGCACAGCCCAAAGGCTGGGGATCGGCTCCGGCATCGTCAACAGCATTTTCAACCGGTACGGCAAGACCATGCAGGCAAGGGCTATCTGCGGCCTGCTGGGGACGACGCCTGAGGCGCTGAAGGCCGATGCCGATAAAATTCTCGGGGGCGCGCAGAACGGCTCACAGCGCGCTCAGAGCGCGAAAACGGACAGCACTGCCAAATTCCCCCGGCTCAAGTAGCCGTTGGAATATAATTTTAAGAAAGGAGAGTGTGTTATGGACGATCGTAGTTCCGGTATGAGCTGGATCGCGGTGCTCTTCGTCATCATCGTGATCTTCGCTATCTTCGGCAACGGCTTCAGCGGCTGGGGCCGCGGCAACAATACGCCCGCCGTGATGGCCGAGGGCGGCTGCACCCGCGTCAGCAACTGCGAGGTGGAGAGGCAGGGTATCATCGACACTGCCCGCACCCAGTACCTGATCGAGCAGCAGAGCAATGACACCCGCATGGCGATCAACGCCAGCACCGAAGCCATCACCAGCCAGGCAAGCCGCATCTATGAGCAGCGTCTGCAGGAGACCATCTTCGATCTGAAGATGGAGAATCAGAGCCTCAAGAACGGTATCTTCACCAAGGAGCAGACCGATGCTCTGGCAGCGAAGATCTCCGAGTGCTGCTGCGGCTTCAACCGGCGCCTGGACGCCATCGAAGGGCGCATGCTGACCAAGCCCGCGCTGTACGGCGTGGCGGCTACCACTGCGGGGCAGATGATCCCCGCGGCCTGCAGCTGCAATGGCAGCAACCTGTAAGCACAAACGCAAGGCCCTGCTTGGGGCTAACGGGCGGGGCAACAGCCCCGCCTGCTTTTTGAAGGAAGGAGAATAGTATGTCCTGTAAATCTATCCTGTATGCTGCCATGCAGACGCCGGTCACTGTTGCCGAGGGCGGTGTGATTCCGCTGGGCAGCACGATTCGGCAGCATGGCTGCGACATCCGGCTGAACGGCAATGCCGTCAACATCTTCGGCGGCCGCGGCTGCGACGGAATCTATGACGTGGACGTGTCCATCACGATGGCGCCCGCGGCGGTAGGTGCTGTCACGGCGACGCTGTACAAGGACGGCGTGGCCTATCCTGGTGCATCCGCGACCGTCACCGCCACCGCTGCAGGCGATGAGGTGAATGTGAGCTTCCCGGCTTCCGTGCGGCAGGCCTGCTGTGCGGCGGGCGCCTCTCTGACGCTGGTGCTGTCCGGAGCCGGCGCTACCGTCAGCAATGTGGCGCTGCGGGTCAAGTCCGCGTGAGGTGGTCATGATGCTGCAGCTGCTAGTCGGGATGCTGCTGGGCGCTATGGTCTCTACAGAGACCGGCCGCAGCATCGGAAATCAGTTGGGCGATGCGGCGATCGGCGGCCTGAAAAAGGTCGCCGGAGCTGCAAGCCCCACAAACGAGACACGGGAGGAGGACGCCCATGAAGCTGATTCAGAAACTGTCTGAGATGGTCGATGATGAGATTGCGGATGCTCACAAGTACGCCAAATGTGCGCTGGAGTACAAGGAGAGCAACCCCAACCTGTCCAAGGTATTCTTTGACCTCTCCGCCGCTGAGATGCAGCACATGACCGTGCTGCATACCGAGGTCACGAAGGTGATCGACAAGTACCGGCAGGAGCATGGCGAGCTGCCTGAGGGCATGAAGACCCTGTATGATTATCTGCACCAGAAGCAGATCGAGAAGGCGGCCGAGGTCAGAAATCTGCACGGGATGTATCGGGGGACGTGACGACAAGCAAAGCTATGTTATAGCTATGTTATAGAGCACGATTATGTACAAGTTCTGTAAATATGCACAAAAACAAAAAGTTCCGTATTTTTGCTAAATACGGAACTTTTTGTCACTCTGCGTACCAATTTGGTGGAGATAAGCGGGATCGAACCGCTGACCTCTTGAATGCCATTCACCCAGAAATGACGGAATCATGCGGAAAAATCGGCATTACTATGTAGTAGCTATGTTATAGACCTCTCCGCAGCGCACCAGCTACAGGGCGTCTGTGATGCGGCGAAGATCCTCAATATTGACGTCCTGATAGTGTCGCAGCATCTCCGTGGAGGTGTGGCCAATCAGTTCCAGCTTGTCCTTATCCGGAGCCTGGACGCCCTTCATCAGCGTGGCGAAGGTATGGCGGCAACTGTGAGGTGTATAGGCATGGTACTGCTTACCGTCCCGCTCAAAGGTCGGATTGTCGATGCCGACAGCATCCAGCGCGGCATAGAAGCGGTCGCGGTAGACGGCGCTGGACATGGCGGAGCCGTCGTCCATGCAGAACACCAGCCCCGTCTTGCGGGCACCCACCAGCCGGTCAACGATGGACTGGATCTTGGGCGAGACCGTCACCACGCGGTCGCGGCCGGCGTCTGTCTTGGAGCCGCCCGTGAAGGCCCGCAGCTCGGCGTTGTAATTCTCCACCCGGAGGGCCAGAAGCTCGGACGGCCGGAAGCCCAAATAGCACTGGGCCACGATGTAGTCGGCGCAGGTCACGGTGCCGATGGCCTTGCGCAGCTTTTCCACGGCCGCCATGGGCAAGCCGGACTTGCCCTCTCCGCTGGGTGCGGTCACCGTCAGATACTCGCCCAGATTCATGTCGGTCAGGCGGCGGGGGATGCCATACTTGTAGAGCAGGCCCACCAGGGCCTTCATGTTTTCCTTGGTGCGCTTGCCACGCGGGCAGTCGTCCATGCAGTCCTGCAGGTCATCCACATCGATGTCAGACACGGGGAGATCGTGGAGCGGCAGGAAGTACTTCCACGCCGCGTGGTAGTTGCCCATGGTGGACTTGCCTGCGCGGTGCGTCGGCTCCCAGCGGTCATATAGCTCTTTCAGGGTGACGGACTTGGGCCGCTCCTGCCGGGCGCGAAGCAGCGGAATATACTCCAGCGCTTCGCGTTTCGTCTTAAAGCCGTCCTTGCAGCGCACTTTGCGGTGGACTTTTCCCTCGACATCAGTCCGGTACCCGACGAGGACGGCGGCGCGCCACTTGCCGTTTGGCAAGCGGTAGGCACTTCCCTGCCCGTTGCCGCGGCTCTTGGGCAGCCGGGCGACGCTCTGCTTGACGCCGCAGTGCTGGCAGTACACAGCGCCGCCCGGGATCTCTTTGCGGCAGCTGCGGCACCTCATACCTGCTCCTCCGGGGCGATGTGGCGGGCGTAGCGCAGGGCGTTAAACAAGGCTGAGGTCATGACGCCGAAGGCAATGGCCACCAGCATGATGACGATCCACGCGCCGCCGCCGACCTCGCCGCCCTGGATGAGGCCCGCGTCCTTGATGTGGAAATCCATAATAATGTAGAAAATCAGCGCCGCCGAAAGGACGGCACATAGGAAGGACAGGACGAGGATCGTCGACAGGCGGCTTTTGTCCAATTCTTTCCGCAGGCCGTTGACCTCGGTCAGGCGCTGGTTTTCGCTATTCATATGATCCTCTTTCAGCTGCCGCCGCAGCCGCGCTTCGGCGTCCTCGGCGGGTGTAATACAAAGGCACTCGTCGATAGAGACGCCCAGGAATTTGCAGATCAGCCCGGCGTAAACGAGGCCGGGTACCTTGCTGGTGGCCGCGAAAAAGTTCTTGACGCTGGACAGGGGGATGCCTGTTGCATCGGCGATGTCCTGGTTGGTGTAGCCGAGACGGTCTCGCGCCTCTCGGCATTTTTCTTGCAACTTTTGTACCATATTCTCCCCTTCGACCCATTTCTGGGTCGGCCCGGCCCAAATCTTGGCCGTCGAGCCCTGTCGAAAGCCAAGATTCGGGCTTGACCTACCCGACCGAAAATTGCTACGCTGGACGTGCACCCGGCAAGCGATGGTGGCGCGAGCCGGATGCAAGGCCCCGTCGGCGTTGCGGAGACGGCGGGGCCTTATCAAATCATTTCGTGCCCAAGTTGGGCACGGGCTAGACATAGTACGGATTAGGCTTGGTGAGGATGATGATCAGGTCAATCACCCAGCCGACACCGAATAGGCCAGCGGTGAAGAGCCAGAGGATGCCGGTGCCGACTTTTCCCTCATAGAATCGGTGGATACCGAGACCTCCGAAAAGAAGGCAGAGGACAAATGCAGCCCATTTGTCGATTCGCTTCTTACCGAGCGGTACATATGTTGTATTATTGACGGCGCCGTTTGGTTGCTGGCCGTCCATGTAGGTCGGGCGATAGTAGCCCCTGTTGCTGCCCACGGTGCCGCCGCAGAAAGGACAGTAGTCTGCCTTGACGTCCAATTGGCGGCCGCAGTTTCGGCAATATTTTGCAGCCGGAGCAGTGGGCAAAGGCTGTCCGCAGCTAGTGCAAAACTTAGCGCTAGCTTCGATTGGCTCACCGCAGTGCCTGCAAAACTTTGCGGCTCGCCCTCCGCTAGTACTGGCGCTCTGACGCTGCGACCCGCCTCCCGGCACGGTGAACGTATACATACAACCAAAAGGAGAGTCGGAATACATTGCATTTGCATTGCCGTTGTCATCGACGTAAACATAACGATACGGCCCACCGTAGACTTCAGCGCGAACAGACACGCCGGGCGTGTTCAGTAAGTTTCTTATTCTGCCAGTACTCCCGCGCTTGACATAGCCTACAAAATTCCCATCCACGTCGATGCGAATCGCGTTTGGGTCGTGCGGATTCGTCGGCTCTGGTGTAAACTTGATGTCGGAAGTGTAATAGCGGTGATAGCGGTAGACGTAGTCGCCTTCCCCGTAGTGATCCAGGATGTACGACTTTGGAGCGTCAAAGTCAGGGTTTCGGCTAAGCATGCGCTCCAGATTCGCTTCGCGATAGGATGTTCCCGCCACGTAGTAGTTATATTCCATACACATCTCTCCCTGTGTATCTTTTTCTGGCCTCAGCCAGTGAGCGATAAATTATGGACGGAGGATACATATCATGTCAACGCCAGAAAGCTGCTTGCTCCAGACGATCCGTAGCTCCAGTGATCCCGCCGCCGCTCTTGAGATCTTCTCCGCGTTATCCCCCGAGAACCAACGCAAAGCTATTCTCTTTCTCGCAGATTTATCAATTCCAGATACGCCTTTAGCTGGCGATCCGGAGGAAGACTCTTGTACAACTCCATAAAGATTTCTTGGCTGCCGGCCGGTTGGTCGGCGGCCTTCGTTTCGCCCAGCAGGTCGCTAACGGTGCAGCCGAGGTACTGCGCAAGCATTTGGACTCTTTCGACTGATGGCATGACATCGCGCTTAACGAGATTTGTTATCATATCTTTTCCCGCGCCGCACTGGGTGCAGGCTGCTGTCACGCTGACATTTTTCAGCGCACAGTAAATTTTTACATTTTGCACAAAAAGTTCTTTGTCCATATTGCCCTCACACTATATGCAAATTGTGCAACCGTCCAATTATCTAAAAAATTAGATAATCTATATTGACAATCTAATATTTTAGATTTATGCTTATACCATCCCCCGGGCGAAAGCCCAGCGGAACATCTCCCCAAGTGCGATCTTGACGTGTTTTCCCTCGTTCAACGCCAGAAGCAGACGCGCAGGAGCAAGCGCCCCTGTGCTGCCGGGTGACGCCGGTGCGCAGGCACGGGTGGTTACGATGGTTTTCTTTTCACTGATTTTCCCTTATCCATTGTACCACCCGTTTTTGCGCCCGTCAATGGGGATTAGTCACTACAAGCCAAAGGAGGCGATAGGTTGTCAATCGAATCGATGCGCAAGAAGCGCGGGTACACCCAGCAGCAGCTGGCGGACATGCTGGAGATCGACCGCAGCTCTGTGAGCAAGTGGGAGCGGGGCGAGAACGTTCCGTGCCGCAAGCACAGGGAGAAGCTGTGCCGGCTGCTGGTGTGTACAGAGGCGGAGCTGATGGCTCCGGCCTAAACCAAGCATAGCGGAAGGAGGATTATTTGTCCATGCAGAATGGCGGCGGAAACATCTATCAGACCGCCCGAAAATCGGCAGGTCTGACGCAGGAGGCAGCCGCGGAGCGGCTGGCGGTGAGCCTGAGCAGTCTGCGAGCCTATGAAGGCGGCGAGCGCGTCCCTGCGGGAGACGTGGTGGCGCGGATGTGCATCGTCTACGACACGCAGTTTCTGGGCGTGCAGCACCTGCAGCTGTTTGGCTCGCTGCTGCCGGAGTGCGTGCAGGAGGCCAGGCCGGAGCGGCTGGAGACGGCTACCATCAAGCTGGTGCGGCGGATCATGCAGTTTGCCGACGGCCACCGCAACGACCGGCTGTTGGAGATCGCCGAGGATGGCGTGATCGACGAGGCCGAGCGGCCGGAGTTCCTGGCCATCACGGCAGAGCTGAACGAGATCATCAAGTCTGCGCTGGCTCTGATGTACACGGAGGAGGTGTAATTATGGCAAAGAGCACTCTGCAAGATTTGATCAACTGCCCGAGGGACTTTCTCACGCCCCAGCAGGTGGGCGATGTGCTGGGCTGCGATCCGCAGAACCTGCGGATCATGGCGCGGCAGCGGCCTGACCTGATGCGGTTTGAGTTCCAGATCGTGGGCAATCGCGTCAAGTTCCCCAAGCGCCAGTTCCTGCGCTACATGGGCGTGCGGGTGTAACCAGCAGAAAAAGTCGCCAGAGGCGGCAGGAAGGAGCAACTATGAGCAATCTGAAATGGCGGCAGCTGGATCTGTCGCGGTCGGACGGACATCCGCCTGCGGGGCAGATGTGCATCGTCCGGCTGCTGGTGACGCCCGGCAGCAAGCCCATGTACGTGGCGGGCTGCTTCAAGACCAAACCGCGGGATCCGGTAGGCCGGAAGCTGTGGTGGTTCCCCGGCTACGGCGGGAACACCAACCCCGCCAACTGGGCGCGGCAGTACGCCGATGTGCAGTGGGCAGCGTTCAACACACCGGAGGGAGGTGAGTTGGATGGGTGACTGGGTACTGTATGCGGCCGCGATCGTGGGTGCATGGACGGCGGCGTCGGCGACGATCTCGCTGGCGGAGGCGCTGGGCAAAAAGAAAGACCGCCTTTCGGGTGGAGCCGAAAAGCGGTCAGGCAGAATCAGATCTGCCGAATGAGAACACTATCAGTGTATCAGTTTTTACGCGAATGTGCAAGGGGGATTTTGTGAAAAAAGCAGAAATTTTTGAGCGCCCGGCGTACTGGGCCGTGATCCCCGCGACTGTCCGCTACGATGACAAGCTCCCCGCCAACGCAAAGCTGCTGTACGGCGAGATCACGGCGCTGTGCAACAACGAGGGCTACTGCTGGGCGTCCAACGAGTACTTCGCGCAGCTTTTCGGCTGGGCCACCAAATCGGTGACCCGGCTGGTCTCTGCCCTGCGGGACGCCGGCCATATCGAGGTAGAGATGGCGCCCTGCGGAGGCGGAACTGAGCGGCGGATCTACGCCGGTGTAGCTGTGGGGGGTGTCCGCAAAATTGCGGAGGGGGTCTCC
>ERZ1034962.567-NODE-567-length-16300-cov-1277.442228_pt1 | contig 16300 bp, 17 predicted proteins | sample MGYA00520696_ERZ1034962 | MGnify/ENA primary metagenome ERZ1034962 (study PRJEB33766, sample SAMN09781770) | gut metagenome | biome: gut microbiome | host: Homo sapiens | place: Madagascar | study: EMG produced TPA metagenomics assembly of the PRJNA485056 data...
AGAACTAAATCCTTTCACTAATATTTTTTGTCCAACTTTTTGGGGTCAGTACACAGTTGACAAGGTCTTTTTTTATTTTTAAAATATAGCTATGAAAATCAAACAGACACGAAATACATTATCAGACACATATCTAGACGCTGTCAGAATCCGACAATTAGTCTTTGTTAAGGGACAAGGCGTGCCAATGTCGCTTGAAGTCGACGAGAACGAGGCTTATTGCCTTCATTTTGTCCTTTATGATGAGAAAGGTCAAGCAGCCGCTACCTGCCGTATTTTGCCAAATAAAGGCCATAGTGAAGCGACACTACAACGCATGGCGGTACTCCCAGCATATCAAGGACAAAATCTTGGAAAACTTCTCTTAGATGATGTGATTCAATTCTGTCAAAAACAAGGCTTTAAACGCATGGTATTACACGCGCAATTAACAGCAAAAGGTTTCTACGACAAGCTTGGCTTTACTTGCTTCGGCGAAGAATTTGAAGAAGCTGGTATCATGCACATCAGTATGGAAAAATCATTATAAAACTCTTTAACGGCTTACTGGCTTAGATTCTTTATATTAGGCAAATTTGCAATTTGGCATAACAAAAGCGAGGCTGAAACAAAAGTGCCCAACCTCGCTATTTATATAACTGTAATAAGCAAAATGCAGTGGTTTGGACTTCAAGAATCTGGAAATCAATTGTTGAAGGTCGCTGTCAAGAAATTTAAAAACAGAAATTGCCAACTTTTCAACTTAGAGTTTCCCATGCGCAATTGATTAGGCATTTTTTAATACATGCTTTGCAAGCTAGATTTCCAAATCTCAAACAATATTTTCAACTATTTAAGCAATCACCACTGAATAGGTTCTAATACGCTGATAGACCAGCTTTTACAACCCTTTTAAAGTTAGGGAACTATATACCAGTTTACACTAGACACAATATATAGTGCTTACGAGAATATCAAAAATACAATATGTTGTTGGTGGTGTAAACTGGTATATAGTTCCCTAAAGTTATTCTTTTCCTCTTAGGCGTCGGAAAGTTACTTTAATAGCATCTGCGATGTCATTTCCTTGTTCTTTGAGATGATTTAGACGACGTTCGTTCAAATCTTCTTGAACTTTATCGTACAATTCATCTTGAACTTGTCCTGCAAGCTCAACTTCACGTGCGAGAGCAAGGGCATCCCAACGCATAATATTCGTTTTATAAGGAGTAAAGACATGGTTTAAAATACTTTCATCTTCTTCGTGAACTAGAGCAATAACGGCAACATCACCATCAAGCAATTTTGTTGTCACTTCTTCAATCAAGCTATTGTCAGTCGCATCAGTCATGCTTCCACTTGCTGCACCAGCAAGACTACCGATACCATAACCAATAATAACACCGATAGGACCGCTCAAAATGCCCAACAGACCGCCGATAATACCGCCAACAGTTGCATAATCACGACTAGCATCATCAAAGTCAATAGAATCTTTGATAGTGATTTTACCATCTTCATTTTTCACCAATGCAATCTGTGCAATTTGCGTATCATTATCCTGCTTGAATGATTTTAGTTCTGAAAAAGCTTGGTAGGCTTCGCTTTCAACATCAAAAACAACAGTTAGTACATTTGCCATAATCTTATTCCTCCTTTTCCTTTATCACCCTCATTATAACACTTTCGGGCTAAAAAGGCTGATAAAAACAAAACGTTTTCAAAGAAATATCTGTTTTTTTAATAATTCTGCTGAATCCATTGTGAAATTCTCTGACGTTCCTCAATCCACAGAGGTCTATCATCATAAGCGTATGTACGATTAGTCAGAAAAATAGCAGCTTTTTGCTCCTTACGATTGATTGTCGCATAAGTGCCTGTGTAACCAGTATGGTCAAGCCAATCGCCCTCTTTATTCCATGCCAGCGAACGTTCTTTATTCGCTTGACTGAAATTTTGCCAAATATCTGTCGCAAAATCATCTGTTAGGTAATGCTGACAAAACTTTTCTAAATCCTGCAGGTTTGAAAATAACCCTGCTGAACCAGAATGAACACCAAGAACCTTGGCTTTTGGGTCATGAACAAGCCCGTCACCGATGCCAGCAACCGTAGACACCGCATTTTTTACTGGACCAAAACCAGTATTTGTCATGCCAAAAGGCTGAAAGACTTCATCTTTAAAAATCACATCAAGTGACTTGCCATAAATTTCTTCAAGCATAAAGCCAAGCAAAAGAAAATTGATGTCTGTGTAAAGAAACTCTTTCTTGCCCTCTACAGTAATGTGATTAATGGCTTCTTTCAACTCAGCTGCATTCAGATTATCACGATTAGGGATAAAAGGATTTATCCCACTACTATGTGTCAAAAGTTGTCGTAAGGTTACAGATGACTCGTGAAAATCAGGATAATACCACACCAAAGGCGCATCCAACTCTAATTTTCCTTGATATAAAAGAGAAATGATAACTGTTCCAACGCCAACTACTTTGGAAACAGACGCTAAATCATAAATCAAGCCAGATTTTACAGGAGTGACACCGTCAATCGTACCAATATAATGTTCTGACCATTGACCGTCTTTAAAAAGAGCTAAACTAGCTCCATAATAAACATTGCGATTGATCTGGTTATTAATAATTTCTAACAAGTTTGTCATTTGATAAACCAAATTTCAATATTGCTAGGGTCAGAAAGTACTAAGACACTCGCTTTTTTATCCAAATAAACAGTTTGCCCTTTATTTTCTAAGAAGCTAGCCAAAGCTTTCAAATCATAATTGTCAGGAACTTGACATTCTAAAATTTCCACATCCCAAGTTTCAAGCGGGTCAACGGCTAAATCTGCACCTTGCGCTTGCACAAATTGGATATCAAGCGGAAATTGTCCTTCAAAGACATCATTGTAAAAAGCACGCGCAGCTGCTTCATCAGCCACGCTAAGTGTCATACTTTCGAAGCTAAAGTCAGAAACTTCTTTTAACTCATCATTTTTAGGGAAATTGACACTATCGATTTCAGTTAATTGTTGAATATCATCTTCAGAATGTAAAAGAAAAAGGTCACCTTCTGGTGATAACGTTTCAAAGGCATACCCATTTTTACCTTTAAAGAAACGCTCAACAGCAATACCATTTCCTAAGATAGCTGTCACTTCATCGGCATTCGGAATTTTAACAACAATCTTATTAACTTTTTTTGTTCCCTCAACAGCATGTGTCTCGGGCGCTGGTGATTCTTCAATAACAAAACGAGCATTTTTTTGTTTGGTTGAAAACTCAGCAATTGCATTTTCTTCGTTAACTAGTTTAAAACCTAATTTTTTATAAAACTCAATGTTGTGGTCGCGATTATTGATTCGCAAAACGGGATGCCTAAACGTGACTTCGTCAAATAAAGTCATAACTGTCTCCTCACAATGTCTCTTTTATTAAATTTTCAATACAGTTCCTACAAAATAAGGACTGGGTCTTTTCTATTTTAGAAAAAATTATTTAGTTTGACAAGAAATTATGCGTTTTTAAGAAATTTTTGTATAAAAAGTACCCAACTTCTTTATTTATACAGTGATAATTCACAAAGTTCAAGAGATTTAGGGATAAAATTGATGAAGAGCACATCAAAAACATAAGAATAGTGATGAAAAACTTTAGCTAACAGAATTTCTCATGCACGAATTGATTAGATATTTTATTAGCACCAATCGAAAATAAAAAAGGAAACCCGAAGGTCTCCTATATGTCTCATTCTTATAGGTACAAGAGTTTGAATAAGGCTACTGCTGCGATACCTGCAAGAATTGGAGCGATAACCGGTACCCATGAATACCACCATTTAGAATCGCCTTTGTGTTCACCAAGAACTGATTTAGGAAGCAAAGCATGGACGATACGTGGACCAAGGTCACGTGCAGGGTTAAGACCAGGACCAGTAGGACCGCCAAGTGATGCAACAAGTGTCATTACAAGGAAACCAAGTCCTAAGTGAGCAACAGCAAGTGAACCTGTTGTGAAAGGTGCAACTTGGCTTGCTGCTGTAGTAGCGTCATAACCGTAGTCAGTCAATTTTGCAACGAATTCTGCACCGAAGTAGTTTTTAGTAAGTGCCATAGCACCGAAGAAAAGTACGAATGACCCTAAGAACTCATTCAAGAAACCGTTAATCCAAGCAGCTTTGTGGCTTTCTTTTGTACCGTCGTCAACAGCTGAGATAGTTGAGAACGAACCAAGGATAGCATTTGGATTTTCAGTCTTAAGGTAGTATGGTTTGTGTGTCATAACGACAAGCAATTGACCAAACATTGCACCAAGTAATTGAGCAGTGATGTACTGTGGAACGTGTGACCAGTCAAACAAACCTGAAACTGCAAGTGCAAGTGTGAAGGCTGGATTAATGTGGTTACCTGAAACGTTACCAAACATGAGTGCAGGAATCATAACACCAAAACCATACCCAAGTGCGATGATAACCCACCCAGAGTTATTTCCTTTTGTACCTTTAAGTTCCACATTAGCAACTGCACCATTACCAAGAATGATGAGTAAAGCTGTCCCGATAAATTCTGTGATGTATTTCACAGTCCATGTAACATCCATGTTTTTTGTTTCCTCCGAAAAAAATATAGTTTAGACAACTAATATTTTATCAAGTATAATAGATAATGTAAAGGTTATCTGTAAAATTAAAACGTTTACTTTTTAGAAGGGAAAGTTTCATGAAATATAATCAATTCTCTTTCATTCCAAGACCTATCGCTATTGCAGAGCAAGAGTTGCAAGCCTTGGGATTTGATATTACCCACCAACAAGCTGATAAAAAAGCTCTTGAAAATTTCTGCCGTAAGATTTTCTTTAATTACAAAGATACGGACTACCCACTTCGTCAATTAATCGCTGATTTTGAGACAGATTTATTAACATTTTTTAATTCTGAACGTCCATTGACAGCGGATATTTTTTACACTATTTCACTACAACTTCTCGGATTTATTCCGCATGTTGACTTTACAAATACAACTGACTTTTTAGAAAAAATTGCCTTTCCGATTAATTATCAAAAAGGACACATCCTTGAGGCGCTTTATCGTTTGCTAGTTAGTCGCCAAAAATCCGGTATGACCTTGCTTGATGATTTAATGAGTAAGGGGCTTATTCCAGTAGATAATGATTATCATTTTTTCAATGGTAAATCACTAGCAACGTTTGATACAACTGATTTGATTCGTGAAGTTGTTTATGTGCAATCAACGCTTGATACTGACCAAGACGGACAACTCGATTTGATTAAGGTCAATATTATTCGCCCTAAAACAAGCCACCAGTTACCAACCATGATGACAGCTAGTCCTTATCACCAAGGAACAAATGTCGTTGCTAACGATAAAAAACTTTACAAAATGGAAGGTGATTTAGCTGTAAAACCAGCACGAACAATCAACGTTGAAACACGTGACTTTAAACCGTTAGCTGTTCCTGATGTTGACCTTCCTGTCGGAGAAAGTGAAGAGCGTTTCAATTTTATTGACCCCTACACACTCAATGATTATTTCCTTGTACGTGGTTTCGCAAATATCTACGTTTCTGGGGTTGGAACTGCAGGCTCTGACGGTTTTATGACCAGCGGAGATTATGCGCAAGTGGAAAGTTTTAAAGCAGTCATTGATTGGTTAAATGGAAAAGCAATCGCCTTTTCTAGCCACCGTCGTGACCAAAAAGTTGTTGCTGATTGGGCGAGCGGACTGGTTTGTACCACTGGAAAATCTTATCTTGGAACCATGTCAACTGCTCTAGCAACGACAGGTGTTGAGGGGCTGAAAGTTATCATCGCTGAATCAGCTATTTCATCTTGGTATGATTATTATCGCGAAAATGGGTTGGTTTGCAGCCCTGGCGGCTATCCTGGTGAGGACCTTGATGTGCTGACCGAATTGACTTACTCACGTAATCTGCTGACTGGCGATTATCTTCGTAATAATGCACATTACCAAGAACTCCTTGATGAGCAATCTGCACAACTCGACCGTGCTTCTGGTGATTACAACCAATTTTGGCATGACCGTAATTATCTGCCACACGCTGACAAGGTTAAAGCAACCTGCGTATTCACTCATGGGCTCCAAGACTGGAATGTCAAACCACGTCACATCTTCAATATTTTCAATGCCCTTCCAGATACTGTCGAAAAGCACGCTTTTCTTCACCATGGTGAACATGTTTACATGCACAACTGGCAATCCATTGATTTCCGTGAAAGCATGAACACTTTACTTTCTGAAAAAATGCTTGGACAAGATAATCATTTCGTTTTGCCAACACTTATCTGGCAAGATAATAGCCAAGAACAAACCTGGACAAGCTTAGCTGAATTTGGCAGTAACAATCAAGCAACTTTAGCCCTTGGTACAGACCAAAAAATCATTGACAATCATTACGCTAAAGCTGAATTTGAACGTTATAGCAAGAATTTCAGAACTTTCAAGAGTGAGTTATTCACTGGAAAAGCAAATGCCATTTGCCTCGATTTACCGATTGAACACGATTACCATATCAATGGGCAAATCACTCTACACCTAACCGTCAAATCTAGTGAAAATAAAGGAATTCTATCTGCCCAAGTCCTAGACTATGGCGAAAAGAAACGTTTTAAAGATGTTCCTTCTGTACTTGATTTATACGCTATTGATAATGGACGCAATTTCTCACGTGAAGCTCTTAAAGAATTGCCATTTACCAAAACCAAAGAACGTGTCATCACAAAAGGTGTTCTAAATCTTCAAAATCGTACAGATTTGTTAACAATCGAAGATATTCCTGCAAATGAGTGGATGACCATTGATTTCACCCTTCAACCAAGTATCTACAAATTGGAAAAAGGCGGCACTCTCCGTGTGCTTCTCTACACAACAGATTTTGAGCACACTATCCGTGACAATAGCAATTACATTTTGACAGTTGATTTAGACCAATCAAGCATCGAACTGCCAGTCGAACAATAGAATAAATCAAAGAAAGTGAAAAAAGAGGCTGAGACAAAATGATATACTCCCCATATAGTAGACAGTGAAAAAACAAAAATTCACTAGAAACTATAAGGGGAGTATATCAGATTGCTAAATCGTCTCCTGCAACAGTTGTTAGAGTACTGATGTTGAGTTAGTCACGATGGCATTCGCAGTTGTTAAATCAACAGTATCACCACTACTATTCTTTTCCTCTAACCCAAATAAATCTATAAAAGCACCACGTGTTCCTGAACCTTCCTCACGAGAAACAACACTGATTTGTTTGGATTCTGATGAATTTGACTTACTACAAGCTGTCAAAGCTACTCCCACTCCAACAAATGCAAGTAACATTAGCATTTTCCATTTTTTCATGATATTCTCCTTTAACATCTTTATGCTGCTTATTATAATGAGCAAGTATCAAATCTATTACCAAGTTTTTGTAAAATCATTCCAAAACTTGCTAAGAATTTCACGCCAAGCTTTTTCCAAACTTTAAGTTCTATCCGAAAGATGCTATAATGTTAATATCTTTTTTCAAGATATACCTCCAAATAAATAAGGTCCAACCCCTTGCTACGAAAGGAATCACAAAAATATTATGATGAACATGCAAAATATGATGCGTCAAGCTCAAAAACTCCAAAAACAAATGGAGAAAAAACAATCTGAACTTGCTAGTACAACTTTCACTGGAAAATCAGCTCAAGATTTAGTTGTTGTTGAGTTTACAGGTGATAAAAAATTAGTTTTCATTGATTATAAAGAAGCTGTCGTTGATCCTGAAGATATCGAAACCCTACAAGATATGACCGCACAAGCCATCAATGATGCGCTAGCTCAAATTGACGAAGCGACTAAAAAAACAATGGGAGCTTTCGCAGGCAAATTACCATTTTAACAAACAAAACCTAGCTTGAGAACAATCTCAGGCTAGGTTTTTTATGAGTTAGTGCTTGTCTCTTGAGACAGTGTCCTCTTTTGCCAGTTCCAAGCAATACGATTTTTGGTGGCAATGGGGGCAGGTTAACTTTCTGGTTCGTGGTGTATGGCCTGCAAGGGCAAATTCATTAAAACTAGGTTCAAATTTCTGATGACAATGGGGACAGAGATAAATAAATTGCTTTCTAAAATAAATCACCAACCAACTGAAACCTGGTAGAAATAGTCCCATAGCAACATAAGCTAACCAAAATTTTTGCAGATAACTAGATAGTAAAATAAGTCCTACATATGAAACAATGGCTAAAAATATACTGATACCCATCTTCCATTGTAATTTTTTCCAAGCTAATTGATTTTTCATGGTAAGAGAAATGTCTGATAAAAATTCTAGCGACTGACCTGTTTGATTTTTTACCCTGTCAAGCAAGTTGACAGTAGTGTCAAGTTTTGCTTTCCTCTCAGCAAGCTCACGCTTTGTTTCCTTGATATGCTCAACAAGCAATAGCTCTAAAACTTGCCTTGCATTTTCCTCAGCAAACAGCCGTTTTATCTGTTCAATTGAAAAATCAAGTTCCCGTAAAAAACAAATCATGCGCAACTGTTCCAAGTCACTATCCACATAAATCCGCCGTCCACCTTCTGTCAAATCAGATGGCGACAAAATACCACGTTTATCATAATATTGGACCGTGCGAACTGAAATACCTGCCAACTTCGCCAAATCGCCAGTTGTATAAGAGCGAGACATTCCTTTCACCTCCTTTCTGCCCTTATTATAGGACATGCCCCAACGTCACAAGCAAGGGGTTACCCTAGATGATTTTTTATTTTTTGAAAAATAGCAGATCTTTTAGCTAAAAAAGCCACCTAAAGCTGCAAAGGGATTGTCACCATGCTCTTCTTCTTGCTGATTCAAATAAGATTTATTCTCATCAAATTCCATGAACTTTTCATAAACAAGCGCAGTCATGCGAGCATCTTCAAGTGAATTATGACCATGTCCTGAAATACCTAAAAATTCAGCAACACTTGTCAACTTGAGATTGGCAATTCCATTCAAGTCTGTGCTACGACGTTCAAAAGCCTCATCATACAAATCAACCTTGTAAAGCTCTGCCAAGTCTAATTCATTTTCAGCAAGTAAAGGCAGGTCTGATTTTAGCGCATTATAACCAACCAAAGCAGTCTCTCCAACGAATGTTTTAAAGTCAGCAAGCACTTCATCAAGCTTTGGAGCGTTAGCAATTTTTTCCGATGTAATACCCGTCAATCCATTAATAAATGACTGCAATGGCACATCTGTGTAAACATAAGTGTCAAAGCTGTCAACTTCGTGACTTTCTTTGAATTTTACTGCTGAAACCTGAATAATATGACTTTTCTCAGCAACCGTATTAAATTCCAAATCAAATGCAATGTACTCCGCTAATTTTTCCATGATACCTCCTAAAAATGAGTTTATAAAATAAAGCTGGAACTTTTGTCCCAGCTTCCGATAAATTTCGAGTTCTTATTTTCCACCAAAAAGACGCGCTAGGAATCCCTTCGGAGCTGCTTCTTCTTGAATTTTTTCTTCTGACTTCGTTTGAATTTCTTCGACTTCAGCCTTAGCTTCATTAAGTTCAAGCTGAAGGCGTTTTGTGTCTTCCATGGCAGCAAGCGTCAATTGTTGTTGCTGATCAAGCTGCTTGTCTTTTTCGCTAATTTGCACATCTTTGACACGAAGCTGTTCATCTTTTGAAGCAAGCTGTTTATCCTTAGCTTTAAGCTGCTCATACAAACGTGTAATTTCAGTATTTTTTTCGTCCACTAAAATTTCTAAAAGTTCGCGTTGTTTTGTTTCTTCATCAATTGGCTCATCTTCAAAAATGGTTTTTTTGTAGATTTCTTCCAATTTAATCAAGCCACTTCGGTTGACAACGGTAACTCCCTTTTCATTTTTATCGACATCTTCTTCTGGCAGACCCTTGACACGATTGTTAACCGCTTGGCGGCTAACTCCTAGAATCTCAGCCAGCTCGCTAACTGTTTTCTCAATTGCCATAATATCCTCTTTTACGTTAAAATTTTCTTATGAAAAGGATAACATAACAGTCTATAATTGTCAATTTTTACCAAGTTTCTGGTGCACTTTTTACTTGATATTAACTTGTTTTTTAGAACTACTGTCAAGTTTTTGTCATTTTCTGTAAACTTCCTGACTTTCTTTTCACAAATCCCATTACTTACTTGCTTATCAAGATAGCAATATTTTATGCTACAATAGCTATATGAATACATACGATACAATTATCATTGGCGGCGGTCCCGCTGGTATGATGGCTGCCATTTCAAGCAGTTATTATGGCAACCAAACATTACTTATCGAAAAAAATAAACGACTCGGCAAAAAACTAGCTGGAACGGGGGGTGGACGTTGTAACGTCACTAATAATGGTACCATTGATGACCTCATGGAAGGCATTCCTGGAAATGGACGCTTTCTTTACAGTGTCTTTTCACAATTTGACAACCACGACATTATCCGATTTTTTGAAGAAAATGGCGTTGCTTTAAAAGTTGAGGACCATGGGCGTGTGTTCCCAAAAACTGATAAATCAAAAACGATTATTGATGCTCTTGCCCATAAAATCAATGAACTCGGTGGCATCGTTTTAACCAATACTGAAGTTGTTTCTGTCAAGAAAATCGACAACCTTTTCCACGTCAAATCTGCGACAGATGAGTTCATCTGTGGAAAACTCATTGTCACAACAGGTGGTAAAGCCTATCCTTCCACAGGGTCAACAGGTTTTGGTTATGAGATTGCCAGGCATTTTAAACTCAATCTTACAGAACTTGAAGCGGCTGAAAGCCCATTATTAACAGATTTTCCACATAAGGAACTTCAAGGAATCTCTCTTGATGATGTTTGTTTGAGCTATCAAAAACACCATATTACACATGATTTGCTCTTTACGCATTTTGGTTTATCTGGACCTGCTGCACTACGCCTATCAAGTTTTATCAAGGGTAGCGAAACCATTACACTTGACCTTATCCCCAAACTATCCACAGAAGAGCTACACACATTTTTAGTGGAGCAGCGTGAGAAATCCCTCAAAAATGCTCTTAAAGTGATTCTTCCAGAACGATTAGCAAGCTTTTTAGCACAGCCATTTCCCGAAAAAGTCAAACAACTAACGCCACAACAAGAAAAAGAACTTGTGGATAACATCAAAGAGCTGCCGATTAAAGTAACTGGAAAAATGTCACTGGCAAAATCTTTTGTGACTAAAGGTGGCGTTAATTTGAAAGAAATTAATCCCAAAACCCTTGAAAGTAAGCAAGTCCCAGGACTTTACTTTGCTGGTGAAGTGCTTGATATTAATGCCCACACAGGTGGTTTTAACATCACTGTGGCGTTATGCACAGGCTGGGTCGCTGGAAGTTTACATTATTAACAATTGTTGAGAAATCCTTTTGTGGGTTTCTTTTTTAATGTTTAACTAGTTAAGTTTTTTCTCTTGATTATTTCCTCAAAGGTGTTATAATAAACATCATTAACCAGTTAAGCAAAAAGAGACATTATGGCTAAAAATCAAAAATTGCTAGATACAACCGACAACTAAAACTCATTGAGCAATATGCCGACTTACGTCGTGAATTAAAGGCAAAAGGCGATTACGAAGCGCTTCGCAAATTGCTCCGCTTTAAACCTTTTTTCCTGCATACAAACTCCCTAAATATTCAATAAGCAGAGAACCCATATAAAGTCTCTGCAGCTACTCATTGTTCAAATAATTTTTCTATTATAACACATAAAAAGACTCCTGAAAATAAATTTTCAAGAGTTTTTCTATTATCTTCATCTTCCTAATCCAAACTATCAAAAGCTAAATTTGGTTTAGCGTTTAAGTCTAAGTCAGCAAAGTGCCCTTTATCGTATTCAATCGCTGCTGCTAGCGAAATCATGCCAGCATTATCGCCACAAAGACGTAATGGCGGAATAACAACTTCTGCTTCTGTAATTTCATCAGCCAAACGTTCACGTAAGCCTTGATTAGCAGCCACACCACCAGCTACAACGAGTGTTTTGACAGGATATTTTTCCAAAGCTTTTTTTGTTTTCGCCATCAAAACATCCAAAACGGCAGCTTGAAATGATGCTGATAAATCTTCTTTTGAGAGTGTTTCACCTTTTTGCGCAGCATTATGGTGTAAATTAATAAAAGCTGATTTCAAACCTGAAAATGAAAATTCGAGGTTATCCTCTTTAATCATGGCACGCGGAAAATCATAAATATCCTTTCCTTGATGTGCCAATTGGTCAATTTCACGTCCAGCAGGATAAGTCAACCCCATGACACGACCAACCTTGTCATATGCTTCACCAACAGCGTCATCACGCGTTTCACCGACAATTTTATAATCGCCAGGTTCAGACACATAAACCAATTCTGTGTGTCCACCAGAAACCAATAATGCCATTAATGGATAAGCTAATTCTTTGACTTGACGAGCTGCCATCAAGTGCCCAGACATATGATTAACAGGAAGCAATGGCAAATGGTTCGCCCAAGCAAAAGCTTTAGCAGCAGCCATCCCCACTAAAATCGCTCCAACCAAGCCAGGACCGTAAGTTACAGCAACCGCATCAAGGTCACTCACTTCAATTCCTGCCGCATCCAAAGCATCTTTGAAACACGTTGTAATCACTTCGACATGGTGACGACTAGCAACCTCTGGTACCACGCCACCAAAACGCTTGTGACTTTCAATTTGACTAGCAATAATATTGCTCAAAATCTCGCTTTCATTTTTTAAAACGGCAACACTTGTTTCATCACAAGAGCTCTCCACAGCTAAAATATATCTGTCTTTCATTTATCTTTTTTACCTCTCATTACCTTCACGCTTCATGATAATCGCATCCTCAATTGGATTATGGTAATATCGCTTACGCTCACCAATCACCTTAAATCCAAATTTTTGGTACAAAGCTTGCGCAGAAGTATTTGATGCTCTCACTTCCAAGAAAATTGGAAAGTCAATCTGGTCTAAATTGGTCAATAACTGACTGCCTAAACCACAACCTTGATAAGCTTTCTTAACCGCAATATTTGTGATTTCTAATTCGCCAACAAGTTGCTGAATTGCCATAAAACCAACCATTTTCTTGTCTTTTTCCACAAAAAAATAATCCACACTATCCTGCTGCATATCTGCTAAAATTTGCTTTTTTGTCCATGGTGACACTTCATAGACATCAGACAAGATAGCATAAACAGCAGTCACTTTTTCTGATAAATCTTTCATGTTAGATACGTTTGATATAATCTGCAGTTGAATCTTCTTTATGCGTTTTAAGCCAGTTTTCCTCTGCTTCCACACGTTTGAGATAATTTGGTACAAAACTGTCAACATCAGCTGGTTCAAGACTTTGACCATATTTTCCAATAGCATAAGCTGATGGCAAAACAAGTAAAATAACAGCTTGTGGTAGAGCTTCTTCAATCTGGTCGCGGAAATTATCCACTTCACCAACAAATATAACCTTAGCTTCAGCCTTAACGGCTTCTAAAACAGCTGTAAAACTCATGTGTTGGTCTGCTTTAACAGACTGACCATTTTTATAAAAACCAGCATAAACATTATTACGACGGGCATCCATGATAGGAACAACCAAGCCATCAAAATCAGCTGTCGCAGCAAGTGCATATAGACTTGACACCCCTACTAACTCAATATTTAACGTATATGCCAATGTTTTAGCTGTCGCAACCGCCACGCGCAAACCAGTATAAGACCCTGGACCTTGCGCTACAACAACTCTATCTAAATCACTTGGTTGCAAATCCACAGATGTCATCAAAAAATCAATCACAGGCATTAATGTTATACTGTGATTTTTTTTAATATTGACCGTTACATCAGCTAACAAATTCTTGCCATCTAAAATGGCAACAGACAAAGCCTTACTTGAAGTATCAAAGGCTAAAACTTTCATCATTTAAATCCCCTCACTTGATTCTACCTCTTATTTTATGATATAATTTTAATAATTGCAACGAATCAAGGTTAAATCAATTACTCGTAAAAATTTCTTTCATAGATATTTGTCAAGTAGATGTAAAGCTGTTTGGCAGGTTTTTTGTAGTTTGATTAGCCACAGGTATAAAGAAAGGAAAACTATGATTTATAAAGTTTTTTACCAAGAAACAAAAGAACGTAACCCACGCCGTGAGCAAACTAAAGTGCTCTACTTAGACATTGATGCTACAACTGAACTCGAAGGACGCATCAAAACACGCAAACTCGTTGAAGAAAAAACACCTTACAACGTTGAATTTATTGAACTTCTATCAGATAAACACCTAGCTTACGAAAAAGAAATAGGTGTCTTTAAATTAACGGAGTTATAACATGTCACAAATCAATTTAAAACCCGAAGAAGTTGGAGTTTACGCAATTGGTGGTCTTGGAGAAATTGGAAAAAATACTTACGGTATTGAGTACAACGATGAAATTATCATCGTTGATGCTGGTATCAAATTCCCTGAAGATGACCTTCTCGGAATTGATTATGTCATTCCAGATTATTCTTATATCGTTGAAAATATTGACCGTATCAAGGGGCTCGTTATTACCCACGGTCATGAGGACCACATTGGTGGAATCCCATTTCTCTTAAAACAAGCTAATATACCAATCTACGCTGGACCATTGGCTCTTGCACTTATCAAAGGAAAATTGGAAGAACACGGACTTCTCCGTGATGCTAAACTCTATGAAATTAATGCTAACACAGAATTAACATTTAAAAACCTTAGCGTTACTTTCTTCCGCACAACCCACTCAATTCCAGAACCTCTTGGAATCGTTATCCACACACCACAAGGTAAAATTGTCTGCACAGGGGACTTCAAATTTGACTGGACACCAGTTGGTGAGCCAGCAGATATCCACCGCATGGCTGCCCTTGGTGAAGATGGCGTTCTCTGTTTATTATCAGACTCAACCAACGCTGAAATTCCAACCTTTACAAATTCAGAAAAAGTCGTTGGACAATCTATCATGAAGATTATCGAAGGCATTCATGGACGTATTATTTTCGCATCATTTGCTTCAAATATCTTCCGTCTCCAACAAGCTGCCGAAGCTGCCGTTAAAACAGGACGTAAAATCGTTGTTTTCGGACGTTCTATGGAAAAAGCCATTGTCAACGGTATCGAACTTGGTTATATCAAAGTTCCAAAAGGAACATTTATCGAACCAAGTGAACTCAAAGACTATCACGCTAGTGAAATCTTAATCATGTGTACAGGTAGTCAAGGAGAATCAATGGCTGCACTAGCACGTATTGCCAATGGTACACACCGCCAAGTCACACTACAACCTGGCGACACCGTTATCTTCTCATCTAGCCCAATTCCTGGTAACACAACAAGTGTTAATAAACTAATTAATACGATCCAAGAAGCTGGTGTCGAAGTTATCCACGGTAAAGTCAATAATATCCATACATCTGGTCACGGTGGTCAACAAGAGCAAAAACTCATGCTCCGCTTGATGAAACCAAAATACTTCATGCCAGTTCACGGTGAATACCGTATGCTTAAAATCCACGCTGGTTTAGCAATGGACACAGGTGTGCCAAAAGATAATATCTTTATCATGGAAAACGGTGATGTCCTAGCTCTTACAGCTAATTCAGCTCGCCGTGCTGGACACTTCAATGCTCAAGACATTTATGTTGATGGTAATGGTATTGGAGATATTGGTGCTGCCGTACTGCGCGACCGTCACGATTTATCAGAAGACGGTGTCGTTCTTGCTGTCGCAACTGTCGATTTTGACACACAAATGATTTTAGCAGGTCCTGACATTCTCAGCCGTGGATTTATCTACATGCGCGAATCAGGCGACCTCATCCGTGAAAGCCAACGTGTTCTTTTCAACGCGATTCGCATTGCCTTGAAAAACAAGGACGCAAGTATTCAATCTGTTAACGGTGCTATCGTTAACGCACTTCGTCCATTCTTGTACGAAAAAACAGAACGTGAACCAATCATTATCCCAATGATTCTCACACCAGATGAAAAATAGAATTAACGAAGCTGAGACAAAAGTGCTCAGCTTCTTTGTTTACGAAATGATAAATGACAAAACGCAGAAATTGAGAACAAATCAGTTTAGGTCAGCAGCTGAAAACTAAGACTAGCTAAAAAGTCAAATCTCTTTGAAGTTACCGATTTACTTTTGAATTTTTAAGTTCATGAATAAAGTCGCATTTTCCCCTTTTCCACAACTTATCCACAAAAATAAAGCAGCTTGGTTTTGAACAGCTCCCTGTCAAGTAAACAGTGAAATAATAAAATGAATAAGCAACC
>ERZ1034962.575-NODE-575-length-15925-cov-43.726969_pt1 | contig 15925 bp, 10 predicted proteins | sample MGYA00520696_ERZ1034962 | MGnify/ENA primary metagenome ERZ1034962 (study PRJEB33766, sample SAMN09781770) | gut metagenome | biome: gut microbiome | host: Homo sapiens | place: Madagascar | study: EMG produced TPA metagenomics assembly of the PRJNA485056 data...
GATAAAATCACTTGTGGACTCTGAATCTGAGATAAAATCACTTGTGGACTCTGAATCTGAGATAAAATCACTTGTGGACTCTGAAGCTGATGCAGATTCACTTGTTGAAGCTGAAGCTGATGCAGATTCACTTGTTGAAGCTGAAGTTGATGCTGATGTAGAGCCACTTACAGATTCACTTGTTGAAGTTGAAGCTGATGCTGATGTAGCTTCACTTGTTGATTCAGACGCTGATGCTGATGCAGCTTCACTTGTTGATTCAGACGCTGATGCTGATGCAGCTTCACTTGTTGAAGTTGAAGCTGATGTAGATTCACTTGTTGAAGCTGATGCTGATGTAGATTCACTTGTTGAAGCTGATGCTGATGTAGCTTCACTTGTTGAAGTTGAAGCTGATTCTGATTCTAATGGTAACATAGGTGCATCTTTTGCTAACAGTAACTTCTCTTTAAATGAGAAAGAATAGCTCTCTCCTGAAGGTAATGTAACCTTTGGTGTAACATACCATGCAGCCGTATCTATTCCTGTTTTTAGTACCGCTTTCTCAGGTTTGTTTTTCGCGGAGACAGCATTTCTAAGTGGCATATCTGGTGAATACTGTCCTGCAAACATCTCCATACCTTCTGTAAGGGGAGTTAGGAACAAGCGAACTGGGTGTGAGTCCATAAATATTCCACCTTGTCCATCTGCATATAAAGGTGTATTATCTCCTCCTGCGCCATCTAGGTACGTATCAAGAGCACAGCTAAACTCAGCATCAATAGTATCATTTCCTATATTTTGTACTTTAAAATTATGTATAAAACTACCATCAGACGTTTGTGTTAGTATTTCTGCAACTTGATATTCTTGTGTCTCCCAAACTTTAGCAATTTGTTCTTGTCCAGCATTGGTTCTCGTATAATACTTCACTGAAGAGGTAGGTATAGGCCTATTGTTAACCAGGAACCTAGACGTTATACCGTGTGAATAAGAATAAGAATATTTATTCGAGTTAACCAAGATATCATTACCAAATAAAGGAATAGAACCATCTGTTATGCCCGCAATGTTTTGGGGGAACATTGACTGCATCTGATAACTAGTACCATTTAAAATAGGGAAAGTTATAATTTCCTTATCTTTCGTAACTGGTTTCCAGTTTTTGAAATCATCATTAAGATTCGTAATCCTCGCTTTTGGAGTTACTTGGTTACTCTTCTCCGTATTTGGAGTTACTTGATCACTATTCTCCGCATTTGCCGTTGCTTGGTCACTATTCTCCGCATTTGCCGTGGCTGGAATCGTTGCTTTACGCTGATTGACTAAAGGCTGTTCACTGCCAATCCCTACGGTCTTATCTTCTCCTGAGCTCGTCGTCTCAGCCTTAATTAGGGGAACCGCAACTATACCTCCACCTAAAATGCTCGTAATTCCTGTTATCGTCGCATACATCCACGTTTTTTTCCGCTTATACGCTCTGTATCTTTCATGTTTGTTGGAGTTCAACATTTTCTTAATGTTATTTTTTCTAGACATTAATTTACATCTTTCCTTTCTTTAACTTTCTTAATTTTTCCATTTCCCTTCACTATAACTCCAGCAACCAGCACACATTAGCTGATAAAAACATTGATAGCAGCACCACCTCCTTTTCAGACATTATCTTCCGTTCTTACAGCTAAGACTATTGCGAGGACTTTTTTAGTTTATCTTTTGGAACAACAGTAGCTTCTGCTCGTGTTTCTTTGAACCTTTGAGCATACCGTTTTACTATAGAGTCTCCTTATTTTCTGCCCCTTTTCACAGCATCACATCACTTTTAATGCTTTTCGTTTGGGGCAACCTCGCATAGTCCTTGTTTCTCCTTTACTTCTTCTTCATCAAATCACTCTGAAAGCCCAGTTCCACGGTTCTTAACATCGTCATTAAAGCACGTTTGATAAAGAAACCTTCTGAAACCGCCTCTTGCCAAGGTTTCATCTTCTCCACCATCCGGTGGTAGTCTTGTGCAGTGATTTGAGAAAGTACGGTATCAATATCATTTAAGTCATCTACGACAAGCCCTATTCCTCGTTCTTCAATTATCTTGGCATGATATGTTTTACGCATCGTAATGACTGGAAGTCCTGCGGCCATGTAAGTGGAAAGCTTCGTAGGATTATTAAATTGAGTGTAATAAACAAAGTTCATATTTGATTTTTCTTTGAGGTTATCGGTGACAACAACACCAAACCCACCATCAAGAGTCGCAACAATTTCATCACTTGGCTTGCGTCCCAACCAAGTCACACTTCCAGAATCCAACACCTCTTGCGCCACATGTTTGTTGTACAAGTAAAGAGGGGTAGAAGCTTTATAATCCGAACCAATGATATCACGACCACCAATATAATAAAGTTTTTTAGAAAACTTCTTCTCTTGTCTTGGTCCAGTGTAAAAATAGTCCCCAAATTCCATCGCAATCATAGGAAGCCTCACACCATCTTCCTGTAACTTATCCGCCTCTTTTTCGTTTGAAACCATGATTAAATCAAATTTTTTCAGTTGTTTAAGCCAGAAATCATTTTCACGGTCATATTCTTCTTCTCCTCTAGTGAACATCCACGTTGGAATATCATGAATTAAAGCAACCATTTTAATGGACTCAATAGCGCGAATATGATCAAAAAACTCTGCTTGAAAGTCAAGATGTGTCCACATCGGAAATTGAACAACAACCAAGTCTCCAGGTTGTACAGCACTGAGTACGGCTTCTCTAAGATGACGACGTCTTTCAGGAACATTAACTATATTGGGATAGCTTGTGATGTTTAGCTCTTGAAAGCCAAGTTGTTTTGCGGATGTTGCGACATTCTTAGTCACAATTTGTATGGCGTCATACTGTTGATTATCATTTGATGCATTCAATCGTGTAATCCAGTTAGTCATTGTTCACCTCCACATCTACAAGATAATCCTCAAACCCTAAGTTAATATAACGTACTGCCTCAAGTGCTGCAGTTTTGGCGAAGAATCCAGTAGAAACAGCCTGTTGCCAAGGTTTAATATTTTCAAGCATTTGTTCATAATCCGCTTCAGTCACTTCATTAACTACTCTTTCAATATCAGATAAACGATCAATAATAAGACCAATCCCTTGCTCCTTTATCCATTTCGCATGTGCTGAATTTGAAAGTAAAATTACAGGAAGTCCTGCGGATAAGTATAAGGATAATTTCATTGGGTTATTATATTCCCCATAGCGGTGCATGCCTTTATACGTACCTTCTTGAGGATAATACAACAATCCAAATCCTCCATCCAATTGGTAGGGAATATCATTTGTATCCATAGCCCCCAATAAACGCACAAATTCTGGCGCCTCTTTAACATTATCAGCCAGTCCAATAAAATTAATGGGAAGCTGTGTTGGATATTCTTTAATCATTGCAGGATCAATACCTGTAGCTACATAATAAAATTCTTTTTTAAATTGTTTTTGCTTTAAGGGTCCATCATAGAGAACGTCCGTAAGATGCATAGGTATCATGGGACTTGTTACTCCGCCTTCTTCACGCAACCGCTTCGCCATTTTAGAATTAGCCGCAATCACAAGATCGTATTTATTGAGCATCCACAAGGAACCATCTACCGTATAGTCTCTTTCTCGATTATCTTGAACCCAAGAAATAATATCCCAAACCATCGCTACAATTTTTACTTGTCTTTCTGTCTTCAAATAATTTACAAATTCCAATTCAAATTGTGTATAATTGGTCCATAGTGGGTATTGTACAATTACAGTATCTCCTGGTAAAACACAACTTAATAAAGCCTCTAAGTACTCCCAACGTGCTTCCGGACTCATTGCACGTAATTTAGCAGAGTATATTCTTGGATAATGAAGTTTCCGAAACCCCACTTCACTGATCGCTTGCGCTGCCATTTTGTTTGCTATAATCCCCGAGGCACGTCGTGAGATAAAATCATTTGCCTCTATTTCAGTGATCCAATTTGTCATCTTGTTGTCCTCTCTTAACAGTTCTTATTCTTTCAAATTTACGAATAATTTCACGCGGAAAGCTATAAAATCCTAAACCATCCTCAAAGGTCATCTGACACTCTCGCTTTACTTGAAATTCATAGAGGATTTCTTCAACAAGTTCTTCTACCTTTTGACCGTCACTAAAGACAAAAACCTGTTCATAATCAACATCATTTCGAATGGACACAGGCAAAGTATTTTTGAGACCATAGTTTATAATGAATCGTACTTTTTGCTTTGGGATATGCTTTGCAGAATGAACATGAATCCAACTGTAATGGGGTTTAAATACTTTTTCAATCGCTATTTTTTCATTAGTACGCTGAAGAGAGAAATAATCAAACTTCATCCAATGATGTCTCAAATTGACCAAGTGAATCTCATAACGAACCATCCCTTTAGGAACCTTAAATCGAAAATGATATTCCGTACTCCTTTCGGAGTGCAGTTTTTCTCCATAACTATCAAAGAAATCAATTTGTAGCTGTATGGGTAAATCATTGTCTGCCTCAAATTTAAGATCAATAGTATAATCCTCTCCTGCCTGAAGCATTGGAAGAGAGGGAGAAATACCGCTTGATAAGTAATCGGATAGAGAACGCCAACTACATATAATTTGTCCTGGAGACAGAACCTCATTGGCATAATAAACCGGATGGTTTGGCGAATATTTTAGAGTTGAACCATGCATATAAACTGCAGATATATCCTTTGGCCATCGTACAATATATACTTCATTCATCGTCCTCTCCTCTTAAATCTACTTCTTCAAGTTCTTCTTCTTCCACAATAAGTGCTCGATTGAAATCAGAAATCAACAATTGCTTATAATTCTTAAAAAACCAGTTGACTACACTAGGGGTGTCGTCATTATGTCGACCTTCTATTCCTTTGTGTAAGATTTTTGCAGTAGGATAATTTTTCTTTAAATAATTAAAAATACGGTTAAATGGCAAGTCTGTATCATGTAACATATGAGCCATCAAAAAAGATGTCTGTGAAAAATCTGCAGCTTCAAATTTTAACCAAAACTCCTCATCTAAAGCTTGAGCTGCTTTTTCAGTCAACTGACCTGTTAAATGAATAATTGTATCCATTGCAAGATCCCAATCATAAGGAGAAAAAATTCTTGAATGGACAGCTAAATGTCCAATATTTGCTAACGGCTTCCCAACTACTATTGCATGGGGTTCAAGTTTGGCGCCATAGTAAAAGGAGGCGTAGGTTCCCATAGATAATCCAGATAAAATCAACTCCTGCTTTGAAAAGCCTAATAAATCTAGTTTTTCCTGAATGACATTAATCAGTTTTTCTTCTAACTCCGTCCCACGGTAGAAAGCCCCTCCGACCAAACGCGGATCATGAACCAGAATAAAAGGCGCACCTAGATTTCCCATCATCCACCGTCCTTCATAACCTTCCGCAGGACGATAACCAGAGAAATATACATTCAAAGGGGGTTTGAGATCACCAGCGTTAAAATAGTAACCTAGTTCTTCTCCCATTGAGCTTGTACTTACTAAACGTCTTCCCCCCATAGCTAAAAAATTATTTTCTGCTAAACCATATCGTATATGAAGTGAGCCAATATTAATCCTTCCCTGACCTTTTATAAACAGACCAAAATTTACTGGAAACTCTGAAAATCCCAAATTAAAAGCCCCTTGTGCTTCTCGAATTTGCTCAGATGAAAAATCTGTATATTGAACCTCTTGATTACTTTTCGTATTTCTATAATAAGCTCTAAAGTAATAATCGACATCTTCAGAATGACCTATTTCAGGATAGAAGTTCACACGACCCGTTGCGTGCCAGTTATTTTTCCATAACATGACTTGTTGGTAGTCTTCTCCAAAGTCTCCTTCAAGTTCATACATCGCTGCGCCTTTTTTAACGATACTTCCCTCAAAATTAGGATTGATTTCTACCATACTATTATCTATGACGGTTCCCCATGGTTTCACATAGTTTTCATTTACATACTGACAGAATGCCTTCCCTTTATCTGAGAAGTCAAAGTACTGAGCACCTTTTAATTTAAGAATTCTCTGCTCCTCTTCACTTGCTCCGTCCAATGTTTCATAGAAAATTTGATAACTTGGCAAACGTACTAATTCTAAATGTTTTAACTGCCTCATTACTTCACGACTTAAGAGAAATAAATGATTAGAATTATTTACTTCATCCGGTGCCATAGATTGGAGAGCTTCTATATCTGCGTTAAGTTGAGAAGTAATATTAAAGTGACAGTATTTAAAATTCTGTATGCCCTCTATTATTTCTGGACTTTCCTCTCCCCCAATATGAATAAGATATTTTATTTTTTCACTCACTGTAACTCTTCCTTCCACTTCTGTAACAGTCCTTCTGCACTGCACGCTTGGATGACTTCCACACTTTCTACCACATTCTGGTTCCAACTGTCTCTGTTTATAAGATATTTTTTTACCACTTGAACAAGACAAGACTCGTCTTCTAAAATGACACCATTTTTCCCATCACCTAAATAGGGTGATTTTTTTCTCAGCACAAGTGGAATACCTGCACTCACAGCCAAAGAATGTATAAAAAAGTCTGAGGCTTCTGTTTGCTCCACAAACACTCTTGCTTTATTTAAATCTTGTTTTAAGAGTGAAAGAGGCGATTGATATCTGAATTCCACACCTTTTATAAAATGATAAGCTTCAATAAAACGGTCAAAATTCAAATTTATTTTTTTAGCTTCCCTAAACGACTCTCGCAAACTAAACGTCATTTTTTCATTCTCAAGTGCCTCATAGTATTCTTGAACCAAATCATACTCCTTGGCATCCAACTCAATATTAAAAGTTTGAGTAATGAAATCATTTATAAAAGTTTGAATTTTACTTTCTTCTGTATCACTTCCCTTATCAATAATCAAACACAAGTCGGGAATTTCCAATTTAGTATTTAAGAATTCTAATAGTCTTTTTTGAACGTTGAGATTAAAATCATCAAATTTCCAATATATATATTGTTCTGCGAATGTATTACTTTCCCCCAAAGCAAACACTGTGGGATAAAGCGGGAGAATTTTTACTTTTTCATTTAAAGCAAGAGTCCCTTTATCTTCAATGTTCGCCTTAAGAAGCGGATCGTCAAGCATCACTCGTTTAGATTGACCAAGAATTTCTTCATGCTTCATTATCTTATCAAGATTATGCTGCGCGTCACCTGGGAATACATAAACTACTCGTTCAGGAAATGTAAAATCTTGAACAATCTCTAATAACCAATCACTGGTTCCTTTAAAAATAAGATAATCTTGTTCTGGGTCAAAATTTTCTAGCAAGGTGCTTAATATCTCGACATATATCGTTTTTAAAGAATCATAACGAGGCTGTTTAAATTGTAAAAGATACCTCGGACCAACTTCTACAGCATTTGCCTCTTCTGTAAAAATAACTTGACCAAATTTATCCAAAAATTGACTTTTTATTCGTTTTCCTAAGGAATCGAAAAAATTCTTCTGGTTAATATAACCTCTTTCAGAGTAAATATGTTCTTCTTTCCCTTCCTCCGAGAAGTAATGGACGTGAGAAACAAAACCAAAACTATTGAAGAAAACCTTTCCTTGAATTTTTCCATTTACAGACAAGAGAACTTCATCTTTCGTATAAGTCAATTCGTAATGCCTTGGAAAACTCAAATCATTCATCGTTAAAGGAGTAAATTCCCCATTATTTTTTCTGCCAAATAAGTCAACAATATTTTCCTTTTTACTAAAGTCATATTGATTGACTAAATAATTCAAGAAAGGAGAACTTGTCATATTAATGATGGTATGTTCCATATTTCCTTCATTAAAGGTTTCTATAGTATTAAAAACTACATCCGTTTCTAAATTATTACCTGTTTCTAATTCCCAGTCTGTTAAAAAATAAATCATTCTAATTTCCTTATCTTTATCTTAGTGCAGTTAGCTACTGCCAAAGCCCAAGTGTTAAACTTGAATAAGCACGCTATGAATGAGTGATTTTCTCCAATCGCTAGACGATTTCAAAAAGGCTCTAACCACAGCTTTTTGTGTACATTGGTCATACGTTTAATAACGCTAAGACGTTTCATCTCTCATAAGGCTATAAGAACAAAAAGTACACGGAGTTGTTCACAGTGAGCTAAATATTAAACACTGAGGAGAACCTTCATGACACTTTTCGTTGGAATCGATGGTTAAAATACAAACACGATTTTATAATTCTTGATGAGCATGGAGAAATTTTAAGTAAACGTCTTCAATTTACCAAGACTTATCAAGACTAAAAAAATATCTAGAACACTTCTTCATCTTCCAACTTTTGAAAGTCTTAACGCTTTGTAAATAAGACAGATAAAAAATGCACTATCTATTGCACGTCAGTGATTATCTGTTCCAACTCCTCAGCGCTACAGCGTTGCCCCTCAGATGCTGGAACTCGCACTTCTACGCGATTAAAATTGACTTATACACGAATATTCTAAGAACCAGACAATGCTCTTATAGCAAAAAATAGACTCACCAATTACGAGTGTTACATGTAACGGTAAGCGTTTAGGAGCTGTTCTTGGTAGAGATTAAGAATATCCATAAGTTCTCAACACCAAGCTTTTGCAGGGCTTGAACCGTCTGTCTATCCGTCAGGAATGATGAATATTACAGAACGTGGACTCAAGCGTGGCTCCTCTTATTTACATGCACTGAGACAGTGCTACCACAAAGTGACTTACGAATTATTTTCGTATTTCAAAGCCCATCTTAAGCTCAAAAGAAACCAAGTTGAGATAACCTTTCCCTTAGAGATAAATTTAAAATCAGTTTTTACTTGACTTTTTATCGCGTTTATCTCCTTTTTGGGCTGAAGAGATTATAAGCTTTTTTGTATAAAAGAAAATGCACATCTTGATAAAGATTATCAAAAATTACTACAAAAACAAAAATCATCGCAAAATAATTAGACATGTTTGTAATTGAAGGATGATTCGTAATTAATCCGACCAAGAGCGGCAGTGTGACAACCAAAGGTAAAAACAAACTCCCCAGAAGCGTTACTCTCCATACACGTTTTGTAATATACTTCTCTGTATCTTTCCCTGGAGAAATACCTATAATATAGTCTCCCGACTCCTTTAGATCTTTGGCAACTCGTTCTGGCACAACACTTACAAAAGAAAATAATATGCCAAGTAAGTATAGAATTATACCGTATATCAAAATTCCCCTAATCCTTGTAACATCAAATAGAGATAATATAAACTCATTTCTTGTATGTGCCAACTGCATGATATAAGCTGGAAAATACATCAGACTTGTCCCAAACATTAAAGGCATTGCCCCAACGATTAATAACCGAAAAGCAATATAAGTATCTTGAGAATAACTATCAATACCTATTCGTTGAATATCAAATCGATATTCTGCAGAATAAAGTGCAACCGTAATTCCCACAAATAAGATACTCAACACTACAAAAACAAAGAGACGGTCAAAATGGCTCAGTATACTTCGATAATTCGCAAACAAGCTTCCAGTAATCCCCTTCATAATTCCGGGAAGTATGGGAATAAAAGGCCCTCCCAAACCATAGATTACATTCAGACTGGCCAGCCAAGAAATAAGAAGAGAGCCTGTGACAAGACACAAAATGGTAAACAAGAAAACACCGAAGGGAGACATAAAATTCATTTTTGAAATGACAGAATCTTTTAGATTAAAGGCAATCGGTATACTCTGTAAAATTGCAAGAATAAATATTCCAGTAATTTCTATACGCCCTCGGGTTTCTTTTGAAATTCTTTTGGCGAACTCTCTATTAGAGAATAAGAGAATAGACAGTAATATTGACATGGTCATATAAGGTCCCATTCCCAATGTCAGCAGTGTGGGACTGGAAAAAACTCCACCCGTTGTTAAAGACAATATTTTTTCGAGAGAAAACACTCCATCTGGAATTCTAAAATCAATAGAATACCCAGGTACTGGGATACTTTGCCCAATGTTGAAGAGCAATAATATGATGGCGGTAAATAGCCCCTTTTTAATCAATTCACTGTTTTTTTTCATTTTAGTCGTACACCACTCTCTTTTTTAGGGAAATTCAATATCAATTGAACCATCTGCCTTAGGTTTTAATTCTGAAAGCAAGATATTTCTAAAAATATTCAAGAAAATTTCTTTTTCCATCTGATAAAAGTGACGTCGAGCCTCCTTTTCAAATTCATTTATAGGTTTATGTTGTGCCATGTCACGGCCATTAACCATTAGTTTTAACTGCTGTAAGTAGTCCATTTGATCTACCCATGCACGATCAATGGCTTGTAAAATAATGACTTTTTTAAAATATTGTAACTGCAATGAATCATTAAAACGATTGAAAGACTGCTCAAAGAATGTATGAGAGAGGGAGATTAGAAATTCATAGATTTGTTTTTTTTCATTTTTTTTCTCGGATTGATGAGGCCAAGTAATATCTTTCAGTGGATAATCACTTTTCATATTGTTAAATATAAAATCTGCAACCACTTGGAATGAGAGTTCTGAATTTTGGTTCATAAAATTCGTAATCACACGTTGAATACACTGTGAAACTATCCTATCCAAATATTCTACATTCTCTGCCATCACCTTATTACGTGCAGAATAAATATGCTCACGTTGCTCACTTAAAATCATGTCATAAGCAAGTGTATTTTTCCGAGATTCTACTTCTCCAATTTTCTTTTTTTTCTGCGCCTTATCCATCACTTGCTGCAGACGAGGAATAGAAACTTTATCATTGGGAAGTCGTTCCTGCTTTGAAACCTTGCTCAATAAAGATAATCTTGTTTTACGCACCCATTGTGGCGAATTTTCCACAATCATTTTATCTTCAAGTGAAACAAAGAAAATACTTTCACCTGGCTCGCCTTGTCGTCCCGCTCGTCCCCTTAATTGATTGTCTATACGCTTACTACTCATGCGTTCTGTTCCAATTACTTTTAAGCCCCCATTTTTTACAGCTTCAGAGGTAAGTTTAATATCTGTTCCGCGTCCTGCCATTGAAGTGGCTAACGTCACAGAATTTGAACGCCCAGCGTCCTGGACGATTTGTTTCTCATGTGCTGCAGTTTGAGCATTTAATAAGTTATGCGGAATTCTATTTTGTAGCAGAACTAAAGAATATAGATTGGACATAGAAACTGAACCTGTTTCAATTAAAACTGGGCGCTGTTCCTGTATGCCTTTTTTAACTTCTTTTATTGATTCTTCAATTTTTGCTTGATTGGTCACATAAACTTGATCTAATTTATCTTTACGTCGCAAAGGAAGGTGAGTCGGAATTTCTATAACTTGAAGGCGATAGGTATCCATAAATTCTTTTTCATCTGTTTTAGCTGTACCAGTCATCCCTGATAAACGTCTAAACTTTTTAAAGAGACTTTGATAACTAACGGTACCTAAAGTTTTTGTCTCCTCACTGATTGTAACACCTTCTTTTGCTTCAATGGCTTGATGGATACCTCCTCGCCATTTCACACCCGGCATAGTGCGCCCGTTAACTATGTCTAATAATAAAATCTTCTCTCCAAGAACTACATAATCCTTGTCTTTTTTCTTCAAGTAATTTGCTTGTAACGCAAGAATAATATGGCGATATAAAGCAAGATATTCTTTGTTAAAAACGTGCTTTACATCAAAATATTTTTCTATTTTATCTTGTCCACTCTGAGTAAGCCATACTCGTTGCTTGTCGTCACTATATTCATAGTCTCTATCCGTCAAGCTTTTTACAAACCAATCACATATTTGGTAATAATTGGACTGAACTTTAGTTCCACCTGAAATAACTAAAGACGTTTGAGCACTGTCTAACAAAATTTCATCAATTTCATCAATAATAGCAAAATTAAAGCTGGTAACTACTTGTTCTGATAATTCAGAACCTAAATTATCAAATAAATAATCAAAACCTAACTTTGCATGTGTGGTGTATACGATATCAGAGGAATAAAGCGCTCTTTTTTCTTCAATATCTAACTCCTCTTTTCCAGCTCCAATTCCTACACTAAGATTCAGCCATTTAAAAACTTGCCCCATTTCTTGACCATCGCGTTCTGCTAAATATTCGTTCGCAGTAATCAAGTAATTCCCTTTGGTTCCTTCAAGAGCTCTAAGATATAAGGGCATTGTGGCGACAAGAGTTTTGCCTTCACCTGTTTTAATTTCCGCAATATTTCCAAAGAAGAGTGCTAATCCTCCAAGAACCTGAACATAGTAAGGTTCCATACCTAATACACGATTATTAGCCTCCATAATTACTGCAAAAGCTTGAGGCAATATATCCTCTAATGTTTGCCCTTGTTTAAGTTTTTGTTTAAGTACTTCAGTTTGCCCCTGTAAAATGTCATCCGTCATAGATTTATACTGAGGTAAGAGTTGATATATTTCAGCCGCTAATTTTTTATACTTCCGCATCTTAAGCATTTTTTATACTGTCCTAACTTTAATTTGTAATGAAATATTTTATAGCTGTAAAAGCACTAATTCCTAGTGCAAGTAGAGTAACTGTCAGCAACAAAGCAAACAAAAGTGGACGTACATAAAGTAATAGGGGAAGAGTTTCTTTTTTAGTCACTTCATGTTTGAGGAGTTCTCGTTCTTGTTCAAAACCACTCTCTATTTTTGCTTTCAGAAAATTTTTTTTCATAGTAATCTTTCTTCACTTTAAGTACTTTTAATCTTCACTAAAAACTGACTGCTTCTATGACCGTTCTAAACATGAGAGATAATCTTCTACAGTAGATTCTTTTCCATCTTTTTCAATCATTTTCGTTAATAATTTTTTCCAATGTCCACGATCCGCAAAGATGTATGACAAGTTATTACAGAGCTCTTGTATCTCTTCAAAAACTAAACTCCTTGTCCCCGCTTGAACAACAGGTTTGTAAGAAAAGATGAGCATTTGATTTTGGTAAGCCTGTTTTAAAATAGACCCCACTTTAAGTCCATGATTAATATCCAAATAAATATCTGCTTTTTTCAATTCTTGATTCAACCGCTCACCATCAATAGAGGGGATAAGAGTGATATTACTAAACTCTTCTTCCATATGTAAGAGCTTTGTACTCATATTGGTATAAGCTGCGACTGTAATATTGAATTCGGGAAAATTAGACAAGAGATCACGTAATCCATAAATATTGTCGCTATTTGTTAAAATAAAGGCATTTTTTCTAAACAGATTTTTTCTTTTGAACTCACCAATAGCAGATAAATAGCTCAGTTTTATCTGAGTATGAGGAAACATTTTCTCCACTTGTTCAAGCTGTTCTTCTTTCATAAAAACAATCTGTTTTAATGCTTTTGGTGCCTCCAATTCATCTTTCATATTCCCAGGAACTTCATTTCCAAGTTCTTCTTGCCAGAAAAGAGTCGTTTTCCTTCCTATGTTAAGGATACGACTAATGAAAAGTGGGTAGGATAAGGAATTGATATAGAGGTTTGAAATATTAATTTTAGAAATACGAATAAAGTAGAGGAAAAACTGTGTCCGATTTTCAAAATGATAACTTTTTTTCTTGTAAAATAATTGAATGCTTCGGTGTACCAAGTCCTCAACTATAACTGTTTCGCCTTTGGGATTATAGTACTCTGTTTTATAAGGACCTTTTAAACTCAAATAAGTTGAAGCATAGTGTAATCCGGAAATATTATAATAGTCTTTTTTTACTACAGTTTGACCATCCATAGAAGAAAGCCATTCCACTCTATCGACCAATCTGTAGCCCTCTTTACGATAATAAATTCTCCCCACAACTCTTTCTAAATATTCAATATTAGAGCTCCCTCCATCCACGTGACGAATAGCATAAAAATCTGGAACTTTTACTTGATTGAAGAATAGCCCCACTTGTTCTTTATCCTGTTTCTGTTCCGTAAAAAAACTATAAGGGCTCACCCCACCTTCGGGTAACTCTCCAGTATAATGAACAAATAAATTTTTTCGTTTTATACCCGCAGTGGTTAACGACTGCATAAGTCTTTTTGTATTTTCATCATAGAAATCAAAAATATTAATTTCCATCAAAACTCACCTCTTTCCTTCTAATAACTCTTTCCATTTTTGAGCCACGTTCTCTTTTAAGTATGCTTTAGCTTTTTGTTTAGACAAGGCTCTCCCCTTCTCATCAAGTTTTTGCTCAAAGAATTGTTCAATCGCGAGAGCAAGTGTTTCTGGCATTTGTTTCAATTCTGTTTTCTTATACAAGATGCCATTTTGACCATCATCAATAAATTCTCGATTGCCATACTCAACGTCTACACCGATAATTGGTAAGCCTGCCCCCAATGCTTCAAGCAATGAGAGCCCAAAACCTTCTGACGTTGAGGCAGAAACATAACCGCTATAATCACTATAAATCTTGCTCAAATCCTGATGGCCTCGAAGTCGTATATAGTCAGAGGCTTCGTACCTTGCAATGATTTCTTCCAATTTCCCTCGCTCTACGCCCTCACCATATATATCTAAGAACAATTGAGGAATTGCTTTTTTAGCTAAAACAACTGCCTTGATAAGAACATCAATATGTTTCTCAGGAGCTAAACGACTCGCAGTAATCAAACTAAAAGGGGTGTAAACTTTTTTGCGACTCACTTGCTGAATGTAACCTACGGGTAACGTTACAATTTTTGTTTTCTTACTTAGCTGAGTTTTCAAAATTTGATTTTGGCGTTCTGTCGAAACAATAAGAGCTTCAAAAGCATCCGCATGTTCAAAAACATATTCATAATGATTGTTCCAAAGAACATGTGCGCCTTTAGATAAGCTTTCACTATAGTGTTCCGCATGAACAACAGAAAATAAACGCACCTTATTTACGAGAGTAGGAAGAATGCCTTCTATAACACCCAAAGAACGATCAATAATAACACCATCTTCTTTCTTTAAATTCAAACTTTTAAAAAAGTATTGATAAAATTCCATTTTCCCATACAGAACATGATTGTTAATAAAAGTCGTTGTAATCTCACCGTTCTCATAAAACTGTTCATAGCTTTTTTGACCTTCTAAATTAAAAAATGTACGTCTTACAAGCTGTCCTTGGTGATATTCTTCAATATTATTAAGAGATTGATCATAATGTCTCACATTTACTAATGCGCTATTGACAATATAGTCCACTCTATCAACAATATTTGATTCTAAGAGCCAAATCTTATAATACTGTGTCGTTGAAACTTTAATGTCTACAGTTTTTTCATTTTGACTTATAATCTCATGTTCCACTGAAAGTTCTTGCAAAAAATCATTGACGGTAAAGGTGCTTTCTACAGCATCACGTTGACTTAAAAAGTTATATATCCAAATAATTTGTTTATTTTGAAAGCCCATTAACCGACTGTAAACAGTAATATTTGTAAAGATATAATCAAGAAAAATATACTTATCCTCTACTCCAACTGCTTCAAACAACTCTTTTCTATATTTTTGCGCATACTCTACCCCACTTGAGGCATAGCCTATCCCTTTATTTACACTGTATACTTTCATATTCTCACCTCTTATTTTAGTTAAACTTATCTCGTGTTAAGTCGAACCTTTTTCATAAAAATAAAGCCCTACGTACGTGTTTGTATTTTTCGCACTCAAAAAATATCAACTCTTCTTTAACCCGAACAAAAAAGCTGAAGTTTGCTTTACACTCGCAAACTTCAGCTTTGATTTTTCTGCCTTCTTGACATAAAATAATCAAAGTTAATTATCGCAAGATGCTTTTGCTTTAATCAGGTTCCTTGAGCTGTACGCTCGGAGCTTTTTCTTGATTTATTCTACATCTCTAATTGTAGCAAAATCTACACGCGTCCGCAAATCATTTTATCACAAAAAGGTAGTGTAAAATAAGTTGTGTAAACACAAAAAGGAATAAATCCGTTATAGTAGA
>ERZ1034962.576-NODE-576-length-15914-cov-995.799546_pt1 | contig 15914 bp, 16 predicted proteins | sample MGYA00520696_ERZ1034962 | MGnify/ENA primary metagenome ERZ1034962 (study PRJEB33766, sample SAMN09781770) | gut metagenome | biome: gut microbiome | host: Homo sapiens | place: Madagascar | study: EMG produced TPA metagenomics assembly of the PRJNA485056 data...
TTCTTGATCGTTCTTAACCTCAGAACGCTTCCTTTTTTCTTTCTTTGAGGGTTCAGGAGATGTGGTCGTATTTGGCTTTAAAAAAAGACTATCTGCGATACCCTCAAAAGGAAGAAAGATGTCTTCCTGGTAGATCACCACTCCTTTTTTATCAAGCTCTTCTGCCAATAATAACCCTTCCGCATCTAGATGCTTAACTCTCGCATTTTCTCGCTCAATGGCTTGTAAGACTAAATCCCTATTCTTGTAGGTCGTTGTCGTGTTTTGTGTCTGATTGGTTAAACAGTACATGGTCTGCTTCTCCTTTCAATTTTCCCTCCGCAAGGGCTGTTTCAATATCCGCCCAGGTTAAGTTATATTTGGCCAAGTAGTCTGAGCGTTCTTCATGTTTTGCTAGGATAATTTGTGTTTCTAGCTCTTTAAGGCGTTCTTCTTCTTTTTTAACTTTCGTTAAATAGTCAGCAAGTCTCTTTTGCACTTTAGTTTGTTGGGCTTTTAATGTTTCAAGTTTTGTCATGTTAATTGTCTCCTTTTTCAGTAGATTGTTCTGTGGTAGGTTGGTTAAGGGTTGGCATAGAGGCTTCTTGACTAGCCGTCAAGGTGTCAACAATCAGAATGGATTCAATCTGATTCACCAGATATTTCTTATCCTGTTTAATGTAACTAATACGAAGCGTGCTATTTGATAGCACATCGGTTTGAGCGTTCGTATAATCGTTCTTTTTTTGAAGTTGCGTCTGGGTATAGCTAACTTGAGCTAGAGCCACATGATTTTCTTTATCAATGTAAATAGTGGCAGACTTAAGCTTTGTATCGACCACATAGCCTTTATAAGCTTGCATAGCAGGTTCCTCCTCGCTATTAACCTCTTGTTGGTAAGCTCCTTCTGTCATAAAAGGAAGGTAACGATTACGATTTTCCCCCAGGTCTTTTTTGGTGAAGTAAGCCGTCAAAAACGCTTCAACGTAATCTGCGGTTAGCTCACTCCCTTCTGCTTTTTTAGTTTGTTTAGTCGTTGTTTTGGTCTCTTTAACTGTCTGATTAGATTTTGTTGTTCCAACACTAAACCAGAAGACTAGGCCTAAGACAAGAAGAGCTGCTAAGCCTAGGCCTGCCAACTTTAGCAACTTCAGTTTTTCAGTATCAAGCATTTTCATTAATATTTCCTTCTTTCATTTTTTAATTTGGGCTTGCAAACGTATAGTAAATGGCTGGTTGACAGACTCGCCAATGGATCTGACTTTGGTTACCCGCATAATTGCATTCCGAAACTAAGAAGCTCCCATCAGGATTAACAACCTCTACAATCATGACGTGCCCATAAGCTGCATAAGTATTGTCAAAACCACCTGCGGTTGAGCAGACCGCCCCCACACTTGGGAAAGAACTGGTCTTCCAGCCTTTGGCAGCTAAGTTTCTGACCCAATCTTGACCGTTGCCAAGATGACCATAACTGCCTGACAGATCCGTGATTTCGCCTAGTTCTACTAAACGGTTATAGCAGTACCAGGTACACTGACCTACCCCATAACCGCTACCTGCTTGAGTGGTCATGCTAGCCCCTGTAGGCATGCTTTTGATTTTATCACGGTATTCTTCTGGAAAATTCCACGAAGAAGCTAACGTGCCACCACCTGAGAGGCTCTGGGTCAGAAAGGTATGGATTTGTTTAGCATTATTTTGACGCTCAGCCACTTTATCACCAGCGTTTCCCTCCCACTGGTTGAGAAAGCGTTTGGTGAGGGTTGCCACATCATCATTAGACGTTAAGATAGTTTTAGCAATAGTGGTGTAATAAGGGTTATCCCCATTTAGGATAAAATCTAGCTGCAGTTCCAAATCATACCACTTCTTCCCTTGTTGATTAGCATAGTTGCGAAGAAGCGTTGAGCGGTTAGCCCCATCTGAGGTATCCGTCCACATGCCAAGACCAAGGCCTCGATGCACCACTAAACTGCCCACACTAGCGCCCTCATTGTAGCCCATATTGAGCCAAGCCTCATCATCCCAAGAGGTAGAACTTGCCCCAACAGGTGGGGCTAAATAGTCGCTTTCAGCACGCTTTGCGGTAATGGAGCTTTCCGTCGCAAAGTTGCCTAACATGGCAGCAAGCCCATTATCCGTGAGATTAGGAAGTTTGGTTTTGAGGTAGGCTTTAATGGTTCGACTTTTCGTCGCTAAATCACCATCAAGCTTAGTAAGAACCGATGTGGTTTGGTTGTAGGTCACAAAAGGAAAATAAAAGCCAGGGTTGACCGCTGTCCACTTGGCCTCTTTCTCCTTCGTTGCTTTTTCTTCCAGCTTCTGATATTGAATGGTTTGATAACCATTTGTCGTCACTTTTCCAATCTCATCGCCAGACGTGACCTCTGCACCATCTGTAACACGGATACTACCAACTTTTTCAAAAGTGAAGATAGCTTCATCTGTTTGAATAGCTACAGTATCGTCTTTGATGCTTACCTTTCCATCTAAAGGAGCTCTTAAAGTCTGACCTGTTGTTGCCTTCAATTGTGTTTTTTCATAAATATCTGTAGTTGAGGTATAGCCAAAACGCTTCAAAATAACCAAGGCACCACTATAACCCTCCTCTTCTTCCGTATAAAAAGGATTGTCTAGTTCTTGATAAGCAGGGTAACGTCCCGTTTCTTTAGCTAAGTCGAGTAATTCCTTATACTCTTCTAGCTCATCTTTATCAAGTTTAGCCCACTTTAGTGTTGAAGAAGATCCGTAGAGGTCTGCCATGGTTTTAAGATTGCTTGGGTCATCATTTAGATGGTTCCATAAATCGTTTAAAGCATCCGAATAGTGATTAAAGCCTAAGTTTCCAGCTAACTCTCCACCTGTTCCCTCATTCCAGTTACTATCTGGGTTCCATTCACTACCGTAGCGGTAGTTCATAAAAAAGAGGATATCATCGATGTTGGTCCAGTAATCTACCTTATCATTAGATTTCTCTCGATCTCGTTTACTCATCTGTAGCCAAGATTGGTTTAAATCAAACTCATCCTGTTGGACAGGACCACTACCTACTAGAACCCCCATAAAGAGGGCAAAGAGACCAAAAATCAGAAACATCAAGAAATAAGACTTAACCGTTAACGGATTAGCCAAAATAGAGCGGATTGGTTTTGAACCCACTTTTAAAGCTGTTCCTGTTCCCTTAGCTACTCTCCCTACTTTAGTTTGTGCGACGCGTTGTCTTACTTGGCGAACTTTTTTCGTGAGTTTGCCTTCCCAAGAAAATTCTTGTGGGGTTCTGGTATAGCCACGTCCACGAATAAAATTATAAGTACGATTCAACTGACCATAGCTATGTTTGATGGTGTACTTGGCTAGCTTTCCACCTGCTTTAAGCGCATGTTTAGAAGCGTTCTTTTGGTAGTGAAATTGACGAATATTTTGCCTAGCTTTGACCAGTTCCCCCAAGATGTCATTATCCCGTACCGCTTGCTCAACATTCTGCCGAATTTTCATCCTAGCACCTTGTTTGGTACGTTGCTTCAAGCGATTGGGAATATAAGTATCATCATCTTTTTTAGCTCGCTTATAGATGGTCTTTGCGACTTGTTTACTGAGTCTTGCCTTATCTTGTTGTTGCTTAAAGAAAAGGGCCTTAGCTGTGGATTTAGGTTTTTGATGCAAGGCATAGTCTTTTTGAGCTAGACGATAGTCTTTCTTAGCTGCTTTGTAAGCCATTTTAGACTCCAAGCGAGCCTCTTTAGGCACCTTGCTTCGATTGGACGTGATGCCTTCTTTTACCCGCTGCTTACGTTCTTGTCTGGCTTGTTTGGGATCTGTCTCATACATTAACTACACCTCACTTTCTTTATTTTTGGATTAGCCATCGGTTGCGACAAGTTGGTAAAGTTTCGTATCTCTCGCAATAGGATTTTCAAAAGGAACAATGGTATCTCCAGCCACTATCAAGCCCGTTCCTTTCGCTTTAGGACGTAAGACAAAACGTTCCAAAGAAGGTGTCAGTGGGGTTACTTGCGACAGTGCTTCTAAATCGGTACGTTTGAGTTTTAGAAGAACCATAAATTCACAGTTAGCAACAAGTTTACGTCCTTCTTCAGTTGACAAGACGGTTTCAGGATTTTGGGTAATTCCTGTTGAAATAGCACCATACTTACGGATACGAGAGTAAAGTTCCGTAAAGAAGGTTGCCTGCAGTTTATTTTTAAAGTAAAGTTGCAACTCATCAAAATAAAGCCAAGTGGTTAGTTTTCCTTGGTGGTTGACCACTTGATTCCAAATATAGTCTTGGATAACAAGAAGCGCAAAAGGCTTGAGTTTCCCACTCAACTGCTTGAGGTTAAAGATAATAAAACGGTTATCCATATTGACATTGGTTGGGTGGGCAAAAATGTCGTTAGATCCTCTGGTATAAGGTTCTGCTTTTAAGGCTAACAGTTGCGCCACCTCTTCAGGTTGTTGCTCTAACATCTCCTGCCAATCCTTAAAGTTAGGCTTTTGATAAGCTTCATAGGTTTTTCTGGTCACTCGGTCAATCATAGCAAATTCATCATCAGACACCTCAGAGAAGATATTTTCAAAGAGTGTAGACAAGAGGTTTGACTTTTGCCCAATAGGGTCATTATCTTCAGCCTGCAGTTTATCTTTATCAGGTAAATCAAGAAGATTGAAGTGGTGAGGAGACCCTGGCGCAATAGTAATAATTTCTGCTCCAAAGGCCCGCCCGATGCCTGTATATTCATCTTCGGCATCGACAATAATGATTTGGTCTTCTGTATACCGTAGGAGCGTTGGGATAATTTCTCCCGCCTTAGCTAAGACTGACTTCCCAGAACCAGGAATACCAAAAATAACACCTGAGCCTGTATTCAGATCTCTTTTACGGTCAACTGTAATGGCATTCTTAGAGAGCTGATTTTGGCCATAATAAATCGCCCGTGGACTGTTAGAACGCAAATCCACATTCGTAAAAGGCACTTGGGTAGCTAAATTGCTCGTCGTCATGTCCCGCATAAAGCGACGTTTGACATTAATAAAAGGCACCCCAATTGGTAAAATCGTATTGAGGGCCTCTTCTTGATAAAGGTAACATTTGTCTAGCTCAATCGTATTCTTACGAACTGAGCGTTGCACCTGTTCGGTATAGTTATTGAGCTCTTCTAGGCTCTCTGCTAGTAGGTAGATGGTCATAACCCCTGAAAACATCTTCTGGTCATTATCCTGAAGTTCTTCCGTCCACTTTTCGGTTTCTCTTGACGTTTCGGTGGCTTTTCCTCCTACGACTAAGTTGGCAGCAATCCCATCTTTAGCAGCTGACTTTTGACTTTTAATCATTTCTCTACGGACACTTGATTGAACCGTTTTTATTTTCTTAATAGCCGCAGCCGTATCATAGGGTTTCGCATGCAAGCTAATGGCCAACTCAATCCCAGTATCCAAAATATTCTTAATCAGCTTGTCATTTAAGAAGGTTGGGTACTGTTTCACATAAAGAATTCTAGCGTAATAATCATCAATTCGAAGATGGTCCTTCTCAAACTTTAGATAAGATGGTGCAATAAAGTCTCTGGTTGATAGATCAGCCACAGCGATATCTTCATAACTAAAATCAAGGAAAGCTTCTTTTCGTAGCAATTTACGAAAAACTCGCAGTCTGTCTAAGCCATCCATTTCCTTAAAGGAAATCCCTAAACTGCTGTACTGACTTTCAATAACATTAGCCGTATCATCTAGGATACGCCTTGCTTGGTTGGATTGGTCGGCCTGTGCAGTGATAGTTAGGTACTTCTCCACTTTGAAAGTGTTTTGATCCTGAGAAAAGCGATCTTTAATCATGGCATTGTATTCGTTGCGAATATTGTCATAGCCATCTTGAGCGAGATCATACCGAATCGCTTTTAAGCTATCACTCTCAACCCGCCGATTGAGAATAAGCAGTTGCATATCATTATCAATGTCTAAGGAGTTAAAAATATCCGCATTGGTTTCAATGACATCGATACGCTCATCATCTGTCGCTGTAATGTAACTGGTATCTCCCAAATGATACGTCTTTGAGTAGGTATCATCAGTAACAGTCATTAGACCATCTGGGGTTAAATATTGGTAATTGAGTGTATTTTGTGTGGACGCTGTCATGGTACGTCTGAGACGTTTCGCACGTTCTTTCTCAGCTTTGGAGAGTTTCAGGGTTGTCTTTCGACTGAATAAAGTCATTTCGAGTATATTCCTTTCTATCGTAGTCAGTCTGATACGTACGTTCTTGTTTGGTTAACAAAAAGCGCATCTCATCCTTTATTTTTTCATCAATGTGACACCCAAAAATCACAAAAGGCGCTAGTACCAGAGCACCAACGCCATAGCGAATCACAGGGGGTGTTTTAAGCCAAAAAAAGATTGACGTGACAACAACTGTCAAGCCAATCCCAAAAAGCAATAGCCACTGCCTTAAGGTCATATAGCCTAAGAATGGCCGTTCATAGCTATCCAAGGCTTTTAAAAATTCACTGCCTAAACGTGTCATAGGACTCCTTTCTTTATTTGGAATAAAAAACAGCTCCATTTGGAACTGTTTCGGCATTAAATCATGATCTAGAATGCTTTTGTTTCTCGCATGAGTAACGTCACTAATTGTTCAATATCCTTTTCATTTTGATAGTTACAATATTTAAAATTATTTAACCCTAGAATGAGATCATTTGGATTAACATCATCCAATTTAACAGGTATGACAATCTTATGCTCAGAGCGATAGATTAAAAACTGATTGTACAAGGTTTCCATTTCTTGTTTGGCATACAAAGACTCTTTGGTGTGTTGACTAAGACATAACAAAAAAATAGAACTGTTTTGCATGCCCTCTGATATTTTTTCAGTGATACTTTCACCAAATGCAATGTCATAGCTGTCTCGCCATACTGGAATCCCATAATCTTTCAGCCTAGTCTCTAAAGCAACAACTTTTTCTTCGTCCTTATGAGAATAAGAGATAAATACTTTACGATAGTTTCGATTTAACGAATAGCCTTCTTTTTCGTACTCTGCTATAGATTTAAAATAACAAATGGTATTCATAGCTACTGCTATTTGTTCTTTGTCCATGACAGGTGAAAAAGCTGTCATATTCCATTGCCTTGTTCTCATCTCTTTAAAATAATAATCTATTGATTTCCCATTTTGTAATTCATGAGTTTGATAGTTTCTGGCCATCTGACGAATGTTATCAGGGAATTTTGTCTCAACAAACAAAAGGCATTCTAAACTATAAGGAATGTTGTTTACAAATAGTGTGACTTCTGTTTCTGGTTGATTAGTGACATCATAGATAAAATCAATATAGTTCTCTCGATAACCGTAAGGGATAATAAAATTCAATTGAGCATCGTTAGCTAACATCTCTTGTTTTCCTTTCAAAATAAAGACAATTTTATTTTGATTATACGGTATCTCAAGCGTAACTTCAAGCTGAAACAAAGAACTTTCTAACAATGCTTTGATCTCGTAACAACTCAAATAAACTTGTTTGTCGGTGTAGCCAAACACCGACAATAAATTCAACTGAATAACTCGACGATTTATCTGCCAGCATTCTTGTAGGATGTTTTTCGTCACACTCTCGCCTACTTGATTATAATAATCTCTAAGGCGTTCTAAAATTGATAACTGTTCTGATACCATCTATTCCTCTTTTATATTCATCTCTATTATCTTCCATATCTCCAATATACTCTGCAAATAACTCTTTGTGATCGTCTTGGAGCTTTAGGAAATATTAGTCATAACGTTCTCTTTTAGTTTACTTGCATAATACTTTTAGCCATCCGTTGACTGCCAAAGAGCATCATAATGTAGATAATGCCTTTAGCGATCGCCATCAATGCACTGGTCCAAGCTCCTGTCTTTGCGACAGTCAGCAAGTCATTGGTCACAATGGCTGGATAAAGCATAATGACAATGACTAAAATTAAGCCCTGTAGAACGGCCGCAATATAAAGCTTAAAAAAGCCAAAACAGATAGGGCGCAGGCTGTTCATTAGGTAACAAGCGACAATGATTTTAGCAATGCCTTTATACGTGTATAACGTAAAGGAACGCAATAAAATCAGCAACTTCGTTGAAATTTGACCGATAAAGTCAACAACATGGTATACAAACTGAAGCATTGCTTTCGCTGCCAAATTTAAGTTTTTAAAAGTAGGTTCTACATCGGCCTTTACTTCTGTGATTCCTAATTTAGCGACCATCTTGATAATGACATTAAACAGCCAAGAGAGGCTTTCAAAAATATCATCCACATAGAGGATGAGAAAAAGGGCAATGGTATATTTGAGGATTTCCTCAATCCAGAGCTGCAGAGTTAACTCCCCACCATTGCTTTTCAGTTGTTGGTTCCAGTTCATGAGGTTAATCCCCATAAAAAGCAACAGTAATAGAATGGCAACCGTCTCCATTGACCCCGAAACGGTCTCCATGAGCTGGTAGGCTGTCGGGTTATAGTCTTTCAGACTCATGGTTAATTGGTCTAGTGTGGATTGGTTCACCACCACCACCTCCTTCTCTTAACCCATGCTTGAGAGTCCTGCAGCGACAGCTGAAAAGAGGGCTTTCAGCACCGTTCCTAGGATAGCCCCTAAAACGACACTTTGAATTCCTTTATCCTTCTTGTCATCCAACTCTCGCCGAATGCCAATGGCCAAGTCCCAAGCCCCCCAGGCTGCCCAGCCAAGACCAACAAGGCCTCCAATCGTTCCGATTTGATTAATAAAATTCACAACTGTTTGCATATAGATATTTCTCGCTTTCTATTTTTAAAGTCAAAAAAAGACACCAAGAAGAATCTTAGTGTCTCGTAGGATAATAATGAATAGAGTTACTCTTCGTTTGGATGGAAGGTTAGAGAAAGGGCGGTAATGACTGCTAGAACAACAATAATAGTTGTTTCCCACCAGTAATAAATAGGAACTCCATGAGGCCAAACAAAATCAGTCATCATATTGTTAAACCATTCTGGGGCTGGAATATCCTTTTGAATTACAAATGTATAACCTGCTATTCCAAAACCCAAAATAAAGAATAACACTATTTTAAATACAACCCAGCCAATCGCCGTTACAAGTAGGCTCTTTAATAAATTAAAGATAAAGAGCACAATCATCAGAGGTGTGGTAACCATAAGGACGGCTGCTTTCATGAGAAGGCCTGGGAGCTTCTTCATACCTGTTAAAAGCACTTGCCCTAATCGCTTAAACCCTTTTTTCCATTTGTTTTCTTTTGGTGGTTGAGCGTTCCGAGTTGACCGCTGAGGCGTATAGTATTTATAGCCGTTTTTTGTCACATGTGCATCCATTTTCGTATCCTTTCTCATCATAACTCCTCCCTAGTGGTTTAGGTTAAGTATACCATATTTCACTAGGAAACTCTAGGGTCTCATTAGTAGCACTTTGTCCACCTCGCCTACTCCTAATAACAAGCCCTTGCTCTGTCTTATCATGAGTTTTAGAAAAGGGTTTGCTTTTAGGAGCAGGCAAGGCTGCTCGCTAATGAGACTTATTCTTCTTTACGTTTACGAACACCCACTAGTCCGACTAAGGTCATGAAAACACCTGCAATGCTTGCTAGGATGCTAGCAGGACTTGTTTCATCTCCTGTCATTGGAAGAACACTTGATTTCACAACTTGTGGTGCTTCTGGTGTTGCTGGTTTGTCATACGCAACAGTATGCATATCCATCTCAAGCTGTGGTGTCTCAACTTCCATTTCAGTTGTTTTATTAACACCTACCTCATGAACAGCTGTTTCAATTTGAATCGTTGGAACATCAACTTTTTGATAGTCAGGTGCTGTAGGAGCTTTCTCATAATTAGGTGCTTCTGGTGGTATTGGTAGTGTCAAAACAGGTGCTGCGACATCACTTGAAAAGGCAAACCAGAACTTACCGTATTCATGTCTTTTAGCATCTGCGCCAGCATCCATAACAATATCAAATGAGATAGTATCACCACTTGATACGACACCAACAGCTGCTCCATACCAACGATTAGCTTGCGTGGCACCATCCCAATAATTATTCGGATCAGTAGCTGGGTTGGCATCGAATCGTGAACCATTTGAAACATAATCATTGTAATTACCGGCATAAAGAACACCATCTTTATAAATGACACTAGAACCAGCAATCGTTTCAATTTTGATATTTGATGATAAGTTATGAATTGATTCTCCGTAACCACTTCCTGCATAATTTTGCGTTTTATTCAAAGAATTGAAAGCGATCAAAGCAGGATTCTTCTCATTAAATGTTATCACTTGACCTTTTTCATCAAAAAATTGAATAGACATTCCAATGTGGCTACTTTGTGAACCATTTTGTTCACCGTTCTTATCAGCGGTATCAAAATCAGATGAGATAAAGGTTACTGTAATGTTTGGATTATTGCTAATATGTAGTCCATTCACAGCATCTTTAGCAGTATAGACATATACTACCTTATCGATTTTGACACCATTATAATAAGAATTTTTAAGGTTAGTGTAAGTGACCGTCACACTCTCCCCTTTGTGCAGAACAACTCGATGAGAATCTGTACTGTTATTAACGATAACTGACCCATCAGACTTGACAATTGTAACGTGGGCATCTGCTTCCGATTTGAAAATAAGTCCTTGAGTATAAGTATTATTTAGGTAACCATCTTTACCTTTATTAGCTTCATATTCAGCTAACTTCTTATCATAATCAGCTTTAGCAGCTTCATATTGAGCAAGTTTTTTCTCATAGTCAGCTTTTAGCTGAGCGTTATGCTCATTAACTTTTTGAACTTCTGCATCATATGCAGCTTTCAATTCGGCGTTTTTCTTATCAATCTCTTGAATTTTAGCTTTGATTTCAGCTAGTTTCTTATTGGCTTCTTCAATACTTGAGACAGTGACTTTATTACCTGTAATGGTTTGAGTAACAGCATTAAGAGAAGCCATCAAATCTTGCAGTTGCTTGTTCACACTATTTTGAGCATTGATAATTTCTTCAAGTTTTTGTTTTTGTGCTTCAGCATCTGCTAACGCATCGTCTGCCTTATCATAATTTTGTTTCTCAGCTGTTGTGATGATAACACCTGCTTCTTCAGCTTTCTTTTTGGCTTCCTCAATGAGCTTATTAGCTTCTGCTTCAGCTTTCTTATCCGCAATCAATTTATTTGTCGCATCTTCGATAAGTTTTTGAACTTCGGCAAGTTTAGCTTTTGCTTCTTCGATAGAAGTCACCGTTGTTGGCTTAAGTGTAACGGTTAGACCTGCTTTTTGAGCCAATTCTTGAGCCTGTTTGATAGCTTCATCAATAGCTTTTTGTGTTTCCGCAAATTTCTCTGCGTCAGCCTTTTGCTTATCCGCATCAGCTTGAGCTTGATTAGAATCGGTATAGTGGCTTTCACCATTCACTTCAACTTTCACACCTGCATCACCAAGAATATCCTTAGTGTTTTCCACCGTTTGATTAATCTTTCCTTGTTCTGGTGTTGTTGCTTCAGGCAACTGAATATTAGTCTCTTCTTTTGGTGTTTCAACAACTTCATCAGTTGAACCTGTTACGTCAGATGATGTCGTATCTTCTTTAGGTGTTTCTACCACTTCATCAGTTGCTGGTGATACATCTGTTTGAACTACTGTACTATCTTGAATCGTTAAAACCGATTGTGGTGTTGTCGTATTTTGAGTAGCTGTTACCTCGTCAGCGCTAACATGAGCACCTAAGAAAGCAGTTGCTAGCACAACACCGCATACTAAACCGTATGCCTTGCTTTTACGGAAATATCCGTGTCCTATTGTATTTTTATTGTTAAACATTTTTAAATTCTCTCCTTTAACTTTTTTAGTATTTTAAAGTGATTGTTTTTTCTTCCAGAAAAATCCAACTAATCCAAGAATTCCTGTTCCTAGAAGACTAAGAAGCGTGCCACTTGTTGAGCCTGTTTCTGGAAGTGTGACGGTTTTACCATCAGTTGTTTTGAAAGAGACTGTGCCGTTGGCGTTTTTCTGACCACCAAATTCAGTCACATCTGCCAAATGAGTGTAACCTGAGGTATCTTGCACTACCAACTGACCATTTTGTGTGCCCACAACGGTTTGATTAGGCGCAACAACTTGTGGCTTCACTGTGATGTTTCCTTGCTCATCTTTATTGACAGCATCATCCGTAATTGGTGGATTTGGAACAGATGGTTGTGATGGTTCATTAGGTTTAGTCGTATCTTCCCCTGTTCCAGGATTAGATGGGGTTCCTGGGTTATTGTCACCACCAGAATTATCCGTATCACTACCATCCGTTGATGGTGGCGTACTTGGAACTGTTGGCACATCTGGAGTTGTTGGCGGTGTGCTTGGATCTTTTGGCACATCTGGATTAGTTGGTGGTGTTCCTGGGTCTATTGGAACATCTGGAGTTGTTGGTGGTGTGCTTGGATCTTTTGGCACATCTGGTATTGTTGGCGGTGTGCTTGGATCAACAGGTTGCGTTTCAGTAACCACCGACACCTCATTAAAAGTTTCTGGACTACTTACCTCATCAGCTGAAGCTAAGCCTGCTTGCGTGAGGGCAACAGTTGATAACATAAGTGCTGCTAAAATTGTCTTTTTTGTCATGTTAATTGTCTCCTTATCAATACTAATCAAAAACAGTTAGGTAGCTTTTGAAACGACAAAATCGTGTTAAAGTGTTAAAGTATTAATTTTTTTGACTGATACGTTTCATGCCTAACTGATTTAGTGATTAGTTCATTATATTTTTTTGGTTGGGCGACGATAGCCATAACCTGTTAACAACAAGTGATAGCTGCCATGCCGTCTGACTTTTTCGGCAATAATTTGCCGATCTCTTTTGATGACTCTTATGTTGTTATAGATTTTGCGATAGGGGTAAATGATATTCACTTCCAATCGTTCACCATTAATAATGCCAAAATCCTTTTTAATAGCATATTGATGCTTCAAAATCAACTCAGAGCCATCATCTAGTAGGGCAGTAGCCCCACCTTGTAAACCTAAGGTTTTTAAGTCCCTTAGAGTGACTTCATTTTTTATTTCAAATTTCATTCCCTACTCCTTAATATCCATTTGAAAAGCGAATTGACGCTGTGCTGAGAAGAAAATCATTCTTCTACTGTGTTTTTACGCAGAGCTTGTAGGTTACTCACTCTCTCTTGAAGCTAGGACAAGTCAACTAACTTTCAAGAATGTTCTGTGATCAGCACTAGTTATCCTTTTCTAGTTACGACACCGCCCCTGTTTTTCTTTTATGCTTAGATCACTGCTAATCAGGGCAGTGGTGGCTATTCAGTTATCAAAGAACAGAGGTAGTTTAGTGACCTGCCCAGGTCAAGCAATTCTTTCTAGTTTTCTTGGTTAGGTTTGTGAAGAACTTGGAAGAAATTTGACCAAACTTCAACAACAAAGTGCTTTTGACCATCTTTCTCATAATTTCTTGTTCTAATTTCACCTTCCAAACTGATAAGTGTTCCTTTAGCAGTCCAATTAACAAGGTTTTCTGCTGCTTTTCCCCAGATGATACAAGGAATGAAATCAGCATCATTTCCTGCACCACCTGCTTTCTTTTTACGATTAATCGCTAGAGTAAAGCGAGCGTAAATACGCTTATCTGGTGTTTGATAAAGTTCTGCCTTTTTGGTCAATCGACCAATCAAATCAACATTATTCATCACTTCTCCTTTGTTGGCGCATCGCATAATAATTTTCAGCATTGCGATGCGCAATCTCTTTTTGCTCATACAGTCGTTCTTGTTTTAAGTTTTCTAGTGATTTCAGCAAATACGCTAATGGAGAAGTGCTATCTTTCGGAATACGTTCAATCATGTTTAATACTTCAGCACTTGTTACATAGCCACTTGCTAAATATTGTCCAATTTTCATTTTCTGGTTATGAGTCATTGTTAAAACATCAGGAAACCCAAACATTTGCCCATTGTATTTATCAGCAATCACTTGTAAAAGAGAATAATACTTTTGTTCAACAAATGGAGTTGATTGATTTTGTGATAATGACTGATTAGTTTCAGCAGACTGTGAAAATTCGTCAGAATTTTTCTCAGGCTTTCTAGAACTATAATTATCTTTACTAGAATCAGTTTTACTAGAGTCTTTATAATTCGAGTCAAAATCGTTAACCGCACCCGTTAAATCTTTTGACACCCCCCGTAAATTATTTTTACGGGGTCTATTCTGACGTTTTTCGATTCGTTTTTGAAAGGCTTTTTCTTGACGTTCTAAGCGTTCTTGCTTGTACTTTTCAGCATCATAAGTCATAACTTGACCAATGTAAATACGGTTAGCCAATTGACCATCGGCATTTGAGAATTGACTATACTCATAAATTAAGCCATAGTCTGACAGATCTTTTTTCAGTTTGATTGCCGTCGGTTTGGAGCAGTTAAAATACCGTTGGATTTCTGCATTGGAAAATTCAATATAAACACGACCTGCCTCGTCTACCCAGCCATTTTTAGCAGAGAGTTCTAAACGATTTTTCATCATGCTATACAATACCTTGCAGTCTGACTTAAGCTTTTGATAATGAGTATCCTCCCACAGCACCCAAGCCATCGGGAAAAAGCGTTCAGATGTCTGCATCTGCTCTAGCGTAATGGCTGAAAATTGTTCTAATCCAATCATTATCTCCCCCCTTCAAAAACTCTTAAGCTCAAGTTGCCATTTTCGGCAATACAAATTGTCTTTTCTGCCACCATCAACTCCAGTGCCTTAACGACTCTTTCTCGTGACCAGCCTGTTTCTTGCATCAGCTCACTAATCATCATATTTTTGGTGAATTTAGCAATCAGTGTCATATCTTGTCCTTTCTTTTGTATCTTAGTATTTCAATACTAAAGCTAATTTTGGTCTTTAAGTTTATTAGAACAGTCCAAAGTGTTTAAAAATCAAGTAAAGAGATGTGGCCATATTCATCACAAAGAGAATTAAAACAAGTCCTGAGGGTTCTCTGCGATAATAGCGAATAATAAACAGGACATAAAAGACCATAGCAAAACTAATATTAAAAATAATCAACGGGCTCATTTGTCACTTAGTATTTTCAATCCTTTCAATTCATGTTGCATTTGAGTTCTCCATTCTCTGTTTGAGAATAGCTTTTTCTTCATTACTGTTGCTTATTGGATCTTTTTCTTTGTTTTAAAAATGATTCAATAACTGTACAACAATAAATCAGGACGGTTGCAATGAAACTAATTAACATTAAGGACAATAAGGTTTGACCACCACCTACCAATCCAATCATCAATAGGGCATACCCTAAAAAAGTAAAGATGGTCACTTTAGTAAAAATTCTTAAGAAAATTTTCATTCAACACCTCCTGCACCTAGCTAAGTTCTAGGTGTTTTATAATATTCACATCTCACACATAACTCATCAAATCAGGATTCAAGTCTAAAGTTAACCACAAAGCTTCTTCTTGTGTTAACTGACTAACACGTCCCCATTTCCCAGGAACGTATCGGTGATAGGGATACGTCCCATGCTTATTTCTAGGTTTTAGTTCATGTATAACGCCATCTTTGACAACTTTCCAAAGCAAACTAGCTGGTTGGAAATAATGGTTATTATGTGATGATTTCTTTTCTTCAGAGACTTTTTCGATAACTTCTTCTGATGATGCTAAATCATTCTTACTGTTGTCATCAGAAGTTTTGACTTCAAAAATTTCTAATGTTTCAATATCCATCACAAGTTCTAATTCATCAGCCATTAGTTTGTGTCCTTTCGTTTTGATGTAGAAACAGAAAAAAGGAGGAACAGATTTCTCTGTTCCTCCTTGGTTTTCTCTATTTATTTTTCATTTCCCAAAACTCTAGACACTTACAAAAACTATCTTTAACTCAACAAACTAAAATTTTAGCTGGCGCTCTTGCAAACT
>ERZ1034962.577-NODE-577-length-15908-cov-7.930549_pt1 | contig 15908 bp, 20 predicted proteins | sample MGYA00520696_ERZ1034962 | MGnify/ENA primary metagenome ERZ1034962 (study PRJEB33766, sample SAMN09781770) | gut metagenome | biome: gut microbiome | host: Homo sapiens | place: Madagascar | study: EMG produced TPA metagenomics assembly of the PRJNA485056 data set...
CAGTGCGCACTTGCCGTCTAGGGTCAGCACAGCGGAGATTTGCGCCCGGATGTACTTGCCAGACCACACCAGCCGACTGCCCAGCCAAATCTCTGCCAGCTCCACGCCGCCCAGCCACGCCTCCTTGACCTCCCGGCCGCCTGCATAGATCATGGCTCCGCCTCCTCGGGGATCAGGTACAGGGTATTGGGGTCCGGGTCTTCCGGCAGCGCGGAGACCGTCTTAATGTGTACGCCCAGGGCCAGCGCGCCGGTCTCAGAAACGGTAAAGTCTTCCGCCGATGGGGCCACCTTGCCGGGGACGGTGGAGGTGGCGAGGGGTGTGCTTTTTTCCTCCGCCTGTCGGATCAACTCGTCCTGTATATCATTTAGATTTTTTGCGGGTATGACGGTTTCGCCGTCTACATAGGTTAATTTCTCAAATGCCATAGCCGCTCCTTACTTCCACTTGCCTTTGATTTCCAGCCCATCAATGCGCATTTGTGCATCGTTTTGGTTGCCCACTATGTAAACGGTCGCGGTCGTGGTATCGGCGTTTGCATAGGCATATCCAAGTCCGGTGCCGAGACGGCCATTGGCTACACAGTGGCCGATAGATGTAAATAGCCCGGTAGGCAAAGCAATTTTGCGTGAGTAACCATAACCGCCCATTACGCTTCCGATAGATGTACCAGGGTTGGAAATCGGCTCTTGCAGCCACGCTTCGGCAACGCCGCTATTCCACTTGCGGTATGCAAATGTGCCAGTCTCTCCGCGCTCCACAACAAAGTCGTTTACCATGTTCCCGTCTATGTTCAGAGCGTTCACACGGACATCGCCATAGCCTGCGGCAAGCACAGTATGTTCTTTGGTTTCTTCCGTTTCATTGTTGTGCCAAATTTTGGTAATTTTAACAAGATTTTCCCCGTCAGACGGGGCAATGTTAAATTTCCAACTGGTGGTAAAATTTATTGTTCGGGTACCATCAATTGCTTGCCGAATAAGAGCCATATCACCGGCATCAAATCTATCGTTGCCCTGAACATCCAGTTTTTGCCAGTCCTGCAAAGTCGGTGTTGCTTGCCCCAATACCAAATCACGCAGCCGCGTCAAATCATCCTCTGTGTAGTCCTCAGTTGTAAATGTAGAGCCGCCGGAAATTGTATCAACTTTGGGATTAAACAGGTTCATTTCCCCGGTGGCAAGGTCCCATGTGCTCTTGCCGTCCGCCGACTGGATTTTCACGGTGGTAAGCGTACCCGTGGTGATGGAATCGGCTACGACTTGCCCATCCATCGTGAGGGCGATGTTGGAAATGGTCTTTCCGCCGTCCTTGGAAAATCCAAGGCCGCCAATAGACATGATCCACATACGGGTAATGTCTTCCACAGTGGGCGTGTCGCGCAGCGTCCAGCCGGTGGGATAGCCGTCCTTGTTCAGGGTAATGCTGTAGTTTCCGCCATCTGCACCGATGATCTTATCTGTGGCATCCTGATAGCCTTTTTTGAGGCTATCGTACATCCGCTGGAACTTTTGCTCCGTGGGAGACTGTACTGCCGTATCGGTGTTATCGGGGCTGTAGCAGGAGGATTCCGCCGACATACCACCCTTTACGGTCAAACGCTGCTCCATGATGTAGGCCGTCAGCTCCGTGGTGCCGTCCAGGCCGATAACGGTAACAGCGTCCCCGGCTTCCAGAGCGGGGTTGCCGCGCCAGTTGATCTTGCAGGGCATCATAGACTTGCCAGAGATTTTGGCAAACACATCTGCGGCAACATCTTCCGTCATGTAGGGGTTGGTTGCCACAATGCCCACACCGGTGCCCACGCTGATGGGGTTTTCTTTCGTGCCGGTGAGCAAGCTGTTAATGGTAAAGGCGTTTTCGCTGGTCAGCGTCAGTCCGTCCATGTGCTGGGTGTCGCGGCCAATAGTCAGGCCGGTGTCCGTATACCAGCAGAACACCAAATTCCCCGTGGCATCAAATTTTGCGTTACATCCAATAAGCCCGGCCAACCATCCCAACTGCTGCCGGATAGAACCAGTATACGGTGCCGCAATTTGAATGCCCGGCAAAACTACATCCGGGGCGGTAATGTTGCCCTGCGCGCAAACATCGGCCAACATATCCGCCGGGGTCGCTGGGAAATCAATGGTAGGCACATAGTCCTCTGTAAGGCTTGCCATGCGGTCGTAGCCGGTAACAGTCAGCCACAATTTGCCCTTTTGCTCCACTCCGTCAGCGGGGATGTAATACTTACCTTTAGGCACAAAGCTAATCGGAGAAACGGTGTTTACGATTGCTACGCCCACCCGGGCAATACCCACCACCGACACGCTTTCCTCCACATTGATACCAACATAGGGGATAAAGGTGCCGTTTTTCAGGTTTAATGCCGGGGACTGTTTGTAAATAGTAACTTTACACTGGCTGGAAAACGCTGCACCGATAGTCACGCCGTCTGAGCTACCGAATTGCTCCGTTACATTGATCTCCTGCACCTCGGCGGCGCCCAGCTCTGTGACTCCGTTAAAAAGGATTTTTGTGGATATGCCACGCCCGGGTGCAGCGCAGGCATTGTTAAATGCTTTTGTTACAGGATACATATACAACTACCTCTCAATAAAATTCATGGACACGCTGCCCCACAGCCATTCGCCGCTTGCGTTGGGACGCATGATGGGGGCCGACCTATCACCCACATAGCAGGTCATGGTGCGGTTGGACCCGGCAAGCGCATCCGGGTATGTAAGCTCAAAAAATGGGTCGCTGACCGCCGTTAGCAGCGCTGCCATGTCCCGCCCGTTGAGCGGGAGCCAGGAACATTCCACTTTCCGCTTCACGGCCACGCGGTCCCGGAACAGGTCTCCGCTTTGGTTCCTCCCGCTGCCGTCGCCGTCCAGGTCCGAAAGATTCCATTTAATTTCTGCAGGAGTAGGCAGTTCCACAGTCGTCCCGTTGTTTCGTTTGATCGTTAGTACAGCTGTCATATCGGATCCTCATACCTTTAGCGGGCTTGCACCGGTGGCCCGCACCACGGCATTGTTTTCCCGCACAAATGCGTCAAAAAGCTTCTTGCCATCTACACTGTCCAGGACGATAGTCACATGGGTGCCGCCTGCGGCGTTTCCGATTTCATCGCGCACAATTTGCCGGATTAAATCGGCGGGAGCCTCGATGTTTGTGCCGTGCTTCTGGTCGCCCAGCACCGCCATAAACTCGCGGTTTGGCGGGATAATTGCTCCCTTCGCAAGTCTCGGGATTTGCAGCTCTGCAATGGGCCTAATGTTAAAACCCCTAAAAGAGCCTCCTCCAAGCCAATTTGGGATTTTAATTTGGATGGTGTTGAGCTTACTGATAAGCCAGTTGATCCCCTTGATGATAAGGTTTACCGCCGCCTCCAAAACGCCTACGATGGTATTCCAGATACCCCGGAAAATTTCTTTGATACCTTCCCACGCTTTTTTCCAGTCCAGCGTAAACACGCCGGTCAGAAAATTAATAAGGCCACTAAAGATTTGTTTGACGCCATCGATAACATCGCTGACATAGGTTTTTGCCAGTTCAATGATTTCGTGGAAACGTCCGTTTGTTTTTCTGTCAAGCCAGTCCAGCAGACTTGTAATTCCCAGCTTAAACCAATCAAAAACGCCCAGTACAAATGTCTTCAAACCGGTAAGCATTTGAATAACAGACCGTTTCATTTTTTCTAAGTCGCTTGTCAGAATGCCGGAAATAAGCCCAAGCGTACCCTGCACAATGTCCTTGATACCAGTCAGCATGTCGCCTACTGGTGTACCAGCCAGTCCGCACTTTTCTATGATGATGTCTATGATCGTTCCAAATATATACCCCACAAAGTCCAGCAAATCGGCCAGCAGTATCTTGGCGTGGCTTACAAAGTTGATGATGTTGTCCAGCGCCGCGCCCCAATCGCCAGAGAATACGTTGCCGATAAACCCGGTGACGTCTTTAAACAGGTTTACAATGTCCTGCCCAATCTTCTTGAGCTTGTCCGCGATTTTATCAAGAAATGCGAAATTTGCCGCCGTGCTAAAATCCGGTAGAATAATACCGGACCCGCCGCCGCTTTCACCGCTTAACTTGTTGATCTCATCAAACGAAGCAAGCTGCTTACTGGCAGACTTTGCCGCGCCGCCCACGCCTTTATATGCGTTTTTCTGGTCATTCAGGGATTTTGCCGCATTGGCACTTTCTTTTGCCGTTGTTCCAAATAGGGCGGATACAATATTCGCGATAAACGAAACCACCGTAGCCAGTACCTTAACCAGCGCAGTAAACGCCGGGATGATGATCTGCACAAGCGGCTGTGCCAGCGTCAGTAGCGCACCTTTTAGCTGTGCAATAGCGTCCCGCGCTTCACCGTTTACGGCCACCACGTCCGCCAGCCAATCCCGGAGGGCCGCCAACGCACGGGCAATGATGGTAAACACCAGCGCACGCTTTGCCAACATTTTTACGCGCTTTGTGAACGCCACCATGCCCTTGGATGCTTTGTCTAACCCTTCTTGTATCTTTCCTGCGTTCTTTCCGGTATTGCCCAGCTGCTTACCTAACTCACCGGCTCTTTCTTTTGCTTTTTCAAGATCTTCTGTTTGCTCTTTAATTGTGTTGCTTATTTTTTCAAGATTTTCGACTTTTTTGTTACAAACTTTTTCTTGCTGTTCATAAATTTTTTGCTGTTTAGCAAGCTCGGCTGTAACATCCGCTTCTTGCATTTTTGCGTCAATCCATTCTTCGGGCGTTGCATCGATTTTCCCGGACACAATATCATCAATAGATTTCAGTTTATTTTTTAATTCAGTTACTTTGCCTCCAGTTTCGGTAAGAGCGTCGCTTGCCTCCCGTACCTGGGTTTGAAGTGCGCTTTTTTTCTCCTTTGACGTTTCCAGCTTTTCCTGCAGCGCTTCTATTTTCTTTTCCAGCGCATTGAGTTCTTTCTGCGCCTGCTTATCGTCAATTTCGGCCTTGATGATAACGGAGCCGTCCGCGTTTGCCATACAATCACCTACTTGCTTTTATGGTATTTGTGTGGTATTATATACAAACCACAAAAAATTTCTTGGAGGGTGGAAGAAAATGGATAAAATGACTAAGTGTAAGACCTGTGGCGCAGATATTGCAAAATCCGCGAAAGTATGCCCCGCCTGCGGAGCCAAACAGAAAACGCCGGTCGCCCTGATTGTTATAGCTTTGTTTATTGCTATCGGCATTATTGGCGCTGCGCTTGGCGGGAGTTCCCCAGAAAAGGTGGGGACTACAGACGAAAAACCCGAAAACGGATCATTTGCTTTGCAGAAAACAGAATTTGAAGTTGGTGACGTTGTCTCCCTTAAAGACATTGAGGTCACTTTTGTGTCCTGCACCCAATCAACTGGAGAAGGGTTTTACACGCCAGACAGCGGAAACGTGTTTCTATTTTGCGAATTTTCCATTGAGAACAAATCCAGAAAAGATATTTCCATAAGTTCAATAATGTCTTTTGAAGCGTATGTCGATGGCTACTCCACAAACATGAGCATGACAGGAACGTTGGCCGCAGACAAAGGTCAGTTGGACGGTACTGTTGCATCAGGGAAAAAGATGTCCGGCGTAATAGGCTATGAAGTCCCAGCAGATTGGAAAACGCTTGAAATCAGGTTTACACCTGATTTTTGGTCTGGCAACGACATCACATTTATTGCAAATCACTGACATTCGCGCAGCCGCCCTCCGGGGCGGCTTTTTTTACGTCCAGCCCTTAATGACTTCTTCCTCAGCTTCCGAGTACCGGCGCTTAATGTCTATAGCGTCTCGGTTTCTGCGGTAAAACTCCTTGTCGGCTTTGTCTTTCAGTTTGCCCTTTTCTTTTAAGTCTCGGATCCTCACGATTTGGGCAAAGTAGCAATCCCCGATCTCTCCGTAATACGAAAGAAACGTCCACCAATGCAGATACGGCAGCGCACGCACTTCCTGCCCCGCTATGCGGTTGATGGGGGCGATGAGCAGTCGAAAATCCTGTTCCCAGTCCATCAACTTGGTTGATTTTTTTTGCGCTTCCTCATTCCCGCCATTGATAAACCAAAAGCACTGTTTTATTGCTTCTTCCATGTGCTCCAAAGGCATAGTAAAAAAACCGGGGTAAAACATTCCCAACGCGCCGATGCACTTTTCTTCGCTCGTTAGTTCCACAGAAGACAGCACCGAGAATATGTCCAGTATCACGCGGAAATCCGTTTCTATTGGGTATTCCGTTCCACAAACCTCAATGCTTGTCGGAAGATCGTACATCATCTGTGGTACTTGGCCGTATACTTTGCCAACTTCTCACTGTGAAAAGCTTTTTCCCGCTTGATTCCCTCGTCCAGCTCGTCCATAATGGCAACCATCAGATTCAACCACAGGGGCGCACCGTCCGCGATAGCGTAAACGCTCACGTTGCCAAACAGCGGCTCACACACCGACTGCTCAAACACCCCGTCAATAGTCTCGCGCATTTCGGCGTCCATATTTCGGAGCCAGTCAAACATTTCGCGGGCGCTCATTTTTTCTACGTTATCGTCCCGCGCATCCTGCTTCTTTTTCAGCGCGTCAAACGCTGTGTAAAGCTTGTCTGCAAACGCCGGATCGCTGGGATTAAAATACACCGTGCACTTTTCATTCAGGTGGTATTCCTGTACGCCGGTGGTGATTGTCAATTCCTTCATGTGTCTCCTCCAAAACAGGGGCGGTTGCCCGCCCCTTTATTTAGGCTGCGGTAAACTCAATAGCGCCGCTGCTGCCCTTATTCACAGTGCCCAGGGTGCGATTGCCGCCGTATGTGATCTCGCTTGCGATGTTCAGGGTACCGCCGCCCTCACCGCCGATGGAGGTCACGGCAATGGCGCAGGAATCATAACGCTCGGCAAACTTTGCATCGCCGCTGGTGGCGTAAAAATGCCCAATCATCATGTCCTGGTTGGCCAGAGCCTGGGCGTCATGGTCCTTTACGGCCAAGTTCCACATCTTCACTGCTGCTGCGTCGCCAGCATCCAGGGGGATGGGGTCAAAGTTTTGCGTAATAACTGGCTTTTTCATGGTTGTGAAGGTGTTGCCAAGCACATCCTGTTTGCTTTCCTGGCTCCAGTCCATTTCCTCGCTGCTGTCCTCGACGCGCTTACCGATAGCGCTCCAAACAGGGCTTTCCTTGGTCCCCGTGTTGAGGTATGCGATCAGCAGTTCCCGGTCAATGGTCTGGCCTTCCGGTGTGATAAAAGTCAAATCTGCCATTATGTATTCACCTCGTAATTCATTTTCATTAAGATTTGATGATCTTCGTCGCCGTTTTCATACACAGCGAACAAAGAAGACCGCGTAGTAGGCCCCAGGCTTACAACGCGTTTCCCCGTACCAATGTCGGGCTTCTGACCATTTGCCCAATCTCCGATAGCGTTCAACAGTTCGTCAGCCTTGAGCCGTTTGTCGTTGCTATTCCCCGGCTTCACTCGGTAGATTATCTTGAACTGATACTCCGCCACATAACCGCCGGTGATATACTTCCGCACGATGTACGCCGCCTGAATGGTGGACATCGCCATAGCGGAAGTATCGGCAGGAAGAAACTCAAAGCGTATAATGTCGACTGGCAACTCCGGGTATGTGTTCAGCCACACAAGCAGCTTGCGCGATACCTGATCTTCTTCCGCCGCCGACACGGCCTTTTTAATCTTTTCCAAATTTCTTCACCGCCTTATCTGCCACCCGCACCCACTTCTCCATGTTCTGCGCTTTGGAAGCCTCAAACCAATGCGCCTGTGCCTGCGGATGCATTGTTGTGTTAAATACAAGATTTCGGTCTGTGACCACCTTGTGCCCGCCTTTGGGCGCGTATGTGCTGCCGGTCGCCGGGTCTACCATCACTTTTCCGTAGTACAGGAACCGGGCGTATGGGCCGGGGTAAATAACCTTGTTGCCAACCACCCGCGTCCGCTGCGTCAGAGATCCTGTAAGCGCAGGAACAAATGAGGTGGTATCTTTCATCACTTGCTGCGCTAAAACGCTTTCAGCACGGCCACAGGCCCTTGCAAGCTGCTGCTTTACCTCGTCCATGCCGGACACGTCAACGGAGAACTTGAGCGACATCTTATGCCCCTCCGACTTCCCAATGCTGCATATCCACGCTGCCAAAATCTTTCTCGTCCACTTTGGTCACGTTGTAGCAGCTGTCCTGTGCTATAGCCACGCCCTCTTTGTCTGTGACAAACTCGCCCTTTACAAAGAATGTCAGCCCGCCGTTACCGTTCACAGACAGCGTCCACAGTTCGGTCTTGTCCGCCGCCGCAAGAAACGCCTGCGGGGGCGCGTAAGTTTTGGCCTTGCCTGTCGTGCCGTCCACCGCTTCCACGGAAAACGGAATGTACAGGTTTACTGCGTCTGCGCCCTCAAGGCCGCTTTCACGCACATTGACCGCCTTGCTGGCTTGCAGCATAACACCGCGCAGGATGGTCACATACAGCTTTGTGATTTCCTCAAAAGTCGCCGGGTCAGTCTCCTGCACGGCGTTGTAGACCGTTATAGTGTGGGGCGCGTACAACCACAGCACCCCCCTCCCCGATACAGCAGGCCGGTATGCGCCAGATACTCGTTACAGGTCTCCGCCAGCAGTTTCTTCGCACCGTCCGTTGCACTCAGCGCGGACGCGGCAGCTTCACCGCCGCTGGACAGCGTCCGGGAGTACCCGCCTACCGTTTCGCTTTTCACGTCATCGCCAGTAAGTGCAGCCGTCAGCCTGGTTGCGGCAAGCTGCTGCGCGGTCTCGATCAACTGATACTTGTCCACCAATGCGCAGCAACACATTTTTACAGCGTCCATATCAGCGTTGTCTTTCGCCCGGTTTTGGGTGTAGTAATCGAGGAAGGAGCTGGCCCGAACAGCCAGACGCGGAAAATCTTCCTCGCTCACAGAACCCATATAGATTCCGGCGTAGTATGTATAATCAGCGTATGTCATACGGGTCAGCTCCTTTCAGATCAAGAAACGGTAACGGTAGCAGTGCCGGTCTTGGTGCCGTCCTGCTTGGACTTGGCCGTGACGGTGATACTGGTCTTAGTTTCAGCGGAGTCGATAGTCAGCAAGCCGTCTTCGCTGATCTTGGACTTTGTGCCATTCTGACTCCACTCGACTTCGCCGTTGATAATGCCCTCGCCGGTAACAGCAGCAGTAAACGCCTTGCTGTCGCCCTTTGCCATCGTCGCGGTAGCGGGCGAGACGGTAACCGCGGAGATGTCGCCACCCTTTCCGTACACGGAGAACGGGAACGGGTCAGCCTTGTCCACGTTGTAAGCGTTGACGGGATTCGCAATCTCCCAGCCGAGACGCATGACCGCACGGAGAGCAACCATATCGTTCTGCATAAGGTTGTAAGTGATGGCCTTGGTGGTGGGGTCCTGGATAACACCCTCGGTGAAAATCTTGAACGTCATGTCCTGGCGGATGGCGTAGACAAGCTGGCTCCAGTCACCGACGATCATCTGCGCTTGCGCAGGATCGAACGCGCCGTTCATGGGGAAGTACATATCCATGCCATCGAGACCGTATCTGGTATTGCCCTGCATATCGGTCTTGAAGATGGGCTGGCCAGTAGTGTCACGCAAACCGCGCAGCTTGCCGCGCATCTGGATGGCGGACATAACGCCGTTGGGGTTAAAGCCGTCCAGCTCGACCTTGGCGATTAGGCCGTTCTCGCCCATGATGTCGCTGAAAATGTCGGAGCTGATGGGCAAACCGTTGCCGGCAGCGACAGCAGCAGGAACAACGCCAGTGCGCCAAGTGCTCGGCTTGTTCGTGCCGAACAGGATAGCCGCGTCGATAACCTTGCCGAAAGCCTCGGTCAAACGGGGCTTGACCTCGCCCCAAATGTCATAGTCCGCATCGTCCAAAGCGGCTTCAGGGATGGGGACGATAACAGCGATCTCCTCGGCGTACAGCTTCTTCTTGTCCCACGCCATTTTGGTGGTCTGCTTGAAGGCGTCGCCAGCGCCGCTGTCGGTAGCCTCGCCGTTGACGAAATACGCAGAGGGAAGTGCGTCAAGCACATTAATGGTCTGCGTCTTGCTGGACATATTTGCCAGTCTGCGACCCATGCGGAGCACTGCGGATTCCGCGATAGCGCCCTGCATGATTTCGCGTGTTACGGGTTCCGGAATAAGACCGGAAAGTGCGGATCGATCAATAGTTGCCATTTTTAAAACTCCTTTTTACTTTAGTGCGCTGCGAATCAGCGAGTTCATCGCAGCATTGGTTTCAGATTTTTTTTCGCCGCCGCCTGCAGGTGCCGTCCAATCAAACGTTACCTTTTGCCGGTTCTCCGTGAGCTTATCAACGGCCTGCTCAAACGTGGTCTTGCTGTCCACCATTTTGAGAGCCTTAAACGCGATAAACTCCGCGTCATCGCCGGTCAGGCCTTTGGAAAGCACATATTTGTCGCGCTTCATTTGCTCGATCTCCGCCTGTGCGGCGGTCAGGGCGGACTTGCTTTCCGCAAGCTCTTTGTCGCGCTTTTCCTGCCGTTCCTGTTCGGTTTGCTGGCCGTCTTTCCATGTGCGGTATGCGGTGATTTCTTCCTCGCTGGGGATGCCCTTCATTGCCTTTGCAAGGCGCTTGCCGATCATGGCATCCACTTCCTCCTGCGTGAAGGTCTTCGCAGGTGTGGCCTCCGGCGCATTGGCCGGGATCTGATTGGTGTTGGTGCTAATTTCGCTCATTTGATTTACCTCCGTTTATTTCCTGGGCCGTCGCCCAGCGGTTTAACGCCTCTCGGCATGGATTAACAACAAAAAAGAGTCAACCGGTAAGAAACTCTTACCAGTTGGCTCTTCGTGCCACTTCCGCGCGCTCAATTGCGCCACGGGAATGCTATTTACTTTTTCAGTTCTTCCGCCTTAATGATCTGGGCTTTCACGCTGCCGTCTTTCATGCGTTTCAGCTGCACCCGAAGTCCAGCCGCAAGCGCATGTTCAATGGCGGATTTTAGCTTTTCATCGATCATATGAGCACCTCATTCATCACCGTTGACAACATACCACTTGCACTTTTCGCAAACCTCGTTTGCCTTGCTCGCGTCAAACGGTTCTCTTAGCCATTTTGCATCCATTTCGTCTTCTCGGACTTCCTGCACCTCTACGCATTCCGACCAGATTGTCTCCCTGCCATAAAGAGGGCATTCGTGCTTTGCAATAGGACTTCTTGCCATCTTACTTTCCCTCCAAATAATCTCGGTATTTCTTGCGGAGCTTTTCCGGCACAGCGGTTACGATTTCTTTCTTTGTGTTAAGCATAACATATCCGTTGTCTGCAAGGAATTTAATTGTTTGCCGGTCTGTCTGGTACAGCGTCAATTTGCTGTTATCAATTATACCCTGCGCGGCTTCCAAATTCAAGCCGCTTCTGTCCGACCTTGTTTTAAGATTTTCCCAAAAATGTTGTTTTGCTCCAGCGATTTTTGGCGTTCCTACATCAATAACGTACTGTCGCTCGGAAAATTTATCTTTGATTTTCCATCCGCCCTCGTATTCCTTTAAGGGGGCGAAACGTTTGTCGTCCGTAAGCTCTCCGGTATATAGCACTTTCAGTCTTTCTGGTTGCTCCGACAGCCCCGCTGCTTTGCTGAACTCCTTGTATTTTGCATTTAAGCGCCGCAGTTTGATGTTGGCCGCAGTCGCATCTTCCTCCAGACCCGCGACGCTGTACGCGTTTTTCAGACGCTTTTGCTTTTGTATGGTACGCTCTATGCGTCGCTGCATCTGCGTGGCCTCGTATGCCGTATAGGTCTTGCCCTCAAACGTACAGCCAAGCCCATCATCAATATGTGCAAGCTGTTCATCGGTATAGGTGCGCTCAGACACACCTTCGACCCAGGGGAAGCGCCGATGGCGGCAGTTTGCGCCCTCCAGCCCGTCAACAGCGCCCAGGCCGCAAACATCATAAATGCTCGGGTAAATGTCGCCAATATGGATGGAGTATACTTTACCTTGCCAGTCCTTATGCGATGACCACGGAGACGGCCCCGGCTTATCACGCGCGCCAGAATGGGCGGAAACCTCGAAATATGGTGTCTCAAGATATTCTGCCGATTGCTCCGTGTACTTTGCGCAGATTTGGGAAACGCCTGTCATTACCGCCCGCCGAGCCGCCACATCGATTTGGTCTCGATGGCCACTTTCATAGTCAACTACCTTCAATCCGCTGTCTGCAAGCTGCTTTACTGCCGTCTTGATGGCCTGTTTGTAGTTGATGGCGCCGCTCTGCACCTGCATCACCGCGTTATCAAGCGCCCATTGGTAAGCTTTGGCAGGGGGGAGCATCGTACGCCCTGCGTCCACCAAAAAGCCCATTGATTGGGTTATATTGCGCAAGTCCCGCTTTGTCTGCTGGTATATGGCCCAGGTGTCCTCGATGCTTACCAGCGTTTCCGGCTGAGTGATATGTGCAAGGTCAATGACGTTGGTGTAATACTGCTGATTGCGTTCCACAACATCATCAAGCAGTTTGTTTAATTTCTGCTCACTGATGCCGGTTGCTTTTTGTATGGCCTTTTTAATCTTTTTAAGGTCAATGCCGTGCGCCCGCAGCGCCTTGATGTCCTGCACCGTTACCTCGTTCAGTTCAGCCGCAACTTTCAAGCGGGAACAGATTTCATCCAGCAACACAAGCTCAAGCTCCCGGAACAGTTCTGCCAGATCCTCTGGGAGCGCATCAAGTAGTTCCGGGGTAAATGGATACCGGCTCATTTTTCACAACCCAAAAAGTCCCAGTGTTTTCTCCAAATCCCATTACTCGACCTCCGTTTCTTCCTCGGTTACCATGTCCTGTGCCTTCGGCAGCGCCGCCTTTGCGGTCGCCTCGTCCTCGTTCATCCACCTCATGCGGAACTCCCAATCGTTTATAATGCCCGCACTGAGAAGCTGCATATCGCGGGAAAAGTCGGTTTGCTTGTCTTCAATGATGCTGTCATCAAAGTCGATGGAGATTTCCACACCCTCATTCAGCCCAGCGTTCATGGCCGTGTTGCCCAGCCGAAGCAGAATGCGGCACAGCTCCTTCAATGCCTGCTCCAAGATGATCTCGTGTTTTTTGATGGTGCGGAACATAGTGGAGTTCTCGCTGATGACCTGTGTGGCAGTCGCTACGCTGCCGCCGTCGAAACGGTAATAGGTCTCGCCGAAGCCGCACTTACTGGACAGTACATTCAGTTGGTCTTGAAGTCCTACATTCAGCTGCTCAGTTCTGAGCGTCGGGGAAATTGTCTCTAAGACGTTTCCTTGCTGCGTATCCTCTGGAAGCAGATAGAAACGCCGGTCGTTGTCGTCAAGCGTCGGTTCGTCGTCTTCCCACCTTGTGGCGGGCATTTTGACCATCATCATCATGGGGCCGTTCTCGAACTCGTTGACGTAGCAGTCATAGGCACAGTCAACGCCTCGCAGAACGTCGATTGCATTTGCATACACAGGGATACCAACCGGAAGCAGGTAGTCAAGATTGTTTGCGATGTTCGGTCTGTCGATGACGAACTGCCTCTTGTCGCTTCCCGTATGTACCACAGGGGGGATCCGCTCAAAGCCCGGGACATTGGTGAGCAGCGCGTCGGCAAGCGTCTCGTTTTCGTATCTGTAAATACTATTCTCGATGACGTAAAGACCGTTTTCGTCTTTCCGGTGAATCTGCAAATACAGATAATTCTTTCCGGCTCGTGTGACTACGCTGTCGAACGCGCATTCTGTTATAAATCCATTCTGCCAAGCCAGCGGAAAGATGTGCTCAATCGTCACATAGTCCAGCTCGACGCCGGAAACATCCCCCGGCACGATCTCCCCGCTTTCGTTGACGGCCTGCCCAACCACACGCGGAATGTACGCCACAGTTCCAAGCGCTGACTTCATTTCCTGCATTTCATTTGCCTTTACCGTGAAGTTATTCGCCGTCAGAACCCTGTCAATAAACTCCTGCTCCTTCTGGCCTTCAAGCGTGATCTGAACCTTCTCATTCATCAAGAGGTTTGCCCAGTCCTCACAAACCTTTTTCGCCATACCGAGGCTTGCACGGTTGCACTTTGTCCACTTATGCCCGTTATATCGCCGGTATTGATGGAAACCCTTGACTTTGCCGACGTACCACGACTTCCAAAGGGACACGTATGTATAGAATTCCTCTGGGATCGTAGTATACCCGAGTTCCTTTAATTTATCGATAACCGTCATGCAATAACTCCCATTCTGCGGCTGACAGGCTCTAACGCATATCTTGTCGCGTCAATCAGGTGGTTGTTCGCGTCAGGGTAGCCGCTAATAATGTCGCCGTCTTTGTTTCTTTCGTATTCGTACCCCACAAATTCATCATAAGCATGTGGGGTTCTCTTCCTGTCTATTACGATTGTGCGCCGCTGCAGAAATTTCATACCATATTCCACGGACCCGGGGCCCTTTACCGCCTCAAGTGCCGGCAGTCCCATCGCGCGGAAGTCTGCCACGCTCTTAGGCTCTGCACTATCGCAAATAGTTCGCACGTTTTTATATCCTCGCTGCTTGATTATTGTCGCGCTTTGCTCATTGGATAGTTTGTTTTGGTAAATTTCATCCAGCAAGTAAATGGTTTCGCGCGCCCGGTCGTAGTGCAGCCGGATAAAAGCAAACGGATCGGGAAACCACCCAAAGTCAACGCCCTGGTAAATCTTATCGAATCTTTTAAATTCGTCGTCCGTGATTTCCCGCAGTTCCAGCTTGTCAAACACATTGCCACCCGTACCCACAGGAATGCCTAAATACTCATGCTGGTACGCTCTCTCGTCCGTGGCCTTGAGATGTTCCGCCTCTGCCAAAAACTGCTCACCCAGCCACTCCCGTGGGGCTTGCAAGTACGTTGATTTGTGGCACAGCCTGTCGGCGCGTTCCTCCAGGCTGTCCTTGTTCGCCCAGTTATCGCGGCTTATCGGCGGGTTGTAGCTTTCAAAGTTCCAATACTTTGAGCCGCCGCGCATTGTGGACTGTAAAATGGTTCGTATCTCGGCGCGTCCCGCAAACTGGTCTTTTTCTTCAAAGTGCGTCACGGCAATGTAGCCGAACGGCACCTTGATAGACTTGATTTTCATGGGATCGTCAGCACCCCGAAACATGATCTTCTGCCCGGTAGGCTTATAAATCAGCTCCATCGGGGAGACTTTCGCTTCCCAGTACGCCGCCATGCCCAACTCACCGATTGCCCAGATATACTGCGCATACACGCTATCGCGGATCGTATTTGCCACCTTGCGCAGCACCAGCGCGTGCGTGCCGGGATTGTTTATCAGCAGAAGGGGGACGATAATTGATACCGTTGACGATTTCAGCGAACCGCGCCCGCCACTAAAATCGTAGTGCGTGTGACCGTGGTGGAAAACATCATGCGCCACGTCGTAGAACGCAGCACCGATTTTTTCAGACAGGCGGACGTCAGACATCAATTATCACCTTGACACCCTCTGTGTTGATGTTCTGCTCCACAATATCCTTCTGGTCGAGGTACTGCTTGCCAAGCCAAATAGCCATATTCGCGTTCTTTTCAGCCAATCGCCACTGACTTCTCCGCAGCGAAATTTTCCCCGCTCCTCGCTTTTGCTTAAATACCTCGGAAAAACTGGCATGATAGGTGCGTTTACACCAACTATCCAATGTTTTATCGGTCACATCAAACCAGCCGCAGATTTCCTCAAGCGTGCATTGCAGGCCGCAGAGGTTCTCGAACTGCTTTTGATCTATTTCCTTTCTTGGCCTGGCCATACGCACCCTCCTTTCTCTGCTGGCGTTTAATAAACTTCTCCATGTCCCGCTTCAAATACGGGCTGGTTGTTTTGTCAATAATTCCCTGTGCTTCTTCAATCGTCATGCCCAAGCCCTGCCACGATTTTCTTTTCTCTGTCAGAA
>ERZ1034962.579-NODE-579-length-15880-cov-7.294281_pt1 | contig 15880 bp, 30 predicted proteins | sample MGYA00520696_ERZ1034962 | MGnify/ENA primary metagenome ERZ1034962 (study PRJEB33766, sample SAMN09781770) | gut metagenome | biome: gut microbiome | host: Homo sapiens | place: Madagascar | study: EMG produced TPA metagenomics assembly of the PRJNA485056 data set...
CACATTCTTTCTGGCAAGCTCCTGCGCCGTGTCGATCAGCATATACTGGTCGACTAAGGCGCAGCAGCACATTTTCACAGCATCCAGCTCCGCAAAATCCTTTGCTCGGTTTTGCGTGTAGTAGTCAAGGAAGGAACTGGCGCGTGTCGCAAATCTGCAAAAGCTGTCAGCGTCTACCGTTCCCTTGTAAACATCACAGTAATACTCATAATCTGCGTAGATCATCGCGCCAGCTCCTTTCTGTTACGAACCTACCGTCACAGTAGCCGTACCGGTCTTCGTGCTGTCCTGCTTGGATTTCGCGGTAACGGTAATGCTCGTAGATGTCTCATTGGAAGCGACCGTCAGGATACCGTTTTCCGAAATGGAAGACTTCGTGCCGTTCTGGCTCCACTCGACATCGCTGCTTACAATACCTTCACCTGTAACGGAAGCTGAGAACGCCTTGCTCGCTCCCTTTTTTACGGTTGCAGTAGCAGGGGATACAGTCACCGTAGATACTGTGCCAGCCTTTCCATAAACAGAGAACGGGAACGGGTTGGCAATGTCAACGTTGTACGCGTTGACCGGGTTTGCGATTTCCCAACCGAGACGCATGACCGCACGGAGAGCGACCATATCGTTCTGCATGAGGTTGTAGGTGATTGCCTTCGTGCTCGGGTCCTGAATGACACCCTCGGTGAAGATCTTAAAGGTCATGTCCTGACGGATGGCGTACACCAGCTGCGTCCAGTCGCCGACGATCATCTGTGCCTGAGCCGGGTCAAATGCGCCGTTCATCGGGAAGTACATATCCATGCCATCCAGACCATAGCGCGTTGCACCCTGCATGTCGGACTTGAAGATGGGCTGACCGGTCGTGTCCTTCAAACCGCGAAGCTTGCCGCGCATTTGAATCGCAGACATAACGCCGTTCGGGTTGAAGCCGTCAAGTTCTACCTTCGCGATAAGACCGCCTTCGCCCATGATGTCGGTAAATACATCAGAGCTTGCCGCAACGCCGTTACCCGCAGCGATAGCGGAAGGAACAACGCCGTCGCGCCACGTGGTAGGCTTGTTCGTGCCAAACAGGATGGCAGCGTCAATGACCTTGCCGAAAGCTTCGGTCAGTCTGGGTCTTACCTCTCCCCAGATGTCATAATCTGCGTCATCCAGTGCTGCTTCGGGGATGGGGACGATAACCGCGATTTCCTCGGCATAGATTTTCTTCTTGTCCCACGCCATCTTCGTGGTCTGCTTGAAAGCCTCACCGGCTCCGGTATCGGTTGCTTCGCCGTTGACGAAGTACGCAGAGGGAAGCGCGTCGAGGACGTTGATGGTCTGCGTCTTGCTGGACATATTCGCCAGTCTCTTACCCATGCGAAGGACTGCGGATTCCGCGATAGCGCCCTGCATGATCTCACGGGTTACGGGTTCCGGGATAAGCCCGGAAAGTGCATTTCTGTCAATAATATTCGGCATATGATTCTCCTTTCGTTATCTACGACCGCCCCGAATCAGGGCGTTCATTACGCTGTTTACATTTATTTCTTTGTTTCCACCACCTGCCGGTGCTGTCCAGTCGAACGTCGCCTTCTTGCGGTTCGCTGTGAGCTCATCAACTGCCTGCTCGAACGTGATCTTGTCGGTGACCATCTTTGCAGCCTTGAATGCGATAAACTCAGCGTCCTCGCCGCTCAAGCCCTTGCTCAGGACGTATTTGTCCCGTTTGAGCTGTTCGGTCTCCGCCTGTAAAGCAGTCAGTGCCGCCTTACTGTCTGCAAGGTCTTTTTCCTGCTTTGCCTGCCGTTCCTGTTCGGTCTGCTGGCTGTCTTTCCATGTCCGGTATGCGGCGATCTCTTCCTCGCTGGGGTATTTCTTCCGTTCTCTGTCAAGCCTCGACTGAATCATCTTGTCAACGTCAGCCTGAGTAAACGTTTTTTCCTGCTCTTGCGCAGTGTTTTCCGTGCCCTGCACGTTGGTTTCTTCTGCCATAAAAATCTCCTTGTTTAACGTCCTGTCGGACAGTGTTGATAAATAAAAAGAGCCAACCGACTACAAGTCGTAGTCAGCTGGCTCCATTCAGCCCTTCCCGGCGAACATTTACGCCGTGGGAATCTATTCAGTTTTCAGCCGTTTTCGCTGAATTGTCTGCACAATGATATTTCCTTCCTTATCCCGTAGGAGTTCTACGCGGAAACCAGCCGCAAGCGCCCGCTCAATGGCTGTTTTTAACTTTTCGTCAATCATATCAGTCACCTTCAAGAAGTCTCGCAAGCGTACCGTTCTCATCATCTTCGACGATTTCCCATTCCCCAGGCGGTGTTTTACCATTGAGCGGCGCGGGGGCGGAAGCGGAATAAAGGTAATCCTCTCCCTCGTCATCGATAATGCGTAGCAGATCATATTCAACGCCCGTGCATTCATAGACCTTTCCATTTGTCAGCCCGAGAACCCCTCCGCCAAACGTAGGTCCTTTGTATCTCACCTTCATTTCTTCTTCACCCCTTTCAGCTTCTCTTCAAAATGTTCCCAATTACGTTCAAACCAGTGAACATCATACCGGAAATTGTCTGTTTGTATTATACCGCCCATTTTCCGCCATTGCAACGGCTCTCCGCCGTAGTTTTTAGAAAGGAATTTCGCCGCCCTCAGTTGTTTGTCAGAATTTCCTCCGGCTATTTCACGAATATAGCTTATCTCTGAGCCTTTCGGAACAATACCGTTCACGATCTCAGATTTCACATCAAGTGTTTTTTGTAGCCGAATGACTGGTTTTGCCGCTTTCGCCGCGCCCGCTGCAGCCTCGGATTTTGCATCTGTATACAGCACCTTCAATCGTTCCGGCTGTTCCGGTAGCCCTGCCGCTTTGCTGAACCTGCTATATTCTGCGTTTAGCCGCTGAAGCTTTATGTTCGCGGCGGTCGCGTCTTCGGAAAGCCCAGCTTGTTTGTATGCGTTTCTAAGCTTCTTCTGCGCGCGGATCTGTCGTTCAATTCTACGCTGCATCTGCGTCGCTTCATAGGCTGTGTAAGTCTTTCCGTCAAACGTGCAGCGAACAGCAACGTCGATGTTGTCAACGTGTCCGCTTTCGTAGTTCACGACTTTCAACCCGCCTGCAAGCTGCTGCACCGCAGACTTGATCGCCTGATTGTAGCTGATCGCCCCGCTCTGAATCTTCATTACGGCAGAATCCAGCGCCCATTGGTACGCTTTGGCAGGGGATAGCATTGTGCGCCCAGCGTCCACTAAAAATCCCATTGAGCGCGTTATGTTGCGCAGCGTTTGCTTTGTCTGCTCGTATATTGCCCAAGTATCTTCTACGCTTACCAGCGTTTCCGGCTGCGTGATGTGCGCAAGGTCGATAAGTTCGGTGTAATACTTCTGGTTTCTGGCTATCACATCGTCAAACAGCTCGTTCAGTTTCTTTTCGCTGATACCGGCGGTCTTTCGGATTGCCTTCTCGATGTCCTTTGTATCGATGCCGTGTGACCGAAGCGCCCGAATCGCCTGAACAGTCACTTCGTTCAGTTGATCTTTCAGCGCAAGCCTGCTGCAAATCTCATCAAGAAGCGTATCTTCCAAGCCTCGGAACAGTTCTGCCAGTTCTTCTGGGAGTGCATCTAAAATGGCAGGTGAGAACGGATACTTTTTCACCGTCCATCACCTCACTCGACCTCATTCTGCCCTTCGGTCGTCATGTCCTGCATCTTCGGCAGCGCCGCTTTCGCGGTTTCTTCGTCCTCGTTCATCCACTTCATGCGGAACTCCCAGTCGTTCATGATGCCTGCGCTGAGAAGCTGCATATCGCGGGAGAAATCAGTAGCTTTGTCCTCGATGATGCTGTCATCGAAATCTATGGAGATTTCCACGTCTTCATTCAGCCCGGCGTTCATAGCTGTATTTCCCAACCGAAGCAGAATACGGCACAGCTCCACAAGCGCCTGCTCCAGCACAATCTCATGCTTTTTGATCGTGCGGAACATGGTGCTGTTCTCGCTGATAACCTGCGTAGCTGTTGCCACGCTGCCGCCGTCAAAACGATAGTAAGTCTCTCCGAAGCCGCACTTACTGGACAGTACGTTCAGTTGGTCTTGCAGTCCTACATTCAGCTGCTCGGTTCTCAGCGTCGGAGAAATGGTATCTACAACGTTCCCTTGCTGCGTATCCTCTGGAAGCAGATAGAAACGCCGGTCATTGTCATCAAGCGTCGGTTCGTCGTCCTCCCACCTTGTGGCTGGCATTTTTACCATCATCATCATGGGACCGTTCTCAAACTCGTTGACGTAGCAGTCGTAGGCGCAGTCAACGCCTCGCAGAACGTCGATTGCATTTGCATACACAGGAATACCGACCGGAAGCAGGTAATCAAGATTGTTTGCGATGTTCGGTCTGTCGATGACGAACTGTCTCTTGTCGCTTCCCGTATGTACCACAGGGGGGATTCGCTCAAAGCCCGGAACATCCGTCAAAAGCGCATCGGCAAGCGTTTCGTTTTCATATCGGTAAATGCTGTTCTCGATGATGTAAAGCCCGTTTTCGTCTTTCCGGTGAATCTGCAAATACAGATAGTTTTTTCCAGCCCGTGTGACCACGCTGTCAAAAGCACACTCTGAAATAAAGCCATTCTGCCAAGCCAGCGGAAAAATGTGCTCAATGGTCACATAGTCAAGGGCGATACCGGAAACATCGCCCGGAACGGTCTCTCCGCTCTCGTTGACCGCTTGACCGACCACACGAGGGATATACGCTACAGTTCCGAGTGCAGATTTCATTTCCTGCATTTCGTTCGCCTTGACCGTGAAGTTGTTCTCCGTCAGGACGCTATCAACAAACTCCTGTTCTTTATGTCCCTCAAGTGTGATCTGAACCTTCTCATTCATCAAGAGGTTTGCCCAGTCCTCACAAACCTTTTTCGCCATACCGAGGCTTGCACGGTTGCACTTTGTCCACTTATGCCCGTTATATCGCCGGTATTGATGGAAACCCTTGACTTTGCCGACGTACCACGACTTCCAAAGGGACACGTATGTATAGAATTCCTCTGGGATCGTAGTATACCCGAGTTCCTTTAATTTATCGATAACCGTCATGCAATAACTCCCATTCTACGGCTCACAGGTTCTAAGGCGTACCGCGTCGCATCTATCAAGTGATTGTTTGCGTCCGGGTATCCGCTGATAATATCGCCGTCTTTGTTTCTCTCATATTCGTAGCCCACGAACTCATCGTAGGCATGTGGCGTCCGTTTTCTATCAATGACAATCGTTCTTCTCTGCAAGAACTTCATGCCGTATTCGACCGAGCCGGGTCCCTTGACCGCCTCATACGCAGGCAATCCCATTGCCCGTAGGTCAGCCACGCTCTTTGGCTCCGCGCTGTCACAGATGACGCGCACATTGCCATATCCGCGCTGTTTGATTATCGTCGCGCTCTGCTCGTTCGAAAGCTTATTCTGGTATATCTCGTCAAGCAAGTAAATTGTTTCCCTTGCCTTGTCGTAATGCAGCCGGATAAATGCAAATGGGTCTGGAAACCATCCGAAATCCACGCCCTGATAGATTTTATCGAATCTGGAAACTTCTTCGTCCGTGATCTCCCGAAGTTCAAGCCTGTCAAACACATTTCCGCCGGTGCCGACCGGGATACCGAGGTATTCATGCTGATACGCCCGCTCGTCAGTGGCTTTCAGATGTTCAGCCTCGTCAATAAACTGCTGCCCCAGCCACTCTGGCGGTGCTTCAAGATATGTTGACTTATGGCAAAGTCGGTCAGCGCGTTCCTCTAAGCTATCTTTGTTTGCCCAGTTGTCCCGGCTGATCGGCGGGTTATAGCTTTCAAAGTTCCAGAACTTAGATCCGCCGCGCATTGTCGACTGCAGAATCGTTCGTATTTCGGCACGACCGGCAAACTGGTCTTTTTCCTCAAAGTGCGTAACAGCGATATAACCAAACGGCACCTTGATAGACTTGATCTTCATCGGGTCGTCAGCGCCGCGAAACATGATCTTCTGGCCTGTCGGCTTGTAGATCAGCTCCATCGGGGAGACTTTGGCTTCCCAATACGCCGCCATGCCCAGTTCACCGATTGCCCATATGTACTGCGCATAAACGCTATCGCGTATGGTATTCGCAACCTTTCGCAGCACAAGCGCGTGTGTGTTCGGGTTGTTTATCAGCAGCAGGGGAACGAGAACAGACACCGTGGAGGATTTCAGTGATCCGCGCCCACCGCTGAAATCGTAGTGCGTGTGACCGTGGTGGAACACGTCATGCGCCACGTCGTAGAACGCAGAACCAATTTTTTCAGACAGGCGGATGTCAGACATCAAGTATCACCTTGACGCACTCTGTGTTGATGTTTTGCTCCACAACGTCTTTCTGATCGAGGTACTGTTTCCCGAGCCAGATAGCCATAGACGCATTCTTTTCAGCGAGTCTCCACTGCATTCTTCTCAGTGATATTTTCCCTTTACCCCTCTTTTTTGCGAATACTTCGGAGAAATGCTCCCCATAAGTTCTCTTACACCATCCGTCTAAGGTTTTATCGCTTACATCAAGCGCGTCGCAGATTTCCAGAAGGGTACATTGAAGCCCGCACAGTGCCTCGAACTGCTTCTGATCTATTTCCTTTTTTGGTCGTGCCATACGCGCCCTCCTTTCTCCTCTGGCGTTTGATAAACTTCTCCATGTCCCGCTTCAAATATGGGCTGGTTGTTTTGTCAATAATTTCCCGTGCCTCTTCAACCGTCACTCAGAAGCACCGCCTTATCCCCTGTGAACTTCTCCCAACGATCAATGATTACATCGGCATACTTTGGGTCAAACTCCATGCAATACGCATGTCTTCCGTTCTGCTCCGCTGCCATGATCGTTGTGCCAGAGCCAGCAAACAGGTCAAGAACATTCTCTCCCGGCTTGCTGGAACACTGCATCTGGTAGTCGAACAGTTTAATCGGCTTCATGGTCGGATGCTCTGCAGACTTTACCGGCTTATCAAAATTAAGCACCGTTGTCTGTCTGCGGTTCTTGAAGAAATAATGTTTCTTACCTTCCGTCCATCCGTAAAGACAAGGCTCGTGAGCATCCTCTTCAATTTCACTCTCACCATACAGGCAAGGCTCATGTTTCCACTGGAAATCCTGCCTGCCCATCACAAGGGAGTTCTTCACCCAGATCAGGCACTGTCTGACGCGCAGCATCGCGTCTTTACACGCACCGCGAAAGTTATACCCTTCACTGTCTGCGTGCCAGATGTAGAACGGTGCACCCGGTTTCATTACCATTGCTGCATTAGAAAACGCATCCGTTAAAAAGCGCCTGAATGCTGTATCTTCCATGTTGTCGTTTTTGATTTTACCGGCGGTGCCCTGATAGTCCACATTGTACGGCGGGTCCGTGAGAAGCAAGTCCATCTGTGCCCCCCCTACGAGCTTTTGTACATCTGTCAAAGACGTGCTGTCTCCGCACATAAGGCGATGATCTCCAAGCTGATATACATCGCCAAGTCTGCTCTTAGGCTCTGCCGGAAGAACGCGGTTTCCGGTGGAGCTAAGAAAAAGGAGGTTCCGCAGTGCGCTGCGTAGCCGTTGAAAAGGATGAAAGCGCAGAGGATACACCTCTACGCTCTCAACGATACACTATGTTTAAGGCTCTCTTACGCAAACTTTTGAATATAAACCACGTTTTTCTGCCACCAAGTAGATAAACTGCCTATGCCATTCCTGAGCTGTACGCTCCGAAACATATACCACCATAGCAGCGCCCTGTAAGGTGTGTGTACGCTTCCACAGAACCAGATCAATAAGCTTCAGCCGTTCCGCACCATCTGGAAGCTGCTTTGTTTCTTCGACAGCAGCATCTACCGCGTCGATTTCCTCGCGCGTCATAAGCGTACCGCCCTTGTAGCTTCGTACCATCCATTTTGCGTAGCCCCACCACCCATAGCGCGGTTTGCTCACCACATCAACCTCCTATCTTCCCGAACTCCCGAACCCATTGTCCCCGCGTTCCGTCTGCTCTAGCGAGCTGACCACTTCCAGTTCCGGCAGGATGCAGGGCAGTATAACAAGCTGCGAGATCTTATCGCCCCTGCAGACCTTGTAGGGCTTGCTTCCGTGGTTGTAGAGCTTGACCATGATGCTTCCGGTGTAGCCGACGTCTATGACCCCTTCGCTTGTGATTCCGTGCTTGACGTTCAGACCGCTTTTGCTCTTGAGAAATCCCACGGTGTTTTTGGGCAGTTGGACATGCACGCCGGTGTCAAACAATTCGCTTTCTCCGGGGTAGATGTAAACGTCGTCGCTCGCCGAATACAGGTCTAATCCCGCGTCGTATTCATGCGCCCTTGTGGGCATGAACGCCAACAGATCTAAAACAATTTTCATTTGTCCCACCAATCCTTAATTGTATCGTTCCGTTCGAAAAACGGCTGGAAGAACGGACCGCAGAGCTTCTTAAGACTCGAGTCCAGCCGGTGAATTGCATCGTCGGATTCCTTCTTCCCCTGCCATGCCACGCCGTACTCTGCGTCCAGCTGCTCCATTTTCTCCAGAAGTTCCTTTGCCTTCTCCGGGCTTTTGAGCATGCCCAGTTCATGCGCCGCCACAAAGAAAAGGTCCGTCACCTTCTGCTTTCCGGCTTCCATACCGGCGGCAAAATATGCCTTGTTGCTTCTGCGAATACGCTTTGCCAGATCGTTCATTGTGCTCATAGCTGTATCCCCCTTATGTACTTATCAAAATACGTCACAGCCACCGCCATAGCCGCCCACATGTCCGCTGCGAACCCGTAAAAGAAACCGGGGTTCTTCTTTGTTCCCTTTCCGAAGTTCGGCTCTCCGGGCGCATAGCGGTCGACGAGGGCTTGTCGGATGTTCGCATCCTTCGCCGACGCTCTGCCGCAAAGGTAAAGCTTTTCTTCCCGGCGGAAGATCTTCTGCGGCGGATGACTCACGCCGTATAACGTCGCAAATTCCCAGAACCGGCCAATCCAGAAGCAGGTGTCAAATACTTCTTGCCCTACAGGCATGCCCATTCCGGCCACCATCTCAATGGCCAGATGTTCATATGGCTGTACATATGGCAGTTCATATGGCTGGCAGAGTACTTTGTAGATCCCTTCGTTCGGCAGCTTCCCAACGTCCAGCACCTTCCGGATTTCCTTCCCGTCGTGCTCTACGAGGGTATACCCAGATTCCGTATTCCCCGGGTCAATCGCCAGTATCGTTCCCACGCTTCGCCCTCGCTTTCCAAAACAGTTCGTTGTAAGTGTTATACCGCTTCTGAATGTCCGTGCTTGCAATGTCCGGGTGAAATTTCAGCCACCATTCGTACATCCCGCACGTCTGCATTTCCGGGCAGCCGCACCGATAAACGCAGTTAGGTACCAGAACGTCCGATATCTCTGGCTGCACCTCATGCAGCGCCGCTTTGAAATCCTCGGCATACTCGCGCGTCTCCGGGGCTGCCTGGCTGCATAACCGCTTGCGCATGGTATCAATCAGATTTTGAATATTTGGGTCCCCAATAAAATCAACCCTGGCGTCCTGAGGCGCCTTATTGCGGTCGTACTTCGATTGCCTGTCGTTTCTCTGGGAATCAACCCGGCTTCTCCAAATACGGGTCTTCCAGTGCATGGCGACCCAATATTTAATATCTTTCCATCGAAATTTGATGATAATATCTCGGATTGGGTCATGCTCTGCGATTAGGATTGCCCTTTTCCATTCAGCACTCGGTTCGCGCCCAAGAGGCGGCTTTTTTACAGTTGCCCGGCAATCGTTTACAACTTCTTGCCAGTCCCCTTTTACTTTGATGATTTCTGTCTTCAAAATTCCCTCCTATACAAAACTCCAATGCTGCCCGCAAGCCTGTTTATATTGCCCATGTGCGCAATTTGAGATATTCGCACGGCTGATTCCGGTTGCTACACTTGCCGCCCTAATGCTGGAATAAATTTCGCCAGTATCATCGCAGCGGACCTTCTTGCGATTTTTGATAGCTGCAAGTTCTGTTATGGCCTCCATTTTTTCCTTTGAAAAATGCTTATCAAGAACATCGAAACGGTGCCGCTGGTTTTCGCTCAAAGTGCACCATTCTAGGTTCTCAACTCTATTATTCGCCTTGTCTCCGTCGATATGGTTGACTTGCGGCTTGTTCTCCGGGTTTGGAATGAACGTTTCAGCTACAATACGATGTACTCTTCGGTACCCAGCTCTTCCTAGCCCAACGCCCAGATATTTCCCTCTGCTGCCAAACGGTTTCAGAATCTTACCAGTCTTATCGTTTCTGATTTGCCCATCTCGGTTGACACTATATCCCGAAGCGTCTTGAATCTCCTGCCAGTCTCCCTTGATGTTTGTAATGTGTGTGTTCATCCTCTAATCCTCATCTCTTGTGACGATTTTGCCGCATTTCCTGCATTTATAGGTACATATCCGTGAAACGTCGCAATCGCCGAAGGACAATTTATACCCAATCTCTTTCCAATCGTGTTCCTCACACGGGCATAACCTTTCTTCAAGTTCAGCTACACGGTATTGTAGCCGCACAATTTCGGCTTTCAATTTTGCTCTTCCAAACATTCAAATCTCCTTTCTTCAAAATCTCCGCATTTCTCGCCGGAAAAGCACATCCGTTCCAGTTCTTGTTCAGAAAACCGTTCCGCCTTGTGCTTCAAGCACCGGTACGGGTAAACGTAGTTCTTTCTGTATTCCAGATGCTTGCAAATCAAACAGCAATCGTGCATCAGCTTCCCTCCTTTCGCGCTCCCACGAGCAAACCGCAGCCCGCTCATTCCGTCACGCCTCTACTGCAAAAATCGTCTGCATCAACGATAACCGCATAGTCTAGCCCACAGCGGGAACACGTGCCTCCGATGTAGTTGCTACAGTCCTTGCAGCGCACCACTTCTTCAACATCCGCCGTTTTGGAAGCCCCAAGCGCGTCTATGATCTCCTGCCATGCATCAAAGCGCTCTCTGTCCGTTCCATACACGTAATGTCTGCTGTAACGTCCAACCGGGCAAAGTTCCTTTTGCTTTTCTTCAATGATGGCAATCGCCGCATCACGGGACATGTATTCACTCATGCGTCACGCCTCCTGTATTTGTCTGATACTCGCCGGAACTGCAAAAATCATCTTCGTATCTGGTGAATCTGCTACACATGCAGTAACCGCCACGCCGCATTCTCCCTGTGTCGCTGTGTTCAAAAATGTTCTGCTTTCCCCACATTTTGCAGTCCTTGCAACGCACTACCGATACAGCATCAACGGTTGGTGCGTAATTAAGCACGTCGTTGACACGCTCGAAATCTTCTTCCGTATCAAACATATCTTTGGTGTATGTCCGCTTCGCATCGTCCGCATCAATCAACCGCATCGTCGTTCCCTCCATCCATCTTCGCACAGCAGTTGGGGCAGTAGTTCGGCAGATTCCCGAACCATCCAATCAGTTCTCCGCACTGACTACATTTTTCGGCGTTGTTTACATCATCGGAAAGGAAATCATCTTTAATCCACCGTCCATGCACCACCTCCGCAACGTCGGCGGCGGGCATATCCAAGATGGATTGCAAGTTTTTTGCGCTGCACCCGTCCTGCATTAGTTTCATAAGTGCCGCCTCGCGGCTGATGTATTCGTCAGGCATGGTCTGCCTCCAATTTGCCTTTGTGTTTCTTCACGAGCTCCTTCGCTAAGTTCAAGCCGACTGCAGTATAGTCAAATTCGGAGTCCCCGATAGCCGGTTCAACGCATCCTTCCGTCCCGCCATATGTGCCATGATGCTGTGCGAAGTCACTTCCGTCCGGGAAACGCACTGCATAGCCGTCGTGCAGGCGCTCTATCGTGCATTTGATTCCAAGATCGACGCAAAAATGGTACAACGCGCATATTTCAGTGTATTTTACTGGAGAATCTGTGCGCTTGATGTAATCAGCCATCATTTACCCTCCTGTTCCATGCCTCGACCGCTTCCCGTTTTTTCTTACTGAAACTCATACTCCGTCCACTCCTTCAAAATACCGTGTCCGTTCTTCCTGCGTAGGCCAGTCTGGGTCGAGGCAACGCTTGCGGCGGTTCCGTTTCCATCCGCTGTAAATCTTCGCATCGCGCCCGTCGATGGTGTACCCAACGCCGCGTTCTGCCCGGTTGTGAACCAGAAGTGGTCGCGGATAATTCGGATTTCGTGCCCTCAGAACCTCATACTCGCCGACAGGTTCTTCGAGTTTCCAGCCACTTTGCTTCAAGTATGCTCTGAGGTCGGACAGCATCCCGTGTCTGACCGTCAATCTGTTCTTCATCTGCTACTCCATTTCCTGCAAAGCCCGCTCGGCTTCGGCGCGGCTCAAAAATACAGTTTTTCCGAATTTCTCGGTAAAGGTAACTCTCCCGCCGACCAGCTCGACGCACGGTGTCATATCGTCCGCGAAGTACATATCGCATACTTCGTCCCGTGTGATGTGTGGTTCTCCGTCCCGGATAATGCGCCACACTGTATCCCCCACCTTGCATGGCAGCACCACCAGCCGCCCTTCCTTGTCGGCTTTCATCAGCTCCACCATTCGTGAGATGGAGTAATCACAGCCGGAAAGTGTTTCCTCTATCTCTCGTGCCTCGGCGCACGCCTGCGGGGATAATCCCGCATCTTCATATGCTTTGAGCCGTTCCCATACCTCCTTCTGCGTGCAGCTTTCGTCATACTTACACGGCAGTTCGCGGCACTGCGCGATGTCGCAGAAATTGCCCTCAAACGTTAGCCGTTTCATCGGCATCCTCCTTGTCCTCGAACTGCTTCAAATGTTCGCGCAGCTCCGCGCATACCCATGCTGCCTGATAGAGCAGAGCCAAAACGTGCTCGAACGATTCAACATCTTCCCAGAGCCATTCGGCCATCATCATTGAGAAGGAATCATCCGAGATATCCAAGTCCACATACGGGCAGTTCCATCTGGTCAGATCCCGCGACAGGTCGAACAGTCTGATGTCTGCGCCGTTCTTCCCGTATCCGCGCACCCAAACATCTTTGTCCTTGACGTAGAACAGATTCAGCGCCATTTCAAGATTGTTTTTCGGTGTATCCGTTGTGAGTCTCATACCTTTTCTCCTTCCTCCCGCTCAAAGCGGATTTTCATTTGTGCGGGGCAAAGGTCTACCTCCGGGCGGCGCTTGCCTGTCCAGCGAAGCCCGCCGGCCTGTCCGACGCACTTCCATCCAGCCGCCTTTAAGCTTGTCCCCGGCTCCGTATCCAGAATGTAAGTAATCAGTTTGTGGTAGCCCATCGCCCGGGCGGCGCGCCATGCAGCGGCATACAGAATAGAGCAGGCATTTCGAGTTCCGTCTGTACAACAGCGGTTTACCTCAAGCGTCCATCCATCATCCAGATACCGTGCAACGGGTCTTCCGACGATCGCCACGCCTACGATTTTCTCTCCGTCTGTGCAGCCGATGGAAAATTTATGTCCAACGACCGGCTTATGATGGCGGTGATGCTCTGCCACAAACGCATTTGCTTCTGCCAGCGATACTGGGCAAATATCAAGCATCTATCTTGCCTCCTTCCTCCACGCTGATCCGCTGCGGCACCTTCTCCCGCAGCACCACGTTCTCGGCGGTCAGCCGCTCGATGAGCCGAGCCGCCGCAATGCTTTTAATCGTCTCGTAGCACTCACAGCCAGTGGCGCTACTCTGTGCCATCGGCTCGCCGCATTGTCTGGAGCACGCAAAAAAATGGATGCACTCTTCACAGGCTCTTTCAGAATTTTCTTTAGTTGGCATTATTCTCCCTCCTCCGGCTCTTCCGGCAGCGGCATCCAGTGGGTGACGTCTACATCTTGCCCCCAGGTATCAAACCATTCGCCGTATGCGTAATTTGCAATGAGTGCATCCCCGTCAGCATTTAGCGCAAGCTGCGGCATATCATACTCTGGCGTTTTTTCTGTCACGGAAATCCACTGACTCTTCTCCCGCAACGCCGCGTTCTCGGCGGTCAGGCGCTCGATGAGGTCGGCTGCACCAACCATCATGTCGCCCATACAATCCTCGCTGTCCAATGGGCATTCCGTACAAGTTTGTGCGTCTGTTCTGCGGGAGCATATCCGCAGCGCCTGTATAAGCTCCTTGTTTGTCATATATCCTCCATTCCCTCAAAAACCATTTGTCCCGGCAAAACGCCGTCCTCCAGACTCCAGTGTAGGACGTCTTCGCCGGTCTGCCAATCGCACGGCAGGCCGCGGCTGCGGCGCTCCTCGATCATCCGGTCATAAGCCCGGATGTAGGCATTCCGGTATCCGGGGTAGCGCGCGAGCTGCACCTTCCGGTGCTTGCCCGCCATCGGGCAATTGATGCAGCCCACGCGATCTTCGCCGCAGGCGTAAAGCGGATTCATACAGATCTTTTCTGCTGCGCAGTAATCCCAGATGGTTTCCGTCGGCCAGTCGATAATCGGATTGACCGTTCGGGTCCCCTTGAGCTGGCAATTTTCTATCAGCATCCGGCTTTCGTCATTGTCGTTCATCAGTGTCAGCCGCTTGGATTTATCCCTGTGCAGGGCCTCCATAACGCCACGGGATTTACGCTTTTGCGATTCCTCCCAGCGGACGCCGGTCGCAATCCACCTGCCACGTCCGCTGGTCTCTTTGAGCGCCGCGCAGCAGTAGCGCATAATGCGTGTCGGCGGCACCAGCTTCAGCGGGATTAGTCGCCACATGGTCATGTACGTCCCATCCGGCTGCTTGTGCTTATCGATATCGCACGGTACGCCCGCCAGCTCCAGCCTTCGGAATGTTTCCCGCACATGCCAGACGGTCTCCGGCGCATCAGCTGTCGTCAGCGAGTGCAGCACCTCATACGGGATTCCTGCCGCGCCCGCCAGATGCAGCAGCACGTCCGAGTCCTTGCCGCCCGAGTAGGTAATCACAAGCGGCTGCTTGTATACCCGCAGGGACATTTCAGCTGCAAACCGTAGTCGCTCCATCGCCGTCTGCTCTAAATCGCTCACGTCACATTTCCCCTCCTATTTTCCGTTTCCCTCTTGCCGCCCTCCGGCAGTTTCTCGCCCCGTCGCTCGTCATCTGGCTTATGTCGATGATCTCGGCGCGCTTGTCGTAGCTTTTCAGCCGTTCTCCCTTCACAGCGTTCCAAGCCTCGCATGACGCGCTGCAACCGGCTTTCCTGTTTGGGCAGTCCTTCGCGCACGGTCCGAAATTGCTCATGTCTTCCTCCTGACCTGCACCGTCACTTCCGCCTCCCAGCACTCCGGCGCGCGGATGACGATCTTCTTGTCTCTGCCTTCTTCCGGGTCGCGGACGCTGACCAGATAAAACGTCATGTTCTTGTTCTTCTGCGGGTACTTCTTCGCCCGGATAGGCTTTCCCAGCTCCGGCATCAGCCAGGGATAGAGCCCGGAAATGATATCCGGAATGACGATCCAGCATTCTTCTTTCATCGCCTGAGCCTCCAATTTTTGTCTGTTCCCGTGAAGCGGAGATAGTGCCCCTTTGACCGCTCAAAGACTCTCGAGCCGAGCGCTTCGTCGAGGTCTAAGAGCTCTTCTACGCTCCGTTCCGTCGAGATGACCGTCAGTTTCCCCGGCTGGTTGTACCGCGCCATAATGACCTCCAGCGCGACGTCAAGGTCTGCCTTCGTCGGCTGCTCATTCCTGCCGCACTTGAGAAAATCGTCTATGTACAAAACATCTGCCGTCTTGTATGCTTTAAGCAGCGCATCTCGTTCTTCTGGCTCGGTAAATGCTTTAAGCCGGTTGATTTGGTCGCGCCACATGAGATACCGTACAGCCCTCCCCTGTGTAAGCAGATTCCCGCAGATCGCCACGCATAAATGGGACTTCCCAGAGCCTACAGCACCGGATGCAACAAACCACCCCGTCTTGTCTTCCAGATACC
>ERZ1034962.580-NODE-580-length-15871-cov-981.271940_pt1 | contig 15871 bp, 17 predicted proteins | sample MGYA00520696_ERZ1034962 | MGnify/ENA primary metagenome ERZ1034962 (study PRJEB33766, sample SAMN09781770) | gut metagenome | biome: gut microbiome | host: Homo sapiens | place: Madagascar | study: EMG produced TPA metagenomics assembly of the PRJNA485056 data...
ATATCAAAAATACAATATGTTGTTGGTGGTGTAAACTGGTATATAGTTCCCTAAATTTATTATTATGAAAATTTGATATTGCAAAGTTTTTGTCTTAATTTTCTGAATTTTTTTGTGTTAAAATATTGAAAAAAGCAGAAAAAGTGATAAAATGGAATTATCACATTCAAAAGGAGATATAGCTTGACTAAACAATATAAAAACTATGTTAATGGAGAGTGGAAACTTTCTAAAGAAGAAATTAAAATTTATGCTCCTGCCACAGGTGAAGAACTCGGTTCTGTACCTGCAATGAGCCAAGAAGAAGTTGATTACGTTTACGCTTCTGCAAAAGCCTCTCAAAAAGAATGGCGTGCGCTTTCATACGTAGAACGTGCAGCTTACCTTCATAAAGCAGCGGATATTTTAGTGCGTGATGCTGAAAAAATCGGTGCTGTACTTTCAAAAGAAATTGCTAAAGGTTACAAATCAGCAGTAGGTGAAGTTATCCGTACAGCTGAAATCATTAATTATGCCGCTGAAGAAGGTGTCCGTCTTGAAGGTGAAGTCCTTGAAGGTGGAAGCTTTGAAGCAGCAAGCAAGAAAAAAATCGCTATTGTTCGTCGCGAACCAGTAGGATTGGTACTTGCTATCTCACCATTTAACTATCCAATTAACCTTGCAGGTTCTAAGATTGCTCCTGCCCTTATTTCAGGGAATGTTGTTGCCCTTAAACCACCTACGCAAGGTTCTATTTCAGGTCTTCTTTTGGCTGAAGCATTTGCTGAAGCTGGACTTCCAGCTGGTGTATTCAACACAATTACAGGACGTGGTTCAGTAATCGGTGACTACATCGTTGAACATGAAGCTGTTAACTACATCAACTTCACAGGTTCTACACCAGTAGGTGAACACATTGGTAAACTGGCTGGTATGCGTCCAATTATGCTTGAACTTGGTGGTAAAGACTCAGCTATCGTTCTTGAAGATGCTGACCTTGACTTGGCTGCTAAAAACATTGTTGCTGGTACTTACGGTTACTCAGGTCAACGTTGTACAGCCGTTAAACGTGTCCTTGTTATGGATAGCGTTGCAGATAAATTGGTTGCCAAAGTTTCAGAACTTGTTAAAGATTTGACTGTTGGTATGCCTGAAGATGATGCTGATATTACTCCGCTTATCGATACAAAAGCTGCTGACTATGTTGAGGGTCTTATCAAAGACGCTCAAGATAAAGGTGCTAAAGAAGTTATTTCATTCAAACGTGAAGGTAATCTTATTAGTCCAGTATTGTTTGACAATGTAACAACTGATATGCGTTTGGCTTGGGAAGAACCATTTGGCCCAGTCCTTCCAGTTATCCGTGTTAATTCAGTAGAAGAAGCTGTTGAAATTTCAAACAAATCTGAATACGGTCTTCAAGCAGCAGTATTTACAAACAACTTCCCATTGGCATTCAAGATTGCTGAACAACTTGAAGTGGGTACTGTTCACATCAACAACAAAACACAACGTGGTACAGATAACTTCCCATTCCTTGGTGCTAAGAAATCTGGTGCTGGAACACAAGGTGTGAAATACTCTATTGAAGCAATGACAACTGTTAAATCAACAGTATTTGATATTGCAAAATAATTTTTGATGAAGGTTGGAACGGTCCTGTTCTGACCTTTTTTAGTTTAGAAATATGGTTACAATTGTGTTCTTCATGAAAATTTTTATAAATTTTTTCTTTTTTGCAATGGTTTTACACTTTTTTGGTTATGAAAGCGTATGCAATTGTGATAAAATAAGGGTAACCATACAATAGGAGGTAGAAAATGGTAACACGTAATCAATTTTCAACTTTGGAAATGTGCAAAGCAAGTCCATATTTTTCTGCATTAAAAACTATTGTCGAAACAGCATTTTATGAGAATCAGGTCATTTCAATCAAGACTTTAGAAGAGGCTTATCAATTGGCATCGAACGCTGATGGTACAGTGATTTTGGACATGCCTATCATTCATACGAAGGAACTTGGCTTGCCGTCCTATGCTCGAGTTTTATTGACAAATTCGGGAGCTGTGGTTGGTAGAACAGCTAAGGCACGTCGTATTTATGGCTTGGATTCAGATGAAGATGAGCGCTTGTTATCCATTGTGCGAAGTGCGGTTTATCAAGCCCATAGTCGCAAATTCTATAAAGCAGATGCAATTGTTGGTTTGGATGAAGAGTTTATGGTGCGTGCACATTTGATGGTGCCTGAGGAAGAAATCAACAATCTCTATTCATGGTTGCTTAATTTTCAGATTTTAGATGAAGAATTTAAAAATCGTTTAAAAGTTTCTAAACGGTATGATGAAGATGATATTTTTGTCTTTTTTGATCCTAAATGGTCTCATCCAGATTATCCAGATGGTTTAGCTTATTTTGACACGAATCACAATTGTGTGGCTATTTTAGGTTTGAATTATTTTGGAGAATTGAAAAAAGCGACATTAACGTTGGCTTGGGGAACAGCTGCGCGCAATGGCTATGTTTCTTGCCACGGTGGTTTGAAAATTTTCCAAGGAGAAGAGGAAAAAAATGATTATGTTGCCTCTTTCTTTGGCTTATCTGGTTCAGGAAAATCAACGTTGACTCATGCTAAGCATAATGGAAAATACGATATCAAAGTGTTACATGATGATGCCTTTATTATTTCCGAAAAAGATGGCTCATCCATTGCGCTAGAACCGTCTTATTTTGATAAGACCAACGATTATCCAACTGGACACCCAGAGCAAGACTTTTTCGTGACTGTTCAAAATTGTGGTGTGACGTTGGATAATAATAGTCGTAAAAAATTGATGACCGAGGATATTCGTAATGGGAACGGACGTACCGTAAAATCACGTTTTGCAACACCAAATCGTGTTGACCATATCGCAGAGCCAATTAATGCGATTTTTTGGATTATGAAAGACGATTCATTGCCACCTTTAATCAAAATTAATGATTCACTCATGGCAGCGACAATGGGTTGTACATTGATGACAAAACGTTCAAGCGCTGAAAATATTGAAGGTAGCAAGCAATCATTAGTTATTGAACCATTTGCAAATCCATTTAGGGTTTATCCTTTGGTCGAAGATTACCAAAAATTCCGTTCATTATTTGCTAGTGGTGTTGACTGTTATATCATTAATACGGGATTTTACATGGGAAATGGTATTCCAAAAGAAGTTTCTTTAGATATCATTGAAAAAATTGTTGACGGCAATGCTGATTTTAAGGCTTTTGGTCCAATTGAAGGCTTTGAATATCTGACATTAGAGGACTATCCTGTCCACCGTTTTGATGAGAAATATAAACAATTGATTCGTTCACGGATGCAAATTCGTTTGAATTTTCTATTGTCTTTCAATCAAAATAACCCTAAACTAGCTCTGCCTGTTGAAGCTATCTCGCGTTTGGAACGAGTTATTAACAATCTAAAATAAGGTCATATTCTTACAAAGCTATTTATTCGATGAAAAAGTATCCCTAGCGGGTACTTTTTTGATATACTTTAATAAAAATACATTTTTTACTAATAATTATAAACAATGTAATCTCTAGTATTTATCACATTATTTGTCAATAAATCTGACTATAAATGTTTTATATATATAACTATAAAATATGGTAAAAATAAAAAAATTCAGAAAATTATTTTTTTAATAAACTTGTGTTTTAATGTTTGAGCCGTCAATATGAAATAACCATTTTTTTGGGGGATTATGGATAAGAAAGAGAGATTCTCTTTTAGGAAGTACAAGGTCGGACTGGCTTCAGTCCTTGTGGGAGCTGTTTTTTTGGCAGCAGGTGCAGGTCGTGTTTCGGCTGATGAGTTGTCGAAAGCAGCTCTTGATGGTCAAGTAATTATCGAGGACACTGATGTTCCGAAAGAAGAATCTCTCATTCTTGAAGAGGTCATCAAACCAGAAACACCACCGAAAGTGGAACTGCAGGTCAGTGAAAACGAGAAAGGAGGAGAGGTAGCTGCCCTAGGGGTCGTAACCGTTCATAAAGAAGTTAAAGCTTCAACTCCTACTAAACCTTTGGCAAGTTCAAAAGCAACCGACGAGCTCCCTCAAACATCAAGCGTTACACAAAATTATCTTCTTGCTCTCGGCTTTGCTTTAGTGACACTAACAGCAGGCATCTGGAAACGAAGAAAAGTCTCTAAAGACTAATAAATTTAAGTTTAGTCATCCCTTCCTCTAACAAAAAAGCACATCTGAAAGAGAAAATTCTCAATTGGGTGTGCTTTTTGAGTGTATGAAGGCTTATTTTTTTAAATGAAGTTCTTGATTTTTAAGATAAACTTCTGAGACTTGAGCGTATTTTTTTAGTTTTTTCAATTCTTCTTTGTGCGTAATGAAAGTAATGACAACGCCAGCTTTTCCCATACGCCCAGTTCTTCCTGCACGATGAGTATAGACTTCTTTATCACGAGCAAGGTCGAAATTGATAACGTAATCGAGATTTTTAATATCAATCCCACGGGCAGCTAAATCAGTTGCCAACAGTAGTGAAATGTCATGATTTTTGAATTTTTCAAGAATGACTTTACGGAATTTGACATTAATATCAGAAGCCAAAGAAACAGCAGAAACACGATTAAATTGGAGACGTTCTTCAGTAGCTCCTAAATCTGAAAGACTGTTGAAAAAGACCAAGCCACGGAATTCTGGAATATTTGAAAATTTGCGGAGTAATTCAAGGCGATCCCGTTTATCAACGGTAATGTAATAATGAGCGATTTGTTCCAGCTTTTGGTCAGACAAATCAATCGTCAACGTATTTTCAGCGAGTGCGTCAGCGTCAACTTTATTGGTTGCACTCATGTAAACTATTTGGTGGTCACGTGGAACGCGGTTGATGATATTTTCAACAAAATGATATTGAGAGTCCCCTAGCAATTCATCAAATTCATCCAAAACGATTGTGTCAACGTCCATCATTTTGATTTTTTTGAGCTTAACTAACTCGAAAACACGCCCAGGTGTTCCGATAAGAATTTCTGGACCTTTTTTCAAACGTTCGATTTGACGTTTTTGAGTAGAACCAGAAATGAATAGCTGTGCTGTAAGATTTAGAGGCTCAGCCCATGTTTTAGTTACCTCAAAAATTTGCCCTGCTAGTTCGGTATTTGGTGCTAAAATCAATAATTGTTGTGATTTTTTGGGTGTCACATTTAAAAGTATTGGGAAAAGATAAGCTAGTGTCTTACCTGTACCAGTTGGGCTGATACCAAGGACATTATCACCTTGTGAAATAGGCTCGAAAATTTGTTTTTGAATAGCTGTTAGCTCGCTAAATTTCAGATTAGCTAACTGCTCTTGCCAGACTTGTGGAAATTGTGAAATCATAAGTTTCCTTTTCTATGTTTGTAATCTTCACCTATTATAACATAGAAAGGGAATCTTTTTTTATTTCGTGAATAAGTAAGAGTTTTCAGCATTTAAAAAATGGTAAAAATGTAGTAGAATAGATAGGAAATATTTTTGATTTGGAGTAATAAATGCGTAAAAAACCTATTATTATTGGTGTGACTGGTGGCTCTGGTGGTGGAAAAACCAGTGTTTCAAAGGCTATTTTGGCGAATTTTAAAGACCAAAAGATTGCGATGATTCAACATGATTCTTACTATAAAGACCAAAGTCATCTGACATTTGAAGAACGCGTGTCAACCAATTATGACCACCCACTTGCTTTTGATACGGATTTGATGATTGAACACATCAATGAACTCATTGCAGGGCGTCCTGTTGACATTCCAATTTATGATTACACACAACATACGCGTAGCGAAAAAACATATCGCCAAGAACCACAAGATGTTTTTATTGTCGAAGGCATCTTGGTTCTTGAAGATAAACGCCTTCGTGATTTAATGGATATTAAATTATTTGTTGATGCCGATGACGATATCCGTATTATTCGCCGTATCAAACGTGATATGGAAGAACGTGGACGTAGCCTTGACAGCGTTATTGACCAATACACATCAGTTGTTAAGCCAATGTACCACCAATTCATCGAACCAACAAAACGTTATGCAGACATTATCATCCCAGAAGGAGCATCAAATGTTGTCGCTATCGACCTTATCAACACTAAAATCGCAACTATTTTAGAATGATTTGTAATGAATAGAGAATCTAGACACCGAGCTAAGCTTGGTGTCTTTTTATAACAAATCAACAGAAAAAAGTCTCTTTTTCAGCTAAGTTATCAACTATTTTATAAAAATCTCGGAAAATATTCAGAAAATTTATTTTATTTTGATTATTCTGTTGACTTTTATTCTAGAAAAGAGTATTATGTAAAAAACGAAAAACATCGAAGGGAATTAAGTCAATGACATTCGCAAATATGACAGTCTTGCTATTGCGTAATGAGGGCTAGTGCATGAAAGCATTAGTCCTGTTTGGCTTACCAAGCGGGATAAAAAACATCTCGCTTGTCCGTGAGATGTTTTTATTTTTATCTTAATGCTTTTGTTAATATTAGAAAGAGGTTACTATGCGTAAAGTTGAATTCCTTGATAGCACTCTTCGTGATGGTGAACAAACGCCAGGCGTTAATTTTTCAATCAAAGAAAAAGTAGCAATCGCCAAACAGCTTGAAAAATGGGGTATTGCTTCAATTGAAGCTGGTTTTCCAGCAGCTAGTCCTGATTCATTTGAAGCGGTTCGTCAAATTTCAGCAGCAATGACAACAACTGCGGTGTCAGGTTTAGCACGTTCTGTGAAATCAGATATTGATGCTTGTTATGAAGCATTGAAAGATGCTAAATACCCACAATGTCACGTGTTCATTGCAACAAGTCCTATTCATCGTGAATATAAATTGAAAAAAACAAAAGAAGAAATTCTTGATATTATCAAAGAACATGTGACTTATGCACGCAGTAAATTTGATGTGGTCGAATTTTCTCCAGAAGATGCAACCCGTACAGAACTTGATTATCTTCTCCAAGTTGTTCAGACAGCGGTTGATGCTGGCGCAACTTACATCAATATTCCTGATACGGTTGGTTTCACAACGCCAGAGGAATATGGTAACATCTTCAAATATTTGATTGAAAATACAAAATCAGACCGCGAGATTATCTTCAGTCCACATTGTCATGATGACCTTGGAATGGCGACAGCCAACACTTTGGCAGCTATCAAAAATGGTGCTGGACGCGTAGAAGGGACAGTCAATGGTATTGGTGAACGTGCTGGAAATGTGGCACTTGAAGAGATTGCAGTAGCTCTTAATATCCGTGAAGATTATTATCAAGCGACATCTGATATTGTCCTTAACGAAACGGTCAATACGTCTGAATTGATTTCACGCTTCTCAGGAATTTCAATTCCTAAGAACAAAGCTGTGGTTGGTGGAAATGTCTTCTCACACGAATCTGGTATTCACCAAGATGGTGTGCTTAAAAATCCACTCACTTATGAAATTATCACGCCAGAGCTTGTCGGTGTCAAACACAACTCGCTTCCGCTTGGTAAACTTTCAGGTCGTCATGCTTTCGTTGAAAAATTGAAAGAACTCGAACTTGCTTTCGAAGAATCAGAAATTGCAACGCTATTTGGCAAATTTAAAAAATTGGCTGATAAGAAACATGAAATTACAGACGCTGATATCAGAGCTTTGGTTGCTGGAACAGAAATTGAAAATCCAGAAGGCTTCCACTTTGGCGATTTGAAATTAACATCAAATGCTGATGATACGGTGACAGCTGAAGTGCTTATGATAAACGCTGACGGTGAAGAAGTTGAAGTTATCGCAAATGGAAAAGGTTCTGTTGAAGCTATTTATAACGCTGTCGATAAATTCTTCAAACAAACTGTCCGCCTTCTCAGCTACACAATGGATTGGAGCTATACTATAAAAGTGGACACAAAATAGTGTGCTATAATCTGTCTCATAAGACACAAAAACGAAAGGACTTTTATGTCAGGATTTAAACGTTACGACGAGGAATTTAAACAATCTCTCGTTAATCTCTACCAAACAGGTAAAACTCAATCTGAACTCTGTAAAGATTATGGAGTTTCCGCTTCCGCACTTGCAAAATGGATTAAGCAGTATTCTCAAGTTCGACTTGAAGATAATACAGTATTAACTGCTAAACAGATTCAAGAATTACAAAAGCGTAATGCTCAATTAGAAGAGGAAAATCTTATCTTAAAAAAAGCAAGTGCCATATTCATGCAAAACTCCAAGTAAGATTAAAAGCTATCTATCGCCTACGTTTTGAACACACGACAGTTATGCTCTGTCGTGTTTTACATGTCAATCGGTCAACTTACTATAATTTCATCAACAAGAAGCCTTCAAAGAGAGAAATAGAGAATCAACGCTTGAGAAAGCTCCTTCTTGAAATTTATATGAAAGCTAAGAAAAGAATTGGAACAAGAGCTTTTAAAATCATTCTTCTGCGTGATTATGGCGTCAATATTTCTGAAGGGCGTATTTTGCGACTTCTCAAGTCTATGACGCTCCCTAAAATGTCAACCAGCAAACCTCGCTTTAAATCAAAGAAAGCTCCTATGTTTTCTTCTGATAATCTGCTTAAACAAGAATTTAATCCGAAGGCACCAAATCAAGTTTGGACAACCGACTTTACTTATATTTCTATCGGTTCTAAACGTCACGTTTATCTCTGCGCTATTCTTGATCTCTACTCTAGGAAATGTATCGCTTGGAAAGTAAGTGATAAGATTGATGCTCAACTCGCCTGTGACACTCTTAAATTAGCTTTGCACAAGAGAAAACCTAAGACACCAATAATTTTTCATTCTGACCAAGGGAGCCAATTTAAATCAGCTTCTTTCAGGAAATTATTAGATGACCATCAGTTGCTTGCTTCTTATTCCAAACCTGGCTATCCTTATGATAATGCCGTGACTGAGGTCTTTTTCAAGTACCTCAAACAACGAGAAATTAATCGAAGAACTTTTCACTCGATTCAAGAAGTGCAACTCTCTTGTTTTGAATACATCGAACATTTTTATAACAACTATAATCCTCATTCGGCAAACAATGGTTTAACTCCAAACCAGAAGGAAGAAAACTATTTTAAAAAAATATAGCTCATTTTCTGTCTAATTATTTGACATTAGTCCAAATCTCCACTTGTCAATACTATGTGTTCCAAAACCATTGTCAATCCACACACGTTTTCCTGTCGTTTTCAAATTTCCCGCACTTGGAGTAAGACTTCCACCACCATAGGTAATAATATCTTTGTAATTTACAAAATTTGTTAAGAATTCAGCATTTTCTTTTACCCATTTTTTCGCCTGACCTGATAAATTTTCATAAGGGTCTGGACCGTTAAAGGTTACCGTCTGCCAATGATGCTCGGCTCCTTGTGCCAAAGCAAGATAGCCACCCAGAGAATGTCCGGTTACTGAGATGGAAGCATCCGAATAATCTCGAGCCACTTGATCCGCAAATTGCTTCGCCTCCCGCATTTGCCCACCACCATTAGACAATATGACATTCGCAACGTCTGAATATAGGTCTCCAAACTGAAAAAGATTGGTTCCTGCATAAGCAATCACCACATTACTTGGATTATTTCCATCAGATACTGGAGCTACAGCCATCGCTTGAAAACCTGTCCATGGGTTATCTTTAACTTTGAGAACTTGCCACCTGACCCCATTAACCATAATTTCTTGTCCTTCATGTGTTACAGGTCCTTTTTTAAAACTAGAATCCACACTATATGACTTTAAAGCTATTTCTTTATAATCTTTTGGTGTCATTGAATTACCTCATATTTTCCGTTATTATAGATAATTTCTAGAGAAGGTATGACTTTCGTTTTTCTATTATGAATTTCATCATATTTATCACCTTCTTCATGTGTATCAAAATTAACAGAAAAATTTCCATCAGTTTCAAGTGACATTTGAAATACCTCTTTGTCCATTGTAACTTCGGCACCTACCATCCAAGGCATTCCTAAACCTGGTCTTCCTCCCGCATCATAATTAAATACTACTTTTGTTACAAGTGGCTCCTTTTTTTTTAATGCAATTGCTGCTAGACGCTGGTTAGCTAAATTTTCTTTTTCTTTATTGTTCATATATTCTTTCCCTCCAATGGCTATGATTAAAACAATTGTCACAATTGACAATAGACCAAATATTAATTTCTTCTTTGCTTTACTCATTTTATCATCCTTAAAATAATCTTTTAATTCATTTATTTTAGAACTATCACAATTTTATACCATTACTTTTGCTCTGACTTTTTAATACTATATTCATAAAAATTTTTCCAACCCTAAGAGCCCCCAAACCATTTTTCACTCTATCTATTTGGTACGTAGGATTATCTTTAACTTTGAGAACTTGCCAATTCGTTCCATTTACAGGAATAATATTACCTTCTTCCCATACATACCCTTCTTTGTTACTTTCTTGTACTTGATAGGCTTCTTTAGCTATTAGTTGATAATCCTCTGGTGTTAAACTCATTTAATAATCTCCTGCTTACCATCACTATACTCCACTTCCAGTGATACACTCTTTTTTGTATTTTTATCAATTATTTCGTCATACTTTTTTTGTTTTTATCTCCTCCAAAGTGAATAGAACCAACTCTATCAGTATGTAATCCCATAACAAAAACTTCCGAATCTATCGTTACATCTGCACTTACACCCCAACTACCAAATCCAACTCTGCCTCCCTCAGTAGTAAATACCACTTTAGTAGCCTTTGGATATTCTTTTCTTAGCGTCAAAGCTGCTAAGTATTGATTTTCTAGATTTTGTTTTTCTTTATGACTTGTATACATTTTTCCTCCAATAATTACAATTAAAATAACACTTACAATAAATATAATACCTGTCGTTAGTTTTTTTCTTTTCATCTTTTTCATCTTTCTTCCTTAAGATGTCATTTAAGGAACTCCCTTTCTCCATTAAAATAAATGACTTCCAATTGTTTAGATAAATCAGCTGTTTTTTTTATTTCTTTAAATTTATTAGCCTCTTCTAAATTTGAAAAAACAACCCCTTCAGCATTATCTATCTCAAGATTATACTTAAAAATTTCCCCACCTATTGTAACCTCTGCTCCTGCCAACCAAGAAACTCCAACTCCTGGACGTCCTCCTTCATATTTAAAGACAACTTTAGTTGCTTGGGGTTCTTCTTTTCTTAACGTTAAAGCTGCTAGACGTTGATTAGCTAAATTTTCTTTTTCCTTATTGTTCATATAGTTTTTCCCGCCAATGGCTATGATTAAAACAATTGTCACAATTGACAATAGACTAAATATTAATTTCTTCTTTGCTTTACTCATTTTATCATCCTTAAAATAATCTTTTAATTCATTTATTTTAGAACTATCACAATTTTATACCATTACTTTTTATTTTTCAAATCTCCCTCAAAAGAAAAATTTATGTCAAATATTCTAAAGATTTCGTAAGCATAATCATTGGAAAGAAAAAAAGTCCACTCAAAAATTAAAGGAAAAAGGAATACTTAACTCACAAAAAGCATACTCCCCCCTAAACTGATTCAAGACCAAAATTTTTATTATTTTTATAAATCGGGATAAACTAGAAACTATTTTTTATTCTCAAATTTGTTCTCAAAAACCCAAAAAATTAAGTGCGAAACGAGGAACTCACAAAAAAAATATTTTAGATGGGAACTATATACCAGTTTACACCACCAACAACATATTGTATTTTTGATATTCTCGTAAGCACTATATATTGTGTCTAGTGTAAACTGGTATATAGTTCCCAAAACAAATAATCGTAAAGGCGGTTACTCAGCCAATACTGCTAATAACTATATTGATCACAAACAAGCAATTTATTGCTTAAGTACTGAACTCGATGCACAAACTCGATTTGTAGACGGACAACCGACAGATGAAATTATTGCTCATAAAGCTTGGTTTTCACAAAAAGGTCTTCCTCCATTTCAAGTAAAATTTGAATCAGAAGTATCTCTTCCCGATTACATGTCTGTAATTACCTTTGATAACCTTGAAGCTTGTGAAGTTGGTTACCATGTCTACTTTCGTGCTCAAAATATTAAGGAAGTCAAATAGATACCTGACCACTCTTAAAAAGAAATTACAAGCCGTTATTTTCTGCACCAAATAGAAAAGGTAGTGCTTGACTCACAAAGTGAGTGTCAAAAGCACTACCTTTTCAAATAATTGTGTAATGGGGCTACTACGACCCCCATTACATCATTAATCATTAATCAAAAAAAGCACTATCCAACAGCCACCAATGATTGATAAAACTAATTTTTTGAGATATTCTATATTATGACTGGTCTATTTTATCAATCATTTTTTAAGAAAGGCTGATAAAATGGCAACTATTATTAAACGTGGAAATTCTTTCCGTGCAACTGTATCACTTTATAGAAAAGGAGAATATAAACGAGAAACAAAAACATTTAACAACAAAAAAGAAGCAGAACTCTGGGCTTTAGAAATGGAACTTGAAAAAGGGAAAGGTAAAAATATTGCGGAACGCTCAACTCTTTTCACAGCGTTTTATCGAAACTGGGTAAATACTGTAAAGAAAAATGATGTTCGTGAAGCTACCTTCATCAATTATACACATACTTTAGTTATTGTTGATAAGCTTTTTGAGGGAATTCAATTAAAACATCTGAACGACTTTACCATGCAAAAGAAAATTAATCACTACGCCGAAACTCATTCAAAGAAAACTGTTAAAGAACTTGTTTTAAAAATAAGAGGCTCACTAAAATATGCCTATGCTCGCGGACTTATTGCCAACGATTTTGGCTCTCTTCTCAAAGCAAAAGGACAAGAGCCACCAAAACGCAATGTTCCTCTTTCTATTACAGAATTTAAGACACTTAGGCAATATTGTCTCAATCATACAGAAGATGAATTTAATGTTCTTGTTGCTTTAGCACTTGAAACCGGTGCACGACGTGGTGAACTTCTTGGTATCAAGAAAGAAGATATTTTTGAATGTGGCGTTAAAATTCGTCGCTCAATTAGTCCAACAAATGATGACACACAGCTTAAAAACAAATATTCAAAACGTGATATTTCTATTAATAAAGATATTTATCAAGCTATAGTCACTCTTGCAACTACAAAAGAAGATTATATTTTTGATTGGAATGGGTTTCGACAAGCAGGACAACTACAAAAGTTATTAAAAAAACTTCATTTAACAAAAACAACTTTTCACGGGTTACGTGATACTCATGCCTCCTTCCTCTTTTCCAAAAATATCAGTCTTGATTATATTTCTCGTCGTCTTGGGCATAATTCTATTCTAAATACCCAACAGTACTATCTTGAATTGATGCCAGAAAAAAAGCACCAACAAGATACAGAAGCTTTGAACCTTTTGAACGATTTATCATTATAATTAACACCAATTGACACCAAAAAGTACTTATAACCATTGATATAAAGCGATTTTACTTAACGTTTTAGCAATAATTAAAAAAAGTAGTAGGTAAAATAACAGTTGTAGTCATTCAATAAAATATAGAAAAAGTCTGAAATATGATTATTTCAGACTTTTTTGTGGTGTCTGTTTATTCTAAGCAAAATATGACGGCAGGCTTATTTTTTGATATAATAAACCTTATGGAAAACACAAAGAAAATAGAGAATTATCAAATCATGTTAGCACAGGCGAAAGCGCTATTTGCTAACGAAAAAAATCTGCTATCAAATCTTTCAAATGCTAGCGCTCTCTTAAAGATGACTTTACCAAATTCTGTTTTTACAGGTTTTTATTTATTTGACGGTCAGGAATTGCTTTTGGGTCCTTTTCAAGGCGGGGTATCGTGCGTTCATATTGCACTTGGAAAAGGTGTTTGTGGCGAAGCAGCAGCTAATCAAGAAACGATAATTGTGGCAGATGTGACAAAACATGTTAATTATATTTCTTGTGATTCAGCAGCCATGAGTGAAATCGTTGTCCCTATGGTTAAAAATAACCAATTAGTGGGGGTTTTGGATTTGGACTCACGTTTAACGGATGATTATGATGCGATTGACCAAGAGTATCTTGAAAAATTTGTTGCCGTACTTTTGGAAAAATCATATTGGAATTTGGATATGTTTGGAGTTAAAAAATAATGTATCAAGCACTTTATCGAAAATATCGTAGCCAAACTTTTGATGAAATGGTTGGGCAAACGGTCATTTCATCAACTTTAAAACAAGCAGTTTCTTCAGGAAAAATTAGCCATGCTTATCTATTTTCTGGTCCTCGTGGAACAGGGAAAACAAGTGCTGCTAAAATTTTTGCTAAGGCGATGAATTGCCCTAATCAAGTCAATGGCGAGCCATGTAATCATTGCGATATTTGTCGTGATATTACAAATGGCAGCCTTGAAGATGTCATTGAAATCGATGCTGCATCAAATAATGGTGTTGATGAAATTCGTGAAATTCGTGATAAATCAACCTACGCACCAAGCCGTGCAACTTATAAAGTTTACATCATTGATGAAGTGCATATGCTATCGACAGGTGCCTTTAATGCGCTTTTGAAAACGTTGGAAGAACCAACAGAAAATGTTGTTTTCATTTTAGCAACAACAGAATTGCATAAAATTCCAGCAACGATTTTATCACGTGTGCAACGATTTGAATTTAAAGCGATTAAATTAGTGGCTATTCGTGAACATTTGGCTAATATTCTTGACAAAGAAGAAATTAGCTATGAAGAAGATGCCTTGACCTTGATTGCGCATTGTGCTGAGGGGGGAATGCGTGATGCGCTTTCGATTCTTGACCAAGCGCTTAGCTTAACACCCGATAATCATGTGTCGCTTGCTATCGCAGAAGAAATCACAGGTAGCATTTCAATGACAGCCTTAGATGATTTTGTGGCAAATGTTTTGGCAAATCAAACCAGTCAAGCTTTGACAAATTTGGAAACTATTTTTGATAGCGGAAAGAGCATGAGTCGCTTTGCGACGGATTTGTTAAATTACTTACGTGATTTATTGGTCGTTCAAACTGGTGGTGAAAATACCCACACAAGCCAAACATTCCAAGAGAATTTAGCAACTGCTGAACAAAATCGTATTTTTACAATGATTGATTTGGTGACGAAAGCTTTGCCTGAAATTAAAAATGGTGTTCAGCCAAAAATTTATGCTGAAATGTTAACGATTCAATTATCAGAAGCAGGAAAAGAAATTTCGATAGCACAAGTTCCAGATGGATTGTCAGATGAATTAGCAAAGCTCAAGAATGAAATCAAAGACTTGAAAGAAGAACTTTCTAAGATTGATAGCTCAGCTATTTCTCAAAAAACAGTAAGCCGCAAAAAATCAGTTACTGGCTTTAAGTTTAAAGTGGACCGCGTGAAGATTTTGACTATCATGGAAGAAACGATTGTTGATAGTCAGAAATCAAGGGGATATCTAGAAGCTCTTAAAGGAGCGTGGAATGAGATTTTGGACAGTATTTCTGCTCAAGACCGTGCGCTTTTGCTAGGTTCGGAGCCAGTTCTTGCCAATAGTGAAAATGCTATTTTAGCTTTTGATGCCGCTTTTAATGCGGAACAAGCCATGAAACGAACTGACCTTAACGATATGTTTGGCAACATCATGAGCAAGGCGGCAGGTTTTTCACCAAATATTTTGGCTGTTCCACGTAAAGACTTCAACAGTATCCGAACAGAATTTGCTCAAAATTTGAAAAAACAATGCAAAGAGCCAGCACAGGAAGAAGTGCAAGAAGAAAATTTCATTCCAGAAGGTTTTGATTTCCTATCAGATAAAATTAATAAGATTGAGGATTAAAAAAGAACTTCAAACTGTACCGCACCCCAAAAGTTAGACATAAAATCTAACGATTGGGGTGTTTTTTGATGA
>ERZ1034962.587-NODE-587-length-15731-cov-8.920771_pt1 | contig 15731 bp, 13 predicted proteins | sample MGYA00520696_ERZ1034962 | MGnify/ENA primary metagenome ERZ1034962 (study PRJEB33766, sample SAMN09781770) | gut metagenome | biome: gut microbiome | host: Homo sapiens | place: Madagascar | study: EMG produced TPA metagenomics assembly of the PRJNA485056 data set...
GATAAATACTATATACTTAAATTCAAAATTGAAAGAAATTTCACTTAAAGGAGAAAATAATGAATAATTCAGTTGTTGTTAATGGTGGCTTACAAGAAGAAAATAGCCTTGCTGACGATGTAAAAAACCTACTTTCAAATGCTTTGTCTTTACTAGATAGCGGGATTGATGTTGCCAAAAATGAGGATTTTAAAATTTGGCTTAATTTAAAGCGATAAAAAGTAAAAATTAAGCAAATTTTAAAAAAAATTAAAATTTTAAAGTTGTAAAAATCTATAAAACGCGATTAAATCATCTCTAAACGCATTAGCAAAATATCCTCACCAGCTGTTACTTTGATATTTTTGCTTTTGCAGTTTGGGCATAAAAACTCATCTAATTCTATATAACTATTAAACCCGCAATCAGCGCATTCAATCATTATATCTTGGATTTGTATCAAAAGCTCGGCATCAGCACAAATCGTGCCTATTTTAAACGCATCAAAGGCGTTTTTTAAATAATAAGGCTCAACCCCGCTTAAACGCCCAATTTGTATTTCTATTTTACAGATTTGCTTGCTAGCATTTTGCATAGCGTTTGTTTCACAAAGTTTAAAAAGATCTTGAACTATTGATAATTCGTGCATTTTATGCCTTTAAAATTTTATGATTTTTAATTGTAGCAAAATACTACAAATTTTACACAAAAATGCCACAATCTAGCAAATCCTAGGCAACAATTCGCCCTTTGGCGCTTGTAAAAATCTACTAGCTCCATAAGCATTTTCTAAAATTACGCAGGCTTTATTTTTTAGCACGGGGTTTTCATTTAAAATTTGCCCTATACAAGCTGCGTGTTGATTGTGCTTTTTTAAAATTTCAAGTGCTTTGCTTTCGTCTTTTTCATCTAGGGCTAAGATAAATGTTCCTTCATTTGCTAATTCATAAGCCTCAAATCCCAAAAGCTCGCAAATCCCCATCACTTCATCGCTAACAGCTATTTTGCTTTCATAAATTTTAATGCTTTTATTGCTAGCATTAACCCATTCATTTAGCACAGCACTTAGCCCGCCACGCGTAGCATCGCGCATACAAAGCACATCAATTTTTGCATCCAAAAGCTCAAAAACTATATTATGTAAGCATTTACAATCGCTTTTTAGCTTGCTTTGCATATTATGCCTGCTAGCCATCAAAGTAGCTCCATGCGCGCCTATATCGCCACTTAATAAAATTTTAGCCCCAGCTTTTAGGCGAGAGAGTCGGGCTTTGTGTTTTGCGAGTGCGATGCCTGATGTGTTGATAAAAAGCCCATCGCAAGCACCCTTTGGCACTACTTTTGTATCGCCGCATATTATTTTTACACCAGCTTCTTCTGCTGTATTTTTCATACTTTCAAGGATTTTTTTAAGTTTGCTAAGGCTAAAACCTTCTTCAATTATCAAAGCACAACTCAAATAAATCGCCCTAGCGCCAACCATAGCCAAATCATTTATCGTCCCACACACTGCTAGCTTGCCTATGTCGCCACCTTCAAAGATTAAAGGGCTTACTACAAAGCTATCTGTGCTAAATGCTAGATTTTTAAAATTTGGCAAAAACTCCGCAAAATCCAGCACCGCACTATCATCGCCACGCCTTAAAATTTCATTATCGAAAATTTTAAAAATCACATCATTGATTAGCTCGTTCATTTCTTCGCCACCGCCACCACAAGCTAGCATAATTTTATCTGTTTTCATTTGGCCTCTTTTAGTTGGAATTTCTTATTATCAGGCTTTTTGGTAGATTAAAATGCGAGATTATCAAATGCTCAGCCTCGCGCATTTGCCCGCTATCGTTTTCGTGATCAAAGCCTAAAATATGAAGCAAGCCGTGCGTAAAAAGCAAGGCTATTTCATCATCTTGGCTGTGTTTTAATTCATCTGCTTTTTGCTTTACAAAATCCACGCAAATCACAATAGAGCCAAGCAAATCAATAAAACCTTGCTCATAAGGAAAGCTTAGCACATCAGTGGGATTATTTTTAGCGCGCTGCTTGAAATTTAGCTCTTGCATCTTAGCACTATCAATGAATAAAAGCTCAATACCTCCATCAAGCTTGCTAAATTTCATTAAAGCAAAACTTAAAATTTCATCTAAAATTTTTGGATAATCTTGCTCACAAAATATCATCTTTACATCCATTCTAGCATTTGGGTTATTTGCTTGGTGCTATAAATTTTAAGCCCTTCAAATTTGCTTGTAGGTTTGCTAGGGCAAATCACATTTTTAAAATGTTGCATTTTGGCTTCATTTAGCCTGGCATCAAGGTTGAAAACATCGCGTATTTCGCCATTTAAGCTTAGCTCGCCAATAAAAATGCTTTCTTTGCTAATTGGGCGATTTTTAAAGCTTGAAATAATAGCAGCGACCACGGCTAAATCGCAGGCAGTTTCATTGATTTTGACCCCGCCAGTAACATTTATAAAAACATCATAATGCCCCAGCATAAGCTCTAATTTACGCTCTAATAACGCTAAAATCATATCAAGCCTGTTTTTTTCAAAGCCCGTGGTGCTTCGTTTTGGATAGCTGCTTTCACAAACTAAGGCTTGAATCTCCACAATTAGCGCGCGCGAACCCTCCATTGTAACTGTGATTGCTGAGCCACTAACAGCAAGCCCGCGCGTAAAAAATTTTGAACTTGCATCTTTTGCGCTAATTAACCCTCGTTCGCTCATTTCAAAAATCCCAACCTCGCTTGTAGAGCCAAAACGATTCTTAAATCCACGCAAAATCCGCAACTCCCTACTAGAATCGCCCTCAAAATACAACACCACATCAACCATATGTTCTAAAATCCTAGGCCCTGCAATAGAGCCTTCTTTGGTAATATGCCCGATGATAAAAACGCTGATATTTTTAGCCTTTGCAAGGCGCATAAGCTCAAAGGTGATTTCTCTAACTTGTGAGATTGAGCCAGGTGTTGAGCTAATTTTATCGCTATAAAGAGTTTGGATTGAATCAATTATAAGCACCTTATAATCGCGTTTTGAAATTTCAGCGATGATTTCATCTAGGTTTATTTGCGTTAATAAATATAATTCTTTATGCTCGGCATTTAAGCGCGTAGCACGCATTTTTATTTGGCTTTGGCTTTCTTCACCGCTTACATATAACACGGGTGAGGTGCCGCTACTTGCTAGATTTGAGGCGATTTTTAAAAGCAAGGTGGATTTGCCGATGCCAGGACTACCACCAACTAAAACCAGCGAACCAGCAACCAAACCTCCACCAAGAACTATATCAAGCTCGCTATCGCCTGTGCTAATGCGTGAAATGCTTTGTATTTGTATATCTGTAATGCTTTGTGCGCTTTGTTTGTTTAGTGTGTGGGATTTTATTTGCTCTAAGCTTTTAATTTGCTCAGCACTTAGCTCGCTTATACTCTCAAAAGCTCCGCAATTTGGGCATTTACCCAGCCATTTGCCGCATTGATACCCGCATGCTTGACACTCAAAAATGCTTTTAGTTTTTGCCATATTCTACCTTTAATTTAAGCGGGCGCATTTTAGCAAATTTTATTAAAGAGTAAAAATAAAATTTGAGCTTAAAGCTAAGAATAGTAAATAAAAATTTATAATTAATTTACCTATATTTTTACTTTTTTTGGCTACACTCAGTTTTCATTTAAAATTTAAGATAAAACTAAGGAAGGCATGCATGAATAAATTATTATTGTGCGGTTTGGGAGTGTTGGCGCTATTTATTAGTAGCTGCGGTAAAGAGCAAGAACAAAAAGGCGAGTTGGCCTTGCCTGTTACGACAATGACCTTAAAAAAGGCGGATTTACCACTTACTTTGGAATTTAACGGACAAACTGTGAGTGATTTAGATGTGGTAGTGCGTGCAAAAGTTAGTGGCACGATAGAAGAGCAGTTTTTTGCCCCTGGTCAAGCTGTTAGCTTAGGTGATAGACTTTATAAAATCGATGAAGCTAAATATAAGGCTGTATTTGAGAGCGCCCAAGGTAGTTATCAAGCTGCGCTCTCACAAAGCCAAAAAGCACAAGCTGATTATGCCAGAGCCAAATCATTACGCGCTAAAAATGCCATCGCACAAAAAGATTACGATGCCGCCATAGCTACGCTAAATCAAGCAGAAGCTAATGTAAAAACAGCACAAGCTAATATGAAAAATGCTCAAATAGATTTAGAGTATTCGCAAGTAACCGCACCTTTTGATGGTGTAGTAGGCGATACACGCAAGGATGTAGGGAGCTTGGCTAGCGTGGGCGATGAATTAGTAAGACTTAGTAAATTTGATCCTATTTTTGTAAAATTTGGCGTTTCTGATATAACTAGACTTGATATAGATAATAATCTAGCAAATGGCGCATGGAAAAGACTTCAACCTAGCGTTAGCATTATAATAAACGGACAAGAGCAAAGCGGGAGTTTGGTTTTTATAGATAATGTTATTAATCAAAACACGGCTACGGTTGATGCTAAGGCGATATTTGATAATAAAAATGGCTTGATTAGACCAGGGATTTATACTAAGGTTAAGGTTTATGGTTTTTATGCAAAAGATAGTTTTGCCGTGCCACAAAGTGCTATATCACAAGATATAAAAGGCTCGTATGTGTATCTTTATAATAATGGCGTAGTGGATAAAAAATATATAAAAATTGCAAGCGAAGATGGCAATAATTATATAGTTTCAAGCGGATTAAATGATGGAGATGTGCTGATTTTAGATAATTTCAAAAAAATCCGTCAAGGCGCAAAGGTTCAAATAGTAGAGCAAAAAGCCCTAAATGATCAAAATGACAGCAAAAACGCTAAATAAAGGCTAAAAAATGTTTTCAAAATTTTTCATAAATAGGCCGGTATTTGCCAGCGTTGTTTCTATTATTATAATAATAGCTGGGCTTGTATCGCTTAGTGTTTCGCCTATTGAAGAATACCCTAAGCTTACACCGCCACAAATTGTAATATCAGCTACTTATAGTGGTGCTGACGCTACTACCATAGCTGAAACTGTGGCCTCACCGCTAGAAAATGCAATAAATGGCGTTGAGGGTATGATTTATATGCAAAGCTCATCAAGTTCGTCTGGTTCGATGAATTTAAATGTGTATTTTGATACAAGCACAGATGCACAAACCGCAAGCGTAAATGTAAATAACTTAGTTTCGCCCGTGCTAAATACCTTGCCAGAAGAAGTGCGCCGCGTTGGTGTGAGCGTTTCTGAGCGATCTGGCTCTATGCTTGCGGTTCTTTCATTTTATGATGAAAGTGGTGTGATGGACGCTGTGGAGCTAAATAATTATGTTAAATTAAATATTGTAGATGAATTAAAGCGTTTGCCAGGCGTTGGTGATGCGATGGCACTTGGTAGTAAGGATTATTCTATGCGTGTTTGGGTAAATCCTAATTTATTAAAGCAATATAATCTAACCACCACCGAGGTAATAGCTGCCATTCAAGAACAAAACAGCCAATACCCAGCTGGTAAAATCGCACAAATGCCAATGGAAAAAGATAATGCTTTTGTGTATATCATTCAGCCAGAAGGACGCTTAAAAACAGCAAAAGAATTTGAAAATATCATAATAAGAGCTGATGAAAAAGGCAATTTTTTAAGATTAAAAGATGTGGCTAGGATAGAATTAGGCGGAGAATCATATATTATAAATGGTAAATTAAATGGCAAAAATATGACGCCTGTTATAATCTCTCAAAAAAATAGCGCAAATGCCATAGAAGTTGTTGATAATGTATTACAAGCGCTTGAAAAAATGAAGCCAAATTTTCCAAGCGGGCTAAAATATGAGGTGCTTAATGACAATACAAAATTTGTAAAGGTATCTATTAAAGAGGTTATTAAAACTTTTATTGAGGCGATGATACTTGTTACTATTGTAATGTATTTATTTTTAGGATCTTTGCGTTATACCTTTATACCATTGCTTGCGGTGCCTGTGTCGATTTGTGGTGCTTTTATTGGTATTTATGCTTTTGGTTTTTCTATAAATTTAATTACGCTTTTTGCCTTGGTTTTGGCTATTGGTATAGTAGTAGATGATGCTATTATTGTAATAGAAAATGTCGAGCGCGTTTTACATGAAAATTTAAATATTTCTGTAAAAGAAGCCACAATAGAAGCTATGAAAGAGATTACTACGCCGGTTATTTCAATAGTACTTGTGCTTTCTGCTGTGTTTATACCGGTTTCATTTATGGAAGGCTTTGTAGGCATTATGCAAAGGCAATTTGCGCTTACTTTGGTTTCAAGTGTGTGTTTTTCTGGTTTTGTGGCACTTACGCTTACGCCAGCACTTTGTGCGATGCTCTTAAAAAGAAAAGAAGAGGAGCCTTTTTGGGTAGTAAGAAAATTTAATGAATTTTTTGATTTTTCTACTCGCGTGTTTTCAGCAGGCGTTGCTAAGGTTATAAGGCATGTTGTGTTTTCGCTTATGATAGTGGTGATTTTTATGGTGGCGATGATGCTTTTATTTAAGGCTACACCAAAAGGCCTGGTGCCAAATGAAGATAAAGGCAGTATTTTAGCAGCTGTTACCTTGCCGCCTGCTGCTAGCTTGCACCGCACAGAAGCTAATATGGAGTTTTTGCGTCAAATAGCACTTGAAGATAAAAATGTAATAGATATCGGGCTTGTAGCTGGATATGATTTAATAGGCGGTGCGCCACGGGAAAATGCTGGGGCGATGTTTTTTATCTTAAAGGATTGGAGTGAGCGCTCTGGTTATGAAAATTCTAATTTTGCCATAGCCGATAGATTAAACAAAAAATATTATATGATGGATAGGCAAGCACTTAGCTTTGTTTTAGTGCCACCACCGATTATGGGGCTTTCTTTATCAGGTGGTTTTGAGCTATACGCACAAAATTTAGATGGCAGAAGCTATAATCAAATAGAAGAAGATATGCAAAGAGTATCTGCAAAAGCTAACGCTCATCCAGCGCTTAAAAATGTGCGAACCACACTAGATACAAATTTTCCACAATACAACCTAACGATGGATAGAGAAAAAATTAAAATGCTTGGCGTTAGCATTGCTGATATTTTTTCTACTTTAAATTCCACCATAGGTCAGTATTATGTAAATGACTTTAATATCCTTGGTAAAAGCTTTAAGGTTTATTTGCGGGCTGAGGCTAGTTTTAGGGATTCTCCACATGATATAAACTCGCTTTATGTGCGTGGTCGTAGTGGTGAGCTAATTGCGCTTGATTCTTTGGTGCGCTTGGAGCGTTCATTAGGGCCTGATAGCGTGGATAGATTTAATGGTTTCCCAGCAGCTAAATTGATGGGCGAGCCACAAACTGGTTTTAGCTCTGGCGAGGCCATAGATGCAATTTCTCAAATAATACACGAAGAATTACCAAATGGAACTTATAATATAGGCTGGTCTGGCACTTCTTATCAAGAAGTAAATGCAAGTGGCACGGGCGCAAAAGCCTTTGTTTTTGGCTTGGTTTTTGTGTTTTTGATTTTGGCAGCTCAGTATGAAAGATGGCTTATGCCTCTTGCTGTAATTACAGCCGTGCCGTTTTCGGTGTTTGGGTCGCTTTTATTTACTTGGGCGCGCGGGTTAAATAATGATGTGTATTTTCAAATCGGGCTAATTTTATTGATAGGTTTAGCTGCTAAAAATGCGATTTTGATAGTAGAGTTTGCTATGAACGAGCATTTACATAATGGTAAAAGCATAGCAGAGGCCGCAATTAACGGAGCAAAAATGCGATTTAGGCCAATTTGTATGACCTCGCTTGCTTTTACTCTTGGTGTTTTACCTATGGCATTAGCCACTGGCGCTGGCGCAGCTAGCAGACATAGCATAGGCACAGGCGTTATGGGCGGTATGATAGCAGCTAGCACGATTTCTATATTTTTCGTGCCTTTGTTTTTTTATTTATTAGAAAGTTATAATAATCGCCGCCGCGAGCGTAAATTAAGGAAAGAAAATGAAAAAGCTAAAAATGTCTAAGAATATAAAATTTGGGCTTGGGTTAGGTTTTATTGTTTTGCTTAGCGGGTGTTCGTTTCGCCCTGATATGCCTGAGGTACAAACAAATGTGCAAATGCGCTATGAGTTTGAGCAATATAATTTAAATGATAAATGGTGGCAAGAATTTAATGATGAAAAATTAAACGAGCTAATCCTTAGCGCATTAGCAAATAACAGCGATTTATTAATTGCATTAAACAATTTAGAAAGCGCGCGCATACAAATGAATCTAAGTAAAATTGAGTTTTTGCCAAATTCTACTTTAAGCGGATCTAGCACCAAAAGCAAAGCAAACGCTAATCAAGATAGCTCAAACTCACACTCTCTTAGTGGTTCAGCAAGCTGGGAGATAGATTTGTGGGGGCGTGTTAGAAATAGCGCAAGAGCTGGCATAGCAAGCTTTAAAGCAAGTCAGTATGATTATGAAAATGCAAAATTAAGCATAATTACAAGCGTGGCAAATACTTATTTTACGCTAGTTAGCCTTCAAAACCAAGAACAAATTTTAAAAGATAGCCTCGCAAGCTATGAAGAAACCTTGTCTTATCGCAAAGCTGAGTATGAAAGCGGCAATGTAGATGAGCTTGTTTATTCGCAAGCAAAAGCTAGCGTTGATGATGCTAAATCTCAGCTAGTTAGCTTACAAGATAGTTTAATTAGCACGCGCACGGCACTTGCTTTATTAGCCGGTAAAGATACTAGCTTTATTTTAAATGGTGATCTTATAAAAACAACGCCGGGCGATGAAATAAGCGCGCCTACTATCCCTAGTGGCTTAGGTGCTGATCTTTTAGAGCGCAGGCCAGATGTAGCAGCTGCGCTTAAACGCCTAAAAGCAGCAAACGCCCAAATAGGCGTAAGCATCGCTAATTTTTTCCCTAAAATTAGCCTAACTGGCGTTTTAGGATATGCTAGCCCTGAGTTTGATAGATTGATAGTAAATGAAGCTAAGAATTGGAGTTATGGCGGTTCGTTGGTGATGCCACTTTTAGATTTTGGGCGCACTTATCAAAATACAAAAATTGCCTATAAAGATCAAAACGCCAGTCTTTTAAACTATGATAAAACGCTAAAAACAGCACTTGGCGAGGTTCATGATGCCCTTAAACTTCGCCAAAATGCCAGCGAGAAATTAAAAGCTTCAAGGAATTTAAGAGATTCATGGCAAAAGGTTTTTATGCTTACTAAGGCGCGCTTTAAAGAAGGTTATAGCACGCATTTAGAGTATTTGGATGCACAGCGTGGTTTGCTGTCTGCTAGGCTAAGCTATGCTAAGGCTAGATTAGGCATTGCAAATGCGGTTGTTGAGGTTTATAAGGCCTTAGGCGGCGGCTTTAAACTTGAAAAGCCACTAGATAGTGATTTGGATTAAAATTTATTTAATTTTATAAGGGGCTGGTTATGATTTTAAAACTTAGCGATAATTATATTTGTGATAATTCGCTTGAATGTGAGAAAAATTGCTATTTTGTTCTTACCAAAAGCAATGAAAAATTTTTAGCCGATGCCAAAGCAAAAGGCGCACAAATCATCACCCCAGCCAAGGCGTATGAGCTAGCAAAAATCCCAAAAGATTTAAAAATTATAGGCATAACCGGCACAAATGGCAAAACCACCACGGCCACGCTAATTTCTTACATTTTAAATCGCCTTAACCAAAAATGCCTAAATCTAGGCACAAGGGGCGCTTTTTTATCAAATAAAGAAAATATAGAGCAATTAGCCCCAAAAGGACTTACTACCAATCAATTCTTAGCCACGCTTAGCTTGCTCAAAACAGCTAGCCAGCGCGGGTGTGAGTATTGCGTGATGGAGGTTAGCTCGCACGCCATAGCTCAAAAGCGCATACAATCCTTACCCTTTATACTTAAAATTTTTACAAATCTAAGCCAAGATCATTTAGATTTTCATAAAACCTTTGATGAATACGCGCGCACTAAAAGTGATTTTTTTGCTGATGATGTGATGAAATTGATAAACGCTGATGATGTGAATATAAAATATTTTAAGGCAAATTCTAAATTATATTCTTGCCAAAAAGAAGCAGATTTTTTTATAATAAATAGCGATTTAAGCGAGCATATTAAAGCTAAAATTAGCGCAAATAATAAAATTTACCACCTTAGCTCGCAGCTACAAGGGCGTTTTAATCTTTATAATATTTTATGCGCCTTTGGTGCTTGCGTTATGCTTGGTTTTGATGGAGAAAAAATCATTAAAGCCATAGCGGATTTTGACGGCGTAGCTGGTAGAATGCAAATAATTAGCTCTAAGCCACTTGTGATAGTTGATTTTGCCCATACGCCCGATGGAATTTTAAAAGTGCTTGAAAGTTTGCAAGGGCGCGATATTATCGCGGTTTTTGGTGCTGGTGGCGATAGGGACGCGCTAAAACGCCCTTTAATGGGAGAAATTGCAGCTAGGTATGCCAAAACTCTAATAATCACAAGCGATAACCCAAGAAGCGAAGAGCCAAACTCCATAATAGCACAAATCCGCGCTGGCATAGATCCTAATACAAAGGCGCAAGTTTTTTGTGAAGTAGATAGAAAAAAAGCGATCAAAATGGCACTAGATTTTGCTAAAAATGATGAAATAATCGTAATCTTAGGCAAGGGCGATGAGGATTATCAAGAAATAAATGGCATAAAATATCATTTTAGCGATAGTGAGTGCGTGCGCGAACTGCTAGCACAAATGAATGCTTAAAATTAACGCTATAAAATTAAAATTTTAAAATTTACAATTTAAAATTTAAGCAAATTTTAAAATCAAAGGTAAAAAATGCAAATAAATATGCTTTATTCAAAAATCCACCGCGCAAGCGTAACTGATGCTAATTTAAATTATGTTGGCTCAATCAGCATAGATAAAGATTTAATAAAAGAAGCCAAATTATTCATCAACCAAGAGGTTCAAATTTTAAATATAAATAATGGCGAAAGATTTAGCACTTATGTGATTGAGGGCAAAAAGGGTGAAATTTGCCTAAACGGCGCAGCAGCTAGAAAAGTAGCAATAGGCGATGTGGTAATAATCCTAGCCTATGCTAGTATGAGTTTAGAAGAAGCCAAAACCCATAAACCAATAATTGTGCATGTAAATGAAAAAAATCAAATAATATAAAGTTGCTTTAATATTGCCGTGCTACAATTCGCGCCATTAAAATTTCAAGGATAAATCGTGTTTGAGCACTTAAAGCTATCTAGTAAAATCGGTCTTGGTTTTGGGGCGGTTATTTTTTTGATGATTATTTTGGTTGTTATGGGCATAGTGCAAATGAATTTTGCTAAATCGCGTTTGCATACAATGAATGATATAAATACCAAAAAGCAACGCTATGCTATAAATTTTCGTGGTAGCGTCCATGATAGAGCAATAAGCGTGCGTGATGTCGTGCTTTTAGATGATGAGGCGAGATTGCAAGCAGCATTAGATAATATAAAGCGTTTAGAGGATTTTTATAATGCTGCTAGTGCGAATATGAATGAAATGCTAAAAGACTCAGCCCTTTTTAATAATGAAGAAAGAGCGATTTTAGGGCGCTTAAATCAAATAGCAAATAAAACAAACGCAGGTTATAAAAAAATCATACAATTAAAACAATCTTGGCAAGTAGATGAGGCGAAAAAATTACTGCTTAATGAAGTAGCAAGCGATTTTAGCTTATGGCTAAAAATTATCAATGAATTTATTGATTACCAAGAAGAAGCTAATAATAATTTAACAAAGCAGGTTATGCTTGTGGTAAATAACTTCGTAACAATTATGCTAGTGCTTGCTGGGATTGCTATATTAATAGCTGTGATTATTACGCTATTTACAGCGCGTGGCATCGTGAGTGCCTTAGGTGGTGAGCCAAATGAAGTAAGCAAGGTTATAAAAGAAGTAGCTAGTGGTAATTTAAGCAAAGATTATGTAAGCAAATATCCGCGTAGCATTTTAGCTGATGCAATTAGTATGAAAGACAAATTAAAACAAATCACCATCTTAATAAGAAACGCTTCAAACACCATAGGCGAGCGCACAAACGAATTGATTAAAACTTTTGATAAAGTAAGCATTAGCGTAGATGAACAAAGCAAAATCACCTCATTTTCAACTAAAATAGTCCAAGGCGTAGTAAGCGGGACAAATGAAATCATGCAAATGACAAACGATACCCGCACTAATTCCCAAAAAGCCACGCAAATATGTAATGAAGGCAAAGAAGATAGCGAAGAAGTAGCCCAAAAAATGCAAGAAATCAATGCAAATGTGGCAAAGCAAGTAGAGCAAATTTTATTGCTTGAAGAAAAAGCAAAAGAAATTAGCGGAGCTGCTGAGCTAATAGCTGAGATTACAGACCAAACAAATCTTTTGGCTCTAAATGCTGCTATTGAGGCTGCAAGAGCTGGCACGCACGGGCGCGGTTTTGCGGTGGTGGCTGATGAAATACGAAACCTAGCCGAGCGCACAGGCACAGCTACTGATGAAATAGCAAACACCATAAAACAAATCCAAGAAGAAACGCAAAACACAGTTACTCTAATAAAATCTGGCGCGCCAAAGGTTCAAGAAGGCTATGAATTATCTAATAAAGTAGCTGATATGCTTGTAGATATTTATGAAAGCTCAAATGATTCTACCCAAAAAGCAGGCAATGCCGCTGTAATGGCACAAAAAGGCGTAGAATCAATGAGTAAATTAGCCAAAAATATAGAAAATATCGATATTACCTCGCAAGAAACCAAAAAAGATATGCAAGAAAACGCAGTCCAATTACAAGCCATGCAAAAAGTAGCACAAGAATTAAGCGATATAATGAAAGCGTTTAAGATTGATTAGTTTATGATCTTTTAGTGTTTTGATTAAAATTTGCCTTGATATTTAAAATTTACCAAGGCATAGCGTGAGCTATAAAAATAACGCTTAAAATTTACCAACTTTAACAAAAGGAGAAACAATGAAAAAATCACTTATATTAAGTGCTGTTTTAGCAAGCTCTGTGTTTGCTATGAGTGATGCCAAATTATTACAATCAGCAAAAGATGCAGGTTTAATGCCACTGCCAACTACGCAAAAAGCAATAGAAGCCGAACTAAGCAAAAGTGGCGTAAAAGCAAATGTATATAGTAAAGAAAAAGCAGAACTAGGCAAAAAATTATATTTTGATCCACGCCTTTCAAAAAGTTCTTTGATTAGCTGTAATACCTGTCATAATTTAGGCCTTGGCGGAGTAGATGGCATACCAGCTTCAACAGGCCATAAATGGACGCCAAACCCACACCATGTAAATGCGCCAAGTGTTTATAATGCTATATTAAATACAGCGCAATTTTGGGACGGGCGCGCTAGCGATTTAGTAGATCAAGCAAAAGGCCCTTTGACAGCAGAGCCTGAAATGGCTAGCACACCTGAACTAATCGAAAGTCGCTTAAAATCAATTCCACAATATGTAAAAGAATTTAATAAAATTTATAAAGATGGCGTGAGTTTTGATAATGCAGCAGATGCGATTGCTACATTTGAGCGCACTCTTATAACTCCATCTCGTTTTGATAAATTTTTAAACGGCGATTTAAATGCCCTAAGCAAAGAAGAAAAAGCAGGCCTTGGCGTTTTTATAGATAAGGGTTGTATAGCCTGTCATACGGGAGCGATTTTAGGCGGGACTATGCAAGCTTTTGAAGTAGCTGGTAAATATGAGTTTGCTAATGTAGGCGATTTTAAAGGCGATGCAAATGGAATGGTAAGAACCCCAACTCTTCGCAATGTAGAATACACAGCTCCGTATTTTCACAATGGCGCGATTTGGACGCTAAATGATGCCATAAAAGCTATGGGTAGCGTTCAGCTTGGCATTAATATCAGCGATAGCGAAGCAAAAAGCATTATCACATTTTTAAAATCCCTAACAGGCCAAATGCCACAAATAATTTATCCTATCTTGCCACCTAGCACAGATGAAACCCCACGCCCGGTTTTGGATTATTAATATAAATTTTAATGCTTGCCACTTTAAAGCAAAGTGGCATTTTTGGCTTGCGTTTTTTGATTAAGATGTAAGTTTAAGGGTGTTTAAAATTTAAAGCGGGGTTATTGCCCCGCTAATTTTTAATGTATTTATGAATAAATTTTAATTTATACCTTCATACTCAAATAGCTATTAAGCGCGGCTATATAGGCCTTTGCGCTAGCTAGCATTGTATCTATATCTAAGCCATGCCCAATAACTGTTTGCTGGCCAAATTTTACTTTCACATCGACCTTGGCTAGCGCGTCCTTGCCCTTGCTTATGGCTGCTACTTTGTAGTCTTTTAGCTCGCCTGCTGAGTTGCTAATTCTATCGATGGCTTTAAAGATCGCATCTATTGTCCCGTGTCCTAGTGCCGCATCGCTAAGTATGATTTCTTCGCCATTTTCTAGCATTTTGCGTATGCTAATGGCTGCGCTTGTGTGGCCATTATTACAAGCTGAGCTGCTAAGTGTTATGATGCTGTAAATTTCAGGGATTTTGGTGATTTCTTCGCTTACAAGTGCGCGTAAATCTTCATCAAAAATTTCTTTTTTCTTATCGCAAAGTGCTTTAAACTCGCTAAATGCGGAGTTTAGCTCGTCCTCGCTTAAATCAAAACCAAGAGTAATTAAGCGATCTTTAAAGGCGTGGCGTCCGCTGTGTTTGCCTAAGACTAAGTTTGTTTTGCTTGCGCCTATATCTTCTGCGCTGATTATTTCATAGGTTTGTGCGCATTTTAGCACGCCGTCTTGATGAATGCCACTTTCATGTGCGAAGGCGTTTTTGCCTACTATTGCTTTATTTGGTTGTGGTTCTATGCCTGTAATGCTAGCGACTAAGCGACTCGTGGCGTAAATTTCTTTGCTTATAATATTTGTATATAATGGCCCTAGCGCATCTTGGCGTGTTTTTATCGCCATTACAATTTCTTCAAGCGCAGCATTGCCAGCGCGTTCGCCAAGTCCATTTATAGTGCATTCAACCTGCCTTGCGCCTGCTTTAATGCACTCTAAGGTATTTGCTACGGCAAGCCCTAGATCGTTGTGATTGTGGGCTGAGAGTATGGCTCTATCGCCCAAAAAATCAACCATTGCTTTCATTCTTTCATAAAGTTCGCTTGGCAAACGAAAGCCAACGGTATCTGGCAGATTTATCGTCCTAGCACCAGCGCTTACAACAGCATCGCAAATTTCTTTTAAAAACTCCACATCGCTTCGTCCAGCATCCTCGCAGCTAAACTCCACATCATCAACAAAAGTTCTAGCATACTTTACAGCCTCTACGGCTTTTTTAATTACTTCATCGCTTTTCATTTTTAATTTATGCTCCATATGAATGGGGCTTGTAGCAATAAAGGTGTGAATGCGTTTATTTTTTGCTGGCATTATGGCCTCGCCCGCTGCTTTTATATCGCGCTCTAATGCCCTAGCTAAGCTTGCTACGCAGATATTATCTACTTGTTTTGCGATTTGATTTATAGCATCAAAATCCCCAGCACTAGCTGCTGCAAAACCGCTTTCTATAACATCAACTCCAAGCCGTTCAAGCTGTAAGGCTATTTGGATTTTTTCTTCTGTATTCATTGATGCGCCAGGGCTTTGCTCGCCATCGCGCAAGGTAGTATCAAAGATGATTATGTGATTTTTATCCATTGTTTTGTCCTTATTTTAAAATTTTGATTTTGAGATGAAGATAGTAATAATGGGCATCAGCCCAGTAAATATAATAAATT